>Ga0180222_1000978_pt1 | contig 34512 bp, 36 predicted proteins | sample eDN5th37CKraftOP_FD_151336 | JGI IMG/M metagenome (GOLD analysis project Ga0180222, IMG submission 151336) | Enriched Organic Plus compost microbial communities from Emeryville, California, USA - eDNA 5th pass 37_C Kraft OP (version 2) (version 2) ...
GCCCCGGAAACGGCGATGCCGCCATTGCCGCCTTCCGGTTCCGCTTCGCTCCACCTCCAGCCGGCAATGGCGTCGGAGGCGACGATGCACTAACAATCAACCCGGACCACTCGGTGGGGGCCGGTCATGCCGGCGTCGCCCGGCCCTCTGGACTCGGCCGGCTACCAATACCCAGACGGACAACGGTGACACGGTAATTTTCCGGGGGGATTACCCTACGGCGTTTAACCAATCTCTTATCGCTTCTACGCAATAATGTCATCAACGGTTCGGGCCACCACATATCGAGCCGGTGTCTCTCGAACCTCCAATGCCTTGAAGTGCGCCTTCCCGCATTCGATCTTCGCGCTCTCCTTGTCGCCGAGATCGTCCGTGAACAGGCTGCTCTTGGTCTCGACCACGAGGTAGAGCCGCTCGGCACCATCCTTCTCCACCAGAACTGCCCAGTCCGGGTTATACGACCCGAGCGGCGTCGGTACCTTGAACCAGCCGGGAAGCTTGGCGTAGACCTTGACCGCCTCGTTTTTCTCGAGGCCGTCCGCAAATGCGGCTTCCGTGCCCGAGTCGTAAACAACACTCTCGAATACGGACTTCCTGGTCTCTGTGAGCATGTTCCTGATGTAGCCGGTCAGCTCTTCCTGTTCGAAGAGCTCCTGCGCGTAGTAGTACTCGTCGCCGAGCCGTTGGTACTTGATCCCGTCCACGATCGCCAGCCGCTTGCATCGATTGATCGCCTCGGCGGCCAGCTCGATGAAGGCTTGCGGGTTCCGCTTGAAGTCATCCAATCTCCCGCTGCCGGTGAGGACGCGGCAGATGGTGCGACGCGTGAGCTGCGTGCGATCCTGGAGCTGGGTGAGCAAGTCGGGAAGCTCGATGTCTGTTTCGTCCAGGACCACCGTTTGTGCGCCGCCACGCTCGGTCGCTTCCACGCCGCCCTTGCCAATGGCGATGTCCGCCTTTCGCCACTGCAACCGCGTTTTCGGAAGCGGCGGCGCGTCGCGCAGCGCCTTGATGCACGCCTCGACCAGCTTCTCGTTGTCGAATTCGACCCGGTAGGTGGTCTTGTCCTTGATCCGGTCCCACAGCGCCTTGAACTCCGGACTGTGGAGGATGGCCTGGCGCGGCCGCACCTGCCGGCGTTCGTCGGCGTTCTTGATCTCGAGGCGACCGGCGACCTTCGCGATGATGTCGGCGATCTGGGCATGGTGCGGACGGAACTCGTCCGGCAGGTCGATATGGCCGTTGGCCAGCGCCTGTTTCAGGGACTCCTGAACCTTGCCGCGGGCGTCGATATACCCGGCCGACCTGAGATGCTCCCAGAGCGCCTTCGATTTCTCGAGCCCCAGTGGCGTCATCTCGCCGCTCTCAGAGGTAACCTTCACGGCCACGAAGTGGTGCGCTTCCAGGATGCCGAACCGGATGCCGGTCTCGGCCTCGATCTCCTTCTGCAGGTTCTCGGCGAATTGTTCGTAGCTTTCGGTCGCGATCACGGTCAACGTGTTGACATCGAACCCGCGAACGCGCTGGCCATCCTGGTTCACGCAAAGCCGCAGCCCCCGGCCGATGGTCTGCCGCCGCTCGCGCTCCGTCCTGATGTCGCGCAGCGTGCAGATCTGGAACACGTTCGGGTTGTCCCAGCCCTCGCGCAGCGCCGAGTGGGAGAAGATGAACTTGAGCGGGGTGTCGAAGGAGAGGAGTCTTTCCTTGTCCTTCATGATCAGGTTGTAAGCCTGCTCTGCCGCCTCGCGACCGGCTTGATTGCTCTCGGTCGTATCCACCGCGCGCTTGGACTTCTTGTCGATGGAAAAGTACCCCTCGTGAACCTCCTCGGCGGCGCGGCTCAGGTCTACCTCCTCGAATAGTGTCCGGTAGTCGGGATGGTTCGCGAGGCGTTTGTACTCCTCCTCGAAGATGCGCGCATAGTCGCCTTTGACCGGATTGCCGTCGTCGTCGTACTGCCTGTACTTCGCGACTTCGTCGATGAAGAACAGGGACAGCACCTTGATCCCGAGCGGGCGCAGGCGCTTCTCCTTGTCCAGATGTTCCTTGATGGTGCGGCGGATCATTTCGCGCTGAACGGCCAGCGGATCAACGTCACCCCACGCCTGGCCCGGGCGCAGGTACTGCTCCCCGCCGGGCACCCGAAGCTCGAGGAACTCATTTCCTTTGGCAACGCAGATCTCGCCGATGCGACAGTCGCGGTAGATGGGACGGCGGGTCGTCTGCTCCAGGTCGTCGCCGTCGTACACGGTGACCTCGCGGCGCTGCACGCCGGTGGCTGTCTCCACATCCAGCTCCACCCTGGCGCTGATGCTGCCGCGTTTGTTGCTGACCGACACCAGACGCACGAACGGCCTGTTGTGCGCGTCTTCCACCGTTGCCGACGCGACCTCGATCTGCTTGACCAGCCGACGCTCGTAGGCGTCCACCGCGTCGAGGCGGTAGACCATGTGGTGCTTGTCCACGTGCGTGGCGGAGTAGCGCAGGGTGCAGAGGGGGTTCATGGCATCCAGCGCCTGCTTGCCCGCGCCAGACAGCCCGCCGTCCACGCTCTGCGGCTCGTCCACGATCACGATCGGGCGCGTGGCCTTGATCAGGTCGATGGGCTTTTCACCGCCGGTCTTCTCGCTGTCCTTATAGAGGTTGTTGACGTCCTTCTTGTTGATGGCGCCGACCGTCACCACCATGATCTGGATGTGGGCGCTGGTGGCGAAGTTGCGCACCTGGCCGAGCTTGGCGGAGTCGTAGAGGAAGTAGTCGAAGGGCACGCCGGCGTAGAGGCTCCGGAAGTGATCCTCCATGATTTGGAGCGATTTGTAGACCCCCTCTTTGATGGCGATGGACGGCACCACGATCACGAACTTGGTGAACCCGTAGCGCTTGTTCAGCTCGAAGATCGTGCGCAGGTAGACGTAGGTCTTGCCGGTGCCGGTTTCCATCTCCACCGTGAAGTCGCCGGACGTCAGCGATTCGGACGGCGCGATGCCGTTGCGCAGCTGGACGGCCTGGAGGTTGGCCAGCAGTTCCTCGTCGAGCAGCGTCAGGCGGTTGCCGATGCCCAGGTCGTTTTGCGCGAAGCCGAGCCGCATCTGGTTGTCGGCAGGATCGCGTGTCACCGTGAATTCCGTGCGGCAGATCTCCTGCCCGCGAAACAGGTCGCAGACCGCCTCGATGGCCTGGAGCTGGTAGTCGAGATCGGGTTCGAAGTGCAGTTTCATGGGCGCGGGTACTCACAGACTCCGAACGTTGGTGATACCGTGCTGCTCGAGGATCGCGGCCATGTTGGTCTTGGCCACGTCGTCGGCGAAGGCGCTGTCGCGGAAAACGCAGGTCGTGTCGCCGGCGGGCGCGAGCGCCTTGTGCCAGTCCACGATGCCCTGCGCCAGCGCTTCCACTTCGGCCCGCTCGATCTTTGGCGCGAGGCATGCCATCAGCACGCCCCCGCCGACGGAGTGAACCTCCTTGCCGGCGAACGTGCGCGACTCGATGGGGACGCAGAGGTCGAGGCCGAGCTTGAGCAGCAGCTCGTACAGCACATCGGACTCGGTGCGATCGGCCTTGATGTGCTCCATGGAGTCGAGGAGCGTCTGTTCAAGGTTGTCGCGGTCTGGCGCCCATGCACGGATGTTGCTGGAATCGAGCTTGAAGACACGGAAGCCGAGGTCGCCCGTGTACGTCGGGTTCTCGTCCCTGATCTTCTTTGCGGCGCGACGCAGGCGTTCCTTGGTCAGTTCAGCGATGTTGCGAGGCTTCCCGATCTTGTCGCAGAAGTCGGCAGCTACCTTTTGGTCATTGTTCTCCGGGTCGAGCGGCTCGGGAAGCTGGACCAGAACGTAACGGCGATTGCCTCCGTCTACCGCGTTCTGAGCCATGACGGCGTGACCAGTCGTTCCTGATCCTGCGAAGAAGTCGACAACGATGTCGGTACGACCACATGCTTGCTCGATCACACGTCGGATTAGTTCAACGGGCTTGGGAAAGGTAAACACCCCCGTACCGACTAGCGCATTGAGCTCTCTCGTCCCCTCGCTCGTGCTTGTTCCAGTGATTACTGAACTCATGTTCTTGTACAGGCTTCGCAACTCGTTCAAGAACAGCTTGTGACGAGGTCGACCATCCTTCGTTGTTGGCCAGAGAATCCGACCCTCCGCAATCTTCTTCAACATAGTCGGCTTCTCGTAGCGCCAGCCTTTTGGAGGACACCCGTAGTTTGTCCCAGTTACCGGGTCGATGAGGTCGTAGTGCAGGTTGGGTCGTGCTGCTTTGCTGGCCAACCCGGTGAGGTCGGCGCTATCGGCTGACATTCACGACTTCGATGCGGATATGTCATCGAAGTCCGCCAGCAAGGGGGGCGTGATGGCAATGTTCGAGCCGCGGTCGGTCGGTATGCCCGGCATCATCGTTCTCGCCGTCGGCGGCGCGATCTTCGCCGCGGCGCTGCTGTGGACGCGCGTCGCGCGTCCGCACGAGGGAAGCACCGCCACGCGCCGTTCGGGCCTCTCCACGCTCGGTATCCTGCTGCAGATGGTGGCGTTCGTGCTGGTCTCGATCGGCGGTTTCCGGGCGACGCTGCCGGCGACCAACCCCGCCGCCGTCGCGGTCGCCATTGGCGTTGCGATCCTGATGCTGGTCGCCACCGGGCTGTTCGTCGCCGCGGCGCGCGCGATGGGCGCGAACTGGAGCGTCGTCGCGCGGATGCGCGAGGACCACGAGCTGGTGACGCGTGGCGTGTTCGCCTATCTGCGCCATCCAATCTACACGGGAATGGTCGCCTCGCTGGTCGCCGTTGCGCTCGCCTTCGGCCATCTGGCGAACCTGGTCGTCGGCGTGCCGCTCTTCTTTGCGGGAACCTGGATCCGCATCCGCGAGGAGGAGGCGCTGCTCAAGGCCGAGTTCGGCGCCGCCTACGATGCCTATGCGGCGCGGGTGAAGCGCTTCCTGCCTGGCCTGTTCTGACGCCGCCACCGGGCGGGGCGCGGATTGGCGCATCGGATCGTTGCGCCGCTGGCGCGCCGCGCCTATCTCAGCCGCTGAATCCATCGGCAAAAGGACAGCCATGACCACGTTCGAAGACCGCGAGAGAGCCTTCGAGGCGCAATACGCCCGCGATCAGGAAATGCAGTTCAAGATCGTCGCCCGCCGCAACCGGCTGTTGGGCCACTGGGCGGCCAAGAAGATGGGGCTGACGGAGGCGGAGGCCGACGCCTATGCGCGCGAGGTGATTCGCGCCGATTTCGAGGAGGCCGGCGACGACGATGTCGTGCGCAAGCTGCTCGGTGATCTCACCTCCGCGGGGATCGACATCGACGAGGCCGCGATTCGTGAGGCGCTCGCCAACAAGACGGTCGAGGCACGTCGCCACTTCATCGAGGCGCAGAACTGATGGCGATGGCCGCGGCCGAGATCGAGCAGCTGATCCGCGCGGCGATTCCCGACGCGCGGGTCGAGATTTTCGATCTGGCCGGCGACGGCGACCACTATGAAGCCCGCGTGGTCGCCGAAAGCTTCAGGGGGATGCCGCGGGTGAAACAGCACCAGCGCGTCTATCAGGCGCTGGGCGGACGGATGGGAAACGAGCTTCACGCCTTGAAGCTCTCCACCGGCGTCCCCGAGTGAAGGAAACGACCATGAGCGACGTCAGACAGCGTATCGACGAGATCGTCCACAAGCACGACATCGTCCTGTTCATGAAGGGGACCGCCCTGTTCCCGCAGTGCGGCTTTTCCAGCCGCGCGGTGGCGATCCTCGACCATCTCGGCGTACCGTTCGAGACCGTCGACGTGCTCCAGGACCCGGAAATCCGCCAGGGCATCAAGGAATATTCCGACTGGCCCACCATCCCGCAGCTCTACGTGAAGGGCGAGTTTATCGGCGGCAGCGACATCATGATGGAGATGTTCGAGGCGGGCGAGTTGCAGCAGCTCTTCGCCGAAAAGCAGATCGCGGGCGCCTGATCCCGATAAAGATCGGGCGGGCGGCGCGACCGGAAAAGTGCGCTCTCGCCCGCCCTGAGTGGGATCGTGTGGATGTCCCAAGAGATACACGGGGCGTGCCAAAACCCGCTCGCGGCGGAAAACCGCGATTTTTCAAGGTAAACGCGGCTTAACCTCTGGCGCGATTGTAAACTGCGCCGACAGGCGACTCGGGCGCCCCGTCATTGCGGGGCGGGCTTGCGCCGGCCAGGCGCGTCGCTCCCGCATTCATCCGCCATTCAGCAAATCGACTACAGATGTAGTCATATGGCGTCCGCGAGAGACGGGGAGGAGAGAGGCATGGCCGAGCGCATTTCCGCGGCCGAGCACGAGGTCATGGAGGTGCTCTGGCGCGAGTCGCCGCTGAGCGCGAACGAGGTTGCCGAGCGCGTGGCCGCGCGCCGCTGGAGCATCCGCACCGTCAAGACCCTGCTTTCGCGCCTCGTCGCCAAGGGCGCGCTCATCCACGAGGCGGAAGGTCGGCGCTATCTCTACCGGCCCGCCGTCGCGCGCGACGATTATGTCGCCGCCGAATCGCGTCGCCTGCTCGATCGGCTGTTCGGCGGCCGCCTGACGCCGCTCGTCGCCCATCTCGCCGAGCGCGACGACCTGTCGCCGGAAGATATCGCCGAGATCGAGGCGCTGCTGAAGGAGCTGCGCTCGTGACCGGCTGGCTGGCCGGCAACATGGCCTGGGCGAGCGTGACGATGCTCGCGGTGCTGCTGTTGCGCCAGCCGCTCGCGCGCCTGTTCGGCGCCTCGATCGCCTACGCCGCCTGGCTGCTGCCGGCGCTGCGGCTGGTGCTCCCGCCGCTCCCCGCCTGGCACGTGCCAATCCCGTCGCTCGCCCCGCCCGAGACCCTCGTCGTCTTCGTGGAGGGTTCGGCCGCGCCGCTGCCGCCAACCGGCGGACCCGGGCAGTGGGTGCCCGTTCTGCTCGCGATCTGGGCCGGCGGCGCGGCCGCTTTCCTCGGCTGGCAGTGGCTTGCCTGGCGCCGCTTCGCCGCGCGCATCGCCGCCGACGCGGTGCCGGCGGGCCGGCATCGCGGCATCGAGGTGGTGAAGAGCGGCGGGGTCGAAGGGCCGGTCGCGATCGGATTCCTGCGCCGTCGCATCGTCGTGCCGGCCGATTTCGAGACGCGCTATGCGCCCGTGGAGCGCCGCCTCGCGCTCGATCATGAGGCGGTGCATCACCGCCGTGGCGACCTGTGGTGGAATCTCGCAGCGCTGCTCGCGCTCGCGCTCAACTGGTTCAGCCCGCTCGCGTGGATCGCCTTCCGCGCCTTCCGCGCCGACCAGGAGCTGGCCTGCGACGCCGCTGTCGCAGCCGGCGCCGACCCGGAGACGCGCCACGCCTATGCCCGTGCCCTCGTCAAATCCGCGAGCCGACCTGGCGTGATTGCCGCCTGCCCGCTGCATCACGCCGATCAACTGAAACGGAGACTGAAGATGATGAAGGAGCATCGCCGCAGCCGGACGCGGCTGCTGGGCGGGATCGGGGCGCTTGCCCTCGCTGGCGGCGTGGCGCTGGCGCTGGCGACGCCCGGTGCGGCCCAGACCGAGCCGCCCGCGCCGCCGACCCCCCCAACGCCGGAGGCTCATGAAGCCGGTACGCGTCACGTCGAGCGCATCGAGATTCGCACCATTCGCGAACGCGACGAAGAGGCACGCGAGGAAGGTGCCGCCGGAAACGGCGAGACGCGGAGGGAGCGCAGGCGCATCGTGATCCTGAACCATGACGGCCCGGCTCCGGAGGGCGTCACCCGGTTCGACCTTTCCCGCTGCGGCGACGAGGCGCGGACCGAGGAGCGCACGGACGAATCCGGCCGGCGGACCCGCATTATCGAATGCCGTCGTCCGGTTGCGGGCGCCGACGAGCACGTCCGCGTGCTGATGCATCGCTGCCCGGACGACCGTCGCGTCGAGGTGAACGAGGGCGATGAGCGCGATCGCTTCCGCCTCATTCTCTGCGGCGACGATCTCGCAGGCAGGGGGCGGCAGGCCGAGGCGCTCCAGCGCGCCCGCGACCGGCTGGCCCGCGACGCGGACGCGCTGCCCGCCGAGCGGCGGGAGCAGATTCTCGCCGCCATCGACCGGACCATCGAGCGCCTCCGCGCGCAGCGCACGCCCTAGGCGGGCCTCGCGGCGCCGGATTGAAGGGCGGCGCGATTCGCCTGCGGGCTTGATCGCGCCGCCCGCAATGCCACATGGCGGGGCATGGACCCGGCGCCCTACGAGCGGGCGGAGGAGGTCGCGCGCGGAGTGCGCCGCCTGCTCGCCGCCAACCCTTCGCCTTTCACCTATCGGGGCACGCAGACCTATCTGGTCGGCGAACGCTCGCTCGCGGTGATCGATCCGGGGCCGGACCTTCCCGAACATGTCGAAGCGATCCTTGCCGCGGCGGCGGGCGCGCGGATCGAGGCGATCCTGTGCACCCACACGCACCGCGACCACAGCCCTGCAAGCCGCCCGCTCGCCGCCGCCACGGGCGCGCCGATCATCGGCTGCGCGCCGCTCGCCCTCGCCGACGACGGGCCGCGCGCGGACGCGTCCTTCGATTTCGACTATGCGCCAGACCGGATCCTCGCCGACGGCGAGACGCTGCGCGGCGACGGCTGGACGCTGACCGCGGTCGCGACGCCGGGCCATACTTCCAACCACCTGTGCTTCGCCTATGGCGACGTGCTGTTCACCGGCGATCACGTCATGGGCTGGTCCACCACCGTGATCGCGCCGCCCGAGGGGGACATGGCCGCCTATATGGCGAGCCTCGACAAACTGCTCGCGCGCGAAGACCGGCTCTACTTACCCGCGCACGGGCCGGCGGTGGAAAAGCCGCTCTCGCACACGCGCGCGCTGATCGCCCACCGCCGGATGCGCGAGAAGCAAATCCTGGCGCGGCTCAAGGCGGGCGATGCCGCGATCCCGCAGATGGTTGCCGCGATGTACCGCGACATCGATCCGCGCCTGCACCCGGCGGCGGGCCTGTCGGTGCTCGCCCATCTCATCGACCTCGAGCGGCGCGGCCTCGTCCGGCGGGAGGGGGAGCGATGGACCGCGACCGCCTGAGGCGCGCTCTGCCCTGGCTGGCGAGCGTCGTCGCGGCGCTGGTCGCGGGCTATGCCCTCGGCGCGTGGCTGTACCGCGCGCCGCCGGGCCCTTCGGGGCCAGACGTCGAGACGATCGCCGACGCCGCGCTGCTTTCGGTGCGCGAGCAGGGGCGGCTCGTGAGCCACAGCGCCCGCTTCGTCGCGGTCGTCACCGCGAGCGAGTCCCGCCTCGGCCTGCGCGCGGGCAAGACGCTGATCCTGCCGGGAGAGGCGCGCTACGGCGTCGATCTCTCCCGCCTGCGCCCCGACGATCTCGCCTGGGACGCGGCGACGCGCACGCTCACCGTTACCCTGCCGCCCCTTGAAGTCGCGGGCCCGACCATCGATTTCGACGGGGTGCGCGAGTTCTCCCAGGGCGGCCTCATCCTCTCGCTGGTCGGCGAGGAGAGCCTGGACGCCGAGAATCGCCGGCAGGCGCGCGAGGAGCTGACGCGGCAGGCCCGCAATCCGGCGGTGCTCGCCGAGGCGCGCGAGGCGGCGATGCGGATCGTCGCGCGCGGCTTCGCGACGCCGCTGCGCGCGGCGGGGATTGACGCCAGCGTCGCGGTGCGGTTCGTGGACCCCGCCGGCGCCGAGATCGCCGCCTATCTCGATCGACCGAGGCGGCGGGATGACGTGGTCGAGCAACGGCGGGCCGGCGTGCCCGCAACGAGGGAAGAAGAGAGATGAATGCGCCGAACCGGAGCCTCAAGGGGCTCGACCTCAAGGCAGAAATCGACCGACTGCGCCGGGAGCGCAACGCGGTGATCCTCGCCCATTACTATCAGGCGCCCGAAATCCAGGACCTCGCGGACTTCGTCGGCGACAGCCTTGATCTGTCGCGCAAGGCGCAGGCGACGGACGCCGACGTCATCGCCTTCTGCGGCGTGCGCTTCATGGCGGAGACCGCGAAGATCCTTTCGCCCGACAAGATCGTCGTGCTGCCCGATCTTGCCGCCGGTTGCAGCCTCGAGGACAGCTGTCCGCCCGAGCAGTTCGCCGCGTTCCGCGCGCAGCATCCGGACGCGATCGCGCTCACCTACATCAACTGCTCGGCGGCGGTGAAGGCGCTCTCCGACGTCATCGTCACCTCCTCCTCGGCGGAGAAGATTCTCTCGCAGATTCCAAAGGACAAGCCGATCATCTTCGGGCCGGATCGCAACCTTGGCGGCTACCTTGCCCGCAAGACGGGCCGCGAGCTGATCCTCTGGCCCGGCGTGTGCATCGTCCACGAGGCGTTCAGCGAGACCGAGCTGTTGAAGCTCAAGGCGCAGCATCCCGGCGCGCCGGTCGCCGCGCATCCGGAATGCCCGGCGGTGATTCTCGACCATGCCGATTTCGTCGGCTCGACCAGCGGCATCCTCAAGTTCGCCAAGGAGTTCGAGGGCGACACGCTGATCGTCGCCACGGAGCCGCATATCATCCACCAGATGGAAAAGGCGCTGCCGAACAAGACCTTCATCGGCGCGCCCGGCGCCGACGGCAACTGCAACTGCAACGTCTGCCCCTACATGGCGCTGAACACGCTGGAGAAGCTCTACTACGCCCTGCGCGACCTCGAGCCGCGCGTCGAGATCGACGAGGAGCTGCGCCTCAAGGCGAAGAAGAGCCTCGACGCCATGCTCGCCATGGCCGGCGACACGGTCGGCAAGGGCGACGTCGGCGCGCCGCAGATCAGCGGGGACTGAGCCTGGACCGGGGGCGGACGTGGCGATTAGAGTTCCAGGCCGCCTGTCGCTTCCAGCCATGTCCCGTCGCGCCTTCATCGGCGCTACGGCGCTCGCCCTGGGCGCGCCGGCGCTGGCCCTCGATGTCGGGGAAACCGACTGGGCCGCGCTCGGCGAGGACGTGAAGGCCGAGATGCGCTGGGCCTGGGGCAATTATCGCGCGCGTGCCTGGGGCAAGGACGATTTCCTCCCCGTCTCCGGCGGCGCGCGCGCCTTTCCGTTGCGCGATCGTCATCTCGGCCTCAGCCTCATCGAGGCGATGGACACGCTCTGGCTGATGGCCCTCGACGAGGAGTTCGCCGACGCGCTCGGCTGGGTCCGCGCAAATCTCGACTTCGACGTCGACGGCGAACTCTCGGTGTTCGAGACCTCGATCCGCCTCGTCGGCGGCCTGCTGTCAGCCCATCTCGCCTGCGGCGACCCGGTCTTGCTGGACAGGGCGCGCGACCTGACCGACCGGCTGCTCCCCGCCTTCGACACGCCGACGGGCATTCCCTATCGCTACGTCAACCTGCGGACCGGCGCGGTGCGCGATCCGGCGACCAATCCCGCCGAAACCGGCACCTATATCGCCGAATATGGCACGCTGAGCCGCCTGACCGGCGACGAGCGCTACCTGAACGCCGCCAAGCGCGCCCTCGTCGCGATGTTCGAGCTGCGCTCGCCCCTCGGCCTCCTCGCCGACCGGATCGACGCGCGCACCGGCCAGTGGCTGAGCCGCCGCGCGACCGTCGGCCCGCCCTCGGACAGCTTCTACGAATATTGCTGGGACGGCTGGCAGCTGTTCGGCGACGCCGGGTGCAAGGCGATGTACGACACGCTCACCACCGCGATCCTCGACCACCAAGCGGTGCGACACGAAGGCGCGCGCTGGTTCGCGGATGTCGATTTCGAAACCGGCGCGCCGCTTTCGACCGAGCAGGACGAGCTCGCTTCCTTCTATGGCGGCCTGCTTGCGCAGGGCGGCGCGGTGGCCGAAGGCGCGGCCTACACGCGCGCCTGGGCGGCGGTGCAGACGCGCTTCGGCATCCTGCCGGAAGGCTATGACTATGCCACCGGCGAGCCGACCATCCGGACCAACGCGCTTCGGCCGGAACTCGCGGATGCCGCCTTCAACCTGTGGCTGCTCGACCGGTCCGACGAATGGCGGCTGATCGCACGCGATCACTATCTGGCGATGAAGCGGTGGAACAGGGCGCGCTACGGCTACACCGACATGGCCGACGTGGTGACCAAGCGGCAGGCGGATCACTGCCCCGGCTACTGGTGGTCGGAGCAGATGAAATATTACTACCTCATGTTCGCCGATTGCCCGCGATTCGATTATCGCGACAACTATCTCTCGACCGAGGGAAATGTGCTCAAGGGGCTGCGCACGTCACCCTGATCGGCCGCCGCCCCGTCGGCCTCGCCGCCATAGACGCGGTCGAGATAATAGGCCGCGAGGTGATAGTGCACCCGCGCGACCTTGGCGTGAACGGCCTGATTGGCCTGCGTGATCTCCTCCTCGGCCCGATCGAGGAAATAGTTCTTGTCGGCCTGGTCCACTCTCGGAAGTCCCCGGTTGTTGAACGACTCCCGAGAAACTGCCGCGGGCGGCGCTGTGTTCCCTGCCGCGGGCGGGCCGGTCGTCGGGATGGCCCGGATCGTCGCGTGACCGGGGTCCGGCGCCTTCCGTGCCGTTGACGCTTGCGCCGCGCCGCGCGCCGCCGCACAGGGCGAGCATGAACGGGCAGGATTGGCATCTCGACGGCTTTGACCTCGACGCCTTCGTCGCGGCGACGCTCGCGGAGGATTTGGGCGAGGGAGGCGACGTCACCTCCGAGGCGGTGATCCCCGCCGACGCGCGCTTCGACGGCGTGATGGCGGCGCGCCAGCCGGTCGTCGTCGCGGGCCTCCCGATCGCCGCCGCCTTCTTCCGCTCGCTCGATCCCGAGGCGCGAGTCGAGCTGCAGGCCGGCGAGGGCGCGCGTGCGGAGGCGGGCGCGGTGCTGATGTGTGTGTCGGGCAGCGCCCGCGCGCTGCTCACCGCCGAGCGATCGGCGCTCAACATCGTCCAGCACCTGTCCGGCATCGCGACTCTCACGCGGCGCTATGTCGATGCGATCGAGGGCACCGGCGCGACCCTGCTCGACACGCGCAAGACGATCCCCGGCCTGCGCCGGCTCGAGAAATACGCGACGCGGATGGGCGGCGCGCGGAACCACCGCATGGGCCTGTGGGACGCGGCGATGATCAAGGACAATCATGTCGCCGTCGCCGGCGGCATCGCGCCCGCGGTGCGCCGCGCGGTCGAGGCGGGGATCGAACGGATCATCGTCGAGGTGGACCGGATCGACCAGATCGAGCCGGCGATTCAGGCGGGCGCGACCCACCTGCTGCTCGACAATATGAACCCCCCGACGCTGAAGCAGGCGGTGGCGCTGGTCGCCGGGCGAGTGCCGACCGAGGCGAGCGGCGGCGTCACGCTGGAGACGATCCGCGCTATCGCCGGGACCGGCGTCACCTATGTCTCGGTCGGCCGCATTACCCAGTCGGCGCCGGCGGTCGACATCGGTCTCGATTTCTCGGCGGCCTGAGGGGGAGGGACGCCATGCGTTGTTCACGCCGCCTGATCCTCGCCGCGCTCGCCCTCGCGCTGCCCGCCGGCGCCCCGGCCCAGGCGCTCCGGTGCAACGTGCCCGCGCGCATCGCCGTGCCCCGCGCCGAGGGGCCGACGCCGCGCGATCCGCGCCGGATCATGCCAATCGAAAGCTATACGCTCGCCCTCATTTGGGCGCCGGAGGCGTGCCGCGGCGGCTCGCAGAATATCGACGCTGGTTTCGCCTGCGGCGGCGGCAACCGCTTCGGCTTCGTCCTCCACGGCCTGTGGCCGGACGGGGCGAACGGGAGTTGGCCGCAATATTGCCGCCCCGCGCCGGTCCTGCCGGAGACACTGATCCGCCGGCACCTGTGCACGACGCCCTCCGCGCAGCTCCTCCAGCACGAATATGCCAAGCACGGCACCTGCACGGGCGTGACGCCGGCGGCCTATTTCGGTCAAGCCTCGCGACTTTACGCGCGGCTGCGCTGCCCGGACATGCGCGCGCTCGCCGCCCGCCGAAATCTCACCGCGCGCCAGTTCGCCGCCGCCTTCGCCCGCGCCAATCCGGGGCTGACGGCGGACATGATCCGGCTGAACGTGAACCGCCGCGGCTGGCTGGAGGAGGTCTGGATCTGCCTCGACACTCGCTTCGCCTGGCGCGCCTGCCCGGCGACGCAGGGCGGCGCGGCGGCGACGCGCCGCATCCGGCTCCAGCCGCCCATGGACCGGCGCTAGCGCGCGTCTATTCCTTGCCCGCCTCGGCGACGGTGCCGGCGAAGTCCTCGAAATCCTTGGCCTCGCGGAAGTCCTTGTAGACGCTGGCGAAGCGAATGTAGGCGACCGGATCGAGCGCTTTCAGCCCCTCCATCACCATCTCGCCGATGCGGGACGAGCTCGTCTCGGTCTCGCCGCTGGTCTCGATCTGGCGCTGGATCGACGAGGCGAGCCGCTCGATCCGCTCGGGCGGCACGGGCCGTTTGCGGCAGGCGGTGGCGATCGAGCGCTCCAGCTTGGCACGGTCGAACGGCTCGCGCCGATCGTCCGACTTGACGATGGTAATCTCGCGCAGCTGCACCCGCTCGAACGTGGTGAAGCGCGCGCCGCAATCCTCGCACTGGCGGCGGCGGCGGATCGCCGAGCCGTCCTCGGTCGGCCGGCTGTCCTTCACCTGGCTGTTTTCATGGGAACAGAACGGGCAGCGCAATTACAGATCCTGGTAGATGGGGAAGCGCTCGCACAGCGCCCGGACGCGCTCGCGCACCTCGGCCTCGACCGCGCCGTTGCCCCCGTGCCCGTTCGCACGCAGGCCATCGAGCACGTCGGCGATCATGTCGGCGATCTCGCGGAACTCGGCAACGCCGAAGCCCCGGGTCGTGCCGGCGGGCGAGCCGACGCGGATGCCGCTGGTCTTGACCGGCGGCAGCGGATCGAACGGCACGCCATTCTTGTTGCAGGTGATCGCGGCGCGCTCGAGCGCCTCGTCGGCGTCCTTGCCGGTGATCCCGAGCGGGCGCAGGTCCACCAGCGCGAGGTGCGTATCGGTGCCGCCGGCGACGAGATCGGCGCCGCGCTCCTTCAGCCGCGCCGTGAGCGCCTTGGCGTTGGCGATGACGGCGCGGGCATAGGTCTTGAAGCCCGGCTGCAGCGCCTCGCCGAAGGCGACGGCCTTGGCGGCGATGACGTGCATCAGCGGCCCGCCCTGCAGGCCGGGAAACACGGCGGAATTGACCTTCTTCGCAATCTCCTCCTCGTCGGTGAGGATCATGCCGCCGCGCGGCCCGCGCAGCGTCTTATGCGTGGTCGTGGTGACGACATGGGCGTGGCCGAAGGGAGAGGGGTGCTCGCCCGCGGCGACGAGGCCGGCGAAGTGGGCCATATCGACCATGAACAGCGCGCCCACCTCGTCCGCGATCGCGCGGAAACGGGCGAAATCGATGTGGCGCGGATAGGCCGAGCCGCCGGTGATGATCAGCCGCGGCCGATGTTCCTTCGCCAGCCGCTCGACCTGGTCGAAGTCGATCAGGTGATCGTCGGCGCGCACGCCATACTGCACGGCGTTGAACCACTTGCCGGACATGGCGGGCTTGGCGCCATGGGTCAGGTGCCCGCCGGCGTCGAGGCTGAGACCCATGATCGTGTCGCCGGGCCTGGTGAGCGCCAGCATCACCGCGCCGTTCGCCTGCGCGCCCGAATGCGGCTGGACGTTGGCGAAGGCGCAGCCGAAGAGCTGCTTGGCGCGCTCAATCGCCAGCGTCTCGACGGCATCGGAAGGCGCGCAGCCCTGGTAATAGCGCCGGCCCGGATAGCCTTCGGCATATTTGTTCGTGAGCACCGAACCCTGCGCCTCGAGCACCGCGCGGCTGACGATATTTTCGGAGGCGATCAGCTCGATCTGGTGCCGCTCGCGCGCCAGCTCGGCGGCGATCGCGTCGGCGACGGCGCGGTCCGCGTCGCTCAGGCGGGTGGTGAAGAAACCGTCGGGCTGGACGTCGGAAAGCGGCTGGCTGCTCATGCAGGTTCCTTGGCGAAACGGGGTTGGGTGAGCTTTTCGACCCGGGCGGCGTGGCGGCCGCCCTCGAAGCCGGCGGTGAGGAAGGCCTCGATGCAGGCCTTGGCCATGTCGAGCCCGATCAGGCGCGCGCCGAGCGCGATCGCGTTGGCGTCGTTATGCTCGCGCGCGAGCGTCGCGGAATAGGGATCGGAGACGAGCGCGCAGCGGCAGGCCGGGTGGCGGTTCGCGGCGATCGAGATGCCGATGCCGGAGCCGCAAAGGGCGATGCCGCGATCCGCGCGCCCCTCGGCGAGCGCCTCGGCGAGCGCGTAGCCGTAATCGGGATAGTCCACCCGGTCGGGAGAATGAGTACCGAGATCGAGCACCTCGTGCCCGGCCGTGCGCAGCCATTCGGCGAGGGCGGCCTTCATCTCGAAGGCGGCGTGATCGGACGCGATGGCAAGGCGTTGGGTCATGCGGCGGGCCTGAACTGACTCGGGGGCGGTCCCGATCTAGTATTCCCGGCGTCGTAAGGCTAGCCCGGCGGGCGCAGCCAGCCGCGCGAACGCGCCTCCGCAAGGTGGCGCGCGCTGATGTTCAGCCGACGCCCGTCGCTGAGGACGAGCCGCCACTGCCGGCCTTCGCGCACCGCGCCGGCGACGCCGCTCTCCGCGACCCATGCGCCGCGATGGATGCGCGCGCCGGCCACGCCGTCGAGCTCGGCGAGCCCGTCGCGGAAGCGTCCGTGGATGAGGAGCTGGCCGCCGCCGGCGCGGTGGAGGCGGCAATAATGGTCCTCCGCCTCCATCGCCACGACCTCGGCGGGATCGACGCCGGCGCGGGCGAGCGGCCCGGCCGGGGCGACCGCTCGCCCGCGTCTGCGGAAGGGCGGAGTCGGCCAGCGCCCGAGCGCGGCGAAGATCGGCAGAGCGAGCGCCGCGCTGATCGCGAGAGCCGAGAGCCAGATGGAAAGGTGCGATACCGGGCCGGGCCGCCCGATCGCCCAGAGGGCGCCCCGGACTTCGATCGGCACGAGCAGGTTGAGGCACAGCGCGCCCCAGGTGACGGCGGTCGGCCATCGGCGGCGCTCGCGCACCGTCGCCAGGATCCACAAGTGCCACTTGGCCGCATTCCAGCCGAGCAGCAGCGTCCAGAAGGCGATGCGCGTCGGGAGCGGCAGCGCGCCCATCCCGAACGCGCCGACGGTGGTCATCACCACGATCGCGCCAAGGGTGCCGATCCAGATCAGCGAGCCGCCCGGCGGAACGCGTTTCGCGAAGCCCAGCGCGCGCTTCACGAAATTCGGCTTGTCGCGACGTGGCGGCGATGGCCGGGTCGTGGCGAGAGCGGGCGGCATGACGACAGGCTGCCACTCCGCGCGGCAATCCGCAACGAGGGAGGTAGTGGATGGGCTACAGGATCACGCTCGCGGCGGCGCTGGTGGCGCTTGCAGCGTCGGCTCCGATGGCGGTGGCGCAGCCGCCCGATACGGGGGCGATCGAGGCGCAACGCGCCGCGATGGCGCGGCTTTCCTTCACGGAAGGGCGCTGGCGCGGCCCGGCGGTCACGACGACCCCGAACGGCGAGCATCGCGTCACCCAGACCGAGCGGATGGGCCCCGCGCTGGACGGCACGATCCGGGTGATTGAGGGCAAGGGCTTCGCCGAGGATGGCACCGTCATCTTCCACGCCTTCGGCATCGTCTCCTATGATCCGCGCCGGCAGGCCTATAACCTGCGCTCCTACGCGCAGGGCCGGGTCGGCGATTTCCCGCTGCGGCTCACCGACACCGGCATGGTCTGGGAAATCCCGGCCGGGCCAATGACGATCCGATACACCGCGACCATCGGCAACGGCACCTGGCGCGAAGTGGGCGAGCGGATCGTGCCCGGTCAGCCGCCGCGGCGCTTCTTCGAGATGAACCTGGTCCGGGTCGGCGACACGGACTGGCCGGAGGCGGGCGCGGCGACGGCGCCCTGATCGGCGGCTGGTCCGGGTCAGTCGCCGGGCGCCGTTGAGACCGCGGAGGGCGGCGACCGGAAGCCGGGCAGCTGGGCGCCGGCCCCCTGGGCCTTAAGGTCGCGCCGCTGGCCGATCACGCCGCCCAGCGCATCTCCAGGCGGTCCCAGATCTCGACCAGCGCGGCGGCAAGGTCGCGCATCATCTCCTCGCTGTGCGAGGGGCCGGGGGTGAAGCGCAGCCGCTCGGTGCCGCGCGGCACCGTCGGGTAGTTAATCGGCTGCACATAGATGCCATATTCGGCGAGCAGGATGTCGCTGATCCGCTTCGCCTTCACCGGATCGCCGACCAGCAGCGGCACGATGTGCGTGGTCGACGGCATCACCGGCAGCTTCGCCTCGGTGAAGATCCGTTTGAGCATCGCGGCGTGCTTCTGCTGCGCCTCGCGCTCGGCCGAGGAGACCTTGAGGTGGCGAACGCTCGCCAGCGCACCCGCGACCAGCACCGGCGACAGCGAGGTCGTGAAGATGAAACCCGGCGCATAGCTGCGGATGACGTCGACGATCGTCCTGTCGGCGGCGATATAGCCGCCCATCACGCCGATCGCCTTGGCAAGCGTGCCCTCGATGATGGTGACCCGATGCGCGACGCCGTCGCGCTCCGAAATGCCGCCGCCGCGCGCGCCGTACATGCCGACCGCGTGGACCTCGTCGAGATAGGTCAGCGCCTCGTACTTGTCGGCGAGGTCGCAGATCTCGGCGATCGGCGCGACGTCGCCGTCCATCGAATAGACGCTCTCGAAGGCGATCAGCTTCGGCGCGTCCTTGGGCGCCGCGGCGAGCAATTCCTCGAGATGGGCGAGATCGTTGTGCCGGAAGACGCGCTTCTCGCAGCCTGAATTGCGGATGCCCGCGATCATCGAGGCGTGGTTCAGCGCGTCGGAGAAGATGATGCAGCCGGGCAGCAGCTTGCCGAGCGTCGAGAGCGTCGCCTCGTTCGAGATGTAGCCCGAGGTGAAGAGCAGCGCACCTTCCTTGCCGTGCAGGTCGGCGAGTTCGGCCTCCAGCTCGATATGATAGTGGCTGTTGCCCGAAATGTTGCGCGTGCCGCCCGAACCGGCGCCGACGTCGTGGAGCGCCTCCTCCATCGCCGCGATCACCTTGGGGTGCTGGCCCATCGACAGATAGTCGTTCGAGCACCACACGGTGATCGGTTTGGGGCCGTTGTGCCCGGCGAAGCAGCGCGCGTTGGGAAAGGCGCCCTTGTTGCGCAGGATGTCTATGAAGACGCGGTAGCGGCCTTCCGCCTGAAGACGCTCGATCGCCTCCGCGAAGATGCGCTGATAGTCCAATGCCCTTGTCCCATTTGCTCGGCTGGGAAAGCCAATAACGGAAACCGGCCCCAAAAGGCCAGTGCGAACCATTCGCAATAAGCCGCTGAAAAACGCTAAGCTTCTACAATTTCTCGATTCGGGTCAGGCCGAAGGCGGCAAGGCCGGGGCGATAGGCGTCCGCCATTGGCGCCGGCCCGGTGAACACCGCGATTCCCTCTTGCGCCGGCGCGCCCCAGGCGATGTCGCGCGCGAGCCAGGCCGTGCGCCGGGCGATGCCGGCATTGCCGTCCACAAAGGCAAGCGCGCGCGGCGCGGCGGCGCGCAGTTCCTCGCCCAGCAGAGGGAAATGGGTGCAGGCAAGGACGACGGTGTCCACCCGCTCGCCGCCCGGCTTCGCGAGCAACTGGCCCAGGATGCGCGCCAGGGCTTCGGGAGAAACCTGTTCGCCGCGCAGCTTCGCCTCGGCCAGCTGCACCAGCTCGGCCGAGCCGTGGCGCACGACCGTGCAGTCGGCGGCGAATTCGGCGGCGAGCCGATCGACATAAGGCTGGACGATCGTCGCCTCGGTGCCGAGCACGCCGATCGCGCGGGTCCTGGAGAGCGCCGCCGCGGGCTTGATCGCCGGCACCGTGCCGACGATCGGCAAGTCGAGCGCCGTGCGCACCGCGTCGAGCGCGATGGTCGAGGCGGTGTTGCAGGCGATGACGATGATCGCCGGGTCATAGCGCTCCGCCAGCCGCCCGAGCAGGGCGGGCACGCGCGCCTCGATCTCGGCGGCGGTGCGGGTGCCGTAGGGAAAGCCGGCGCTGTCGGCGGCATAGACGATCGGCGCGTCGGGGATCTCCTCCCGGATCGCCCTCAGCACCGAAAGGCCCCCAACGCCGGAGTCGAAGACGAGGAGCGGTTTCAACGCGGTCATCGCCGCGACATGTAGCGACTCGCGCGGCGCGTTCAAATCGGGCAATCACGATCGATTGTCGGATGCGCGGTTGCGCTCGCCCGCGCTATTCCTTACGCAAGCGCCGGGAGGGGTCGGTGATTACTTGGGATATACTTGCGGCACCGCTGCTTTCCCTGCTGATCGGCTATGCATTCGGCGCGACGCCGTTCGGATTCCTCCTCACGCGGCTCGCGGGCCTCGGCGACGTGCGCCAGATCGGGTCGGGCAATATCGGCGCGACCAATGTGCTGCGCACCGGCCGCAAGAGCCTCGCCGCGGCGACGCTGTTGCTCGACGCGCTCAAGGGCGCGGCGGCGGTGCTGCTCGCGCGCTGGCTGTGGCCGGGCACGAACGCGCCCGAGATCGCCGCGATCGGGGCCTTTCTCGGCCATCTTTACCCCGTCTGGCTCGGCTTCAAGGGCGGCAAGGGCGCGGCGACCCTGATGGGTGTGCTCACCGCTCTCGTCTGGCCGGTGGGCCTCGTATACGGCGGCGCGTGGATCGCTCTGTTCGCGCTCACCCGCTACGCGTCGGTGGCGAGCATGGGGGCCGCCATCGCCGCGTCGGTCGCGGCCTTCGCCTGGGCGGGCCTGCGCGACGTCGCGCTGTTCGCCGGCTTCGCGCTGCTGCTGATCTGGAAGCATCGCGGCAATCTCGCCCGGCTGCGCGCCGGGACCGAACCGAAGGTCGGCGCGAAGAAGGACTGAGATGGCGCCCTCGGCCGACCAGATCGCGCGGCTTCGCCTGATCCGCTCGGACAATATCGGCCCGGTCACTTACTTTCAGCTTCTCGAACGCTTCGGCTCGGCGCAGGCGGCGATCGAGGCGATCCCGGAGCTTGCCGCGCGCGGGGGAGGACGTCCGCCGCGGCTGGCCTCGACGGCGCAGATCGAGCGCGAATTGGAGGCCGTCGAGCGGCTCGGCGGGCGCTACCTGTTCCTCGGCCAGGGCCTTTATCCGCCCCTGCTCGCCGAGCTGGAGACGGCGCCGCCGGCGCTGATCGTCAAGGGCGACCTCGGCCTGCTCGACCGGCCCGCGGTCGCGATCGTCGGCGCGCGCAATGCCTCCGCCGCGGCCTGCCGCTTCGCCCGCATCCTCGCGCAGCAGCTTGGCGAGGCCGGGCAGGTCGTCGTCTCCGGCCTTGCGCGCGGCATCGACACCGCCGCGCTCGCCACCGGCACCATGGCGGTGATCGCGGGCGGCATCGACATCGTCTATCCGCCGGAAAATGCCGAGCGGCAGCGCGCGATCGGCGAGCGCGGACTGCTCCTCGCCGAGCAGCCGCCGGGTACAGAACCCCGCGCGCGCCACTTCCCCTACCGCAACCGCATCATTGCCGGGATCGCCCACAGCACGGTGGTGGTCGAAGCGGCGCCTAAGTCGGGCTCGCTGATCACCGCGCGCCAGGCGGCGGAGTTCGGGCGCGAGGTGATGGCGGTGCCCGGCTCGCCGCTCGATCCGCGCGCGCAGGGCTGCAACCAGCTCATCCGCGACGGCGCGACGCTGATCCAGAATGCCGACGACGTTCTGGAAGCGCTGCGCCCCGCTCCGTGTCCGCCCGCTCCGCCAGCGGCGGATCGACTATGCCGCGCCCGCGACGCCCGCCGGCGCGGACGAAGCCGCGCGCCGCGCCGTCGCCGATCTGCTCGGCGCGACACCGGTGCCGGTGGATGAGCTGATTCGCCAGTCGGGCCTGCCGCCCGCCGAGGTGCAGACGGTGCTGCTGGAGCTGGAGCTTGCGGGGAGGCTCGAACGCCACGCCGGCGGCCGCGTGAGCCTGGCCTGAGCGACGCCTCAGACCACGTGGCAGCCGGCGCGCATCCAGCGGCTGGCGAGATATTTGGTGCCGGCGGCAACGGGCATGCCGGCATGTTCGCTCAGCGGATCGGGCCCCTGCTCCGGATCGCCGCTGCGGAAGACGAGCACGTCACCCGGCCGACCGCGGACGGTCAGCCCGATCCGGGTGAACACCGTTTCGCCGCCGACATAGTCGTCATTGAGGTAGACGAGGGCGGTCAGCACGCGGCGGTTCGGCTGGTTCAGCCAGTCGAGGTGGCGGCGATATTGCTGGCCCGCGCGATAGCGCAGGATCTGCAGCGGCTCGCCATTTTCGACCGCGGTGCCGGCGAGCGCGGCGAGGCGGCGGTTGAGCGCGTGGATCGCCGGGTCCTCGATCAGCCAGTGGATGGTTGCCCCATCGGACGTGCGAATCGGGTCCGGCACGGCCTCGCTGCCGCTGCCGACCAGCGAGCGCTGGTAGGAAGGCGCGGCCACTTCCAGCAGGAATTCGCATTCGGCCCGCGTGAACGCGCCGCGATACAGCACGATCCACGGCGTCGCCGACAGCGTCTCGCCTGCGGGCAGGCGTGCCGGGTCTCCCGTCTCGGTGAGGTCCATCGCCAGGATCAGCTCCAGCATCTTGCGCCGGCGCACGTCGCCCGGCGCCTCCCCTGCGAGCCGGCGAAGCGCGCCATGCCAGTCGCGCCGACCGGCGATGCCGCTCGCCATCAGGTTGGTCGTCGCCCGTATCGCAATCGGATGGCCGGCATCGCTCGCCCGGGCGAACAATTCGCGGCCACGGCCGAAATCCTGGGAGACGCCCGCGCCGCGCCAGTGAAGGTCGGCGAGGTTGAACAGGGCCTCCGGATCGCCGCGCGCGGCGAGACGCTCGATGACCGCGATCGCCTCGGCGGCGCGGCCGGCGCGGTCCAGCGCGAAAGCGTCGGCAAGGGTCGGCCCGGGCGGCATGGCGCGTTTATGCCAGCCGCGCCGCGCGCCGGCCAGAGTCGCGCTGCCCTTGACGGCGACGATGGGGGGTTTCCACCTTCGCGTACATGTGTAGGGGCAGAACAGCACCATGAAGCTCGTCGTCGTCGAATCGCCCGCCAAGGCGAAAACCATCGAGAAATATCTGGGCGGCGGCTATCGGGTGCTCGCCTCCTACGGCCATGTCCGCGATCTGCCGCCGAAAGACGGGTCGGTCGATCCCGACCGCGGCTTCGCGATGGAGTGGGAGACCTATGCCGACAAAGCGAAGCAGCTGAAGGCGATCGCCGACGCGGCCAAGCAGGCCGACGCGCTGATCCTCGCGACTGACCCGGACCGCGAGGGCGAGGCGATCTCCTGGCACGTGCAGGAGTTGCTGGCGAAGAAGAAGGCGCTGCCCGCCCAGGTCGAGCGGGTCACCTTCAACGCCATCACCAAGTCCGCCGTGACGGAGGCGATGGCCAATCCGCGCGCGCTCGACGAGGACCTGATCGACGCCTATCGCGCCCGCCGCGCGCTCGATTATCTGGTCGGCTTCACTCTCTCGCCTGTGCTGTGGCGCAAGCTCCCCGGGGCGAAGTCGGCGGGCCGTGTCCAGTCAGTCGCGCTGCGGCTCGTCGTCGATCGCGAGCGCGAGATCGAGCTGTTCAGGCCCCAGGAATATTGGTCGGTCACGGCGATTCTGGAGGCCGACGGCATCGAGTTTCCGGCGCGCCTCGTGCGCTATCGTGGCGAGAAGCTCGAACGACTCTCGCTCGGCGACGAGGGCAGCGCGCTGGCCGCGAAGCGCGCGGTGGAGGAGGGGCATTTCACCGTCGCGACGGTCGAAACCCGCCCGATCACCCGCAACCCGCCGCCGCCCTTCACGACCTCGACGCTCCAGCAGGAAGCGGCGCGCAAGCTCGGGCTGTCGGCGAGCGTGACGATGCGGCTCGCGCAGAATCTCTACGAGGAGGGCGCGATCACCTACATGCGCACCGACGGCGTCCAGATGGCGCCGGAGGCCGTGTCGGCGGCGCGCCGCGCGATCGCCGATCGCTACGATGCCGGCTATGTGCCGGACCGCCCCCGCATCTACGAGACGAAGGCGAAGAACGCGCAGGAGGCGCACGAGGCGATCCGCCCGACCGATTTCTCGCGCGAGAGGGCGGGCTCGGGCGATCATGCGCGTCTCTACGAACTGATCTGGAAGCGCGCGCTGGCGAGCCAGATGGCCTCGGCGCGGCTTGAGCGCACCACCGTCGAGCTCACCGACGGCACCGGCCAGCACGCGCTGCGCGCCACCGGCCAGGTCGTGCTCTTCCCCGGCTTCCTCGCGCTCTACGAGGAGGGGCGCGACGATCCCGACGACGAGGAGTCGCGCCGTCTCCCGCGGCTCGCGCAAGGCGACGCGCCGGCGAAGAAGAAGGTGGACGCAGAGCAGCACTTCACCCAGCCGCCGCCGCGCTATTCCGAAGCGTCGCTGGTCAAGAAGATGGAGGAGCTGGGCATCGGTCGCCCCTCCACCTATGCCTCGATCCTGCAGACGCTGAAGGACCGAGACTATGTGCGGCTCGAAAAGGGTCGCTTCGTGCCGGAGGAGAGCGGGCGGCTGGTGACGGCGTTCCTCGAACGCTTCTTCGAGCGCTACGTTTCCTACGATTTCACCGCCCGTCTCGAGGACGAGCTGGACGACATTTCCGGTGGGCGCGCGCAGTGGCAGCAGGTGCTCGACGCCTTCTGGCGCGACTTCAAGCCGAAGACCGCCGAGGTGATGGAGCAGAAGCCCTCCGACATCACCGCGGCGCTCGACACCTTCCTGTCGCCCTGGCTGTTCCCGGACAAGGGCGACGGCAGCGACCCGCGCCTGTGCCCGCTGTGCGGCACCGGGCGGCTCGGCCTGCGCGGCGGGCGGTTCGGCGCCTTCGTCGCCTGCTCGAACTATCCCGACTGCAAATATACCCGCCGCTTCGGACAGAATGGCGAGCAGGCGGCGGGCGAGGGCACGCAGCTGCTCGGCAAGGACCCCGGGAGCGGGCTCGACGTCACGCTGCGCTCGGGCCGCTTTGGCCCCTATTTTCAGCTCGGCGAGGGCAAGGACGCGAAGCGCGCCTCGCTGCCGAAGGACGTTCCGCCGGCGGAGGCGGACCTCGACATGGCCCTGCGCCTGCTCTCGCTGCCGCGCACGATCGGCGTCCATCCCGAGACGGGCAAGGAGATTACGGCGAGCATCGGCCGCTACGGCCCCTATCTCGCCCATGACGGCAAATATGCGAAGCTCGGCTCAACCGCCGAGGTGTTCGAAATCGGCATGAACGCCGCCGTCGTGAAGCTCGCCGAGGCGGCGAGCGGCGGCGGCCGCCGGGCCGGCTCGCGCGAGCCGCTGAAGGTGCTGGGCAAGCATCCGCGCACCGAGGCGGAGATCCGGCTGATGGAGGGGCGCTTCGGCCCCTATGTCACCGACGGCACCACCAACGCCACGCTGCCCAAGACGCTCGCGCCCGACCAGGTGACGCTGGAGGAGGCGGCGCAGCTCATCGACGATCGCGCCGCCAAGGGGCCGACGAAGAAGGGCAGGGCGGGCAAGGGCGGCGCGCGCAAATCGACGAAGGGAAAGAAATGAGGCTTCCGACCGCGCTGCTCGCGCTCGCGCTGCTCGGCCTGGGCCAGGGCGCGCCGGCGCAGACCGCGCCCGCCGACCCTGCCCACAGCGCATCCGATTATGCCGCCGCCCAGGCGGCCTTCCTCGAAACGCTGACGCCGGATCGGGGCTGGCGAACCACGCCGAGCGGGCTTCGCTATCGCCGGCTGCGCGGCAACGGGCGCGGGCCGCACCCGACCACGGCGGACATCGTGCGGCTGCGCTACAGCGTCCGCTTCACCGACGGGCGCGAGCTGGAGAATAGCGGCCGTCGCCCGGTCGATCTGCCGCTCGGGCGGCTGATCCGCGGCTGGCAGGAGGGCGTGCCGCTGATGGGCGTCGGCGACCGTTACGAATTCGCCATCCCCGCCGCGCTCGCCTACGGGCCGAACGACAACGGCCCGATCCGGGGCGGCTCGACCCTGCTGTTCACGATCGAGCTGGTCGCGATCAATCCGCGCCGCTAGGGCCGCGCCGCCGCATCGCCGCAGGCACGGCAGGCCGGGTCCTTGACGATGCGGAGCGTGCGCATGGCGGGCTTCAGCCCGTCGAAAATGTGCATCTTGCCGTCTGCCGGCTCGCCGAGGCCGACGATCGCGCGCACCGTCTCCAGCGCCGCGAAGCAGCCCGCGAGCCCCGCCATCGCGCCGAGCACGCCGAGCTCCGAGCAGGTATCGCAGTCGTCGGCGTCGAAGGCGTCGCCGACATAGCAGCGGTAGCAGGGCCCGTCCGGCTCCCAGCCGCGAAAAGTGCCGATCTGCGCCTGGAACTGGCCGATCGCGGCCGAGACGAGCGGCACGCGCGCGCGGGTGCAGGCGTCGGAGACGGCGAGGCGCGTGGCGAAGTTGTCGCTGCCGTCCACCACCGCGTCAGCCTCGGCGACCAGCGATTCGGCATTGTCCGGCCCGAGCCGCGCGCCCACCGCCTCCACCTTGACGTCTGCGTTGAGCGCGGCGACCCGCGCCTTGACGAGCTCCGCCTTGGGCGCGCCGATATCGCCGGTGCCGAACAGGATCTGGCGCTGGAGATTGGCCAGCTCCACCCGGTCGTCATCGACGATCGTCATCCACCCGATCCCGGCGGCGGCGAGATAGGGGATGGCGGAGGCGCCGATCCCGCCCGCGCCGACGATCACGACATGGGCGGCAAGCAGCTTCTTCTGCCCCTCGCCGCCGATCTCCTTGAGGACGATGTGGCGGGCGTAGCGGTCGAGCTGTTCATCGGAAAGGATCACCGGCCCGTGGACCCGAACCCGCCGGCGCCCCGCACCGTCTCGTCGAGCGTATCGACCTCGGCGAAACGCGCCCGCGTGACCGCCGCCGGCACGAGCTGCGCGATCCGCTCGCCGCGCACGATCTCGAACGGCTGGTCGCCGAGATTGGCGAGGATGATCTTCACCTCGCCGCGATAGTCGGCGTCGATCGTGCCCGGCGCGTTGAGGCAGGTAATGCCGTGCTTGAGCGCGAGGCCGGAGCGCGGGCGAACCTGCACTTCATAGCCTTCGGGAATGGCGATCGCGAAGCCGGTCGCAACCGCGTGGCGCGCGCCGGGCTGGAGCGTCAGGCTCTCCGCCGCGACCACGTCCATCCCGGCGGCGTGCTCGGTGGCATAAGCGGGAAGCGGCAACCCCTCGCCGTGCGGCAGGCGGATCAGCCGGATCTCGATCTCAGGCGCCATCGCCTTCTCCCCCGCCGATCGCCGCGGCGATGCGTTCCGCCAGCCGCCGCGCGACCTCCGCCTTGCTCATCGGTGGCCAGTGCTCGCTGTTCTCGGCGGTGACGAGGTGCACCTCGTTGCTCTCGCCGCCCATCACGTCGCCGGACACGTCGTTCGCGACGATCCAGTCCGCGCCCTTGCGCTGGCGCTTCGCCGCCGCCTTGGCCGCCGCGTCCCCGGTCTCCGCCGCGAAGCCGACGAGCAGCCTCGGTCGCGCCGGGTCAGCGGCAAGTTCGGCAAGAATGTCGGGATTGGGGAACCATTCGAGCCGCGGCGGGCCGTCCGCCTTCTTGAGCTTGGTCGGCGACACCCCGACGCGCCAGTCCGCCACCGCGGCGACCATGACGGCCGCATCGGCGGGCAGCGCCGCGCGCACCGCCGCCTGCATCTCGACGGCCGTCGTCACATCCTCCCGATCGACGCCGGGCGGGGTCGGCAGGCTGACGGGGCCGGCAACCAATGTCACCCGCGCGGCAAGGCGGGCCAGCGCCTCGGCGATGGCGAAGCCCTGCTTGCCGGACGAGCGGTTGGCGATCACGCGCACCGGGTCGATCGGCTCCTGCGTCGGCCCGGCGGTAACGATAACGTGCCGGCCGGCGAGCGGCCCGCCCGAGGGAGAATCCGCCAGCATCTCCCCGATCCTCGCCAGGATCGCCGCCGGCTCCGGCAGCCGCCCCGGCCCATATTCGCCGCAGGCCATCTCGCCCTCGTCCGGCTCCATCACGGCGACGCCGTCGGCGCGAAGCTGGGCGACGTTGCGCCGCGTCGCCGGGTGGGTCCACATGCGCACGTTCATCGCCGGCGCGGCGAGCACCCGCTTGTCGGTCGCGAGCAGCAGGGTGGAGGCAAGGTCGTCGGCCCGCCCGGTCGCCATCCTGGCGATGAGGTCCGCCGTCGCCGGGGCGACCACCACCAGATCCGCCTCGCGGCTGAGCTGGATGTGGCCCATCTCGGTCTCGTCCTTGAGATCGAAGAGGTCCGTGTAGACCGGCTGCTCGGAAAGGGCGGCGAGCGTCATCGGCGTCACGAAACGGGCGCCGCCCTCGGTCAGCACGCAGCGCACCGTCATCCCCGCCTTGCGGATCAGCCGGATCAGCTCGCACGCCTTGTAGGCGGCGATCCCGCCGCCGACGATGAGAAGGATGCGCTTGCGCTGCATACGGCTAGATTAGGAGCCAGACCGCCGCCGCGCCAGCCATGGCGCCGAGCAGGCCGGCCGCGACATAGCGGAGCAGGTTGAAGGGGCGCAGGACGACGATCTCGGGTAGCGGCGGCGCGGGCGGCGCCGCGCCGGGTGCGGGGTAATAGTGATCGATGCGGCGGACCAGCTCCGGCAGGTGGCGGAGCATCCGCGCGCCGCGCACGATCGAGTCGGCGAGCCGCGTCTCGGGCCCGAGTTCGCTCCTCACCCATTCGGTGAGGAAGGGCTCGGCCACCTCCCACATGTTGATGTCCGGGTCGAGCGCGGTGGCGACGCCTTCCTCCATCACCATCGTTTTCTGGAGCAGCAGCAGGTGAGGCTGCGTCGGCATGTCGAAGTCGCGGGTGATCTTGAACAGGCCGTCGAGCATCCGTCCGAGCGAAATCTCCTTCACGGGCAGGCCGCGGATCGGCTCGCCGACGGCGCGCAGCGCGGTGGCGAACTCGTCGATATTGTGGTGCGGCGGCACATAGCCGGCCTCGAAGTGGATTTCGGCGACGCGGCGATAGTTGCCCGTGATGAGGCCATAGAGGATCTCGGCGAGCCACACCCGCGCCTGCCGGTTGATCCGGCCCATGATGCCGAAGTCGATCGCCGCCAGCCGCCCGTCGGGCAGCGCGAAGAGATTGCCCTGGTGAAGGTCGGCATGGAAGAAGCCGTCCACCACCGCCTGGCGCAGGAAGGTGCGCACCAGCGTCGCGGCCAGCGCCTTGAGGTCGTGGCCCTGCGCGATCAGCGCCGCGCGGTCGGTGAGCTTGATGCCGTCGATCCACTCCAGCGTCAGCACGCGGCGGCTGGTCCGCGCCCAGTCGATCTTGGGCACGTAGAAGCCCGGCTCGGCGACCAGATTCTCGCGCAGCTCCGAGGCGCTCGCCGCCTCCATGCGCAGGTCCAGCTCGCGGTTGGTCCACTGCCGGAAGGTGGCGATGACGAGGCGGGGGCGCAGCCGCGCCATCTCGCCGCCCATCTGCTCGATCTGCGCCGCGGCCCATTCGTAGGTCTCGATCGCGGCGGCGAAATCCTCCTCGATATGGGGCCGCAGCACCTTCACCGCGACCTGCCGCCCGTCGGTGGTGACGGCGCGATGGACCTGCGCGATCGAGGCGGCGCCGACCGGCTCCGGGTCGATCTCGGCGAACAGCTCCTCGATCGGCCGCTCCAGCCCGTCCTCGATGGCGGCCCGGATCGCCGCGAAGGGGGCGGGCGGCAGGCTGTCCTGCAGACGGGTGAGGTCGCGCGCCGCCTCCTCCCCGACGAGGTCGGGCCGCGTCGCCAGCGCCTGGCCGAGCTTGATCGCGGCCGGGCCGGTCGCCTGGAAGGCTTCGGCATAGGCCGGGACGCGGGGCACACGCGCGCCCGCCCTGGCGAGCCGACACAGGCGCCGCACCGGCGGCGGCGTGTTCGGGTCGCGCTCGATCCCGCGCAGCGCCCCGTGCCGCGCCAGCACGCGCCCCCATTTCAGCAGGCGCCAGATATGGACGGCCGGGGAGGTCACCCGCGCGCTGCCCGGCTGGGGTCGGCGGACCGGCGCATGCTCACAGCTTCCAGCCGCTGTGAATGACGACGAGCCCGCCGAGGATCGGCTCGGCCTTCACCTGGCCGAAGCCCGCCTCCTCGATCATCCGCGCGAAGCTTTCCATGTTGGGGAAACGCTCGATCGATTCGATCAGGTAGCGATAGCTCGCCTCGTCGTGCGCGACTGCCTTGCCGATCTTCGGCACGACACGGCGCGAATAGGTCTCGTAGAGCATCGAGAAGCCCGGCCAGCGCGTCTGCGAGAATTCGAGGCAGAAGAAGCGCCCGCCGCGCTTCAGCACCCGCCAGGCCTCGCGCAGCGCGGCGGGGATATCGGTGACGTTCCGGATGCCGAAGGCGATCGTATAGGCGTCGAAGCTGTTGTCGGCGAAGGTCAGCTGCTCGGCATTCTGCTCGGACCAGGTGAGGCCCTCGATGCCGCGGAGCCTCGCGCGCTCGCGGCCGACGGCGAGCATGTCGGGGTTGATGTCGGCCACCGTCACCTTCGCGCCGCGCCGGGCGAGGCGGAAGGCGATGTCGCCGGTGCCGCCCGCCATGTCGAGGATCTCCTCCCCGGGGCGCGGCTGGACGAGCCGGACGAAGCGATTCTTCCACAGCCGGTGCTGCCCGCCCGACATCAGATCGTTCATGATGTCGTAGCGCGCGGCCACGCTGGAGAAGACGCCGCGCACGCGCCGCGTCTTTTCCTCGGGCGTCACCTCTTCGTGACCGAAAGAAACCTTGTCCATCGAGCGCGCCTCTAGCAGGGGTGGGGGAATGGTGAAACATGCCTGAGCTTCCGGAAGTCGAAACGACCGTGCGCGGCCTGGCGCCCGTGCTCCAGGGACGGCGCATCGCCGCGATCGAGCTGCGGCGCGGCGACCTGCGCCGACCGTTCCCGCCCGACCTCAGGCAGCGGCTCACCGGCGCGCGCGTCGTCCGTCTCGGAAGACGCGCGAAATATGGCCTCGTCGAGACCGATCGCGGCGACACGATGGTCTTCCACCTCGGCATGTCGGGCCACTGGCGGATCGATCCCGGCGCGCTTGGGGCCCACGACCATGTCGTGATCGAGACCGACGAGGGACGGCGGCTCGCGCTCAACGACAGCCGCCGTTTCGGTTCGATCGATCTGGTGCCGACCGATCGCCTCGACTCGACGCCGCCGTTCGACAACATCGGTCCGGAACCGCTCGGAGGCGGCTTCGACGGCGCCTATCTCGCCAGCGCGCTCGCCGGCCGGACGGCGCCGATCAAGGCGCTGCTGCTCGACCAGCGGATCGTCGCGGGGCTCGGCAACATCTATGTCTGCGACGCGCTCAACCTCGCGCGGATCGCGCCCGGCCGCGCCGGCGGCCATGTCGCGCGCGCCCGACTCGACGTGCTCGCCGGCGCGGTCAGGACAGTGCTCGAGGCGGCGATCGCGGCCGGCGGCTCGTCGCTGCGCGACTATGTCCGCCCCGACGGCGAGCTTGGCTATTTCTCGAAGGAATGGCGGGTCTATGGGCGCGAAGGACAGCCCTGTCCCAATTGCGGCGCGCCGGTCCGCCGGCGGGTCGATTCGGGCCGGTCGACCTTCTACTGCGCGCGTTGCCAGCGCTGAGCCTTGACCTTGGGCGGCGCGGCGCGTAGAGGCGCCGCTGATCGGGTGCGGGCGTGAACCGCGCCCTTTTCATTTCCAGTGAGGCAAACGAGATGGCGAACACGCCGCAGGCAAAGAAACGCATCCGCCGCAACGCGCGCCGGGCCATGATCAACCGCGCGCGGGTGAGCCGCATCCGCACCTTCGTCCGTCAGGTCGAAGCGGCGATCGCGGAAGGCGACAAGGAGAAGGCCGCCGAGGCGCTGAAGCGCGTCCAGCCCGAGCTGGCGCGCGGTGTCGCCAAGGGCGTCCTGCACAAGAATATGGCGGCGCGGAAACTGTCGCGTCTGACGCGCCGTTTCATGGCGCTCGCCTAAGTCGTTACGCAAACGCAAAAACCACCCGCCGGCGATCCGCCGGCGGGTTTTTTGCGTCCCGAAACGCCCGCACGCAAAAGCCTAGCTTTTCCGCCGATTCGCGCACTGCTGCGCCGCAGCGAAACAGGCTAAGCGATTGATTCACAGAGACAAAGGAACGGCCGGTAACGGAGTTCTGCGCTTTTTCGAGTGTCAACAATTTTATTTTTTCACGGCCCTTTCTTTGCGCTTGATTAGCTTCCGATCCGGTTCCTAAAACACTCCTTCCGGCCGGGCGAATCTCCGGCTGGACGCAAACAGCAAAACCTCACCGTAGCGCGGCGCGCCAACGCGTTTCTGCCGCACAGGGAAGTTTTGCGCCGTGAAAAAGCCGGCCGTTGCGAGGCGGCAGAGGGAAATACGCGGGGGTTAACCACGTGGTGTCGTCGGCCATCGAAGCAAATCCGCAGACCAGGGGTTCGGACGATCCGCTCGCTGCCGCCTGGGAGTCGATTCGCGCGGGGCTCAGGCGCGATTGCGGCGCGCGCACCTTCGATGGCTGGCTGAGGCCGATCGCGCTCGGCGGGTTCGACGCGGAGAACGGCGTCGTCCGGCTCGAGCTTCCCTCGCAGTTCATGGCCGACTGGGTTCAGACGCATTTCGCCGAACGGCTGCTGCTTGCCTGGCGCGCCGCGGTGCCCGCCGTGCGGCGCGTCGTCATCGGCGTCGGGGCGAGGGCGCCGCGCACCGCCGCGGATGTCGCGATCCCCGCCGGGCCTGCGGAGGCGACCGCGAAGGCCGACGACAGCGGGCTCTTCGCGCTCGCGCTGGAGCCGCGCTACGTCTTCGACAATTTCGTCGTCGGCAAGGCGAACGAGGTGGCGTTCAACGCCGCCCGGACGCTGGCGAGCGCGGACAAGGTCACGTTCAATCCGCTCTTCATCCACGGCGGCACCGGGCGCGGCAAGACGCACCTGCTCCACGCAATCGGGCACGAGTTCCACCGGCTCAACCCGCGGGCGCGGATCATCTACATGTCGGCCGAGAAGTTCACGGTCGAGTTCCTCGCCGCGCTGCGCGCCAACGACACCTTCCGTTTCAAGCAGCAGCTCCGTTCGGCGGACCTGCTGATGATCGACGACGTCCAGTTCATCGCCGGCAAGGAGTCGACGCAGGAAGAATTCTTCCACACGATGAACGAGATAATCTCGGCCGGCCGGCGCTTCGTGATCAGCTCCGATCGCGCGCCGCAGGATCTGGACGGGGTGGCGCCGCGCATCCTCTCGCGCCTCTCCTGGGGTCTGGTCGCCGACATCAATGCCGCGGACCTGGAGCTGCGCTTCAACATCATCATGAAGAAGCTCGAGGCGCTGCCCGACGTGCACGTGCCGGAGGAAGTGGTGAACTTCCTCGCGCGGCGGATCAGCTCGAACGTGCGCGAGCTGGAGGGCGCGCTCAACCGGATCGCCGCCTATGCGACGATGCAGAACCGCGCGATCGACCTCGATTTCGTGAGCGAGGTGCTCGCCAACATCCTGCGGGCCAACCAGCGCCGTATCTCGATCGACGAGATCCAGACCCGCGTTTCGGAGCATTACCGCATCCGCAAGGCCGAGATGACGAGCGCGCGGCGCGCCCGCGAGGTCGCGCGGCCGCGCCAGGTCGCCATGTATCTTTCGAAGCAACTCACGCCGCGTTCGTTGCCCGAAATCGGGCGGCGCTTCGGCGGGCGCGATCACACCACCGTGATCCACGCCGTTCGCCAGATCGAGAAGCTGCGCGCGCTGGACCCGGAGCTGGACTCCGACATCCGGCTGCTGACCCGCCAGCTCGAGAGCTAAGGGGGAGGGGCGGGCGCACCTTTCGGGGTCGCGCCCGCCCCGGCTGCCTCAGCGCCGGGACGAGGAACGATCGCCCTGCTGCCCCTGCCGGTTTTCCGGCATCACCGTGATCCTCAGCGTCTCGCCGGAATTGCCCGGGAAGCCGGTGAACATCGCCTCGACCAGGTTGGGCACGAGGACCGGCAGCGCATTGGTCGAGGAACGCGCCTCGGCCCGGCCCTCGAACAGCGACTGGCCGTCGGCCGTGCGCCGGATGTCGAGGTCCAGGTGGCTGGTATAGACCGTGTAGCTGCGGATGTCGTAGTCCCAGCCCCAGAAGAACGGGTCTCCTCGCCAGCCAAAATAGCCGAAGCGGCTGTAGTAGGGATGGCGCCAGCCCCAACCCCAGCCCCAGCGCGGCGGCGGGAAGGGATCGGGAATGGCCTCGATCCGCTCGCGGCCCTGGTCGACGCCATAGTCGAGCGTCACCACCATGGTCGCCTCCGCGGGCGACGACGCCTCGCTGTAGCCGAGCGCGACGAGATGGCGCCGGACGAGATCGGCGTATCGAGCGAATTCGAGCCCGCCCTGGTTGTCCAGATCGGCGGGCTGGATCACGAAGCTTTGGCCCGCGGGCGCCGGCATCGCCTGGAAGCGCTGCACCTGCGTCGGAAAGCCGGTCGTGCAGGCACTGAGCGCGAGCAGCGCCACCGGCACGGCGAGGGTCAGGAGCGACTTGCGGATCGACATGGGCCAGCCTTTCGAACTAAGCGCGTGACACGGATATAGGTTTCGCGCGCGCCATCGCATAGGCCGGCTGAACCGGTGCTGAAACGCGACCT
>Ga0180222_1000980_pt1 | contig 34491 bp, 23 predicted proteins | sample eDN5th37CKraftOP_FD_151336 | JGI IMG/M metagenome (GOLD analysis project Ga0180222, IMG submission 151336) | Enriched Organic Plus compost microbial communities from Emeryville, California, USA - eDNA 5th pass 37_C Kraft OP (version 2) (version 2) ...
CCGGACTGCAACCAGATCAAAAGCTTAGATCGGATTGATAAATGCGTCAGTCCCTATCCTTTGGGACAAGCTCTCTTCAACAGAAGGCAAGCCGCATAAGCTCGTTCTGTGTTGAAATCTGGAGCTTTGAATAAGCGCGCTTGCGATAGGTGTGAACCGTGTTCCGACTAATGTTGAAATTGAGGGAGATGGGGCGATCAGCGCGGGCGGCAGAAGGGGCTACTTGCACTCCCGTCGCGTGGTCACGTCTTCTTTCTCGCTGAACGGCGACCCGGCGACAAGAAAATGGCGTTCTGCTCGCAGGCATGGTGAAGCTGGCAGTTCCGTCGCTGTGGCGCTGGAACGAAATCCGCAACACCACGTTCACGGGGGCATGACAGGAAAACCCAGAAATCGAAGCCCCGATAAGCCCCCGAAACCGGACCAGCGCGTTCCGCCTGCTGGGCCGCATGACAAGCCTGAACTGACGGATCCGGAGAAAGCACCGGGGACCGGAATCTTGCCGGAGGAGGACGAGCATCAGGTGGATGGCCCGACCGGCTGATCCTCCGCCCGCTGATCCTGCTCCCTTGGAGAAGCGGGGTTGACCGGACCCTGCGTCTTTTTCCCGATGCTGTTGGCAGATGTCCGCCGCTGGAGTTGGTAAGCGCCTATTCTTGGCATGCTGGTGCCGCGGGAGTCCAATGGCCGTGCCACGCCGACCTCGTCCTTGCGGACTAACGGGACGCTTTCGTCCGCGGAACAGCCAGATCCTTCGTCGCTTTCGATCGCGTGAATGATTCGACATAGTCAAGCAGCGCGTCGGACGCTCGCCCGGCCTTGGGGGGATTCCTGGCGACAATCGCCTCCATGATCTCCGCATGCGCAATGGCCGCAATCGGCAGATCATAAGGACGGTAATGCATATACCAGAACCGTCGTGACAGCGCGTGGATCGGGGCGATGGCGCGCAGCAGGTGACGGTTGCGGGCGCTTTCTGCGACGCTCTGGTTGAAGACCCGATCCACCCGCAAGAAGAGGAGGTAATCATCGGTTGCTGCGGCATGCCGCATTTCCTGCGCCATCCTTGCCAGAGCATCTGCCTGCTCCTCGGTCCGTCGCCGCGCTGCGCTGGATGCGATCAATCGCTCGAGCTCGCGCCGCACTTCCAGAAGGAGCAGCTGGTCGTCGACGTCGACCTGGGTGATGGTGGTGGCGTGGCGCGGAGCTATCCTGACCAGTCCGACATCCGAGAGGCGTTGTAGCGCCTCTCGGATCGGCGTTCGTCCGAGTCCCACCTTTTCGACCAGGACGCTTTCCGTCAATACCGACCCCGGCGGCAGGACGAGGGTGATGATCATCTCTTCGAGCAGGTCATAAGCCTGCTCGGCCAGACTTTTCTGCAGTCGCCCGGGAGCGATCGCATAGTCGAATGCGCCACCCTTTTTCATAATTCAGCTAGCTGTTCATTTCTTAATGAAAGAACAGTTTCCTTCTGCTTCCGGACGAAAGGCCTCGCTTCCTGGGATCGTCGATACAATGCGATAATAATCCCACGGCTCCTTGGAGTCTTCCTGCTTCTTTACCTCCACAAGATACATCTCGTTCAGGCTTCGACCGTCTTCCCTGATCCGGACGTTTTGCCAGAGCGCATCGTTGACGGGCGTCTTCTTCATTTGCGCCACCAGGACATCCCCGCTCTCGGATTTGGTCGCGTCCATAGCCTTCAGAAAATGTGTGACCAATGTATAAACCCCTGACTGAACCACGGTCGGCGCGCGTCCTTTGTTTCGCTCCATGAAGCGCTTGCTCCAAGTACGGGTTTTCTCGTTTCGGTTCCAATAGAATCCGGTGGTGAAGCGCAGGCCGGATGCGCTCTTGAGACCCATTGCATGCACATCGGTGATGAAGGCAAGCATGGGAAGCACGCTTTGCCCCTGATCGGAAAGGCCGAACTCACGAGCCTGCTTGATGGCGGAGGTCGTATCGGCCCCTGCATTGGCAAGCGCCACGACCTTGGCCCCTGAGGCCTGCGCCTGCAGAAGATAGGATGAGAAATCCGCCGTGCCGAGCGGATGGCGCACGGCACCGAGCACTTTCCCACCCGCCTGCTTCACAAAGTTTGCTGCCTGTTCCTCCTGGGCGCGGCTTCCCGCATTGTCGCCGGTGATGAAGAACCAGCTATTCATTCCCGCAGCCACCGTTGCCTTGGCTGCGGTCACCGAATTGGCGTAGCTGTCGAACCCCCAATGGACGGTGATCGGCGAGCAGTCCTTTCCGGTCAGTTCCGGGCTGGAAGCAGACGCGACAAGCATCGCGCGGTTTTTCGATTGGGCGACTTCTCGCACGGCGAGGGCGACCGCTGAGGTTGTCAGGTCCAGCACCGCATCGACATTGTCGCGTTCGAACCAGCCGCGCGCGATCGTTGATGCCACGTCCGGCTTGTTGAGGTGATCGGCACTCACCACCTCGACGCGGCGCCCAAGAACTTTCCCGCCATAGTCTTCGACGGCCATCTGCGCTGCAATGACCGATCCGACACCGCCGAAGTCCGCGTAAACACCCGATTGGTCATTCAGCACACCGAGCCGAATGGGCTTTGTGTCGTCGGCGAGCGCAGAAGCCATCACCGTCGCGGACATTGCGCCCGCGATGAGCCACCTGATCATGGGGGAATCCTCCTCGATGTCTGTTATTGAGTGAAAACATATATATCAGGAGCTTCCCGCTCTCCGCGCCATCACATACCTAATATTTGCCGACCCCCATGGACTCACTGCGTGCTCGGCAGTAGTGATATATCACAATGTCTGCACAAAAGGGAGCAAGCCCATGACCCCGGAGGAAATTCTCGCACGTCCCGCAAAGATTCTGAGTGATCAGCAGCGCCGGGATTATTTTGACAAAGGATATGTGATGGCTGCGTCCATCATCCCGAAGGACTGGGTGGAGCGCCTTCTTGCCGTGACCCAATCCTTCGTGGAGAAGAGCCGCGCGATCACGAAATCCGACAAGGTCTTTGACGTCGACGTTGGCCATACTGCGGAGCGTCCGAAGCTGCGGCGGCTATCGAGCCCGGTCGACCAGGATCCCACCTACTGGGAATTCGCATCGTCCGCACTGATGGCGGATATCGCGGAAGATCTGCTGGGCCCGAACGTCAAGTTCCATCATTCGAAGCTGAATTTCAAATGGGCCGAGGCCGGCCAGGAAGTGAAATGGCATCAGGATATTCAGGCGTGGCCTCATACGGACTATTCGCCCCTCACCATGGGCATCTACCTGCAAGATACAACCAAGGAGATGGGACCGCTGCTTTGCATTCCAGGCAGCCACAATGGTGAGCTGTTCGACCATTTCGACGAGAACGGCAAGTGGATCGGTCACATTCGCGACGAGGATCTGCCGCGCGTGGATATCAAGTCCGCGGAGATGCTGACGGGGCCGGCGGGCAGCATCACCATCCATAACTGCCGCACCGTGCATGCGTCCGAGCCGAACCTGTCGCCGCGCGGCCGGCCGCTGCTGCTCCACACCTACTCGGCGGGCGAGTCGTTTCCATACACGCCCAATCCCATCCCGAGCCCGCATTCGGGTGAGATCATTCGCGGCAAGCGTCCGAAATGGGCGAACCACGATCCGCGGCCGTGCATGGTGCCTCCGGATTGGTCCGGCGGATATGGATCGATCTTTCAGGCTCAGCAGGGACAAGCGGCGATGTGACCTCGCCCGGCCAGCCTGGAGGTTATAAATCTCTCCCAGCAGTTGACCGCGGGCGGACGACTTTCTGCCCGAGAGGCCTGACAGCAGCCGCTTCATGACCGTATCGGCCATGAGCGGCTGTTGTTTGCGCTGGCAGATGCCTCTGCCATGCACCGCTGGCTCTCGTTGTTGCTCATCTCGCGCGGCCGCGCACGCCAGCTTCGGGTGCGGTATCCATTGATCGCAGTGGCCACCATGAAATTTTGGTTAGGTGTAGAAGGCGCAGAACTGTGGGAGTGTGCGTAACCGGCTGGAAAACCGCTAGAATAAAGCAGTCAGGTGCTCGCCGATCCGGCAATTTCGCACCACCGCGATCACGGGCGCAGGCGGGAACCTGCGACGATGCCGGATAGTTGCTGAGGCGGTGGCAACGCAACGGGCCGCAGGGCTCGAGGATGCGGATCGTGGGAAGTGGGCCTGTGACCTTGTAGATGAGACGCATCGATGCGACGCGCTTTCGCCCTGGCTATGGTGATCTGGATAGGCGGCGGCGCAGGAGCTTATGCGCAAGCCAATTCGACCGCCGGCATGGCTGCGACGTCCTCGCTGGGCATCCCAGGCTTCACATCGTCCGGCGATGCCGGCGGCAACATCCCGCTCGGCGCCACTGAGATCGCTCCGCCTGGATTGAGTCCGCTGACCGCGCCGTGTCCCGCCGCCGGTGCTGCGTTCGATGGCGGCGGGATGTCCAACAGCGCCGGATGCAGTACGGCCAGCACAACCGGCTCTTCCGGAACGTCGGCGACATCGGGCCTGGGCAGCGCCGACGCGGGACCGATGCTGCAATCGCCAAGCGGGGCGGGCCCATCGCTCGGGGCTACCGAGCTCGGCACGCCCGGGGAAAGCCAGGTCATCTCCGTTCCGAACACCTCCTGCAGCCAGAGGCAAGGCGCTGGCAATTCGACCAACATTATCGGAGCAGTCGCTGCAGGCAGTTGCTGATCGTCCCCTTTCACCGGGCTTTGCTGCATGGTTCGCACCAGACCAATCGTTGTCGTCGCGCTGCTGGCCGCCACCGCCCTGGGCGCCTTTATCGTCTGGCACCAGTCGCGAGCCACGCAAGAGGAGGGAGAGGCGGGCGCGCCGGAGCCCACCCCCATCGTCGCGGGCACGGTCAAGAGCGGCCCGGTGCCGATCTACCTGCGCGGCGTCGGTACGGTGATCGCGTTCAACAATGTCGTGGTGCGCAGCCAGATCACCGGACCTTTGATCAAGGTCAGTTTTCGACAGGGGCAGGCGGTTCACAAGGGAGACCTGCTCGCCGAGATCGATCCGCGCCCCTATCAAGCCCAGCTCGATCAGGCGATCGCCAACCGCGAGCGGGACAAAGCCCAGGCCGTCAATGCCAAGGCGAACCTCGATCGCTATGTGCCGCTGCTGGCGAAGGGCTTTGCCACCCAGCAACTGGTCGATACGCAAAAGGCGGAGGTCGCCCAGCTTGAAGCTGCCGTCAAGGGAGACGAGGCGGCCATCGAAAATGCCAGCATCAACCTGAGCTATACGAAGCTGGTCGCGCCGATCGACGGCATCACCGGCATCCGCCAGATCGACGAAGGCAACATCATTCACCCGACCGATGCCAACGGGCTGGTCGACCTGACGCAGATCCAGCCGATCTCGCTGATCTTCACTCTGCCGGAGACCACCTTCGTGGACATCCAGAAGCAGATGGCCAAGGCGCCGGTCAAGGTCTTTGCCTACAGCCAGGACGACAAGGTCAGGCTCGATGAAGGCGAACTGCTGCTGATCGACAACCAGATCAACCAGACCACCGGCACCATCCGATTGCGCGCGACCTTTCCCAACGCGGAACGCCTGTTATGGCCGGGAGAACTCGTCAACGTCCGTCTTCTGCTCAGGACCGAGCCCAACGGGCTGACCATCGCGGCGGGCGCGGTGCAGCAGGGGCCGCAGGGGGCTTACGTCTATGTTGTCGGTCCGGATCAGGCCGTCCAGCTTCGCCCGGTTCATGTCGCTCAGATCAATGAAGGGCAGGCTCTGATCGATTCCGGACTGAAAGCCGGCGAGACCATCGTCGTTGACGGGCAATACAAGTTGCAGCCGGGCACGCTGGTCAAGCAATTGCAGGGCGAGGCTGCGCGGGAAGCCAATATGCAGAGCGCGGTTCAGCAGGCGCTGCCATGAATATTTCCGCGCCTTTCATTCATCGGCCCGTTGCCACGGCTCTCCTGATGGTGGGTCTGCTGCTGTCCGGCCTTGTCGCCTATCGGCTGATGCCGGTCTCGGCGCTTCCCAATGTCGATTATCCGACCATTTCCATCAGCGCTCAGTTGCCGGGGGCCGATCCGCAGACGATGGCGTCCTCGGTCGCGACCCCCCTCGAACAACAGCTCAGCCAGATTCCGGGGCTGACTCAACTGACATCATCCAGCGCTTTGGGCTTTGTGCAGATGACGGCTCAGTTCGACCTGAACCGGACTGTCGAAAGTGCAGCCGTGGACGTGCTGGCGGCGATCAATGCTGCGAGCCCTTATCTGCCGACCAACATGCCCTATCCGCCGACGATCAGGAAAGTGAACCCGGCGGATACGCCGGTCATCCTGCTCGCCCTCACGTCGGACACGCTTCCGCTGACCACGGTCGATGCCTATGCCGAAAACATCCTGCTGCCGAAAATCTCGCAGATTTCCGGCGTCGGGCAGGTCGGCATCGGCGGCCAGCAGAAGCCGGCCATTCGCGTGCAGGTCAATCCACAGGCGCTCGCGTCCCGCGGCATCGGCCTTGAGGATGTGAGGAACGTGCTGAGCGGAGCCAATGTCGATCTTCCCAAGGGAACGATGAACAGCCCGCGACAAACCTACACGCTCAACACCAACGATCAGCTGCTGAAGCCGGATGACTACAACAATCTGGTGATCGCCTATCGCAACGGGGCACCGGTGCGGATCCGGGATATCGGGCAGGCAATCGAGGGGCCGGAAAACAAACTTCTCGCAGGATGGTACAACAAGAAGCGCGCCATCATCCTTCCCATCATGCGCGTGCCCGGCGCCAACGTGATCGAGACGGTCGACAACGTCAAGGCGCTGCTGCCGCAGCTCGAGGCCTCTATTCCGCCGGCGATCAAGGTCTCCATCGCGTCCGATCGGACCGCGACCATCAGGGCGTCGGTCTCCGACGTGCGCTTTACGTTGATCCTCACTATCGCGCTTGTTGTGATGGTGATCTTCGTCTTCCTGCGCAATCTCTGGGCGACCGTGATTCCCGCCGTCACGATCCCTCTGGCGCTGATCGGGACCTTTGCGGTGCTTTACGAAGCCGGCTACAGCCTCGACAACCTGTCGCTCATGGCGCTGACGATCGCGGTCGGCTTCGTCGTCGACGACGCGGTCGTCGTGATCGAGAACATCGTGCGTCATCTGGAAACAGGCGAGAGCCCGATGGAGGCCGCGCTCAGAGGCTCGCGCGAGATCGGCTTCACCATCATCTCCATAACGCTGTCGCTGATTGCGGTGTTCATTCCGCTGTTTCTGATGAGCGGTTATGTGGGGCGGATATTCCGTGAGTTCGCCGTCGCGGTCAGCGTTGCGCTGGTGCTATCGCTCCTGATCTCGCTGACCTTGACGCCGATGATGTGCTCGCGGCTGCTGTCCGATGAACGGCATGCCAGGCATGGCCGCCTGTACCAGTGGTCGGAGCGCGGCTTCGACGCGTTGCTGAACGCCTATGAGCGCACCTTGAGGATAGCCCTGCGACACCGCTTCGCGACGCTGATGGTGCTGTTCGGAACCGTCGTACTCACCGGCTGTCTGTATTACATCATCCCGAAGGGCTTTTTCCCGCTGCAGGACACCGGCATGCTGTTCGGCATCGTCGAAGCGGCGCAGGACATTTCTTTCCCTGCAATGACGGAGCGGCAACAGGCGCTGATGAACGTCGTGATGCAGGATCCGGCGGTGGAGTCCGTCAGCGATTTCATGGGGCCGGCCGGGTCAACGCCGACCCTCAATCAGGGGCGATGTTTTGTCGTCCTGAAACCCTTAAGCGAGCGCAAGGTCAGTGCTGCCCAGGTGATCGAGCGCCTGAAGCCGCAGCTCGCGAAAGTTCAGGGAGCCAGCCTTTATCTGCAGGCGGCGCAGGACATCACGATCGGCGCCCGGGTTGCAAAGACGCAATATCAGTACACGCTGTATGATGCCGATTCACGTGAGCTCAACCATTGGACCGAAGTCTTCCTGAACAAGATGAGGAGCATGCCGCAGATCACCGACGTGGCGACGGATCAGCAGAACGCCGGTCCCATGCTCAATGTCACCGCCAACCGCGAAGTGGCGTCCAGCTTCGGCATCCTGCCGTCCACGATCGATAACACGCTCGATGACGCCTTCGGCCAGCGCATCGTCTCCACCATGTACACTCCGCTCAACCAGTATCATGTGATCCTCGAGGTGGCTCCCGAATTCCAGGATAGCCCGGAGGCTCTGAAGGGCATCTATGTCAACTCGTCGACCAACCAGCAGGTGCCGCTCAGCACGCTGGTGAACAGCGAGATCCGGCCGGCTCCCATTCTCGTCAATCATCAGGGAATGTTCCCCTCGGCGACGATATCGTTCAACCTGAAGCCGGGCGTCGCGCTTGGCGAAGCCGTCGATGTCATTCGCCGGTTCGAGAAGGAGAGTAGCAAGCCGGCGTCCGTCGCGACCAGCTTTCAGGGCAATGCCCAGGCGTTTCAGTCGTCGCTCGCAAGCACGCCGCTGCTGATCGCCGCATCGCTGGTGGTGATCTACATCATCCTTGGCATTCTTTACGAGAGCACGATCCACCCCATCACCATCCTGTCGACGCTTCCGTCGGCGGGCATCGGAGCGCTGCTGATCCTGATGGCGGTGCATCTCGACCTCAGCGTGATTGCGATCATCGGCATCATCCTGCTGATCGGCATCGTCAAGAAGAACGGCATCATGCTGGTCGATTTCGCGCTTCAGGTGGAGCGGGAGCACAATCTTGATCCCGAGGAATCGATCTATCGGGCCTGTACCATGCGTTTCCGCCCGATCCTGATGACGACGATGGCCGCGCTGCTCGGCGGCGTGCCGCTGATGCTGGGCGCCGGGAACGGTGCCGAGCTGCGCCAGCCGCTCGGCTACACCATCGTCGGTGGGCTCGTGGTCTCGCAGCTCCTCACGCTCTACACCACGCCGGTGGTCTATCTCTATCTCGATCGCCTCGCAGGCAGGCTGAAACGGCGACACCCGCGCATCAAGAGCGCGACCGGCCATCCGTGATCGACGACGCGAGATAAGCGGCGGGCCGAATCTTCGACGAAAGGCGAAGCGTCCGATATCGGGCGTGCAGCTTTTCGCGCTTGCGGACCGTCGAACGGCCCGAATAGACTGGGCGCCGTTATTTTCGATCTTTTGACATGGCTGCCGCAAATTGCAGTACTACGCTCATTCCACATCGCTGACCGATGGCTCGAACTGGCAGCATTTGCAGCCTCATCTGGACGGGGTAGCTTTGCTGGCGGCGGGGCTGGCCGCCAAGTTCGGCGCTGAAAAGGCGGCTGCGCTGGCTGGCGCGCTGCATGATCTCGGCAAATTCGCGGAGCAGTTTCAGCTCTACATCCGGGGACAGTGCCCGAGCGGCGGCGATCACTCGACCGCCGGCGCACGCGAGGTGCGAAAGCTGGTGGCCGGGCCGGGGGGCGATGCGGTGATCGCCGATCTGTTGGAATATATCATTGCCGGTCACCATGCCGGCCTGCCGGATCGGCTCGGCAGTCCGGCCTCGCTCGTCCAGCGCCTTGCCGGCACGCCGGCCGCGATCGGCGAGGATTGGCGGCACAATCTCCCATGTGAGACCCGAGGGCTGTGGCCAGCGCATTTCAAGCCAAGCAACGGCCGCAGCGTAAGCGGCTTTCAAGTCGCCTTTCTCGGCCGGATGTTGTTCTCCTGCCTGGTGGATGCGGATTTCCTTGATACCGAGAGGTTTTATGCCGAGGTCAATCAGCAGCCGGTGGATCGAGCCTGGCCGCGGCTCGGCGACTGCATCGACCGCCTGATTGCGGCGTTCGACCGCTACATGGCGTCAAAGCAGGATGCTGCTGGCGGCATGCTCAATCGGCTGCGTGGCGACATCTTGACTCATGCGCGGGAGAAGGCGGCGCTTGCTCCGGGAGTGTTCACCCTGAACGTTCCGACCGGCGGCGGCAAGACGCTCACCTCGCTCGGGTTTGCGCTGGATCACGCGCGGCGCTGGGGCAAGGAGCGGATCATCTATGCCATCCCCTTTACCTCGATCATTGAGCAGACCGCGACGATCTTCCGTGAGGTGATCGGGGACGACGTGCTGCTCGAGCATCATTCGTCGATCGAGCTTGGATCGTCGCGCGCGGAACGCGAGTTCGACAGTGGTGCGAGTGATGCGAAGCTGCGGCTGGCGATGGAGAACTGGCAGGCGCCGGTGATCGTGACGACCAATGTGCAGCTGTTCGAGAGTCTGTTCGCCTGCCGTACGTCGCGCTGCCGCAAGCTGCACAATCTTGCCAATGCCGTCATCATTCTCGATGAAGCGCAGACGATACCTCTGAATGTGCTGCGGCCCTGCGTCACGGCGCTCGACGAACTGGCGCGAAACTATGGCTGCACCATCGTGCTGTGCACCGCGACGCAGCCAGCGCTCGCTGCGCCGGGCTTCAACGGTGGCTTCACCATCGGTCCCGAACGCGAACTGGCGCCGGATCCGGCAGAGCTGCACCGGGTGCTGCGGCGAACCACGCTGCGGCTCGCCGGCGAGATGACCGATGCGCAGGTGATCAATGAGATCGCTGCGTTCGATCAGGCCCTGGTCATCGTCAACAGCCGTCAGCACGCACTGCAGTTGTATCGGCTTGCACAGGAACGGGGACTCTCGGGGCTGATCCACCTTTCGACACGGCAGACAGCAGCCGATCGGCGCTCCCTGCTCGCGGACATTCGCGCGCGGCTGAGGGACGGGCAGTCGTGCCGGGTTATTGCGACCTCGCTGATCGAGGCCGGTGTCGACGTCGACTTTCCGCGCACCTGGCGGGCCGAGGCCGGACTCGATCAAATCACGCAAGCAGCCGGGCGCACAAATCGTGAAGGCAGGCGTCCGGTCGAAGACAGCATCGTCACCATCTTCAAACCTGCCGAGGCGAAGGCGCCCAGCGAAATCCAAGGCCTTGTCGGCGATACATATCGCATGTTGGAAGCGCATCAAGGTGATCTATTTTCGCCACAGGCCATCGCAGCCTATTTCGGTGAAGTCTATTGGCGGAAAGGCGTCGATGGCCTGGATCGTATCCAGTTCAGGGATGCTGAGGGTCGCGCGATGCCGGTGCAAACCCTGGAACAGTTCGGCATGAGCCTGGGCCAGACCAACTTCGCCTATCGCAGCGTTGGCGAAGCGTTCCGGCTGATCGAAAGCGGAATGGAGCCGGTGATCGTCGCGATCGACGAGGAGCCGCATCACGTGCTTGCCGCCCTGCGGAATGGGATGCCGCCAGGCGCCGCTGCACGTGCATTGCAAAACTACATCGTTCAAATTCCGGCTCGCGCGCGGCGACAACTGGTCGAGAACGGCCATGTGCGTTTTGTCGACAAATTCGGCGATCAGTTCGCCGAGCTCACGAACCATGATCGCTACACACGTGAGACTGGACTGATTTGGGAAGACGCAGATCAGCTCAGCTCATCACAATGGCTAATCTAGCCGGGCTTGCTCTTCGGTTCCGTAGCGCTAGGATGCAACTGGGAGCTGCAAGGGGGCTGACGGGAAGAATGGCATACGGCATTCGTCTGCGCGTGTCCGGGCGGTGGGCGCTGTTTACGCGTCCGGAGATGAAGGTTGAGCGCGTTTCCTATGATGTGATGACGCCGTCTGCGGCGCGTGGCATTCTCGAAGCGATCCATTGGAAGCCGGCGATCCGCTGGATCATCGACGAGATTCACGTCCTCAATCCGATTCGCTTTGAATCGATCCGGCGCAACGAGGTCAGCGCCAAGGTGCCGGTGCGATCGGTCGCGGCTGCGCAACGCTCCGGAAAGCTCGGTGGCCTTGTCCTGAAGATCGAGGAGAACCGGCAGCAGCGTGCGGCCACCGTGCTGTCCGATGTTGATTATATCATCTGCGCCCACTTCGTCCTGACGCCGCGTGCCGGGCCAGATGATAACGAGGCCAAGCACCTCGATACCTTCAACCGCCGTGCGCGCAAGGGCCAATGCTTTCATCAGCCGTGCCTTGGCACTCGCGAATTTCCGGCGCAGTTCGAACTCTTGGAGCCCAATGTGCCGCTGCCACGCGTCAGGCCGGAGCATGAGAGCTTCTCGCTTGGCTTTGGCGAGCGGCGGGACCTCGGCTTCATGCTCTACGACATCGATCATGCCGGCTCCCGCGAGTCGTTGCTGTTCCGCGCGGTGCTCGACCGTGGCGTCATGAAGGTGCCGCCACCGGATTCCGAGGAGATCCGGCGATGAGTGCGCTTGCATCTCTGGTTCGGGTCCATGATCGTATGGTCGCGCGAGGTGAGGTGGCGCCGCCTGGCTTCTCGATGGAGAAGATCAGTTTCCTGATCCCGCTGAACAATGACGGGACCGTTGCGCACCAGCCGGTCGACTTGAGGCAAGGCGAAGGGAAAAAGAAATTTGCAAGGTTGATGGCTGTCCCGGCTTCCTTCAAGCGTCCAGGCATTTCCCCTAAGCCCTTCTTTCTTTGGGACAAAACCTCCTATGTGCTTGGTGTCACCGCTGGCGACGGCAAGCGGACGGCACGCGAGCATGAGGCATTTGTTCAGGGGCATCTCAAGTGGCTGGCAGAGACCGCCGACGCCGGCCTGCAGGCCCTCTTGAAGTTTCTCGAATCTTGGTCGCCCGAGCAATTCGTCGAGCGCGGCTGGCCCGAGGAGATGAAGGATCAGAACGTCGTGTTCGCGCTGGAGCACGACAGGCTGCGCGGGGAGCGCGTTCACGATCGGCCTGCCGCCAAGGCGATCCTGGCTCGTCTCACCGCTGGCGGAGAGAAAACCGAGGCTCCGTGTCTGATCACTGGAGAGCGCGGCCCGGTGGCGCGGCTGCATCCTGCGATCAAAGGCGTTTGGGGCGCGCAGTCGTCCGGAGCCTCGATCGTATCGTTCAATCTCGATGCTTTTACCTCCTACGGACACGAGCAGGGCGACAATGCACCGATCTCGGAATCCGCCGCCGCCGCCTACACCGCGGTGCTGAATCGGTTCCTTGAGCGCGGCAGCCGCCATCGCATTCAGATCGGCGATGCCTCGACGGTGTTCTGGGCGGAGGCCGCTGATGACTTGGCCGCGGACGAAGCCAATGCAATGTTCGCAGGTTTCCTCGGTGTGAATGAAGAGGAAGAGTCGAAAAAGGTCGGCGACATTCTCGCCCGGCTGCGCGAGGGGCGTCCGATTGAGAGTTTCGCCGGCCTCCTGCCCAAAGGTGTCCGTTTCCATATCCTGGGCTTGTCGCCAAATGCGGCACGGCTGTCGGTGCGCTTCTATATCGAGGACGACTTCGGTGTCATCGCCGAGCGCTATCTGCGTCACCTCGCTCGAATGCGGGTCGATCCGCCGCCGCGCGAGGACAATCCATCGCTGTGGCGGCTGCTGATCGAGACTGCGGTGCTGCGCAAGAGCGAGAATATCCAGCCGAATCTTGCGGGCGAATGGCTGCGTGCGATCCTCAATGATACGCCATATCCGCTGACGCTGCTTGTCACGCTGATCATGCGCATGCGCGCCGATCACGATATCAGCGCGCTGCGCGCTGCCATTCTCAAATCGATCCTGATCAAGAATTTCGGCATGGAAAGGGAGGCGCCGGTGTCGCTCGATCTCGCAAACAGGGACAAGGGCTATCTGCTCGGCCGCCTGTTCGCCGTTTACGAATATATCCAGCTGTCCGCGCTCGGTCGCAACGTCAATGCGACGATCAAGGATAAGTTCTATGGCGCCGCGTCGGCCCAGCCGCGCAAGGTGTTCCGCTTGCTGGACGCCAATTCCGTGAATCATCTGTCGAAGATCGGCAAGCAGAAGCCCGGACTTCGCGTCAACCTGGAAAAGGATATCGGCGGCATCATGGAAGCCATGGCACCCGATGCGGATCCGTTTCCGGCGAGCCTGCCAGACAGGAGCCAGGCGCTGTTCGCACTTGGCTACTACCACCAACGTAACAGTTATTTCCGGAAAGCCGATAATTCTGAACTTGAGGAGACGCCCCAATGACCGCGCTCGCCAATCGTTACGATATCGTGTTCCTGTTTGACGTCACACGCGGCAACCCTAATGGCGATCCCGATGCCGGCAATCTGCCGCGGATCGATCCGGAGACCAGCCATGGCCTCGTCAGCGACGTGTCGCTGAAGCGCAAGATCCGCAACTATACCGAGATCGCCAAGGGCGATCAGCCAGGCTATCGGATCTATGTCCAGGAGGGCGCCATTCTCAACGAGAAGCATCGGGAGGCCTACAGGGCCGTCCGTGCCGATGACGACAAGGTCTCGAAAGAGAAAAAGCTCAATCCGAAGGATGACGATGAGGCGCGAAAGCTCACAGGGTTCATGTGCGAGAACTTCTTCGACGTCCGGGCCTTCGGTGCGGTGATGAGCACCGGCATCAATGCCGGCCAGGTCCGCGGACCGGTGCAGGTGGCATTCGCGACCTCGGTGGAGCGCATTCTGCCGCTGGAGATTTCGATCACGCGGATGGCGGCAACCAGCGAGAAGGAGAAGGAAGACCGGACGAAGGGTGGCGAGGGAGACGAGCGAATCGAGAACCGCACCATGGGCCGCAAGCACATCGTGCCCTATGGGCTCTATCGCGCGCACATCTTCGTCAATGCCAAGCTTGCCGAGCGTACCGGCTTCAGCCAGGAAGATTTCGATCATCTGACGGCATCGCTCTCCAATATGTTCGAGCATGATCGCTCTGCGGCCCGCGGCGAGATGGCGTCGCGCCGCGGGGTCGCGTTCAAGCATGCTTCGGCGCTCGGCAGTGCTCATGCCCATGCGCTGTTCGAGCGGGTGCAGGTCCGTCGCAAGATCGGTGAGGACCTTTACGAATTGGGCAGCGAGAGCCTCAGCAACTATCCGCCGGCCCGCTCCTTCTCGGATTACGAGGTGTCGATCGATCGGGATGGACTGCCTGAAGGAATCGAGATCATCGAGCTGTTTTGATGTCGACATGCGGGCCGCGGAGCTCGATGATCCGGTACCGATCTCGGCGCTTCAGCACGCCGTGTACTGTCTGCGTCAGGCTGCGCTCATTCATATCGAGCGCATCTGGCTGGAGAATCGCTTCACCGCGGAAGGCCGTGTACTGCACGAGGCCGCGCATGACCCGGCTGATCGCCGCCGTGGCGCCGTCCGTCGTGTCACCGCGCTGCCGCTGGCGTCCCGGCGGCTGAATCTGGCAGGCGTTGCGGATGTCATCGAGTTTCGCGACGGCCCGCTGGGAGAGACGGCTTTCCCGATCGAGTACAAACGTGGCAGAGCCAAGTTGCATCGGGCCGACGAGGTGCAGCTCTGCGCGCAGGCGTTGTGCCTCGAGGAGATGACGGGCCGTCCGGTGCCGGAGGGGGCGCTGTTCTACATGCAGACTCGGCGCCGCGTCGTGGTGCCCTTCGATGCGGCGCTGCGTGATCTCACCGAGCAGACCGCGCTGCAATTCGGCGAGCTGTTGCAGGCCGGCCGCACGCCCGCCGCGGTCTATCGCAAGGAACGCTGCGCCGCCTGCTCCTTGATCGATGCGTGCCGGCCGGGTCTGCTACAGCGTTCGGCAACGGCTTTCCGCAAGCGCGCCCTGCAGGCAGCCCTCAGCGCGGATGATCCTGCACCGGACGCTTCGCTATGAAGAAGCTGCTCAACACGCTCTATGTGACCACCGAAGGAGCTTCCCTGCGCAAGGACGGCGAGAACCTTGTGGCGGAGATCGACGGCGAGGAGCGAGTTCGCGTTCCATTTCATATGATCGGCTCGTTGGTGCTGTTCGGCGCCATCTGGATTTCTCCGCCGCTGATCCAGGCGCTGGCGCCGCTCGGCATCACGATCGTGCTATTGGAGCGTAACGGCCGCTTTCAGGCGCGGGTTGAAGGGCCGGTGTCGGGCAATGTGCTCCTGCGCCGCGCTCAGTATCGGGCGGCCGAGGCGCCGGAGGAGATCGTCCGCAGCATCGTGCTCGGCAAGGTCGCCAATCAACGCGTCGTGCTGCAGCGCGCTTTGCGAGACTATGGCGCTGAGATGGACCCTGCGCGCCAAGCCGAGGTCGAGCAGGTGGTTGAGCGTCTGGGGCAGATTCTTCGCCGCGTTGCCGTGACCGTCGACGGCGCCGATGTGATGCGCGGTGCGGAGGGCGAGGCCGCACTGAATTACTTTTCGGTTTTTGATGATTTGATCCGCTCGCCCGATCAGGAGATCCGCTTTCTCGGACGCAGCCGCCGGCCGCCGCGTGATCCGGTGAATGCATTGTTGTCATTTCTATACACGCTGCTGACCCATGATTGCCGGAGCGCTGCGGAAGGCGTCGGACTTGATCCCGCAGTTGGCTTTCTTCATCGGGATCGGCCGGGACGTCCAAGCCTTGCGCTCGACTTGATGGAGGAGCTTCGACCGGTTTTGGTCGACCGGCTGGCCCTATCGCTGTTTAACCGGCGGCAGCTTCGTGCGCGGGACTTCGAAACCAGGGATGGCGGCGCCGTGATGCTGAACGATGAGGCGCGGCGCACCGTGCTGACCGCTTGGCAGGAGCGCAAGAAGGAGGAACGCCGCCATCCGTTTATTGACGAGTCCGCCCCGCTCGGCCTCGTGCCGCATCTGCAGGCACAGCTTCTGGCACGCCACCTGCGCGGCGACCTCGATGCCTACCCGCCATGGTTCTGGAAGTGACCTCTGGTTTGCAATCTGAGTGAGGCGATTCAATGCTGGTGCTCGTGACCTATGATGTGCGCACGTCGGACCCAGGCGGCGCGAAACGCCTGCGCCGAGTGGCACGGGCGTGCCAGGATTTCGGTCAAAGGGTTCAGTTCTCGGTATTCGAGATCGAGGTCGACCCAGCACAATGGACGGCGCTGCGCGCGCGGCTGGAGAATCATATCGATCCGGCGCAGGACAGCTTGCGCTACTATTTCTTGGGGGCCAACTGGCAGCGGCGCGTGGAGCATGTCGGCGCAAAGCCCGCGACGGATTTTCACGGGCCGCTCATCGTCTAGCTGTAACAGCATGCGGCTTCTCCCGCGGGCGCCTTCGACGGCGCGAACCGGAAGCGGACACGGCCCCGCGCGGGGGCTCGCGCTTTGCTTGACATACTGAAAAGGCTGGCAATTTCCCATCTCGGGGGGACGGATGGTAAGAACGCGGTCTTGCTCTTTGGCCGGTCCGCGCTACAAAGCCGATTTCCCATTTCGTCGGCGGCACTTATCTATAGACCAGTCGCTCCCCGCAGGGGAGCGCGGATCGAAACGATGTCATCCGGCCATGGCTTGCGCACCGGCCGCGTCGCTCCCCGCAGGGGAGCGCGGATCGAAACCCGGCCATTACAATGCCGGCCAAACCGCCGCCGCGCGTCGCTCCCCGCAGGGGAGCGCGGATCGAAACCATAACGTGGGGGAGAAGCCAACCTGCACGGCTGGTCGCTCCCCGCAGGGGAGCGCGGATCGAAACCCGAATACTGGTAAGCCGCCACTTCGCTTGAAGGTCGCTCCCCGCAGGGGAGCGCGGATCGAAACCCGGACTTGCGTTGCCCGCTGCTGCCCCGCAGCAGGTCGCTCCCCGCAGGGGAGCGCGGATCGAAACTATGTCGGCGCCCATGGCTTGCGCCAGGACGTAGGTCGCTCCCCGCAGGGGAGCGCGGATCGAAACCACCTACGCAGCCGCGCACCCGCGCCCATTGCCCGTCGCTCCCCGCAGGGGAGCGCGGATCGAAACATACCTGCTGTAAGGATCTGAAACCGGCGAGTTGGTCGCTCCCCGCAGGGGAGCGCGGATCGAAACTCTACGAAGACGGCACGGGCACGCCGCATGAAGGTCGCTCCCCGCAGGGGAGCGCGGATCGAAACCCTTTACCTCGGATTGAATGATCTCCAGGTCCGCGTCGCTCCCCGCAGGGGAGCGCGGATCGAAACTACGTCAGCTTCCCGATAGCCGCGGCCATATGCGGTCGCTCCCCGCAGGGGAGCGCGGATCGAAACAAGACGGTCATCATCGACAGCCTCGATGGACTCGTCGCTCCCCGCAGGGGAGCGCGGATCGAAACATCAAGGCAATTGAGGAGGCGCGTGAGGCAGTTGTCGCTCCCCGCAGGGGAGCGCGGATCGAAACTCCGAATGCCACTCACAACCAGCCAAAACCTTGGTCGCTCCCCGCAGGGGAGCGCGGATCGAAACATTGAATCGCTCAACGAAACTCAACTCGACGCCTGTCGCTCCCCGCAGGGGAGCGCGGATCGAAACTTGCTCGCGGCCTGTATCGAGAAACAGGCGGCCGGTCGCTCCCCGCAGGGGAGCGCGGATCGAAACGCCTATTGCTCGGTCAATTGCTCGAACGGCCCACGTCGCTCCCCGCAGGGGAGCGCGGATCGAAACCCGGAAAGGCGGATGCCGGCGGACCGGCACCCGCAAGTCGCTCCCCGCAGGGGAGCGCGGATCGAAACGTGGGCTAGGCTGGTCATGCGGCGTTACCGAATAGTCGCTCCCCGCAGGGGAGCGCGGATCGAAACTCGTTCTCAGGAGGGGTGGAGATGAGCGGGCCGACCGTCGCTCCCCGCAGGGGAGCGCGGATCGAAACATGGCGACGATGCGCGCGGCCATCGGCATCGCGTAGTCGCTCCCCGCAGGGGAGCGCGGATCGAAACCCATCTTCACTCCCCCTCTCTGCTATCCGAGCCATGTCGCTCCCCGCAGGGGAGCGCGGATCGAAACTGGCGAAGAAGGTCGGCGCGACCGAAGCCGAGCGGTCGCTCCCCGCAGGGGAGCGCGGATCGAAACGGCTCGCTGCGGACGATGATCCACGGATCGAAGGTCGCTCCCCGCAGGGGAGCGCGGATCGAAACGTTATCGACGCGAGAAATCAGACCGGCGACGCGCGTCGCTCCCCGCAGGGGAGCGCGGATCGAAACTGACTCGTCCGCCGCCGACCTCGAATTGCTCGCCGTCGCTCCCCGCAGGGGAGCGCGGATCGAAACTCCCATAGGCAACGACGGTGACGAAAACGCTTGAGTCGCTCCCCGCAGGGGAGCGCGGATCGAAACGCGATAGTGATACTGGCCAACGTCGCGCTTGCGATGTCGCTCCCCGCAGGGGAGCGCGGATCGAAACCCACCATGTCGATCTCAAGCTGAGCCGAATCCACGTCGCTCCCCGCAGGGGAGCGCGGATCGAAACGTTGTCGGCGATGTCGAGGCTAGGAAGATGCTTGTCGCTCCCCGCAGGGGAGCGCGGATCGAAACTCGATCAGTCGGATGACGTCCCCGCCATCGGGACGTCGCTCCCCGCAGGGGAGCGCGGATCGAAACTACAACGACCGCGGGATCGTCGGCCGGTCCCCCGGTCGCTCCCCGCAGGGGAGCGCGGATCGAAACGGCGGGCTCATCCTTCTTCGCGGCGCCACGCGCCACGTCGCTCCCCGCAGGGGAGCGCGGATCGAAACAGCGGGCGCTAACTTCCCGCCGCCGTCAGATTGGTGTCGCTCCCCGCAGGGGAGCGCGGATCGAAACCGCTCCGGCAGATCGATCTTGAGGCGGAGCTGTTGTCGCTCCCCGCAGGGGAGCGCGGATCGAAACTTCTTGTCCGCCTCGAACCCAACACGGTATCCGAGTCGCTCCCCGCAGGGGAGCGCGGATCGAAACCGGCAAGCGAACTGTCGGGCGACGGTAACGGCGTGTCGCTCCCCGCAGGGGAGCGCGGATCGAAACCGTCGACAGGCTGAAGTCACCGAGGTGCCCGCGCGTCGCTCCCCGCAGGGGAGCGCGGATCGAAACTGCCAGGCGAACCTGCGACCGACCTGTACGCGTCGTCGCTCCCCGCAGGGGAGCGCGGATCGAAACTGGCCGGCGCAAGATCGAGGAGGAGCTGCACGCCAAGGTCGCTCCCCGCAGGGGAGCGCGGATCGAAACCTCATCATGAGATAGTTGATGTAGACCGGATAAGGTCGCTCCCCGCAGGGGAGCGCGGATCGAAACTACGTCACGCGCGGCCGCCTCGTCTCCGTCACGGGTCGCTCCCCGCAGGGGAGCGCGGATCGAAACAAGAGTACAATGCGCTTCGCTGCCCGCGTCGCGGCGTCGCTCCCCGCAGGGGAGCGCGGATCGAAACCCGGCGGTGGCTCGTCGGGCCACAAGCCGATGATAGTCGCTCCCCGCAGGGGAGCGCGGATCGAAACACACAGACCTTCGGTCAGCCGGTGCGGGTCGGCAAGTCGCTCCCCGCAGGGGAGCGCGGATCGAAACACCCCGGTCGCCAGCCGTTCGTTGGCTTCGGCAAGGTCGCTCCCCGCAGGGGAGCGCGGATCGAAACACTGTATCGCTGGGCGATGCAGGCATTACACCAAGGTCGCTCCCCGCAGGGGAGCGCGGATCGAAACACCGCATCGGCATGTGGAATGACGCCGCCGGTGCGTCGCTCCCCGCAGGGGAGCGCGGATCGAAACGCCGAACGGCCATGCGAACGGATCGTGGGATTGCGGTCGCTCCCCGCAGGGGAGCGCGGATCGAAACGAGCCGGCGGCAGCGGCGCCGCCTTGCTGACCGGGTCGCTCCCCGCAGGGGAGCGCGGATCGAAACATAAGCAGCGAGGACCGCGCCGAGCTGGCCTCGAGTCGCTCCCCGCAGGGGAGCGCGGATCGAAACGCGAAGTCGAAGCATTGCCTCGCGGCGGGCAGCCAGTCGCTCCCCGCAGGGGAGCGCGGATCGAAACTCGAGATCGAGGTGAAATGATGGGCGAAGTACTTGTCGCTCCCCGCAGGGGAGCGCGGATCGAAACATTCTACAATGCGACGGGCGGTTTCGGCCAAGTCGTCGCTCCCCGCAGGGGAGCGCGGATCGAAACCGTCCGACCGCTGATTAATGCATCGCCGCGCATAGTCGCTCCCCGCAGGGGAGCGCGGATCGAAACTGAAATGTGCCCGCGACGAAGGTGCGGAGGCACTGTCGCTCCCCGCAGGGGAGCGCGGATCGAAACATTTGAGCACAGGCTTCCGCAGATTGGTCGCGCTCGTCGCTCCCCGCAGGGGAGCGCGGATCGAAACGACGCTGCATGACGAAGCGGTGCGCCGCATCCGCGTCGCTCCCCGCAGGGGAGCGCGGATCGAAACCGTCGCTTGTTTGTCTGCTCGATCGGATCGTGCATGTCGCTCCCCGCAGGGGAGCGCGGATCGAAACGCTGCCGCGTCGGCCGATGCCGTCGGTTCGGCGTGTCGCTCCCCGCAGGGGAGCGCGGATCGAAACAACGCCGCCGAGCAGCGTGAATTCGAGGCCGGCCGGTCGCTCCCCGCAGGGGAGCGCGGATCGAAACAGCCACACCGCCGACGGGGACATCACGCGTCTGCGTCGCTCCCCGCAGGGGAGCGCGGATCGAAACCTGGTATTGGTCTTCGAGACGGCATAGGTCGTCCCGTCGCTCCCCGCAGGGGAGCGCGGATCGAAACCGCTGCGTTCACCGTTGCGGGAGCCACGTCCAAAGTCGCTCCCCGCAGGGGAGCGCGGATCGAAACTCCGACTACCAGAACTCCGACCCGATCAATGTGGTCGCTCCCCGCAGGGGAGCGCGGATCGAAACGGCGAGCGGATGCTGCTCGATCTCACCGACCGCGCGTCGCTCCCCGCAGGGGAGCGCGGATCGAAACGTGCCGATGGCCGTTTCGGCGGCCTGCACATGACGTCGCTCCCCGCAGGGGAGCGCGGATCGAAACCTCAGCAAGTTCGCTGAGGTTTCCAAAGCAGCGTGTCGCTCCCCGCAGGGGAGCGCGGATCGAAACGCATGACGGCCAGGGACGCAACCGAGTGCTCCATGTCGCTCCCCGCAGGGGAGCGCGGATCGAAACGCCAAGGGAGACCTAGTGAGGGAGTTTGCCTTGCCGTCGCTCCCCGCAGGGGAGCGCGGATCGAAACATTTCCGAATGTCTCGGACGTTAAGGCTATCGCCGTCGCTCCCCGCAGGGGAGCGCGGATCGAAACTCGCAGATCGTAGACACTGATGCCGAGGACGCCCGTCGCTCCCCGCAGGGGAGCGCGGATCGAAACATCCCCGGTCGATTGCGGGGTGGACGATCGTCAATCGTCGCTCCCCGCAGGGGAGCGCGGATCGAAACGCCGCGAGAGCCGCCGTACCGGATGCGGCAACCGCGTCGCTCCCCGCAGGGGAGCGCGGATCGAAACCTCCGCAGCATTTCGAGTGGAACGGCGAGGCGAGTCGCTCCCCGCAGGGGAGCGCGGATCGAAACTACTATACACAGTCTCCGACAAATTCGCCCAGCGGTCGCTCCCCGCAGGGGAGCGCGGATCGAAACCCTTGGCCTGCCGCGCTGAAAGGCTGGCAAGGGCGTCGCTCCCCGCAGGGGAGCGCGGATCGAAACTTGAAGCAGGCAACCGGCTGGCTTGGGTCGTTCCTGTCGCTCCCCGCAGGGGAGCGCGGATCGAAACTATGCTTATCACGCGCGTGCATTCCTACGCGGGCGTCGCTCCCCGCAGGGGAGCGCGGATCGAAACTGCTCATTGAGACCTTTCGTGAGAGTCAGCGAGCGTCGCTCCCCGCAGGGGAGCGCGGATCGAAACGACACGGTCCTCCTCCTCGATCCCGAACGACGTCGTCGCTCCCCGCAGGGGAGCGCGGATCGAAACTGGTCCAAGCCCTACAGCGCGGCGGAGCGCCCCCGTCGCTCCCCGCAGGGGAGCGCGGATCGAAACATATTTGGGACGGAGTGATCTTCCGCCGTTGCTCGTCGCTCCCCGCAGGGGAGCGCGGATCGAAACGGCGTCGTCCAATGCACGGCGAAGCAACTCACAAGTCGCTCCCCGCAGGGGAGCGCGGATCGAAACATCATCGCAACGATTTCGTCGGCCGCGGCCGCCAGTCGCTCCCCGCAGGGGAGCGCGGATCGAAACGACGCCGAGCGATTTACGGTGCGGCCGAGCTGGCGTCGCTCCCCGCAGGGGAGCGCGGATCGAAACAGCTTCCGCCACATCACCGTTTTCGACGTCGAGGTCGCTCCCCGCAGGGGAGCGCGGATCGAAACAGTTTCTCGCCTTCGACGTCGCCGGCATCGCAGATGTCGCTCCCCGCAGGGGAGCGCGGATCGAAACTCTTGCCGAAATCGAAGGCCGCGCCGGCGAGTAGTCGCTCCCCGCAGGGGAGCGCGGATCGAAACCCGGGCACTAAGCTGCTGATCCTCGTTGGGGATGGTCGCTCCCCGCAGGGGAGCGCGGATCGAAACGCTGAGGTCTTCAGCAATCCTGACTTTGCCGAGGCGTCGCTCCCCGCAGGGGAGCGCGGATCGAAACTCTGGTTCATCCGCTTCCCGAAATCAAAGGCGGCGTCGCTCCCCGCAGGGGAGCGCGGATCGAAACGCTGCAAATCAGCGAGTTCACTGTTCACCTTCACAGTCGCTCCCCGCAGGGGAGCGCGGATCGAAACTGATCGTTGGTGCCGCCCTGCCGCGGCGTCACCAGTCGCTCCCCGCAGGGGAGCGCGGATCGAAACGCCGCGCCGGCATCGATAGCCACGTCGGCGTTGTGTCGCTCCCCGCAGGGGAGCGCGGATCGAAACGTTCAGGGGCTTACCCGCTTTAACGACAAGGGTAGTCGCTCCCCGCAGGGGAGCGCGGATCGAAACCAGTTCTCTGCGCAACGCGGCTTTTATATCTTCGGTCGCTCCCCGCAGGGGAGCGCGGATCGAAACTTCAATATCAACGCTGCGCCGGTGGATCCTGACGGTCGCTCCCCGCAGGGGAGCGCGGATCGAAACATATTCGTCCGGCCCGAGCCCGGCCGCCTTGGCTGTCGCTCCCCGCAGGGGAGCGCGGATCGAAACCTCGAAAGCGACCGCCGGACGCCAATCCTTGATAGTCGCTCCCCGCAGGGGAGCGCGGATCGAAACTTCAACGCTGGGAGATCGATCGGCCCGTCCGATTGTCGCTCCCCGCAGGGGAGCGCGGATCGAAACCTTTTCTCGTGCCAGGCGCTTAGCCTCGCGTGTCGTCGCTCCCCGCAGGGGAGCGCGGATCGAAACAGTGTGGTCAACGATTGCTGGCCGATCGCAGGGAGTCGCTCCCCGCAGGGGAGCGCGGATCGAAACTTGACCTTGGCGATCTCTTCCTCGAGCTGGAGTGTCGCTCCCCGCAGGGGAGCGCGGATCGAAACGCCGTAGGGCCGCAGCACGGCAGCCGCGACACCGGTCGCTCCCCGCAGGGGAGCGCGGATCGAAACAGCACGTTTGGCAAAAGCCTCGTACTTGGCGGCGTCGCTCCCCGCAGGGGAGCGCGGATCGAAACGGCACGTTTTGGAAATGGCAGCAATCGAGGCCGCGTCGCTCCCCGCAGGGGAGCGCGGATCGAAACTATAAGTTGCGCACTATTAAGGGCAGCGTGGATAGTCGCTCCCCGCAGGGGAGCGCGGATCGAAACGCCGCCAAGCCCGGTCGCCGGTATACGGTAAAGCGTCGCTCCCCGCAGGGGAGCGCGGATCGAAACGTCAGACGCCGGTTTTGCTGGAGCTTATAAGAAGGTCGCTCCCCGCAGGGGAGCGCGGATCGAAACCTCGACCGGATGGCCGATGACTTGGCGGATGTAGTCGCTCCCCGCAGGGGAGCGCGGATCGAAACATTGATATTTGGAAGGGCTCCGACGCGGCGGGCGAGTCGCTCCCCGCAGGGGAGCGCGGATCGAAACACCACGTCGATCAGGACGCGAGTCAGAGACCGCTGTCGCTCCCCGCAGGGGAGCGCGGATCGAAACCATCCACAACCACAAACGAGTCGGAATCGGTCCGGTCGCTCCCCGCAGGGGAGCGCGGATCGAAACCATGGCGGCGGAAATCGGCGCTTTGGTTCGTCAGGGTCGCTCCCCGCAGGGGAGCGCGGATCGAAACTTCGATCACCTGCTGTGGGTACAGCAAAAGCGGCGTCGCTCCCCGCAGGGGAGCGCGGATCGAAACATTCCCGCTGATCGGAAGTGTTGTGACATCCTGCCGTCGCTCCCCGCAGGGGAGCGCGGATCGAAACGCCGTAAGATGAGCCGAGACCCGCCGCCATTTCTCGTCGCTCCCCGCAGGGGAGCGCGGATCGAAACCAGAATACGCAATACTGACTACAGCCGTTGACGCGTCGCTCCCCGCAGGGGAGCGCGGATCGAAACCGGGTGGATCAGTAATGGCATCGCTCACCCCGGTTGTCGCTCCCCGCAGGGGAGCGCGGATCGAAACTGTTTAGGATCGAATTGGAGCGATCCGGCGCTGGTCGCTCCCCGCAGGGGAGCGCGGATCGAAACAAACAATCGGAGGTGAGTAAGATGAGTACCCAGATGTCGCTCCCCGCAGGGGAGCGCGGATCGAAACTTCCGCCTCAAGTCGTGCAAGTTGCCTGTCGATTGTCGCTCCCCGCAGGGGAGCGCGGATCGAAACGCTGGAGATCAGGTCATCGTCGTTGAAGCTGGCAGGTCGCTCCCCGCAGGGGAGCGCGGATCGAAACATCAAGGTTTGGTGATAGCTGCTTTAGCTGGTGAAGTCGCTCCCCGCAGGGGAGCGCGGATCGAAACCCAAGGAGGGCAGATCGGACAGCCGGGCCGCAGGTCGCTCCCCGCAGGGGAGCGCGGATCGAAACAGGATCGGTGTGGTCAGTGCCGAGTGGAATAGGCGTCGCTCCCCGCAGGGGAGCGCGGATCGAAACTGTTTAAATGATTGGATTACTGCACGTGATACCAGTCGCTCCCCGCAGGGGAGCGCGGATCGAAACACATTTAATCCGACTTTATCAGACGTAGCATTAAAGTCGCTCCCCGCAGGGGAGCGCGGATCGAAACGCCAAGTCTTATGGCGTCAAAGCTATCGTATATGGTCGCTCCCCGCAGGGGAGCGCGGATCGAAACAATTAAGGGCTTTTCTATCTTTAGATTATTTAGAGTCGCTCCCCGCAGGGGAGCGCGGATCGAAACGGCGAGTATCCCTACGCCTACGGGTATATCGCGAGGTCGCTCCCCGCAGGGGAGCGCGGATCGAAACCATGAGTGCTCGGTCCACTCGATGCAGGACGCAGGTCGCTCCCCGCAGGGGAGCGCGGATCGAAACGAGGACAACGGCATGACGAAAGCTCTGCCATTCAGTCGCTCCCCGCAGGGGAGCGCGGATCGAAACCATGACGACACTCTCCCTATCATTCCGTCAGGCTGTCGCTCTCCGCAGGGGAGCGCGGATCGAAACTCGAACGTGCGCTTGCCGAAGTAGAACGCGATGAGTCGCTCCCCGCAGGGGAGCGCGGATCGAAACTTCTTACTGCGAACCGTGAAATAGCTCTTACGACTGTCGCTCCCCGCAGGGGAGCGCGGATCGAAACAAGCGGTGACGGCGGGACACGTCGATTATTGCGCGTCGCTCCCCGCAGGGGAGCGCGGATCGAAACTCGGATATTGCCGCCGCGCTGAATACGAAGTTCGGGTCGCTCCCCGCAGGGGAGCGCGGATCGAAACAGGCCGAATATATCGACGGTAATCCCGCCAACTCGTCGCTCCCCGCAGGGGAGCGCGGATCGAAACACCATTCCGATGAATTGGCGGTGCCCTTCGGCGCGTCGCTCCCCGCAGGGGAGCGCGGATCGAAACTCCGTACCATCGTCACCATCCTGACGTCGTTCGGGTCGCTCCCCGCAGGGGAGCGCGGATCGAAACTTCAATATCAACGCTGCGCCGGTGGATCCTGACGGGTCGCTCCCCGCAGGGGAGCGCGGATCGAAACCATCTTACATCGGACCAGGCAATTACCGGATCACGTCGCTCCCCGCAGGGGAGCGCGGATCGAAACTGATCGCCGGTTAATTCCTTGCTTCTCGCGACCAGTCGCTCCCCGCAGGGGAGCGCGGATCGAAACTCGCAGATCGTAGACACTGACGCCGAGGACGCTCGTCGCTCCCCGCAGGGGAGCGCGGATCGAAACTCGCAGATCGTAGACACTGACGCCGAGGACGCTCGTCGCTCCCCGCAGGGGAGCGCGGATCGAAACTCCGCTTTATGCCGGCCATGTTCACGGTTACTGCGTCGCTCCCCGCAGGGGAGCGCGGATCGAAACGGCGCCTTCGGCGGGCAGATCGGGTCGGATGGATGTCGCTCCCCGCAGGGGAGCGCGGATCGAAACTTCGCAATGTCGCCGGCAAAGGCGGCCATGTCGCGTCGCTCCCCGCAGGGGAGCGCGGATCGAAACTACTACAGCATCGTCATTGTGCAGATCGATTACAGTCGCTCCCCGCAGGGGAGCGCGGATCGAAACTGCGAACTGGTGGCTCTAGCGCCGGAGCGCGTTGGTCGCTCCCCGCAGGGGAGCGCGGATCGAAACTTCTTACTGCGAACCGTGAAATAGCTCTTACGACGTCGCTCCCCGCAGGGGAGCGCGGATCGAAACTGGAACAGCGCACGCATATCAGCGCGGACAGCATGTCGCTCCCCGCAGGGGAGCGCGGATCGAAACCCTTCAAGATTAGGTCGGTCATCGACTTGAAAGCGTCGCTCCCCGCAGGGGAGCGCGGATCGAAACAATGACCTGCTGCGGATAGAGCGTCGAGACCGGAAGTCGCTCCCCGCAGGGGAGCGCGGATCGAAACCGACGATTGGTTCGCTGGCAACTGCCGGCTTTGCGTCGCTCCCCGCAGGGGAGCGCGGATCGAAACAACCATTCCCAAAGATCGTCGGCTTCTTCCGCCGGTCGCTCCCCGCAGGGGAGCGCGGATCGAAACATCAGGTGGCATGGGCAGATGGAGAAGGCCGCCAGGTCGCTCCCCGCAGGGGAGCGCGGATCGAAACGACGGCCTCGGAGTGCTGACGCTTTTTCGGGAGCGTCGCTCCCCGCAGGGGAGCGCGGATCGAAACAAAACCTCGGCGGCACGGACGTCGGCAAGGCGCTGTCGCTCCCCGCAGGGGAGCGCGGATCGAAACGTTGTTGCCGTTGCGCGCCGGCGTTCCGGCCATCGTCGCTTCCCGCAGGGGAGCGCGGATCGAAACATCCGACAAGCTGAGTGGTGCGAGCGACGAATAGCGTCGCTCCCCGCAGGGGAGCGCGGATCGAAACGGCAGGTCCAGCAGCCTGTCGGCATGATCGCGTATCGTCGCTCCCCGCAGGGGAGCGCGGATCGAAACACCGACAGCGACCTGGCCCAGCTCTACGAGACCGTCGCTCCCCGCAGGGGAGCGCGGATCGAAACAAGAGGGGAAGATGCCCCATTTGCGCCTCCTGTGTCGCTCCCCGCAGGGGAGCGCGGATCGAAACCAAACTGGGCGACTTCGACGATCTGCGGGCCAAAGTCGCTCCCCGCAGGGGAGCGCGGATCGAAACTTCGTGCGTTTGTTTTCGATCACTTGACCGGCGAGGTCGCTCCCCGCAGGGGAGCGCGGATCGAAACAGCAGCGTGCAACGAGGCCAACATCCGGGCTGATGTCGCTCCCCGCAGGGGAGCGCGGATCGAAACGGCGGCGGTACATCACCATCGCCGAGCACTGGCGAGTCGCTCCCCGCAGGGGAGCGCGGATCGAAACACGTCCTCGGTCGTCGAGGTCTCGACGGTGGTGAAGTCGCTCCCCGCAGGGGAGCGCGGATTGAAACTCGAAACTTGATGTCCACAAGCTTGTGGTCACCTGTCGCTCCCCGCAGGGGAGCGCGGATCGAAACCCGTTCGGCCCTTCGATCGGCGTCCGACATTTCGTCGCTCCCCGCAGGGGAGCGCGGATCGAAACTCCGACAGCCCACGCATCTCGGTCCGCATCTCGCGTCGCTCCCCGCAGGGGAGCGCGGATCGAAACTCATGCTTCGCGCGCGGCGCGGTGCGGCGGCAGCGTCGCTCCCCGCAGGGGAGCGCGGATCGAAACATGGTGGGCGGCAAGCGCTACACCAAGATGCACGGTCGCTCCCCGCAGGGGAGCGCGGATCGAAACGGCAAATCCCTCTCGGGCCGATTGCTCGACGGCGGTCGCTCCCCGCAGGGGAGCGCGGATCGAAACCGAACCGGGACAGGGCCTGATCCCGGATATCGACGGTCGCTCCCCGCAGGGGAGCGCGGATCGAAACTTGCCGATGGCGGCAAGTTTGTGCACCGCCTCGAGTCGCTCCCCGCAGGGGAGCGCGGATCGAAACGACCGGATCGTCGAGGACTATGGCTGGGATTACAAGTCGCTCCCCGCAGGGGAGCGCGGATCGAAACCTGAACTCGGACAGTTCCTGCTGTGCACGAGCCAGTCGCTCCCCGCAGGGGAGCGCGGATCGAAACCCGTCTAACCTATCGTCCCACATAGGCCATCTCCTGTCGCTCCCCGCAGGGGAGCGCGGATCGAAACCAATCATCCCGACTTGATCCGCGTGGCTGACTAGTCGCTCCCCGCAGGGGAGCGCGGATCGAAACGCGGCGAAGTCGCGCAGGGCCTATGAGCGCGCCGGTCGCTCCCCGCAGGGGAGCGCGGATCGAAACGGTGTCGTCGACTGCTTCGTGTCGAGGGATGCGCGTCGCTCCCCGCAGGGGAGCGCGGATCGAAACCTTGTCCTGGGCGGCCGATTGCAGCGCCTTGGCCTGTCGCTCCCCGCAGGGGAGCGCGGATCGAAACCATCTTCGGTCGGCTCATAGTCCGCAATCGAGAGGGGTCGCTCCCCGCAGGGGAGCGCGGATCGAAACGAGGGACTGTTACCGCCCGTCGTCGCGGCACCGGCCTCGGTGCCCATGGGAAACGTGCATCATAAGCCCCGCGGGTCATGTGCCGGCGCGGGTGGATCAATCCGCCTCTGCCACCGCGGTGCGAATCACGCGCTCGGCGGCGAGGCGGTCGATATCCTCCGCCGAGAGGCCGATCTCCGTCAGGATTTCGGCGCTATGCTCGCCGAGCCGCGGCGCGAGCCGCTGCGGGGCGGGCTGGCTCTCGCTCCAGCGCGAAGGCACCGCCATGGTGATCGTCGCGCCCTCGGAAGGGTGCGCGGCCTCGCGGAAGAAATCGACCGCCTGCAGGTGCGGATCGTCGAGAATGGTGGAGAGATCGTGCAGCGGCGCGTTGGGAATGTCGGCGGCCTCAAGCTCGCGCTGCCATTCCGCGGTGGACCGCGACAGGAAGATCTCGGCGAGCTCGCCGTTGATGTCGTCGATGTGCTGCATCCGGCTGGCATGGCTGGCATAGCGCGGATCGGCGGCGAAGCGATCGCCGAACAGGGCCAGGAAGCGGCGCCAGTGGGCGTCGGTGTAGATCACGACGCAGAGATGGCCGTCGGCGGTGCGGAACGGCCGCCGCTGCCGGGACAGCAGACGGGCATAGCCACCCTGATCGAGCGGAGGCCGGTAGCTGAGGCCGCCGAGATGATCGCCCAGCACGAAGCCGGTCATGGTCTCGAACATCGGGACATCGATCTTCTGCCCGGCACCGGTGCGCTCACGATGATGCAGCGCCGCCAGCACCGCGATGGTGGCGTGGAGTCCGACCACGCGGTCGGCGATGTTGACCGGCACATAGCGCGGCGTGCCGTCGCCGCTGCGGCCGAGCAGGCTGGCGACGCCGGAGGCGCCCTGGATCAGGTCGTCATAGGCCGGGCGCTCGGCATAGGGGCCGTCCTGGCCGAAGCCGAAGGTGCCGACATAGATGATACGCGGATTGACGGCGGCGAGCGCCTCATAAGTGAGGCCGAGCCGCGCCATTGCCTGCGGCCGGACGTTGTAGATCACGATGTCCGCCGTCTTCGCCAGCCGCAGCACCAGCGCGCGCCCGGCCTCGGTCTTGAGGTCGATGGCAAGGCTGCGCTTGCTGCGGTTGGCATGCAGGAACATCCCGCCCATCTCGCCGCTGCGGCTCGGCCCCACATTGCGGATGATGTCGCCTTCGAGGCTTTCGATCTTGATCACGTCCGCACCCATGTCGCCCAGCAGCGATGTGGCATAAGGCCCCATCAGCACCGAGGTCAGATCGAGAATGCGGATGCCGTCCAGAGGTCCCATGGCTTATCCCGAGAATGGCTTATCCTGAGAATCGATTAATCGTCAGTTCTGGCTTGTCCTGACGTTGCGGCCGGCCCAAACGTCCACCGGGAGCGATCATGCGTCGCCACCTCAGATAACGCCAATATGCAGGCGGCTCGATTTTCATAACCTGCGGTTATCAAAGCCCTGCGGCCGCATTGCCGCTCCCGCCGTCTGCGGTGGCGTCGGAGGCGAGGATGGCGACCGCCGCGATTTAGAGCTTATCCAGCAAATCGGCCGATGGATATTGCGCCAGCGCAATATCTCCGGCGGCGGGACAGCCTAGTTGCTGACGCAGCGCTGCGCGTGCTGCATGCGGACCGGAATAATGAGCCGGCGCAGATGCGGCCATGAAGATGCATTTTGAATCCATCTTCATGGCGGCGCTCGAACGGATCGACGATACGCGCCGATGCCCGGCGCGGCTATCGCCACGCGGCGGAAAGGATGCGGATATGACCAGATGGATGATTGCCTCACTCGGAGTAGCGGCATGGCTGGCGATGCCATCGGCGGCCGGCGCGCAGAGCCTGATCACGCTGGATGGCGCGGCGATCGGCGCGCTGCCGTCGAAGACCACGCATGACAGCATCACGCTGCGGCCGCTGCTGCAGCCGGGGGGCGATGTGGTGTCGGCCCGCGTGTCGCTGCCCGCCAACAAGGACATCCCGCCGCATCCGCATCCGGCGGGCAAGGTCGCGATCGTCACGGTGCTGTCGGGCGACTTCAAGATCGGTCTCGGCGACAAGTTCGACGAGGCCGGCCTGAAGACGGTTGCGCCCGGCGGCGTCATCGTCTTCCGCGACACCGACCCGCAGCATTTCGCGCGCACCGGCAACGGCCCGGTGGAGCTGCTGATGGTGGCGGCGCCGAAGGCGTCGGTGGCGCCGACATGGCAGGGCGGCAAATAGCAGCCCCATTGAAGCGACATGCCGGAGGCGGCATCGCCTCCGGTCCGGACTGAGGCGGATGCGTCGCGGAGCAGCGCGGCAGGGCGAGCGGGGGACGATCATGATGGCAGCGCGAACGCGGCAGGACCATGCGGCGGCGATCTTTCACGGGTGCGGGGTGCGGCCGCGCCATGCGGTTCTGGCCGGCGCGGCGGCGCTGCTGCTTGCTGGCGGGCACCAGTGCCGCGGCGCTGGCGCAATCGGCGACGCCGGGTGCGAGCATCATGCTCGACACCATCAATGTCCAGGGCGCCGCAGGACAGGCGGGACCTGCCGCCGCGGATGCGGTGCGCGAGCGCTTCAATGTCCTGCCGGGCGGCGTCGCGCTGGTGGAAAGCGCGGGCTTTCCCGCAACCGCCAACCTCACCGTGTCGCGCGCCCTGCGCGAGGTGCCCGGCGTGGTGGTGCAGGATTTCTTTGGCGGCAACGATCAGCCCCGCATCCAGATCCGCGGCTCCGGCCTGCAGCAGAATCCGGTCGAGCGCGGCGTCCTCGCGTTGCAGGACGGTTTGCCGATCAACCGGGCCGACGGCTCCTACATCGTCGGCCTCGCCAATCCGCGGCAGGCGGAATCGATCGAGGTCTATCGCGGCTATATGGCCAACCGGCTCGGCGCCACGGTGCTGGGCGGCGCGCTCAATTTCGTGTCGCCGACCGGATCGTCGGCGCCCGGTTCGCAGGTGATGCTGAGCGGCGGCAGCTTCGGGCAGGCCGGCGTCGCGGCGCAGACCGGCTATCGCGGCGAGAACTATGATGCCATGCTGCAGGTCGATGCGACGCGGCGCGATGGCTTCCGCGTCTATAACGAATCGGAACGCGTCAGCGTCAATGCCAATGTCGGCGCGAAGATCAACGACAACGTCAGCACCCGTATTTTCGCCGGCTATACCGATCTCGGCTTCGATGTGGCCGGCCCGCTGACCAAGGACGGGCTCTATGCCGATCCACGTCAGGTTCATATCGGCCCCACGGTGACGCCGTCAGGCGCGATCAATCCAGGGCCGAACGTGGTGCGCGACAGGCCGCGCCGCGAAGCCAGCCAGCTCCTGATCGGCTCGCGCACCACCGCGACCTTCGACGCGCATCTGATCGACGTCGCACTGGGCTATACCTATACCGACGACATGTTCCGTTTTCCGATCTCGGCCGGCGTGCGCACCACGCGCGGCGGCGATTTCACCGGCCTGGTGCGCTACGCCTACAAGCCGGACGCCGCCAGCGTGCTGCCGCTGTTCGAGACCACGGCGCAATACACCATCGGCTCCGCGGAGCGTGGCTACTATTTCAACCGAAGCGGCACGACCGGCGCGGCCTTCGGCGACAACACGCTGGATGCCAGCACCCTGTCGCTCAATGCCGGTTTCAACATTCCGGTCTGGCACGACGTCACGCTGTCGCCGGCAATCTCCTATGCCTATGCCACCCGCGACAATCGCGACAACTGGCAGGCTCCGACGCGGCCGACGATGGCTTACAATCCGGCGAATCCGACCATGCTGCTGCCGAACGGGGCGGTGCCCGCCCAGAACACCGATTATTCGCGCCACTACAGCGGCTGGAGTCCGAGTCTCGGCCTGAGCTGGCGGCCGACCTCGGACCAGACGCTGTTCGTCGCCGTCAGCCACAGCTTCGAGCCGCCGACCCATGACGATCTGCTCGCCACCATCAACGGCACGCCGAACAGCAGCCCCGGCCGGCCCACGCCGCCGATGCCGATGCTCGCGGCTGCGGCCTTCCGCACCCCGGCGCTCGAGGCGCAGACTGCGGTCACCGCGGAGGCGGGATGGCGCGGCCGGCGCGGCGATCTGTCATGGGATGCGGTGGTCTATCACTCCTGGGTGCGCAATGAGCTGCTCAGCCTGCGCGATGTCACCGGCGCGTCGCTCGGTGCGATCAACGCGGACAAGACCGTTCACGCCGGCCTGGAGCTGGGCCTCGGTGCGCGGCTGAGCGAGCAGTTCACGGCGCGTCTCGCCTACACCTATCAGGATTTTCACTTCGTGGATGATCCGGTGCGCGGCAACAACCGCCTCGCGGGCGCGCCGCGCCACGTCATCCACGCGATGCTGCAGTGGCAACCGACCAGCGACTGGCGGATGCAGACTGCGGTGCGCTGGAATCCGGAGCGCACGCCGGTCGACAACATGAACACGCTGTTCGCCGATCCCTATGTGGTGGTCGATCTGCGCGCCGAGTATCAGCTCGACAAGACCTTCACGATATTCGGCGAGATCACCAACCTGTTCAACGAGACCTATGCGTCGTCGACGCTGATCGTCGATCAGGCTTCGCGGGATCAGGCCGCCTTCCTGCCGGGCGATGGCCGTGCATTCTATGCCGGCATCAAGGCGCGGTTCTGAGCCAGGGCGGAGGGATCCGCTTCACGCCGCCGGGACGCTTTCGCTCTGGCAGACGTCGACCCACTCGGCGGCCGTGAGCTCGGCCATCCGCTGGGGGGAAATACGCACGGCGCTGTTGGTCGAGCCCGCCGCCGGCACCACGACGTCGAACGCCTTCAGCGACACGTCGCAATAGACCGCCAGCGGCGTTTTCAGTCCGAACGGGCAGACGCCGCCGACGGGATGGCCGGTGACCTCGACCACTTCTTCGGCGCCGAGCATGCGCGGCTTGGCGCCGAACACCGCCTT
>Ga0180222_1000981_pt1 | contig 34428 bp, 31 predicted proteins | sample eDN5th37CKraftOP_FD_151336 | JGI IMG/M metagenome (GOLD analysis project Ga0180222, IMG submission 151336) | Enriched Organic Plus compost microbial communities from Emeryville, California, USA - eDNA 5th pass 37_C Kraft OP (version 2) (version 2) ...
GCAGTTACGAAAAAGCCCCGGATCGCCGGGGCTTTTTTGCGACGACGTGTCTTTCCCGCACTCAGCGCGTCGGCTTGTGCCCGACCACCTCGCCGGTGCGCGGATCGAGATAGACCTTCTGGCGCGCACCGTTGAGCACGGCCTTGGCCTCCCAGCGGCCGTCGTCCGCCTCCACTTTGGAGATGTTGGTGTAGCCCTTCTCCGTCAGCTTCTGAATGACCCGGTCGGCCGAAATCCAGTCCGGGCCGGGCTGATCCGCAAAACCTGGTGCAGATGATGCCGCGAGCCATGCGGCGGCTATCGCCAGAGACAGTCTTTTCATAAGCTTGGCCCTCCTTGTCAGCCTAACCTGTGAGTCACGGCAAAGTTCCCGTTTCGCGATCGAACCTCCCATCGAACCTCCCATGGCTTATACACCGCCCCGCCCCGATCCTTCCCTGCCGCCGGTCCGGATCAACCTGCTGTCGGATACGCAGACGCGGCCTACCGCGGCGATGCGCGAGGCGATGGCCCGCGCCGAGGTCGGCGATGAGCAGACCGGCGACGATCCCACCGTCAACCTATTGTGCGATCGCGTTGCCGAGCTGCTCGGCAAGGAGGCGGCGGTCTTCATGCCGTCGGGGACCATGTGCAACGTCGCGGCGACGCTGACCCATTGCCGGCCCGGCGACGAGATCCTCGCCGAGGCGACCGCGCATCTGATCGCGCGCGAGGGCGGCGCGCATGCCGCGCTCGGCGGCTTCCAGATTCTGCCGCTGCCCGGCGAGGACGGACAGTTCACCCCCGCCACGCTGCAGCGGGCGCTGCGGCCGCCGACGCGCTACCAGCCGCCGCAGACGCTGCTCAGCGTCGAACAGACCGCCAATATCGGCGGCGGCACGATCTGGCCGCGCGCCACGCTGGCGCAGGTCAGTGCCCTGGCGAAGCAGCACGGCCTCGCCACCCACATGGACGGCGCGCGGCTGATGAATGCCTGCGTCGCCACCGGCCTCGCCGCGCGCGCCATGGCGGCCGGCTGGGATTCGGTCTGGATCGATTTCAGCAAGGGCCTCGGCGCTCCGATCGGCGCGGCGCTGGCGGGCTCCCGCGCCTTCATCGATGAGGTGTGGCGCTGGAAGCAGCGTCTTGGCGGCGCCATGCGACAGGCCGGCATCTGCGCCGCGGCGGCGCTGCATTCCCTCGATCACCATGTTGCGCGGCTCGCGGACGACCACGCCAATGCCCGCGCGCTGGCCCGCGGCCTGGCGCAGGTCGCAGGCGTCGCCGTGCAGCAGCCGCAGACCAATCTGGTGTTCTTCGATCCCGCCGGTGCCGGACTCTCCGGCCCGGACCTGGTCGCGGCGCTGCGCCGGCGCGGCATCCTGCTCGCCATGATGGACGGCCGCATCCGCGCCTGCACCCATCTCGACGTCAGCGCCGCCATGATCGACGAAACGGTCGGCGCCGTCCGCGACATCCTGCGCGCGGTCTGATCGCAAGCCTCCCCCTCGCCGCTGCCGGCCAGCACGGCCCTTGACTCACTCATAACTATCCAGCTATGAATCGATCCATAGCCAACAGGTTATCGATCATGACATCCGCCTCGCCCGACATCCTGTTCCGTTCCCTGGCCGATCCGACCCGGCGGGCGATCTTCGAACAGCTTTGCCGCAACGGCGAATTGACGGTCGGAGCCCTCACCGCGCGGGCGGGGATTTCCCAGCCCGCGGTCTCAAAGCACCTCGGCGTGCTGAAGCAGGCCGGGCTGGTGCGCGATCGTCACCAGGGCCGGCAGACCCACTACAGCGCGCAGGTCAGCGCGCTTGCACCGCTGATCGACTGGACCAGCCAAATGACCGGCTTCTGGCACAGCCGGTTCGATCAACTGGAAGAGCTCCTCAAAAGGATGGACCAATGAACCAGGCGGCCACCGCAACTGGTGCGCGACGCTGTCGCCCTCAACAGGAAGGCCAAGACCCGGAAATAACTGCAGCGCGGCCGTTTGCCGAGCCGGAGGTCGCCGCAGCGGCGCGCGGCCAGGCGCTACTTTTCGAACGCCTCATAGACCAGCGTCTTGAGGGTGCGCTGGATGCGCTGGCGCTCGCTCGGCGTCATCTCCATCAGCAGGAAAAACATGTCCATCTTCGGATCGATGACGAAATAGCAGCCGCCGGCGCCATCCCATTTCAGCTCGCCGAGATTGCCCGGCGGCGGTGGCTTGGCGTGGCCGGGATCGGTGCGGATGCCGAACCCGAGCCCGAAGCCGAAGCCATCGCCGGGAAAATAGAAGTAGTCGCGCTCGACGCCGGAGCCCGGGCCGACCTGATCGGTGGTCATATCCTTGAAGGCCTTGGGGCTGAGATACTGCTTGCCGTCCAACGTTCCCCCTGCCGCGACCATCTGCAGGAAGCGCGTGAAGTCCGCCGCGGTCGAGACCATGCCGCCGGTCCCCGCCTCGCGCCGCTTCGGCGAGATCGCATCGCCGCGATAACCGACGCGGAAATCGGAATCGTTCGGCATCGGCGTGGCGACCAGATCGTATTTGGCAGGGTCGCGCACATAGAAGCCGGTATTGACCATGCCGAGCGGCCCCAGCAACCGCTCCTTCTCGAACTGATAGAGCGACTTGCCCGAGACGATCTCGATCACCCGGCCGAGGATGTCGGTGGAATGGCCGTAGTCCCACAGCGTTCCCGGCTGCTCCTGCAGCGGCAACCGCGCGATCCGCTGCGCGAACTCGGCATTGTCCGGATCGTCCGCGAACAGATCGGCCTTGGCATAGGCCTTGCGCACCAGGCTGTCGCCATAGAAGCCGTAGGTGATGCCGGAGGTATGGCGCATCAGGTCGAGGATGGTGATCGGCCGCTGCAGCGGGACGAGTTCGAGGGTCTTGCTTCCCTCCGCCTCCTTCTCGACCCCGACCTTGGTGTCGGCAAAGGCCGGGATGTATTTCGACAGCGGATCGCTCAGCGCCAGCTTGCCCTCATCGATCAGCATCATCGCCGCGACGCTGGTGATCGGCTTGGTCATCGAGAAAATGCGGAAGATGGTGTCCGGCGTCATCGGCCGGCCGGTCTTGACGTCGCGCACCCCGAAGTAGCGCTCATAGACCGGCTTGCCATGCTGGTGCAGGATCACGATCGCGCCGGGAATCTTGCCCTGCTTGATCTCCTCGGTGAAGAAGGCGTCGATCCGCGCCAGCTTCGCGGGCGACAGCTTGGCGTCGGCGGGAATGTCGAATGTTCCCTCCGCTACCGCCGCCGAGGGCAAGGCCAGCGCCGCCGCCAGCGCCAGTGCGAAATTCCTCAACCGCCCGGTGATCGTCATGCCGTGATGCCTCCGCCTCTGGCGGCACCATGGCCGGATATCGCACAGTCGACAAGCCTGTGCGCTACGTGGCGACGCCGGTGAGCGCTACCCGGTGAAGAGCGGCGGAGCTTTCGGAGAAACAGCAGAAGATGATGCGGCGAAGCGACGCCAGCGCGGCGCTGGCCTCCCAGGCCGAGGACACCGCGATCCGGGCCGCCCGCTCGGGCGGAAAGCCGTAGACGCCGGTCGAGATGGCGGAAAAGGCGATGGATTCGAGTTCATGCTCGCCGGCGAGGCCGATCGCCTTGTGGTAGCAGGAAGCGAGAAGCTCGTCCTCGCCGCGCGCCCCGCCGTGCCAGACCGGCCCGACGGCATGGATGACGTAACGGGCGGGCAGCCGGAAGCCGGGGGTGATCCTGGCATGGCCGGTGGGACACCCGCCGAGGCGGCGACAGGCGTCGCGCAGTTCAGGGCCTGCCGCGCGATGGATCGCGCCATCGACCCCGCCGCCACCGGCAAGCGCGGCATTGGCCGCGTGGACAATGGCGTCAACCTCCAGCGTGGTGATGTCGGCGACGGCGACCTCGAAACGGCCGCCGATCTCAGACGCCGCGCCGCCAAGCTCAGGCCGAAGCCGGGGCACCCTGCACGATGCCCTTCTCGGCGAACAGCGCCTGCAGCTCGCCCGCCTGGAACATCTCACGGACGATATCGCAGCCGCCGACGAACTCGCCCTTGACGTAAAGCTGCGGAATGGTCGGCCAGTTCGAATAGGCCTTGATGCCCTCGCGCAGATCGCCCGACTCCAGCACGTTCAGCCCCTTATAGGGGACGCCGATATGGTCGAGAATCTGGACCACCTGGCCCGAGAAACCACACTGCGGAAACTGCGGCGTGCCCTTCATGAACAGCACCACGTCGTTCGACTTCACTTCGATCTCGATAAACTGCTCAATGCTCATCTTGCATCCCCTTGCGATGCCCGGGCGGGCATCCGGCCAACCAACATGTTGATATATATGTAACTCGAAACCTTTTTCACCCCAAGCGATAATGGATCGGTGTCCCGCTCCGGCGCATCACCCCTGCGCGGCCTGCAGGTGCCGGCCGTTCCGCCTTCCCGGGCCGCCCCACGGTCTGCGACCGTTGCAAGCAACCCCTCGCCGCAGGAGTGAAATTTCTCAGGAACCGGGGTCTGTTCAATGCGTTTCTCCCCGAACCGGAGATTGTCGTGAAACGATCTGCATCCGCAGCCGCGCGTCAGGCAGACAGACCCGGCCCAGCCCGGAGCAACACCGCTCAGACCGCCGCCGCCGGCAGCCGCGGCGGGACGGAGGTCGCGCCGATCACATTCGAGTCATCGTCTGTGGCACGGTCGCTCACCGAGGCGTTCCTGGCCGTGAGGGGCGAGACCGAACGGCGGGCCGCCCCGCTCAGCGCCGAGGATCAGGTGGTGCAGTCAATGCCGGACGCGAGCCCGACGAAGTGGCATCGCGCCCATACGACGTGGTTCTTCGAGCAGTTTCTGCTCGGCCCGCACAAGGCCGGCTACCGGCCATTCAATCCCGACTACGCCTATCTGTTCAACTCCTATTACGTCAGCGCCGGTCCCCGCCACAGCCGCGGCGAGCGCGGTCTCATCACCCGCCCCGGCCTCGACGAGATCGCGGCCTATCGCCGCTATGTCGATGCGGCGATGGTCGAGATGTTCCGCGACTCCGACGAGGAGCGCCTCGCCGCGCTGGCGCCGCTGGTCGAGGTCGGGCTCAATCACGAACAGCAGCATCAGGAATTGCTGATCACCGACATCCTGCACGCGCTGGCACAGAATCCGCTATGCCCGGCTTATGACGCCCGGTGGACGCCCCCGGCGCCGCATCGCGGCGGTGCCGGCTGGCTCGAGCTCGATGAAGGCATCCACGTCATCGGCCATGCCGGGGACAGCTTTCATTTCGACAACGAAACCCCCGCGCACCGCGCCCTGGTCGGCCCGGTGCGATTGGCGCGCCGCCTCGTCACCAATCGCGAATGGCTCGCCTTCATCGACGACGGCGGCTACCGGACGCCGACCCTGTGGCTGATGGACGGCTTCGCCAAGGCCAGCGCCGAGGAATGGCGTGCGCCGGGCCACTGGCGTGAGGTCGACGGGCAATGGCAGGTGATGACGCTTGCCGGTTTGCAGCCGGTCGACCCCGACGCCCCGGTGATGCATGTCAGCTACTATGAGGCCGACGCCTTCGCGCGCTGGGCGGGCAAGCATCTGCCGACCGAGATGGAGTGGGAGATCGCGGCGCGCACTGGGCATCTCAATGATGCCTTCGGCATCGTCTGGCAATGGACCCGCAGCGCCTACGCGCCCTATCCCGGCTATCGCGCCATCGCCGGCGCGCTCGGCGAATACAACGGCAAGTTCATGGTGAACCAGATGGTGCTGCGCGGCTCCTCGCTGGCGACGCCGGCCGCCCACAGCCGCATAACCTACCGTAACTTCTTCTATCCCCATCATCGCTGGCAGTTCACCGGGCTGCGCCTTGCCGATTACGGCGACTGACCGGACGCAACACCAGAACCGGAGACCGCCGATGACCATGCAGGCCACCGCCCGCGACAAACTCCGGCAGGACGAGGCAAAGACGGCCGTCTTCGCCGCCGACGTGATCGAGGGCCTGTCGCGGCAGCCGAAGCAGCTCCCGCCGAAATATTTCTACGACGTCGCCGGCTCGACGCTGTTCGAGCAGATCACGCGGCTGCCGGAATATTACCCGACCCGCACCGAGCTCGACATTCTGCGCGATCATGGCAGCGAGATCGCCGCGATCGTGCCGCCCGGTGCCGCGCTGATCGAGTTCGGCGCCGGCGCCGCCACCAAGGCGCGCCTCCTGCTGCAGCACTGTCGCTTCGCCGCCTATGTCCCGGTCGATATCTCGGGCGAGTTTCTCAACGCCCAGGCCGCGATGCTGCGGCAGGATTTTCCTTCCCTTGAGATCGCGCCGGTGACGGCCGACTTCACCGCGCCCTTCGCGCTGCCGGAGGCGGTGGCCGCGCTGCCGAAAGTCGGCTTCTTCCCGGGCTCGACGCTGGGCAATTTCGAGCCGCAGGAGGCGACCGCTTTCCTGCAGAGCGCGCGGCAGATACTCGGCCCCGGCGCCCTGCTGCTGATCGGCATCGACCTCGAGAAGGACGACGACAGGCTGCACGCCGCCTACAACGATGCCGCCGGCGTCACCGCGCGCTTCAACCTCAACCTGCTGGTCCGGATCAACCGCGAGCTCGGCGGCAATTTCGATCTCTCCGCTTTCGCGCACCGCGCGACCTATGATCACGCGCGCCATCGCGTCGAGATGCATCTGGTCAGCCGCAAGGCGCAGACCGTGCGCATCCGCGGCAACAGCTTCGCCTTCCGCAGCGGCGAGAGCATTCACACCGAAAGCAGCTACAAATACAGCCTCGCGCGCTTCACCCAGCTCGCGCGCGGCGCCGGCTGGCATCCGCGCCTGGTATGGACCGACCGCGACCGGCTGTTCTCGGTTCACGCGCTGGAGGCATCGACGTGAGGCTCTGCCTCATCCTGCTCCGCGACCGTGCCGGACGATCCCAGCGACACCGCCTCCCAGCCCGCGACCAGCATCAGGATCGCGGTGGTGGTCCCTGACAGCCACAGCGGCGGGAGCTGCGCGGCGAACGGAATCAGGATCAGCAGCAACGCGATGCCGACCAGATGCGACAGTTGCAGATGGCCGCGGATGCAGCGCTTGAACAGGATCACGCCGCACAGATAGAGCAGCGGGCCGCCGATCATGCTGAGCTGCTCCTTGGCGCCGCTGTGCCCGTCCGGATGCGCCAGCAGCAGCTCATCGCCCACCGCGCAGACCACGATGCCGGCGACGATCGGCAGATGCAGATAGGTATAGGCAAGGCGCGCCAGCCGTCCGCTGTCGCTGGACCGGGAAATCTGGTGCGAGCCCGCCTCCGCGCCGAGATGGAAATAGATCCACCACATCGCGATGCTGCCGAGCAAGGCGATGACGAAGGCCACCACCGTCGGCAGGACCCAGACCGCCTCGCTGAAGGTCGCTCCCGTCACCACGATGGATTCGCCGAGCGCGATGATGATGAACAGCGCGCAGCGCTCCGCCATGTGGCCGCCCTCGACGGTCCAGTCCTGCAGGGCCGAAGCGCCCAGCCCGGGCGTGCGGAAGCGCATTGCCGGGCCGGCATATTCGATCGCGAGCGCCACCAGCCAGAGACCGATGCGGGTCTGCGGATCGCACAGGCCGCCCGCAATCCAGAACACGCCGCTGACCGACAGCCAGGTGGCGATGCGCATAAAATTTCTGCGGTGGTGAACTTCCGATCTCGGCACCGCGAAGATGAAGAACACCGACCGCCCGACCTGCATGGTCACGAAGGCGATCGCGAAGGTGGTGCCACGGTCGTCGAACGCCTTCGGGATCGACGTCGACATCAGCAGGCCCGCCAGCATCATCACGAACAGCATCAGCCGCACCGGAGTCCGTTCGGGATCGAGCCAGTTGGTGACCCAGGACATGAAGACCCAGACCCACCACACCGCCAGCATCAGCATGCCGGCCTGCAGCACGCCGAGCGGCGTGAAATGCGCCAGCAGCATATGCGAAAGCTGGGTGATGGCGAAGACGAAGACGAGGTCGAAGAACAGCTCGACATAGGTGACGCGGTGGTGCTGATGCGGACTGAGCCGGCGCAGCACCGAAACCTTCCGCGCGGCCGCTGTCATCGGCGCCCCCGGCCGCGTCTATTCGGGCACGCCGGTCTGCAACGCCAGCGCGTGCAGCACGCCGCCCATCTGCCCCTTCAGCGCCTGATAGACGATCTGGTGCTGCTGCACCCGCGACTTGCCGCGAAAGGATTCCGAGATCACCGTCGCCGCATAGTGATCGCCATCCCCGGCGAGGTCCTGGATCGTGACCTGCGCATCGGGTATCGCGGCCTTGATCATGGTTTCGATATCGCGAGCGTCCATCGGCATCTACAGTCTCCACAGCATCCTGCGGACAGGCTCCCGCGACCCGACGCGGACCGTTGTCCAGCACAATAAGGATACTATATCCGATTCACCCTCGATAGCCCGCCCCGACGGCTTCCGATCGGGGCGATTGCGGGAGATGTCCGATGAAGAATCCTGGCCCTGATCATCCCATCACCATCGCACCGAGCGACAAGCGCATCCGCGTCCTGGCCCGCGGTGTCCCCATCGCGGAAACCACCCATGCCCTGACGCTGCGCGAGGCCACCTACCCCGCAGTGTATTACATTCCCCGAGCCGATACCGACCAGACGCGGCTGGTGCGGACCACGCACCATACGCATTGCCCCTACAAAGGGGACGCCAGCTATTTCAGCATCAAGGCCGGAGACGGGACGACGCTGGCGAATGCGGTCTGGAGCTACGAGACGCCATTCCCTGCGGTGGCCGCGATCGCCGGCCACCTCGCCTTCTATCCGGATCAGGTCACGATCGAGGAACAGCCGCTCGCACCGGCGAAAAGCTGAACCCGCAGGCTGTCCCAACAGGAAAGCCCCGGCATAGGCCCGGGGCTTTCTCGGATCGGCTTCAACTATGCGGCGGGAAAAGCCGCTACGCTCGAAAGATGGTCAGGCCGAGAATCAGCAGGATCAGGAAGATCACCACGAAGATGTAGAACAGCACGCGCGCGATATCCGCGGACGCGGCCGAGACGCCGGTGAATCCCAAGAGTCCCGCAATGATCGACACCACGAGAAAAATCAAAGCCCACTTCAGAATGCTCATCTTTTGCTCTCCCGAAAACTCATGCAATAACGGGTTCGCGGGATCATGGTTCCGTCATGCCAGGCTCCGCCGCGGCCCTTGCAAGACGCGGACGGCGCAGCGCGCTCAGGAGGCTCCATGAAGTCGATCGCCCATCGGGCTCCCGAAACCACCGGTGAGCTCGCCGCCAAGGCACATGGACGCAACCTGTCGCTCGACCGCGCGCGCACCTTCCTCACCGTGATCGTGGTGATCCATCACGCCGTGATCCCTTATACCTACTTCGGTCATACCGATCCGAAATCGTGGCTCGGCTTCGACATGGTGGTGCTCGCCACCGACAGCTTCTTCATGGCGATGTTCTTCTTCCTGTCGGGTCTGTTCGTGTGGCCGAGCCTGGCGCGCCGCGTCCCCGGCGCCTTCGCCCGCGATCGCCTGCTGCGGCTGGGGCTGCCCTTCGTGGTCGCCGCCGTGACGGTGATCCCGATCGCCTATTACGCGCTGGCCCTGCGGGAAAACCCGGAGCTGCGCTTCAGCACGTTCTGGTGGAACATGGTCACCGAAGGACCGTGGCCGAGCGGGCCGGTGTGGTTCACGTGGGTGCTGCTGGTATTCGACATCGCTGCCGGCGCGCTGTACCGCATCAGCAGCAGCGCGCTGTTCTGGATCAACCGGCTGTCGCTGCGCGGCTTCTCGCAGCCGGGCGTCTTCTTCCTGGCGCTGGTGCTGGTCACCGGCATTGCCTATGTGCCGATGCGGCTGATCTATGGCCCGACTCACTGGTTCGAGATGGGGCCGTTCTCAGTGCAGTCGAGCCGCGTCTTTCTCTACGCGATGTATTTCTTCATCGGCGCGGGCATCGGCGCGGGACGCTTCAACGAGGGGCTGCTCGGCGACGACGGGCAACTCGCCAAATCGGGTTGGGGATGGGCCATCCTCACCCTCCTGCCCTATGCCGGCCTCTGGGGCCTGATCTACATCAAGCGGGACATCCTCGGCAATCCGGACGATCTGCCGGTCTGGTACGAAGCGAGCTACAGCGTGCTGTTCGTGATCTTCAGCGCGGCGATGATGTTCACCATCCTCGCCTTCTTCCTGCGCTTCAAGCGGTCCCGCTGGAGCGTGCTCGATCCAATGCAGAACGATGCCTACGGCATCTTCCTCGTGCACTACGCCTATGTGCTCTGGATCCAGTACTGGATGTTCGACCTCGACTGGCCGGCCATCGTCAAGGCGCTGGTCGCCTTCGTCGGAACGCTGGCGCTGAGCTGGATCACCACTCGCCTGTTGCGGATGATTCCCGGCGCACAGCGGGTGTTGTAGGACAGGGCTGGTTTCGATCGATGCGACGCCGTCATCCCGAGTGTCTGACGGAAAATCGGTTTGGCGCGCGATATCGCACGACAGCCGTCATGAGGCTGGATTGCACCTTGTCCCGGGCGCGATGCAGCGCATGAGCGGTGCATCGCAGAGCCGGGACCGTCGCAAAGGTCGACGCGAAGACAGTCCACAAACGCCCACATTGGAACGGCCCCGGATCAGCGGCATGGCATGCCGCGCCGCGTCCGGGGCACGACGGGTCCGGCTCCGCGACAGCGTCATCCTGAGGCGCGAGGGCGGAGCCCGAGCCTCGCAGCGTCATCCTGAGGCGGCGATGCCCTTGCCCACGAAGGATGGCGCGAGACAGCGCTGTCGCCGTTCAAGGGCCGCTGAAGCAGCGGCCGCCTCAGGGGGACGGCTTCCTAGTCGGCCTGATTCCCGTTCGGGTTCCTGCCCGCCATGTAATCCGGCAGCCAGCTTTCGAATGCCGAGCGTAGCGTCTCGATCGTCACCGGCTCCTCCCCGGCGATCGCAATCGCGTCGCCGCCGGTCTTGCCGATCTGCATGCAGGGCACCTCGACGGCTTTCAGCTTGCTCAGCACGCCGAGCAGATCGGCGTCACGCACGGTGACCACATAGCGCGCCTGATCCTCGCCGAACCAGTAGCCATGCGGCACCAGCTCGCTCGGCGCGCCATCAAGCATCGCGCCGATGCCTCCGGCCATCGCCATCTCGGCCAGCGCGACCAGCAACCCGCCGTCGGACAGATCGTGCACCGCCGTGGCGGTGCCGGCATGAATCATGCCGCGCACCACATCGCCGTTACGCTTCTCCGCGGCAAGGTCCACCGGCGGCGGCGCGCCTTCCTCGCGGCCGCAGACATCGCGCAGATAGACCGACTGGCCGAGCCACCCTTTCGTCTCGCCGATCAGAAGGATGGTTTCGCCTTCGGCCTTGAACGCCAGCGTCGCCGACCTGGTGAAATTGTCGAGCAGCCCGACGCCGCCGATCGACGGCGTCGGCAGGATGCCGCGTCCGTTGGTCTCGTTGTAGAGCGAGACATTGCCGGACACGACCGGGAAATCCAGCGAACGGCAGGCTTCGGAGATGCCCTGCAGACAACCGACGAACTGGCCCATGATCTCGGGCCGCTCCGGATTGCCGAAATTGAGATTGTCGGTGATGGCGAGCGGCTTGCCGCCCACCGCGGTGATGTTGCGCCAGGCTTCGGCCACCGCCTGCTTGCCGCCTTCGAACGGATCGGCCTCGCAATAGCGCGGGGTGACGTCCACCGTCAGCGCCAGCCCCTTCGGCCCCTCCTCGATCCGGATCACCGCGGCGTCGCCGCCGGGCCGCTGCACCGTGTTGCCGCCGATGACATGGTCGTACTGCTCCCAGACCCAGCGCTTCGAGCACAGGTCGGGCGAGCCGACCAGCTTGACCAGCGCCCCGGTCAGCGGCAGCGGCGCTGCGATGTCGCGGGCATGGATGATCGGCAGTGCCGGAGAGGCGACATGCGGGCGGTCATAGACCGGCGCCTCGTCGCCGAGCTCCTTGATCGGCAGGTCGGCCATCACCCGGCCGCCATGCTTGACCACGAAGCGCTTGGTCGGCGTGGTGTAGCCGACCACCGCGAAATCGAGGCCCCACTTGCGGAAGATCGCCTCGGCCTCCTGCTCCTTCTCCGGCCGGAGCACCATGAGCATCCGCTCCTGGCTTTCGGACAGCATCATCTCGTAGGCGGACATGCCGGTCTCGCGGGTCGGCACCGCGTCGAGATCGAGATCGACGCCGAGGTCGCCCTTGGCGCCCATCTCGACCGCCGAGCAGGTCAGCCCCGCCGCGCCCATGTCCTGAATGGCGATGACGCAGTCCTTCGCCATGATTTCAAGACAGGCTTCCAGCAGCAGCTTCTCGGCGAACGGATCGCCGACCTGCACGGTCGGGCGCTTCTCGGAGCTCGCGTCGTCGAATTCAGCCGAGGCCATGGTGGCGCCGTGGATGCCGTCGCGGCCGGTCTTGGAGCCGAGATAGACGATCGGCATGTTCACGCCGGACGCCGCCGCGAGGAAGATGCCGTCGGTGCGCGCGAGACCCACCGCCATGGCGTTGACCAGGATGTTGCCGTCGTAGCGGGTGTGGAAGCGCATCTGGCCGCCCACCGTCGGCACGCCGAAGGAGTTGCCGTAGCCGCCGATGCCGGCCACCACCCCCGACACGAGGTGCCGCGTCTTCGGATGCTCCGGCGCACCGAAGCTCAACGCGTTGAGGCAGGCGATCGGCCGCGCGCCCATGGTGAAGACGTCGCGCAAAATGCCGCCGACCCCGGTGGTTGCCCCCTGATAGGGCTCGATGAAGCTCGGATGGTTGTGGCTCTCCATCTTGAAGACGATGGCCTGCCCGTCGCCGATGTCGATCACGCCGGCGTTCTCGCCCGGTCCCACCAGCACCCATGGCGCCTTGGTCGGCAGCCCGCGCAGGTGGATGCGCGACGATTTGTAGGAGCAGTGCTCATTCCACATCGCCGAAAAGATGCCGAGCTCGGTGAAGCTGGGCTCCCGCCCGATCAGTTCCAGGATGCGCTGGTATTCGTCGGGCTTGAGGCCATGGCTGGCGATCAGTTCGGGCGTGATTTGGGGCTCGGTCAAGGTCAGGCATTCCTCGCGAATTCGGCCCTGTTTACGAAGATTGCGGCCGCGGTGAAAGCTCCTTTTCCAGCTTATCCCGACCGGGCGTCGTCAGGTGTTTACCGGTATGAAAAAACCATCCATGATGAAAAATTCAGCCGCCTTTAACCGCGCGCCAATACGGTGCGACATCAGTTCGACCCGCATGCTGCAGGCCGAATCCCAGGGGCGGCCTCCACGGGCTGGCGCGCCCGTGGCAGAATGCCGGCCGCCCGCAGGGTCACCTCGTCATGGAATTGAGCAATTCGCTCACCACACGCCTGTCCTACAACGAAATCTCCGACAGCACCCGGCAGCACCTCGCCGAACTCCGCCCCTTCGTGATGTCGGTCATCCCCGAGGTCCTCGACGAGTTTTACAGCTTCATCGCGCAATTTCCGGCGGCTGGACAGCATTTCGTCGATCCCGCGGTGCGTGATCACGCCCGCGCGGCGCAGATCCGTCACTGGGATCAGATCATGTCCGGCGCCTTCGACCAGACCTATGCCGAATCGGCGCGGCGTATCGGCGTCGTCCATCATCGCCTCGGCCTTGAGCCGCAATGGTATCTCGGCGGCTACCGCAAGCTGCTCACCTCGTTGCTGCGCCGGCTGGAGGAGCGGCCGCAGCGGCGCTGGGCCAGCCAGGCCGGCCGCAGCCGGCGGGCGGATGCGATCGCGGCGCTCGTCACCGCGGTGATGCTGGACATGGATTTCGTCATCTCGGTCTATCTCGATGCCGGACGGCAGGAAAAGGCCAGCACCCTGCACAGCCTCTCCGACCGCTTCGAACAGACCATCGGCCAGATCGCCGAGCGGGTCGCGGGCATGTCGGAAACCCTGAAAAGCGCGGCGGACGGACTCACCGCCACCGCCAAGGACACCCAGCTTCTCTCGGCCACCGTCGCCAGCGCATCGGAGGAAGCCTCCGCCAGCGTGAAATCGGCAGCGGCCGGCACCGCAAGCCTGGAATCCTCGATCGGGGAAATCTCGCGCAAGGTGCATGAATCGCTGGCCACCGCCACCAGCGCGGTCGGCCAGGCCGAAATGGCCAACAGCCAGATCAGCGAGCTCAACCAGGCCGCGAGCCGCATCGGCGACGTCATCAAGATCATCGGCACCATCGCGCAGCAGACCAACCTGCTGGCGCTGAACGCCACCATCGAGGCGGCGCGCGCGGGCGAGTCCGGCAAGGGCTTTGCCGTGGTGGCGCATGAGGTGAAGCAGCTGGCCTCGCAGACCTCCAAGGCGACCGAGGAAATCACGGCACAGATCAACGAGATTCAGGCCGTGACCGGCACCGCGGTCGCCGCCATCTCGGAGATCAGCGACACCATCGCCTCGATCTCGCGGAACTCGAAGATCATCTCCGAGGCGGTGGAGCAGCAGCTCATGGCCACCCGTGACATCACCTACAACATCAACATGGCGGCGTCGGGCTCGAGCGACGTCGCCTCCGCCATCGTCGACGTCAGCAAGGGCTCGGAAAGCACCGAAACCGCTGCCGCCGGAGTCCACGGCTCGGCCAACGAACTGCAGTCGGAAAGCCGCCAGCTTCAGAGCGAGGTGGAGAATTTTCTGGTGACGCTGCGCACCGCGTAAGCGCCTTCACCCCGCCTCGCGGGCCACGCGCGGCAACGGGTTTGCACAATCGGAACAGATCGGATTTAACTCCCGGCAGACAGCCAAGGAGTTGAAGCCGTGAACGTCATGCCGCCGGGCCCTCCGCCGCGACGCCCCGATCTCGTCATCGCCAGCGAGGGCGAGTTCGCCGGCTGGCGGACCTGGAGCCGCGATTCCTTCGAGTCCAATAACGGACCGTTCTGGCACAAGATCGAGGATGACGGCCGCGTCCGCTGCGCGTTCCGCGTGGAGAAGAAGCACCTCAACGGAATGCGCAACGTCCATGGCGGCTGCTACATGACGTTCGCGGATTATTGCCTGTTCGCCCTCGCCTCGCATGAACTGGACGGCCCCGGCATCACCGTGGCCTTCTCCTGCGAATTTCTCGACGCGGCCCGCGAAGGCGACCTGATCGAATGCGATGGCGAGGTGACGCGCGCCGGCGGCTCGCTGATCTTCCTGCGCGGCGTCCTGCGATGCGGGGAGCGGCGGCTGTTCACCTTCTCCGGCACGATCAAGCGGGTGAAGCGCAAGGCGGTTCCCGCTGCTGCAACGACCTAGGCCGCCTGCTGCAGATGCGCCACGAGGCCGGCGAACAGGCCGCGGCCGTCGGTGCAGCCCATGATGTCCTCGACGTGATTTTCCGGGTGCGGCATCATGCCGAGCACATTGCCGCGCTCGTTGACAATGCCGGCGATCGACTGCGCGGCGCCGTTGATGTTGTGGGTGTCGGCAACCTCGCCGCTCGCCGAACAGTAGCGATAGAGCACGCGGCCGTCACCGTCGAGCCGGCGGATGGTCTCGGCGTCCGCGGTGTAATTGCCCTCGCCATGCGCCACCGGCACGCGGATCACCTGCCCGGCATTGTAGCCGCGCGTGAACGGCGTATCGGAGCGCTCGACCCGCAGATGCACGTCGCGGCAGATGAATTTCAGCCCGGCATTGCGCATCAGGATGCCCGGCAGCAGGCCGGACTCGCAGAGGATCTGAAAGCCGTTGCAGACGCCGAGCACCAGGCCGCCACCGGCCGCGAACTTGCGCACGGCCTCCATCACCGGAGACCGGGCTGCAATCGCGCCGCAGCGCAGGTAATCGCCATAGGAGAACCCGCCCGGCACCACCACGAGGTCGGTGCCTTGCGGCAGCGCGGTCTCGGCATGCCACACCATCGCCGGCTCACGGCCGGAGGTCAGCCGCAGCGCCCGTGCCATGTCGCGCTCGCGATTGATGCCGGGAAAAACCAGAATGGCGGATTTCATCACGGATCCGATTGCAGGTCACACAGGCGAGTCATGCCCGCCCCTCATGACTTATCCCATTTGAGGCCATTGTTTCCAGTGTAAGTTCGTATCTTGGCACCGCCGAAGGGTGCCGAATAACAAAAACCGGGATGGAAACCATGAACAATGATCGCCGCAAATTCCTGAAATCGTCTGCCGTCGGCGTGGTGGCGAGCGGCCTGCTTGCGACCGGCGCTGCCCGCGAGGCGTTCGCTCAGGCCAATTCCGCTCAGGTCAAGGGCGCCGCGCCCGCCCCTGGCCGGCCGCCAAAGCTTGAAGTCACCAGGAACATGACGCTCGCCATGCTGCAGACCCCCGCGGGCCTGTCGCTCGGCGTGCGCACCGACAAGGGCATCGTGGATGTGGCCGCAGCCGAGCAGGCCTACAAGCTCGGCGCGCCGCTTTCGACCGACGAGGTCATCAGCGGCGATTACAACGCCGCCGCGCTCAAGACGACGGTGGAGAAGGCCAGGACCAGCGGCAAATATCTGGTCGCCGAGAAATCCGCGAAGTTCGGCCCCTGCGTCACCAACCCGAGCAAGATCCTGTGCGTCGGCCTGAACTACAAGGCGCACGCGGCGGAAGCCAACGAGAAGCTGCCGAAGGAGCCGATCCTGTTCAACAAATACAATTCCGCGCTCAACAATCACGGCGGCACCATTGCCGTCTCCAGGGAGCCCGGCAAGAATTTCGACTATGAAACGGAACTCGTCGCCGTGATCGGCAAGACGGCGCGCAATGTCAGCGAGGCCGACGCGCTCACCTATGTCTTCGGCTATTGCACCGGTCAGGATTTCTCCGAGCGCGACCAGCAGATGCGCTCGGGCCAGTGGATGCTCGGCAAGACCGGCGACGGCTGGGGTCCGATCGGCCCGTGGCTGGTGACTGCCGATCAGGTCGATCCCGAGAACCTAGAGCTGAAGACCCTGGTGAACGGCGAGCAGCGCCAGTCCGCCAACACCAAGAACATGATCTTCAGCGTGAAGCAGCTCGTCAGCTACGCCTCGCGCTACATGACGCTGGAGCCCGGCGATATCATCTTCACCGGCACGCCGGAGGGCGTCATCATCGGCTATCCGCCGGAGAAGCGCGTCTGGCTGAAGGCTGGCGACAAGATCGTCTCCAGCATCGAGAAGCTCGGCGATCTGGAATTCACGCTGGTTTGAAGCGAGATGGGTTCAGGCTGAATCGGAAGCCGCCACCCTGACCATCTGACCGGAGAGTGCCTGACCGGACCATTAAGGTGGCATCCTCGTCGAGAGGTGGGCAGCGCCGTCACCCTGAGGCCGCCGCTTCTTCAGCGGCCCGCGAAGGGCGACGGCCGCTCATCCGTCGAGGCTCGCGGCTTGCCGCCGCTCACACCTCAGGATAACGCCGTCGGACCAACCTCACGTCGTCACGCTAGAGGGTCCGCTTCACAACGCGAGCGTCACGCGCGGGCCTGACCCGCGCATCCATTATCTTGAGGAGACAGATGGATTGCCGCCGCTCATGCCTGACCAGCGCCGAATGAATTCCGCTCATCTCCTGCTGAACGGCTTTCGAGGCTTCCAAGATAAGTTCGTTGGAAACCCCGGCCACAGCAAAATCCCTACGAGATGACTTCCACCCGATAATTCTCGATCACCGTATTCGCCAGCAGCTTGTCGGCGGCATCCTTCAGCACCGCCTCGGCCTTGGCCTTGTCGGCGCCCGGCAGCTCGATGTCGAACACCTTGCCCTGGCGGACGCTGCCGACGCCTTCGACACCGAGCGACTTCAGAGCGCCCTCGATGGCTTTGCCCTGCGGGTCGAGAATGCCCGATTTCAACGTCACGGTGACACGCGCTTTCACGGCAGCTACCCCTTCACCAGCACCGGACCGGCCCCGACCGGGCGCTCGTTTTCCATCAGGATTCCGAGCCGCCGGGCGACGTCCGTATAGGCCTCGATTAGGCCGCCGAGATCGCGGCGGAACCGATCCTTGTCAAGCTTCTCATTGGACTTGACGTCCCACAGCCGGCAGGAATCCGGAGAAATCTCGTCGGCGACGATGATCCGCATCATGTCGTTCTCGAACAGCCGGCCGCACTCCATCTTGAAATCGACCAGACGGATGCCGATCCCGAGAAACAGCCCGGACAGGAAGTCGTTGACGCGGATCGCCAGCGCCATGATGTCGTCGATCTCCTGCGGCGTCGCCCAGCCGAACGCGGTGATGTGCTCCTCGGAGACCATCGGGTCGTTGAGCTGGTCGTTCTTGTAATAAAACTCGATGATCGAGCGCGGCAGTTGCGTACCCTCCTCGATCCCGAGGCGCTGCGACAGCGATCCGGCGGCGACATTGCGCACCACCACCTCGAGCGGCACGATCTCCACCTCGCGGATCAGCTGCTCGCGCATGTTGAGCCGGCGGATGAAATGGGTCGGCACGCCGATGTCGTTCAGGTGCTGGAAGATGTATTCCGAAATGCGGTTGTTGAGGACGCCTTTGCCCTCGATCACCTGATGTTTCTTGGCGTTGAACGCGGTGGCGTCGTCCTTGAAGTGCTGGATCAGGGTTCCCGGCTCGGGCCCTTCATAGAGGACCTTGGCCTTGCCTTCATAGATGCGACGACGACGGCTCATGGGGATGTACCGTGTTTTGTTGAAATCCATGGGATTGGTGGGCTCCGTATGACGGTTGGATGCGACCCACGACGGAGCTGCCGTGAAGACCAGGAACACGAAACAGAGCAAGAACCGGGCCTGGCTGCAACCTACCCGATCGGCCCCTCCAATACAATCGATCCGCTTGGAGAACCGCCAGTTTTACCCATCCGGGACTGCGACCTCGGAACAGTTGTTTTAGCCTTGCTCGCCAATTATCTAAGAACCCGGACCACCAACCGCAATGCGGCCCTCCACGGCCCCCAGACACAGGATCGGAACCCGAATCATGACGACCTTCGACCAACGCCAGGAAGGTTTCGAGAAGAAGTTCGCGCTCGACGAGGAGCTGAAGTTCAAGGCCGAGGCCCGCCGCAACAAGCTGCTCGGTCTGTGGGCCGCCGATCTGCTCGGCAAGAGCGGCGACGAGGCGGCCGCCTATGCCAGGGACGTGGTGACGGCGGATTTCCAGGAGGCCGGCGACGGCGACGTGATGCGCAAGGTGCTTGGCGACCTCAGCGGCAAAGGCGTCACCGAACAGCAGATCCGTGCCAAGATGGACCAGTTTCTGGCCGAGGCCGTTGCCCAGATCAAGGCGGGCAGCTGAGCCCTCCCGACAGAGGCCCGATCCGGCGCCCCCCCGCGCGGCGCCGGCGCAGCTGCGCCGAGGGTCAACGCGTCAGATAGACCTCGCCCAGAAGCGATGAATTCGACCATGGCACCTGCCTGCCCCTGGTTGCGGCCACAACCTCCGAGCGCACACGCGTGAGCATCTGCTGAACCTCGAGCCCCGGCGTCGAGATATGCCGGGCGAGAGCCGCCGAGAACGGGCTGTTGGCCCCCTCGCCATCGAGCGCGACCTGGCCGGGCGCGGTGGCGAACGCCAGCAGCGTGCCGGTGCCGGAGGTGGCCGCCCCACCGAGACCCGATGGTGACGCAAGTCCCGCCCGGACCTCGACCGAGCGGCCGGGCGCATCCGCCACCACCGGCTTTTCACGGAACGGATTGTCGCGGCAGGCATCCAGCACGATGACGCTCGTCCGCAGCTTGTCGTCGAGTCCGGCCAGCACGAAGTCCAGATCGATCAGGTCGTCCGCCAGTTTCCGGCTGCCGTCGAGATGGGCATCCACCGGCACCAGATAGTTGCGGCCATCGATCTGCAGTCCATGTCCCGCGAAAAAGACCAGCGCAATTCGCGCCGTCGGCGCTTTCGCAAGAAAGGCCGTGAGTTCCCTCCGCATCCCGTCGCGGTCGAGATCGATCCCTTCGATGGTCTCGAAACCGATGTCCCGCAACTGGCCGGCAACGAGCTTCGCGTCGCGTGGCGGATTGGGCAGCGGCGACGCGGCCCGATAGGCGCCATTTCCGATCACCAGCGCCAGCTTGGCGATCTTGCCGGCTTTGTCGCTCGCCGGCTCGTCCGCCGTCGACGGCGGCGTTTTCGCCGTTTCGTCGAGCACCGCCAGTCGTGCCCGCGCGATCTCCTGCTGCCGCGTGGCATCGATGATCGGGCTGCCATGCTTGTTGGTGAAAACCACCGCTTTCGGCAGCGTCAAGGCATGGGCATAGGCCTCCCGCGCCTCCGGGATGTTCTGGCGGCTTTCGGCCAGAAGGCCCTTTGCCACGTAAAGCTCGGCCACGCGATCATCGAGCGCCATGGCGCGCATCAGCTCCGCCTCGGCCTCGTCGAATCGCCCGGCGACGCGATAGGCAAGCGACCGTCCGATGAACGCCCCGAGATCGGCCGGATCGAGCTTCAGCGCCTTGTCGTATTCGCGCAGCGCCGCGTCGACATCGCCCTTCGCCCGCAGGATATCGCCGCGCACCGCGCGCGCGGGAGCAAAGCGCGGCATCAGGCGGATGCTGGCATCGATATCGGCCAACGCCCGACCGAACTCGCCCATATTCTTCAGGATGCCGGCGCGCGTCCCATAGGCGCCGAACTGATTGGCATTGAGCGCCAGCGACGTGTCGAGGTCGGCGAGCGCGCGCGGATAATCGTGCTTCTGCGCATAGGCCCAGCCGCGATAGCCGTGATACGTCGCCCTGTCGAAATTCGACAACTTCGCGCCGCCTTGCAACAAATCGGTGCAAGCCTTTATTTTTGCGTCAATATTTTCGGAGCTCATGCACGTGCCCGCCATCCGGTCGCGGGCTTTCGCCGGTCCGGCAGGCATCGCGCCGACGACGATGGCGGCGAGCGCTGCAAGACAGGCCATGCGGACGGCGTTGCAGCCAGCAGGCAGCGGCACGAGGCGGGACATCACATTCGTCTCCTGACGTCAGCGGGTGCGGAGCAGCGCGTCCAGTCGATCGAGCTCGGGCGCCATACCCTGTTCGATAGCGCGCGCCGCGATATCGATGACAGCATAGTCTCGTTGTTCCAGCCACTGCCGGCGTGCCGATCGATCGGCCGCGATCGCCTCCGACTCGTCCGGATTGACGATCTCGATCGCGATGCGGTGAACGAATGAAACGAAGTCCGGGATATGCCGCCCCACCGGGGTCTGCCGGCGGAACTGGCCGGCGAAGCGCCGATCCGATGTCAGCGCCTTCCACAGCAGCCGTTCGGCATCGGTCGGATTGCGCCGGAGCAGCCGGGCAAGGCCGCGCAGGCTGCCGCCTTCGGTACCTCCCGCCCCCTGCTCCGCCAGCAGCTGGCGCAGCCGCTTTCCCTGGGTCGCATCGAGCACGCCGCCCTTGGCCGGACCCTTGCGCCCTTCGGCGATCGCCATCACCACGCCGTGCAGCGTGTGCATGTCCTGCTTGGTCGGCTCCATCCGGGTGAAGATGTTGCGCAGGTTGACCAGCATGGTGTCGCGCTTTTCCGGCGGGCGGAGGAATTCGACCTTGTCGAGCTCGCGCACCAGGTTGTCGAAGAACGCCTGCATCTGATGCTGGGAAGCGCGCTCGGAGCGTTCCGGCATCGTGAACGGCAGCGCGCCGACGGTCGCCAGCTTGAACCACTCATAGCCCATCAGCAGCACCGCCTGCGCCAGATTGAGCGAGGCGAAGCCGGGATTGACCGGGAAGGTGACGATACGGTCCGCCAGCGCCACTTCCTCGTTCTGCAGGCCGTAACGCTCGCGGCCGAACAGGATGCCGGCCCGGCTGCCGCGCGCGATCTCCGCGGCCGCCTCGCGCGCCGCCGCCTCCGGGCCGATCACCGGCTTGGCCTGGTCATGGGCGCGCGCGGTGGTGGCGAACAGCAGCGTCAGATCCGCCACCGCGGCTTCGACGCTGTCGAACAGCTCGACCTTGTCCAGGATGTGGTCGGCGCCGGCCGCGGCGCGCTGGGCGGCGAGATTGGGCCAGCCATCGCGCGGCTGCACCAGCCGCAGCCGGGTCAGACCGAAATTGCCCATGGCGCGTGCCGCCATGCCGATGTTCTCGCCGAGCTGCGGCTCCACCAGAATCACCACCGGCCCCTCGATGGTGAGGCCGGTCTTGGATTTATCGGTGCCAGAGCCGGACATGCCCGCGTCGCCTCGCTATCGTGATTGGGGAATTGGCGCCCCCGGCGCCGGAGATGCTGCTTCGATTGCGCTTTTGGGGGATTTTCTCAAGCCAAATCTTTACCGGCTCGCGCGGCGGCGCTCTTCGGTCCGGGCGGCTCGCAGCCGGCCCTTGGCAAGGGCCCTAAGGTCGCGGAATTGATCGAAAATAGCTGCGCCCGGGTGGCGCGCCGACTTTCGTCGTCGGCCCTACGGTGCTATAGCCCGGCCACAATCGAAAACCCATCCCCACCTGCCCAAGCGCACTGCTGAAAAGGCCCGATCTCCCATGGCAAAAATCAAGGTGACCAACCCCGTCGTCGAGCTCGACGGCGATGAGATGACCCGGATCATCTGGCAGTACATCAAGGACAAGCTGATCCACCCGTTCCTTGATATCGACCTGATGTATTTCGATCTCGGGATGGAACACCGCGACGCGACCAACGATCAAGTGACGGTCGACGCCGCCAACGCCATCAAGAAGGTCGGCGTCGGCGTGAAGTGCGCCACCATCACCCCGGACGAAGCCCGCGTGAAGGAATTCAACCTCAAGGAAATGTGGAAGTCGCCGAATGGCACCATCCGCAACATCCTCGGCGGCGTGATTTTCCGCGAGCCGATCATCTGCAAGAACGTGCCGCGTCTCGTGCCCGGCTGGACCAAGCCGATCATCATCGGCCGCCATGCCTTCGGCGATCAGTACCGCGCCACCGACTTCAAGTTCCCCGGCAAGGGCACGCTGACGATGAAGTTCGTCGGCGAGGACGGCAGCGTGGTCGAGAAGGAGGTGTTCAAGGCCCCCGGCGCCGGCGTCGCCATGGGCATGTACAACCTCGACGACTCGATCAAGGATTTCGCCCGCGCCTCGTTCAACTACGGCCTGCTGCGCGGCTATCCGGTCTATCTGTCCACCAAGAACACCATCCTCAAGGTCTATGACGGCCGCTTCAAGGACATCTTCCAGGCGATCTACGACGCCGAGTTCAAGAAGGACTTCGAAGCCAAGGGCCTGACCTACGAGCACCGCCTGATCGACGACATGGTGGCCTCGGCCCTCAAGTGGTCCGGCGGCTATGTCTGGGCCTGCAAGAACTACGACGGCGACGTGCAGTCCGACACCGTGGCGCAGGGCTACGGCTCGCTCGGCCTGATGACCTCGGTGCTGCTGACGCCGGACGGCAAGACCGTGGAGGCGGAAGCCGCCCACGGCACCGTGACGCGCCACTACCGCGAGCACCAGAAGGGCAAGGAGACCTCGACCAACTCGATCGCCTCGATCTTCGCCTGGACCCGCGGCCTTGCCCATCGCGCCAAGCTCGACAACAATCCGCAGCTCGCCAAGTTCGCCGACACGCTCGAGCGGGTTTGCATCGAGACCGTCGAGTCGGGCTACATGACCAAGGACCTCGCGCTGCTCGTCGGCGCCGAGCAGCGCTGGCTCTCCACCACCGGCTTCCTCGACAAGGTGGCCGAGAACCTTACCAAGGCGATGGCCGCGGCGTAACGCCGCTGCCCCATCCGGACCAACAAGGGTGGCGCGGGTTCGTGCCGCCCTTTTCAATGGGCGACGCCGGATCCTCTTCTTCCAGCTAGCGGATCATCCGGCTTTCGCTGTGGAGCTGCAATGACGATGACGCGGGACCAGTTTCGCTTCTTTCATCCGTTCCGGGTGCGCTATTCCGAGATCGACGCCCAGGGCGTGGTGTTCAATGCGCACTACCTGACCTATTACGACACCGCCGTGACCGAGTTTCTGCGCGCGCTCGGCTATGATCAGTATGCCGATGCCAAGCAGAGCGGCGTGGATTTCCATGTCGTCAGGTCGGTGGTGGAGTACAAGGCCCCGATCCGCTTCGACCAGGACATCGAGGTGGGCGTCAAGGTCGACCGCATCGGCAATTCCAGCGTCACCTTCGGGCTCGGCATCTTCCCGAAGGGCGGCGATACCCTTCTGGCCACCGGCGAGATCGTCTGGGTCAACACCGATCAGAGTACCCACCGGCCGGTGCCGATCCTGGCGGCGACCCGGCAGTTGCTGACGGGCGGGACATCGCTCTCGGCCTGATCGCAACGCCCGCCGGCTGGTGCTGTGATACGGCGGCGCCGGGGCGGCCCGCATTTCCGGCGCCGCCACCATCCCAATTTCATGATTGTGTAGTTCCTTGCGGCTCCGCAAAGTGGGGGCAGGCCCTTGCGCTAGATTGTGCAGGGTCGAACAGTGGCGGCGCCATCGCCAGCAAGGGAGTTCACGATGAAGGACATTTTAGTCAAACTCGAACAGGATAAGGCCCACGATCAGGCTCTTAACTTTGCTGTCTCCGTCGCCGAGGCGTTCGATGCCCATGTTGCGGGGGTGACCTTCGGCAGCCTTGCCGGGCTCACCGAATACGGCATGCTCGGGGTCCCGGGACCGGTGCTCTCCGACATCCTGGCTGAAAGCGAAAAGCTCGCCCGCGCCTCGCTCGAGCGTTTCCACGCTGCCGTGACCCGTAGCAACCTGCCCTATTCCGATCACCTCGTGCTGGATGCGAGCTACGGCCCCGCGCACACTTTCGCGACCATCGCGCGGCACTATGATCTTTCGGTCGTGCGCCAGAGCGACGAGCAGGGCCCCGATAACGGCATGGTGATCGAGGCGGCGATGTTCGACACCGGCCGGCCCGTGCTGGTGGTGCCCTATATCCAGAACGACGGCCTCAAGCTCAACCGGGTGCTGTGCTGCTGGGACGGCGGCGCGCCGGCGGCGCGCGCGATCAACGACGCGCTTCCGCTGCTCAAGCGAGCCGCCGACGTCCAGGTGCTCAATGTCAACAGCGACCGCGATCCCTCGCCCCGCAAGGAAATCCGCGGCATCGAGATCGCCAACCATCTGGCTCGCCACGACGTCAAGACCGATATCGAGACCATTTCCTCCAGTGACGTCGGTGTCGCCGATCTGATCCTGTCGCACGCGGCGGACCGCTCGGTCGATCTGATCGTGATGGGCGGCTACGGCCATTCCCGGCTGCGGGAATTCGTGCTGGGCGGCGTCACCCGCGAAATCCTGTCCTCGATGACGGTGCCGGTGCTGCTGTCGCGCTGACGCGCCAGTCCGCTTCGCCTGCCCACCTCAAAACGCAAACGCCGCCACGATGATCGTGGCGGCGTTGCTATTTCCCAATGCAGACATCGGCCACCCGCGCCGAGAGGGATGCGCGGCGCGGCAACACTAAGGTGGCAGCCCAGGATCCAATCCTAACCCGGCGCTCCTAGCCCGACGCCATCGCCGCGGCGACGGCTTCGAGCGCGGCCGCCGCCTTGGCTCCGTCCGGGCCGCCGGCCTGCGCCATGTCGGGACGGCCGCCGCCGCCCTTGCCACCGAGCGCCTCCGATCCCTTGCGCACCAGATCGACCGCATTGAAGCGCGAGGTCAGATCGTTGGTGACGCCGACGACGATCCCGGCCTTGCCGTCGCCGGTGACGCCGACGATGGCGACCACGCCGGAGCCGAGCTGCTTCTTGCCGTCATCGGCGAGACTCTTGAGATCTTTCATCTCGATGCCCTCGACGGCGCGGGCCAGCAGCTTGACGTTACCGACCTCGCGCACGCCTGCCGAGTCGGAGGCGCCGGTGGCAGCGCCGCCTCCCATCGCCAGCTTCTTGCGCGCGTCGGACAGGTCGCGTTCCAGCTTCTTGCGTTCTTCGAGCAGTGCCGCGACACGCGCCGGCATGTCGTCGAGCGTGGTGCGCAATTCGGCAGCCGCCTGCTTCGCAGTCTGGATGGTGTCGTTGGCGTGCCGGCGCGCCTGATGGCCAGTCAACGCCTCGATGCGCCGGACGCCGGACGCCACCGCGCTCTCGCCGGTCACCGAGATCAGCCCGATGTCACCGGTGCGGCGCACGTGAGTGCCGCCGCACAGTTCGACCGACCAGCCCAATGCGTTCGAGGCCTGCGCGTTGCTGCCTTGCGCGTTGTCGCGCGCGCGATGCCCCATCGAGACCACGCGCACCTCGTCGCCGTATTTCTCGCCGAAGAGCGCGCGCGCGCCGGATTCCCGTGCCTCGTCCAGCGCCATGATGCGGGTGGTGACCTCACCGTTTTCAAGCACCACGTCGTTGGCGATGTCCTCGATCTTGCGCAACTCGTCGGGCGTGATCGGCTTGTTGTGGGCGAAGTCGAAGCGCAGCCGATCCGGCGCGACCAGCGAGCCGCGCTGCGCGATGTGATCGCCGAGCACCTGCCGCAGCGCCTCGTGCAGCAGATGCGTCGCCGAGTGATTGGCACGGATCGCGCCGCGGCGTTCGTGATCGACCTCGAGCTGCAATGCCATGCCGGGCTTCAGCGTGCCCTGCTCCACCGTGCCGAAATGCACGAACAGATCGCCGCCGGCCTTTTTCTGCGTCTCGGTGATGCGCACGCGCACGCCGTCGCCGGTCATGACCCCGGTGTCGCCGACCTGGCCGCCGCTCTCGCCGTAGAACGGCGTCTGGTTCAGCACGATCACGCCGCTCTCGCCGCTCTTGAGCTGATCGACTTCCTTGCCGTCCCTGACCAGCGCGGACACGACGCCCTCGGCGCTCTCGGTCTCGTAGCCGAGAAATTCGGTCGCGCCCAGTTTCTCGCGCAGCGGAAACCAGATCGACTCCGTCGCGGCTTCGCCAGAACCCGCCCACGACGCGCGCGCCTTCTCGCGCTGGCGCTCCATCGCGTCTGTGAAGGATGCGAGATCGACGCCGATGCCGCGCGCGCGCAGCGCGTCCTGGGTCAGATCGAGCGGGAATCCGTAGGTGTCGTACAGCGTGAACGCGGTCTCGCCGTCGAACATGTCGCCCTTCTTCAGGGTCGCGCTCTTTTCGTCGAGGATCGCAAGGCCGCGGTCCAGCGTCTTGCGGAAACGCGTCTCTTCGAGCCGCAGCGTCTCCTCGATCAGACTCTCGGCCCGCACCAGTTCGGGATAGGCCTGCCCCATCTCGCGCACCAGCGCCCACACCAGCCGCCACATCAGCGGCTCGCGCGCGCCGAGCAACTGAGCGTGGCGCATGGCGCGGCGCATGATCCGGCGCAGCACGTAGCCGCGGCCTTCGTTCGAGGGCAGCACGCCGTCGGCGATCAGGAAGGATGAGGCGCGCAGGTGATCGGCGATCACCCGCAGCGACGGCTTCATCTCGCCGTTCGGGTCGGCCCCGGTCAGATCGGCGATGGCGCGGATCAGCGCGACGAACAGGTCGATGTCGTAGTTGTCGTGCTTGCCCTGCAGCACGGCGGCGATGCGCTCCAGCCCCATGCCGGTGTCGATCGAGGGCTTCGGCAGCGGATTGCGCACGCCGCCCTCGAGCTGCTCGAACTGCATAAAGACGAGATTCCAGATCTCGATGAAGCGGTCGCCGTCCTCGTCCGGCGAGCCCGGAGGGCCGCCGGGAATGTGGTCGCCGTGGTCGTAGAAGATTTCCGAGCACGGGCCGCAGGGGCCGGTGTCGCCCATCTGCCAAAAGTTGTCCGCGCCGGCGATGCGGATGATGCGCGACTCCGGCAGACCCGCGATCTTCTTCCACAGATTGAAAGCCTCGTCGTCGTCGATATAGACGGTCGCCATCAGCCGGTCCTTGGGCAGACCGTATTCCTTGGTGATCAGCGTCCAGGCCAGTTCGATCGCGCGTTCCTTGAAGTAGTCGCCGAACGAGAAGTTGCCGAGCATCTCGAAGAAGGTGTGATGGCGCGCGGTGTATCCGACATTGTCGAGGTCGTTATGCTTGCCGCCGGCGCGCACGCACTTCTGCGATGTGGTGGCGCGCTGGTAAGGCCGTTTCTCGACGCCGGTGAAGACGTTCTTGAACTGCACCATGCCGGCATTGGTGAACATCAATGTCGGATCGTTGCGCGGCACCAGCGGCGACGACGGAACGATCGCGTGATCGTTCTTCGCGAAATAGTTCAGGAATGTCGACCTGATGTCGTTGACGCCACTCATATTGGTCTCACTAACTCGACTTGCCCCATGCACCCTGCGCGCGTGTTCCGCCCCGCGCTCCGCTTTTAGACGGCTGAAATACCTCTGTCCAGAAAATGGGCTGGCGATCAGAGGGTTGCGAGAGCCCGACAACGCCGTTGATAGGCTTGCGGCCGGAGTTGACAGCCTCAGGGAAGCCGTGTTTTGGGTGTTTTATTGAAGACGGATCACGCCGGGAGAGACCGGCCCGAGCCGGCGCCGAAGGAGCAACCGCCCCAGGAAACTCTCAGGCAAAAGGACCGCGTGATCTGATTTGCATCTGGAAAGAGGCGTTGAGGCCCTCGGGCCGAGAACGTCCGCCGACGGGATAATACTCTCAGGCACAGCGACAGATGGGGCTTCGACCGCGTCTCCGGGGCGACCCGGAACCCATAGGAGCCACCGCTGCGATGTCCGCTGCCCCCGCGTCCCAGACCCTGCACCGCACTCCCCTGCACGCCCTTCATCTGGCCCGCGGCGGCAAGATGGTGCCCTTCGCCGGCTACGAGATGCCGGTCCAATACGCGACCGGCGTGCTGAAGGAGCATTTGCACACCCGCGCGGCAGCCGGCCTGTTTGATGTCTCCCATATGGGCCAGATCGCCCTGCGGCCGAAGTCGGGCAAGGTCGAGGACGCCGCCCTCGCGCTCGAGCGGCTGGCGCCGCAGGATATCCTCGCGGTGCCCCCCGGACGGCAGCGCTATGCCCAGTTCACCAACGCGCAGGGCGGCATTCTCGACGATCTCATGGTGGCGAATTTCGGCGATCGCCTGTTCCTCGTCGTCAATGCGGCCTGCAAGGCCGATGACGAGGCGCTGCTGCGGGCGGAACTGGCCGATAGCTGCGCGATCGAACCGCTCGCGGACCGTGCCCTGCTGGCGCTGCAGGGACCGAAGGCGGCCGGCGTGCTCGCCAAGCTCGGGGCCGACGTCGCGGCCATGCGGTTCATGGATGCCGGTCCGCGGCCGGTGGCGGGACTGAGCTGCTTCGTCTCCCGCTCCGGCTATACCGGCGAGGACGGTTTCGAAATCTCGGTGCCGGCGGCGGACGCGGCCACCCTGGCCGAGGCCCTGCTGGCCGATCCCGACGTGGCGCCGATCGGCCTCGGCGCCCGCGACAGCCTCCGTCTCGAGGCCGGGCTCTGCCTTTACGGCCACGATATCGATACCGGGACCACGCCGGTCGAGGCCGACCTCACCTGGTCGATCCAGAAAAGCCGGCGCAGCGGCGGCGCCCGTGCCGGCGGTTTTCCGGGAGCCAAGGCGATCCTGCCGCAGTTCGAAACCGGCCCCGCGCGGAAGCGCGTCGGCCTGAAGCCCGAAGGCCGCGCCCCGGTGCGCGAGGGCGCGCCGCTCTACGCCAGCGCCGAAGCGCATGAGGCGATCGGCCGCGTCACCTCCGGCGGGTTCGGCCCCAGCCTCAATGGCCCGATCGCGATGGGCTATGTGCCCACGCCGCTGGCCGCGCCGGGCACACGCGTTTTCGCCGAGGTCCGTGGCCAGCGTCTGCCGCTGGACGTCGTCCCCTTGCCTTTCGTTCCCCACAGCTATCAGCGTTGAGGACTGACCATGACCACCCTTTACACCGCCGACCACGAATGGCTCCGCATCGACGGCGACGTCGCCACCGTGGGCATCACCGACTACGCCCAGTCGCAGCTCGGCGACGTGGTGTTCGTCGAACTGCCCAAGCTCGGGCGCCAGCTCAAGAAAGCCGAGGCGGCTGCCGTGGTCGAATCCGTCAAGGCGGCATCCGATGTCTATGCCCCGATCACCGGCGAGGTGATCGAGGTCAACGATGCCGTGACCGGCGATCCGACGCTGATCAATTCCGACGCCGCCGACAAGGCCTGGCTGTTCAAGCTCCGTATCGCCGACAAGGGCGAGCTCGACGGCCTGATGGATGCCGACGCCTACGAGAAGCACACCGCCTGAGGATCGCGAGGACTTCGCCATGAACCAGCACACCCCGATCACGCGCGAGCCGGCCACCAGCTTCGAGCGTCGCCATATCGGACCGTCGCCGCGCGACATCGAAGCGATGTTGTCGACCGTTCGCGCGAGCAGCCTCGCCGCGCTGATGGACGAGACGCTGCCGCCGAGCATTCGCCAGACCGCGCCGCTCGATCTCGGGCCCGCGCTGAGCGAGGCCGAAGCATTGGCGCATATCGGCGAGCTGGCGGCGAAGAACCAGACTTTCACCTCGCTGATCGGCCAGGGCTACAGTGGCACGCTGCTGCCGGCGGTGATCCAGCGCAACATTCTCGAGAACCCGGCCTGGTACACCGCCTACACGCCCTATCAGCCGGAGATCAGCCAGGGCCGACTCGAGGCGCTGTTCAACTTCCAGACCATGATTTGTGACCTCACCGAGCTCGACGTCGCCAATGCCTCGCTGCTCGACGAAGCCACCGCCGCGGCCGAAGCCATGGCGATCGCCGAGCGCGCCGCGCATGGCAACGCCAAGAACGAGGTCGCTGCGTTCTTCGTCGATCACGAGGTGCACCCGCAGACGCTGGCGGTGCTGCGCACCCGCGCCGAACCGCTCGGCTGGACCATCGTGGTCGGCGATCCGCTGCGCGATCTCGAACATAAATCGGTGGTCGGCGCACTGCTGCAATATCCCGGCACCAGCGGCACGGTGCGCGACCTTCGTCCCGCAATCGAGGCCGTGCATGCCCAGGGCGGCCTCGCCATTATCGCCGCCGACCTGCTGGCGCTGACGCTGCTGGCCTCTCCCGGCGAGCTCGGTGCCGACATCGCCATCGGCTCGGCGCAGCGCTTCGGCGTGCCGATGGGCTATGGCGGCCCGCACGCGGCCTATATGGCGGTGCGCGACAGCCTCAAGCGCGCCATCCCCGGACGGCTGGTCGGCCTCTCCATCGATGCCCGTGGGGCACCTGCCTATCGCCTCGCGCTGCAGACCCGCGAGCAGCACATCCGCCGCGAGAAGGCCACCTCCAACATCTGCACCGCGCAGGTGCTGCTGGCGGTGATCGCCTCGATGTATGCGGTCTATCACGGCCCCGAAGGCCTTGCGAAGATCGCGCGCGACGTGCATCGCCGCGCCACGGTGCTGGCGGCCGGCCTGCGCCGGCTCGGCTTCACGCCGCAGCATGAGGCGTTCTTCGACACCGTCACGGTCGATGCCGGCGGCAGGAGTGACGCGATCATCGCCCGCACCGCGCCGGAGCGCATCAACCTGCGCCGCGAGGGAGAGCGGATCGGCATCGCACTCGATGAAACCACCACGCCCGCCATCGTCGAGGCGGTGTGGCGCGCCTTCGGCGGATCGTTCTCTTATACGGACGTCGAAGCCGAGGCCGCATCGGCGCTGCCGCCTGCCCTGCAGCGCCGCAGCGCCTATCTGACCCATCCGGTGTTCCACACCCACCGCTCGGAGACCGAGCTGCTGCGCTACATGCGCAAGCTCGCGGACCGCGACCTCGCGCTCGACCGCGCGATGATCCCGCTCGGGTCCTGCACCATGAAGCTGAACGCCACCACCGAGATGATGCCGCTGACCTGGCCGGCCTTCGGCGCACTGCATCCGTTCGCGCCGCACGAGCAGGCGGCCGGCTATCACGCCCTGTTCGCGCAGCTCGAAAAATGGCTGATCGACATCACCGGCTATGACGCGGTGTCGCTGCAGCCGAATTCCGGCGCGCAGGGTGAATATGCCGGCCTGCTGGCGATCCGTGGCTATCATCAGGCGCGCGGCGAGCCGCACCGCAAGGTCTGCCTGATCCCCTCCTCGGCGCACGGCACCAACCCGGCCTCCGCCAGCATGGCGGGAATGGACGTCGTCGTCGTCGCCTGCGACAAGCACGGCAACGTCTCCGTGGACGACATGCGCGCAAAGGCCGAGCAGCACGCCGACCGCCTCGCCGCGGTGATGATCACCTATCCCTCGACCCATGGGGTGTTCGAAAAGAAAATCCGCGAGATCTGCGACATCGTGCACGGCCATGGCGGACAGGTCTATCTCGACGGCGCCAACCTGAACGCCCAGGTCGGACTGGCGCGGCCCGGCGACTATGGCGCCGACGTCAGCCACCTCAACCTGCACAAGACCTTCTGCATTCCGCATGGCGGCGGCGGCCCCGGCATGGGCCCGATCGGCGTGAAGGCGCATCTGGCGCCGTTCCTGCCCGGCCATCCGGCGCTCGACGGCGGCAAGGCTCCGGTCGGCCCGGTGGCGGCGGCGCCCTACGGCTCGGCCTCGATCCTCACGATCTCCTACCTCTACATCCTGATGATGGGCGGCGAAGGCCTGCGCCGCGCCACCGAGGTGGCGATCCTCAACGCCAACTACATTGCCGACCGGCTGGAGCCGCATTTCCCGGTGCTGTATCGCAGCGTCTCCGGTCGCGTCGCCCATGAATGCATCATCGATCCGCGGCCGCTGAAGGCGAGCTGCGGCGTCACCGTTGATGATATTGCCAAGCGGCTGATCGATTACGGCTTCCACGCACCGACGATGAGCTTCCCGGTGGCGGGCACGCTGATGATCGAGCCGACCGAGTCCGAATCCAAGGCGGAAATCGACCGCTTCTGCGATGCCATGATCGCGATCCGGCAGGAGATCGCCGAGATCGAGGCCGGCCGCTGGAAGATGGACGAGTCGCCGCTGCGGCATGCGCCCCATACCGTGCACGACATCGCTGATGACGACTGGACGCGGCCTTATTCCCGCGCCGAGGGCTGCTTCCCGGCCGGCACGTCACGCACCGACAAATACTGGTCGCCGGTCGGCCGGGTCGACAATGTCTATGGGGACCGCAACCTGGTCTGCTCCTGCCCGCCGGTCTCGGACTACGCCGCCGCGGCAGAGTAGCGCCCCGATCCAGCCGATGCCGCATCTCGCGCGCGGGCATCGCGACTCCAGCCAATTCCATGTCGCAAAACCTCCGGCATCCTGACGCGTCCGGACAGGTGAAGACGCCCTGCTCCGGAAGAAGGTCGAGCCACAACGTTTTCGAGCGAAGTGAAAACGCCCTGCGTGAGACGCCGTGGCAGTCCAACGGCCTCGCGTCTTTCGCTTTCATGAATTAGGGAATTGGGCGAGGACGACCGATGCATCACCAAGCTTAGATCCGCCGTCAAACGGTGCCGATATTTCTGCCGTTTACCTGATCGCCGAAAAAGGATCTGGCGGTCAAACGGGCGCTGGGGACGTCGGCAACTCAACGTCCACAGCACCCGTCTGCCTCCGCAGGCAAGACCTGAACCGAAGCCGATTCCCAGGGCTGCGGGGTCCTGCCAGAACCCGGATCGCGCAACCGATCCAGGCCCGGAGCTGTCGATCACACAGGATCAATCGTCGGCCGGCTCCTCACCATCGGCATCCCGCTCGGGAAGCCCGGCCAGGATCTGATCGGCGATCAAACCGGAATTCTGCCGGATCGCGACCTCGATTTTGGCCGTGATCTCGGGATTGGCGCGCAAGAACGCCTTGGCATTCTCGCGGCCCTGACCGAGACGCTGGCTGTCATAGGAGAACCAGGCGCCGGACTTCTCGACGATGCCGGCCTTGACGCCGAGGTCGAGAATCTCACCCATCTTGGAGACGCCTTCGCCATACATGATATCGAATTCGACCTGCTTGAACGGCGGCGCCAGCTTGTTCTTCACCACCTTGACGCGGGTGGAATTGCCAACCACCTCGTCGCGCTCCTTGATGGCGCCGATGCGACGGATATCAAGGCGCACCGACGCATAGAATTTCAGCGCATTGCCGCCGGTGGTGGTCTCCGGCGAGCCATACATCACCCCGATCTTCATCCGGATCTGGTTGATGAAGATCACCATGGTGTTGGATTTGTTGATCGAAGCGGTGAGCTTGCGCAGCGCCTGACTCATCAGGCGAGCCTGCAAGCCGGGCAGCGCGTCGCCCATCTCGCCCTCGAGCTCGGCTCGGGGCACCAGAGCCGCGACCGAATCGATAATCAGGACGTCGACGGCGCCGGAGCGAACCAGCGTGTCCGCGATCTCCAGAGCCTGCTCGCCATGGTCCGGCTGGGAAATCAGCAGTTCGTCGACATTAACGCCAAGCTTGCGGGCATAGACCGGATCGAGCGCATGTTCGGCATCGACAAAAGCACAGATGCCGCCCTTTTTCTGCGCTTCGGCCACGCAATGCAGCGCCAGCGTGGTCTTGCCCGACGATTCCGGCCCGTAAATCTCGATGATTCGCCCCCTCGGCAATCCGCCGACGCCGAGCGCGATGTCCAGGCCGAGCGACCCGGACGAGATCGTCTCGATGTCCATCGAGCGGTCGTTCTTGCCGAGCTTCATGACCGAGCCCTTGCCGAACTGGCGCTCGATCTGGGACAGCGCGGCAGACAGCGCCTTGGTCTTGTCCATGGAAGATCCTTCGACGATACGCAGGG
>Ga0180222_1000982_pt1 | contig 34415 bp, 31 predicted proteins | sample eDN5th37CKraftOP_FD_151336 | JGI IMG/M metagenome (GOLD analysis project Ga0180222, IMG submission 151336) | Enriched Organic Plus compost microbial communities from Emeryville, California, USA - eDNA 5th pass 37_C Kraft OP (version 2) (version 2) ...
TGGATTTTGCCGATTACGATCCCGGGTCTCGCGCTTCGCGCTCGCCCGGGATGACACGGGTGATTTTTCGGCATGCCGGATTGCTCTCGCGACGCGCTTGCGCCCGAGGCATCGGCACTTCCCTCGTCTTCGGACGGACGAGGGGCGCGGAGCGCCGCGAGGCGCTCTATGGTTCCGCGCTTGCGGCGCGGGCGCGCCGATCCCGGCGCGCTCACCCCGCGGCGCTCCGCGGCGGCGTTTCACGGAAGCGCACGCTTCCGCTGGTCCCGGGGCCGCGCTTGCGAACGCGGGGCTTTTCGCTCCGCGCCGTCCAGCGAGCTCCTCGCACACCGGTCCGTAGTGCCGGTAGGGCGGGGTCCCGGGCCGTCCGAGTGCGCGAGGTGCGTTTCCCCGCGCCCGCAGACACGCCGCATCCCGCTCCGCTGCAAAGACGCCTCTAGACAGCGCCCCTTGCGAGCAGGACTGATACTATTTAGGATTATATTCTTGTCGAAAGTATGGCCTGCGGGCGATAATTGACACGCATGAGCTGTAGCTTATAAGATACAAATGTCGACCATCTGGCGGACCGAAGCTTTCGACAGTGGCTCAAAACTCTGCGGGACACCCGCGCAAGAGCGAAAATTCTCGTCCGGATCGAACGCCTTGCCGCAGGCAATCCCGGCGACGTCGCGCCGATCGGCGCAGAACTGAGTGAGATGCGGATCGACTACGGGCCGGGCTATCGCGTGTACTTCGCGAGGAGCGGCGATGGGATCACCCTGCTCTTCGGCGGCGACAAGGATTCGCAGCAGGCGGACATCCGCCGGGCGAAAGCGATCGCCAGCGATCTGGAGGAATGAACGTGGCAAAGACAGCGAAGTTCGATGCGGCAGACTATCTCGACAGTCCGCAAGCCATTGCCGACTATCTGAGCGAGGCATTCGAAACCGGCGACGACGATTTCATTGCGCAGGCGATCGGCACCGTTGCTCGTTCGAAAGGGATGTCGGCGGTGGCAAGCGAAGCCGGCCTTTCGCGAGAGAACCTTTATCGTGCGTTGAATACCGGTGGCAGGCCGGAGTTCAGTACCGTCATGAAGGTGCTCGACGCGCTCGGCATTCAACTCGTCGCCAAGCCGAAGGCGGCGTGACGATGGATTGCCTGCTAGAGGGCTGCGCTTTTATTTCGATTTCGCTTTCGTGTCCGCTGGTGCGGCGGGGCGGGTTGACGCCGTCTGGTCCTGCAAGCCGGAGAGCGTCGCAATGCCGGTCCAGGCGACGTAGCTGCCGGCGCCAAGGAACGCGAGCACCGACAGCCACAGGCAAACCGCAGCGGCGATGCAGACCGCGGGCGCCCACAGCGTGTAGCCGAACACTTGGGCCTTCGGAGGGTTCCTGTCGTGCTCTTCGTGCACGAGCAGGCAGCGGCGGTGCAGGTGGTGATAAGCGATCGCGAAGGCGACCCCGAACATCATGATGAGCACGCCGACGAACATGGCGTAGGTGAGCGGGTCGTAGCTCGGCTGATCGAGAATCTGCGTGAGCGCGAACAAGAGGGCGATCGCGCCGAGGCCATTGGCGAGGAGCAGTCCCCGCGCGGTCTCGCGGCCGATCTCAGCGTGCTGATTCGTCCCGTCCGCCATGGCGGGATGGTTCCGGGAAAAATGGGCGGATTCCGGGCTGGCCGCTTTTCCCCGATTCCCCCTCTCCTTTCACCTCTCCTCCGCGGGGAGAGATCGGCGAGCGAACAAAGTGAGTGAGCCGGGTGAAGGGGGACCAGCCGTGCAATGCCGCTCAGGCCGTTCCCCCCTCACCCCCGCGCGCGTATGCTCGCTTCGCTACTGCTCGCTCGCCAACGCGCGCGACCCTCTCCCCAAGGGGAAGAGGGGAAAATAAACGGCCGTTACCGGCCTCGCAGCGCAGGGTTACTTCCTTAATCCTCTTTGCGGTATTTTGCGGCTACAGGACGGGTTCGCGGCAGGGACTTTATTCCTTGACAAAAGCACCCCGCCGGAATGAGACAGGCGGGAAGAACGCGACGCGCCCGCCGAGCGGAACGAGCCGGAACCGAGAATGGCAGGACGATTTGCCTGGGCAAGGCTGCCGGACGAGAAGCTCCTGAAGCTGCGCTTCAAGGACCTCAAGCTCACGATCGAAGGAACGTGGCTGAACCGGCGGCTGAAGGACCTCTACGAGGAGCTCGACGCGCGCGACATCCGCGTGCGCCCGCACGTGTGGCTGTCGGACGAATGGTTCAGCCCCGACGGGACGCCGGGCTTCGCCATCCCCTTCTATCTCGCGCACCCGCGGCTGATGGAGCTGGAGCGCAAAAAGATCATGGAGGTCGAGGGCGGCACCATCAACGAGTGCATGCGCATCATGCGGCACGAGATGGGCCATGTGGTGCAGAACGCCTTCAAGCTCAACCGCCGCCGGCGCTGGCAGCAACTCTTCGGGCCGTCGTCGCGGCGCTATCCGAGCTACTACAAGCCGAACCCGGCGAGCCGGAACTTCGTCGAGCACCTGCGGCTCTGGTACGCGCAATCGCACCCGGCGGAGGACTTCGCCGAGACCTTCGCCGTGTGGCTCAGGCCGCGTTCGGACTGGCGCAAGCGCTATGCCGGCTGGCCCGCGCTGAAGAAGCTCGAGTATGTCGACGCGCTGATGGACGAGATCGCGGGCAAGCGGCCGACGGGAATCCGCCGCTTCGAGGTGGACCCCTTGCACCGGCTGACGACCACGCTCGAGGAGCACTACAAGAAGAAGCTCAAGCACTATTCGATCGAGACGCCGACCACCTACGACCGGGATCTCCGGCGCATCTTCTCCGACGATCCGCGCCACAAGCGCTGGCCGGCGGCGACGCAGTTCATCCGCAGCAACCGGCGCTACTTCCGCGAAACCGTCTCGCGCTGGACCGGCGAGTACCAACTCACGCTCAACGCGGTGCTGGAAGACATGATCGCGCGCTGCCGCGAGCTCGATCTGCGCGCCGTCGGGCCGGAGCGCAAGCTTCGGCAGGATTTCACCGTGCTTCTGACCGCGAAGACGGTGCACTCGCTCTACAGTCCCTCGCGGCGGCAATGGCTCGCGTTGTGAAACCGCTCCGCGTTCTCGCCCTGCTCGACCGCGATCTCGTTCCGCCGGATTCGCTGAAAGGCCATTCGGAGGAGGAGATCGAGCGCTGGCGGACGGAATACGACGTGGTCAGCACCCTGCGCGCGGCGGGGCACGAGGTGCTGCCGCTCGGCGTCGCCGACGAACTGCGGCCGATCCGCGAGGCGATCGAGGGCTTCAAGCCGCATATCGTGTTCAATCTGCTCGAGGAATTTCAGGGCGAGGTCACCTACGACCAGAACGTCGCGAGCTATCTCGAGCTCACGCGCGTGCCCTATACGGGCTGCAATCCGCGCGGGCTCGTGCTCGCGCGCGGCAAGGACCTGTCGAAGAAGCTCCTGCACTATCACCGCATCCCGGTGCCGGCGTTCACGGTGTTTCCGATCGGGCGCAAGGTGCGGCGACCGAAGCGGCTCGGCTTTCCATTGATCGTGAAGAGCCTGACGGAGGACTCTTCGTTCGGCATCGCGCAGGCCTCGGTCGTGCACAACGACGAGAAGCTCGCGGAGCGCGTCACGTACATCCACGAGCGGATCGGGACGGCGGCGATCGTCGAGGAATATATCGAGGGGCGCGAAATCTACGTTGGGGTGCTCGGCAACGAGCGGCTGCGCGTGCTGCCGGTGTGGGAGCTCACCGTCACGGGCAGGGCGGAAGGCGCCCGGCTGATCGCCACCGAGCGCGTGAAGCTCGATCCGAAATACCAGAAGCGCGTGGGCGTGCAGATCGGGCCGGCCAAGGATTTGTCTCCCGAGTTGCGCGCGAAGATCGTGCGCTACGCCAAGCGCATCTGCCGCACGCTCGAGCTCGACGGCTATTGCCGCATCGACTTCCGGCTGGCGGAGAACGGGACGCCGTATTTCCTGGAGGCGAACCCGAACCCGGAAATCGCCAAGTCCGAGGAATTCGCGCAGGCGGCGAAATCCGCCGGGCTCAGCTATCGCAAGCTCCTCAACCGCATCCTCGCGCTCGGCATGAGCCGGGCACGGGCGAAGATGGAGGAGTGAGTTTTTTTGAGTAGCGTCGTCCCGGGCGAGCGCCGCTGCCAAGCGGCGCGAGACCCGGGATCGTCTTGTGGCCAGTTGAATACGGTCCCGGATCGGCCGCTGCGCGGCCGTCCGGGACGACAAAAAAATCAGCGCGGCAACGTCTCGATCAGCTCGTCGAGCAGGCGGTAGAGGTCGCGCAATTTCTGTGCGCCGATGTCGCGCTCCACGGCGGCGTAAATCTCCTCCGACTCCGGCGCGACGGAGCGGAACAGCACGCGGCCGCGCGGGGTGATCGAGACGACGACGCGGCGCTGGTCCTGCTTGTGGTTCTTGCGCGAGAGGTAGCCGGCGCGGACGAGCTTCGGCAGCATGCGCGAAAGGCTCGCGGGATGGATCTGGCACTCGCCGGCGAGCGCGCCGATCTCCATCTCGCCCGCGTCGGCGAGCGCGCGGATGATCCGCCATTGCTGCTCGCTGAAGCCGCGCGCGGCGAGGTGCGGGCGGAAGCGGCGCATGACGGCCTCGCGCGCGCGCATCAGTTGCATGGGCAGTGAGCGCGAGAACGGGCGCATGATATGTGCAGATTTGGCGGCGCCGTTCTGCCTTGAAGCGCCGTTCGATTTGTCGAAACTGTTTCTGCGTTTGCGGGACGACATCACATCACCGCGAAGGTTGAGCCCGAGGATGCCCCACCCCCTCTCCCGGCCGGCTTCGCTCCCCCGGATCAAGTCCGGGGTCGCGAACCCGTCCTTCCCTCTCCCCCTCCCGAATTCGGGAGGGGGAGAGGGAAAAGGAAGCGCGAACGCAAGTGAGCGCTTCCGAGGGAGAGGGGGCGGGTAAAAACTGAATCATTGCGCGCGTTCGTCCTCGACCTGATTGCGCAACAGGCCGATGCCGGGCACCTCGACCTCGACCACGTCGCCTGGCACGAGCCAGCGCGGCGGATCGAAGCGCGCGCCGGCGCCGGTGGGCGTGCCGGTGACGATCGCGTCGCCGGGCTTCAGCGTGGTGAAGGTGGAGATGTAGTTCAGCAGGTAGCCGAAATCGAAGATCATGTTCGCCGTGGTGTCGTGCTGGCGCACTTCGCCGTTGACGCGCGTGGTCAGCTCGAACGGCTTCGAGAAGTCGAACGCATCGGCGGTGACGAGGAAGGGGCCGATGCTGCCCGAAGCGTCGAAGTTCTTGCCTTGCGTCGTGTTGAACTTCGCGTGGCGCACCCAGTCACGGATCGTGCCCTCGTTGCAGAGGGTGAGCCCCGCAATGTGCTCAAAGGCGTGCGCGCGCGGGATGCGGCGGCCTTCCTTGCCGACAATAATGACGATCTCGCCTTCGTAGTCGAGCTGCGGGCTTTCCGGCGGGCGCAGGATCGGCTGCCCGTGGCCGACGAGGGAGCCCGGCGCGCGGCAGAAGAGGCTTGGGTATTTCTGCTCTTCGGAATTGTCTTTGTATTCGGCGTTGCGGTTGGCGTAGTTCACGCCGACGCAGATGATCTTTTCCGGCGTGCGGACGGGCGGGAGCAGCGTCACGTCTTGCAGCGCGACGTCCGCCTTGCCATCCGCTTCCTTCGCGACTTCGGCCAGCGCGCCTGCGCGGAGGAGGTCGAAGACGCTCGCATACTTCGTCCGCTTGCCGAGGTCGACGATGCCGTCGCCGACGACCGCGCCGAAGCTTTCCTTGTTGTTCGACTTGAATGTTACAAGTTTCATTTCAATCCTTGAATCTGACTCGTCATCCTGAGGTGCCCGAGCGAAGCGAGGGCCTCGAAGGATGACGGCCACGACCACGCGTCATCCTTCGAGGCTCGCCGCCTTCGCTTCGCTCAGGCGGCTCGCACCTCAGGATGACGTATTCATTATTCTCCGGAGTCATTCCGCAGCCTCGCGCGCGCCGAGGAGGCCCGCGTCGGCCAGCACCTTGTCGAGGCGTTTTTCGAGTTCGGGCGTCGCGGGGACCATGGGGAGGCGGTGCTCGTTATCCGGAATGATGCCGAGGCGCTTGGCCATGTACTTCATCGGCGTCGGATTGGTCTCGAAGAAGACGGCCTTGTTCAGGCCGTGCAGGCGGTAGTGCAGGTCCTGCGCGGTCTTCAGGTCGCCGCGCCAGACGGCCTCGCACATCTCGGAGAGCACCTTGGGCCGCAGGTTGCCGACGGCGTTCATCAGCCCGCAGGCACCGACCGTCATCATCGGGAACGAAAGGTCCTCAAGCCCCACGAAGATGCGGAAGTCGCGGCCGACGGCGGCCAAGCATTCGGTGACGAAATCGAGATCGTTCACCGCGTGCTTCATGCCGACGAAGCCGGGGGACTTCTCCTTCAGCTCCTTCACGGTGTCGAGGGTGACGCTCACCGCGGTGCGGCCCGGGATGTGATAGATCATCCACGGCGTGTCGATGCCCTTCATCACTTCGAGATAGTACTGCACCATGCCGCGCTGCGGCGGGCGCGTGTAATAGGGCGTGACGATGAGCAGCGCGTCGGCACCGGCATCGGCGGCGTGCTTCGTGAGCAACTTCGTCTCCCACAGCGACTGCGAGCCGGTGGCGGCGACGATCGGCACGCGGCCCTTCGCCGTTTTGATTGCGACATCGACCAGCTTGTTGCGTTCGTCGGTGGTGAGCGAGGCGGGCTCCGACGTGGTGCCGTTCACGAGGATGCCGTGAGAGCCCTCCTTGATCTGGAATTCCACGAGGCGCGCGTAGGTGTCGTAATCGACCTCGCCCTTCTTGAAGGGCGTAATCAGGGGCGGAATCGAGCCTTTCAGGCGGTCGAGCGGCAGCGGCATGTTTCGCTCCTTGGGATTTTTGCTTCGGATTCTTGCTCGGGGATTCTAGGCTGGCGAACCCTGTTCGCTCGCGCCACGCTTGCCGGAACGGGCGCTCGCGTGATATTTAACATGTTAAGTTTCTCGGCGGCAGGCGTCAATCGCCGCCGGACAGAAGAACAAAACCAGGGAGCGTGCCATGCCCCATCTCATCGTCGAATACTCGACGAATATCGAGGCGGACGTTGCGCCGCAGCAGATTCTCGACGACTTCCACGCGGCGGCGCTCGCGACGGGCATCTCCGAGCCGGTCGGTGTGCGCACAAGGCTTGCGCGGCGCGAGTTCTACAAGCTCAGCGACGACGGCGGCGACAACGCCTTCATGCACATCACGGCGCGGCTGCGCCGGGGCCGCACGGTGGAGCAGAAGAAGGCATTGCTGGCCGCGCTTCTGGAGCAGGCGAACAAGACGCTCGCGCCGGCGTTCGCCGCGCGGCCGCTCGCGCTGACAATCGAGGTCCATGAAATCGACCCGGATTTCCGGGTCATGCGCAACGGCCTGCGCGAGCGGGCCAAACTGGGTGCCGCATGAACGCGCCGTTCGACCAGAGTATTGCCAAAGCGGAAAAGCATCTCGCGCGTTTCCGGCAGAACACGGTCGCGCATTTCATCGACGGCAAGTCCGACCTCGGCGACGGCAAGACGTTCGAGAGTCTTTCGCCGGTCGACAATTCGGTGCTGGCGGGGGTGGCGCACGGCACCGCTGCCGACATCGACCGCGCGGCGAAAGTCGCCAAGCGCGCGTTCGCAAGCTGGAGCAAGACGAGCGGCGAGGCGCGCAAGAAAATCCTGCACAAGGTCGCGGACGCGATCGAAGCGCGCGCCGAGGAGATCGCGCTCGTCGAGTGCATGGATACGGGCCAGCCGATCCGCTACATGTCGAAGGCGGCGCTGCGCGCGGCGGAAAACTTCCGCTTCTTCGCCGACCGCGCGCCGAACGCGCAGGACGGCCTCTCGCTGATCGCGCCGGGACAGCTCAACTACACGATCCGGCAGCCGATCGGCCCCGTGGGCGTGATCACGCCGTGGAATACGCCGTTTATGCTCTCAACCTGGAAGATCGCGCCCGCCTTGGCCGCGGGCTGCACGGTCGTGCACAAGCCCGCGGAGTGGAGCCCCCTCACCGCGGCGCTTTTATCGGAGATCGCGCTGGAAGCGGGCCTGCCGGCAGGCGTCTTGAACACCGTGCACGGCTTCGGCGAGGACGCGGGCCGCGCGCTCACCGAGCACCCCGACATCAAGGCGATCGGTTTCGTCGGCGAGTCCGCCACGGGCAGCGCGATCATGGCGCAGGGCGCGCCGACCCTGAAGCGCGTGCATTTCGAGCTCGGCGGCAAGAACCCGGTCATCATCTTCGAGGACGCGGACCTCGACCGCGCGCTCGATGCGGCGCTCTTTATGATCTACTCGCTCAACGGCGAACGCTGCACGTCATCGAGCCGGGCGCTCGTGCAGGCTTCGATCTACGACGACTTCTGCAAGCGTGCCGCCGAGCGCGTGAAGAAGATCAAGGTCGGGCACCCGCTCGATCCGGCGACCGAGATCGGCCCGCTGATCCACACGCGACACCTTGAAAAGGTGCTGAGCTATGTGGAACTCGCGCGCAAAGAGGGCGCGAAGATCGCGGTCGGCGGCGGACGCGCGGGCGACGCCGGCAACTACGTGGAGCCGACGCTCTACACGCACGCGAAGAACGACATGCGCATCGCGCAGGAGGAAATCTTCGGCCCGGTGCTCACGGCGATCCCGTTCGCTGACGAGCAGGAGGCGCTCGCGATCGCGAACGACGTGCGCTACGGCCTCACCGGCTACATCTGGACGCGCGACGTGGGGCGGGCGCATCGCATGGCGCAGGCGCTGGAAGCCGGCATGATCTGGGTGAACTCGGAGAACGTGCGCCACCTGCCGACGCCGTTCGGCGGCGTGAAGGCGTCGGGCATCGGCCGCGACGGCGGCGACTACAGCTTCGATTTCTACATGGAAACCAAGAACATCGCGGTCGCCGTCGAGGATCACAAGATCCCGAAGATCGGGGCTTAAGACGATGCTTTTCTTCAACTCACGCGTCCCGGATACGGCACAGCGCGAAGCGGAGCGTAGCGATGCGCCGCTGATCCGGGACCCAAAAGTTCGCGAAACCAAGTTGGGTCCCGGGTCTGCAGCGCACCGCTTCGCGCTGCGCTGCGCCCGGGACACGGAGCAATTTCGATGACTGTGAAGCCTCCGGTCTATCACCCACCCTTCAACGTGCTGCGCGTGAGCCACGTGGAGCTTGGCGTCACCGATCTCGCGGCGTCGCGCGCGTTCTACGTCGATTGCCTCGGGCTGCTCGTCACCGACGAGTCAAAGGATGCGCTCTATCTGCGCGGAATCGAGGAGCGCAACCACCACTCGATCGTACTGCGGGAGACCGGCAAGCCGCTCTGCTACGCGCTCGGCTACAAGGTGGCGAGCGAGCAGGACCTCGACCTCGCGGCCAAGTGGTTCGACGCGAAAGGGCTGCCGGCGCAGTTCCGCGACGTTCCGTTCCAGGGACGTACGCTGTTCGCCCGCGACGTGCGCGGCATGCCGCTCGAGCTCTACGCGAAGATGGAGCAGCGGCCGAGCGCTCTGCAGCAGTACGGGCTGCACCGCGGCGCGCGCATCCAGCGCATCGACCACCTCAACTGCTTCACCGACGACGTACAGTCGAGCTACGAGTTCTACAACGATCTCGGCTTCCGGCTCACGGAATACACCGAGACCGAGGACAAGCCGCCGCAGTTCTGGGCGGTGTGGATGCACCGCAAGGGCAATGTGCACGACATCGCGTTCACCAACGGCGCGGGGCCGCGGCTGCACCATGTGGGCGTGTGGACGGCAAGCGCGATCGACATCCTCAACGTCTGCGACGCGATGGCGACTACCGGATATCTCCCCAACATGGAACGCGGGCCGGGCCGGCACGGCATCTCCAACGCGTTCTTCCTCTATGTGCGCGACCCGGACGGGCATCGCGTGGAGATGTTCACGAGCGATTATCTCACGGTCGATCACGATCACGAGCCGATCCGCTGGACGCTGCGCGATCCGCAGCGGCAGACGCTGTGGGGGCATCCGGCGCCGAAGACCTGGTTCGAGGAGGGCAGCGTGTTCGAGGGCTGCGACGTGCGGCAGCCGGTGCTGGAAGCGCAGCCGATCGTGGCGCGGTAGTTCAAAAGCCATCGTCATCCTGAGGCGCGAGGCGCCGCAGGCGCCGAGCCTCGAAGGATGCGGATGGCCCTCATCCTTCGAGGGCCTCGCTTCGCGAGGCCACCTCAGGATGACGGGGAGGAAAACCGGAGGAAACTCAATGCACAAGATCAATCCGCCGTTTCGCGCCGAGCACGTGGGGAGCTTCCTGCGGCCGCAGGAGTTGAAGGACGCGCGCGCGAAGCATGAAGCCGGCGCCATCGACGACGCCGAGTTGAAGACGATCGAGGACAAGGCGATCGAACGCGTGATCCGCCTGCAGGAGGAAAACGGTCTGCAGAGCATCACCGACGGCGAGTTCCGCCGCGCGTTCTGGCACTACGACTTCCTGCAGGCGCTCAAGGGCGTCGAGACCTACTACGCGGATCAGGGCATCCAGTTCAAAGGCGCGGCGCTCAAGCCGATCATGCTGCGGGTGAAGGAGAAGCTCGACTTCGCCGATCACCCGATGGTGGAGCACTACCGCTTCGTGCAGGCGCACGCGACGAAGATGCCGAAGATGACAATCCCCTCGCCCACCGCGCTGCATTTCCGGTTCGGGCGCAAGGCGGTGCCGGAGGCGATCTATCCGAAGATGGAGGATTTCTATCGCGATCTCGGCGCGGCCTACGCGAAAGCCGTGCGCGCCTTCGCCGACGCGGGCTGCAAGTATCTGCAGCTCGACGAGGTCTATCTCGCGTACTTGTGCGACCCCGAGCAGCGCGAAGGATTGAGACAGCGCGGCGAGGACCCGGAGACGCTGCCGAAGACCTACGCCAAGCTCATCAACGATTCGATCGCGCAGGCGCCCGCCGACATGCTGATCGGCATGCACCTCTGCCGCGGCAACTTCCGCTCCACCTACGTGGCATCGGGCGGCTACGAGCCGGTGGCGGAAATCCTCTTCAACGATATCAACGTGCACGCCTATTTCATGGAGTTCGACACGGAGCGCGCGGGTGGCTTCGAGCCGTTGCGCTTCGTGCCGAAGAACAAGACGGTCGTGCTCGGGCTGATCACGTCGAAGACGGGCAAGCTCGAATCGAAGGACGAGATCAAGCGGCGGATCGACGAGGCGGCGAAGTTCGTGCCGATGGAGCAGCTTTGCCTGAGCCCGCAGTGCGGCTTTTCTTCCACGGAGGAAGGCAATCTCCTCACCGAGGACGAGCAGTGGAAGAAGGTGCGCCTCGTGCGGGAGATCGCCGACGAGGTGTGGGGGAAGTAATGGAAAACAGCGTCATCCTGAGGCGAGGCGGCGAAGCCGCCGAGCCTCGAAGGATGACGCGGCGAGTAGAGCCGTCGTCCTTCGAGGGCCTCGCTGCGCGAGGCCATCTCAGGATGACGGCTCTTGCTTTAGCGCCTCACCCCGCCCCCACGTCCGCCGCGAAGCCCGCGGCCTTGATGCCGGCCAGCGCGCAAAGCTCGTCGTTGTCCGAGGTATCGCCGGAGACGCCGACGGCCCCGATCACGTCGCCCGCGGCGTCGCGGATCAACGCGCCGCCGGGGACCGGGATGTACGTGCCACCGATCACATGCGCCAGCGCAGCGGCGAAATGCGGTCGTTCGACGGCTGCCTTATTGAGACTGCGCGAACCCTGGCCCATCGCCAGGCAACCATACGCCTTGCCGTGCGCCACCTCGAAGCGCTTGAGGCTCGTCTTGTCCTCGGCGGCATAGGCCTTCAGCGCGCCGCGCGCATCGAGCACGACGACACCGAGCGGCTTCATGTTGGCGGAACGCGCGTGCTTCAGCGCCTCGGAAATGATGGTTTGCGCGGCGTCGAGCGTCAGGTCCGTCATGGTCTCCCCTTCCTTTGTCTTCCGTGAGCGAACGATCCTTGTCGATACGCTCACACAGTGCACTGCGAATTGAAAATTTGGCGGCGCATCATCGCCCAAACAGGTTGTGAAGCGTGCCGGTCACTGCAACAATGTATACCAATTGCTCCGGCGCCGGGACGCACCCCGAACGCCGACAAGCCGGCCATAGACCGGCAATCCGAAATCCGATCGGGAGGAAATCATGCTGAAACTGAAAGCCATGCTGGCCGCCGGTTGCGGCCTCGTGCTGTCCGCCGGAATCGCCGCCGCGCAGACGGAAGTCAAGTTCGGCCATGTCGGCGCGCCGGGCTCCCTGTTCGCACAATCGGCCGAGCTTTATGCGAAGGCCGCGAACGCCAAGCTCGGTGACAAGGCCAAGGTCGTCGTCTATGGCGCGAGCCAGCTCGGTAGCGACACCGAGCTCCTGAAGAAGCTGAAGCTCGGCACCGTCGACCTCGCGCTGCCTTCGACGGTGATGACCTCGGTCGCGCCGGAGTTCGGCGTGTTTGAGATGCCTTATCTTGTGCAGACGCGCGCGCACGCGTCACGCATCGCCGACCAGGTGATCCGCCCGACGATCGGCCCGATCGTCGAGAAGCAGGGCTACCGGATCATCGGCGTATGGGAGAACGGCTACCGCCACATCACCAACAACAAGAAGCCGATCGTGAAGCCCGAGGATCTGCAAGGCGTGAAGCTGCGGGTGCCGGGCGGTGTGTGGCGCGTGAAGATGTTCCAGGCTTACGGCGCGCAGCCGAGCCCGATGGAACTGAAGGAAGTGTTCGTCGCGCTGCAGACCGGCGTGATGGACGGGCAGGAAAACCCGCTGACGCAGATCTTCTCGCAGAAGTTCCAGGAAGTGCAGAAGTATCTGTCGATGACCGGCCACGTCTATACGCCGGCCTACGTCACCGCCGGCGCGAGCTGGTCACGGCTGCCGGCCGACGTGCAGAAGATCCTCGCCGACACGGCGAAGGAAGTGGAGCCGCAGGTGCTCGCGCTGGCCGAGAAGCTCGACAACGAGCTGGTCGACAAGATGAAGGCGTCGGGCATCGCGGTGAACGAGGCGGACAAGGAGGCGTTCGTGGCCGCCAGCAAGGCGATCTACGAGGAGTTCTCCAAGCAGGTGCCGGGCGGCCAGGCGCTGATCGACAAGTCGCTCAGCCTCGCCAAGGGCTCCTGAGTCTTCGCGCGCGTGCCGGGCGGAAGCGCCCGGCACGGCTCTTTGCGTCTCGCCCTCCAGCCTGAATATCGGACATCCCGTGCTCGACACCGCGCGCCGCTATTACGACCGCCTGCTGGAGGCGATCGCCGTGCTGTTGATCGTCGGCGTCACCGCGATCGTCATCCTCGGCTTCACCTATCGCTGGGCCGGCCAATCGCTCGTCTGGTACGACGAGGTCGCGTCCATCTCGCTCGCCTGGCTGACCTATTTCGCGGGGGCGCTCGCCGCCCTGCGGGGGGCGCATCTCGGCTTTCCGGGGCTCGTCAATTCGTTCCCGCCGCGGCTGCGGGTGGCGGCGACGCTGTTCTCCTCCGCCGTGACGATCTTCTTTTTCGTGCTGATGGCGTGGGTGGGCACGCAACTCTTGCCCATCATCGCCGGCATCACGCTGGTTTCGATTCCCGAGGTTTCGCAGGCGCTGGTCATGTCGGCGATCCCGATCGCGTCGGTGCTGTTCGTCATCGCCGAATTGCTGCGGCTGCCGAAGCTGATCGAAGAGGCCCGGCGGGGCCCGCTGGTCGATCATGAGATCAAGGAGGCGCTGGAATCCGTCGGCGTCGAGAAGATCGCGGGAACGGAGGCGCCGCGATGACCGCCACCATCGGGGTGATGCTCCTGTTCATGGCGACGCTCGTCTTCCTGAACGTGCCGATCGCGATTTCGCTGGCGGTCGTCGCGGTCGCCGCCATCTGGATCACGCAGGGCGCCTATATGCTGCCGAACGTCGCGCTCGTGATGTTCGAGGGCGCCACGAATTTTCCCCTGCTCGCCATTCCGCTGTTCATCCTCGCGGGCGGGATCATGAACACGTCGTCGATCTCGCGGCGGCTGATCGATCTTGCGAACGCGATCTTCGGCTTCATCCGCGGCGGGCTGGCGATGGTGAATGTCGGCACGTCGATGTTCTTCGCGGAGATTTCCGGCTCGGCTGTGGCGGACGTGGCCGCCCTCGGCTCGATCCTGATCCCGGCCATGAAGAAGCGCGGCTATTCGGCGACCTTCTCGGCGGCGATCACCTCGTCCTCGGCGTCACTCGCGATCATCATCCCGCCCTCGATCCCGATGATCCTTTACGCGGCGATGGCGGAGGTCTCCGTCGTGCAGATGTTCGTCGCGGGGATCATCCCGGGAATCCTCGGCGGGCTCGGGCTGTTCGCGCTCTGCTACTACTATGCGCGGAAATACAATTTCCCGGTGGAGCAGGCGTTCGAGTGGGGCCGGCTGTGGGCCGCCCTCAAGGCCGCCGGCTGGGCGCTGCTGATGCCGTTCGTGATCCTCGGCGGAATCTTCGGCGGCTTCGTCACGGCGACCGAGGGCGCCGCCATCGCCGTGCTTGCGGCGCTGTTCATCGCGGCTTTCATCTATCGCGATCTCGACCTGAAATCCCTCTATCAGGCATGCGTCGACTCGGCGATCCAGACCGCCGTCGTGATGCTGCTGGTCGCGGCCTCGGCGCTGATCGGCGTCTATCTCACCGAAAGCCAGCTTCCGCAGAATCTTGCGAAAAGCCTCGTCGCGCTGACCACCAACCCCTACGCCATCCTGCTGATCCTCAATGTGTTCTTCCTGATCATCGGGATGTTTCTGCATTCGGCCGCGGCGATCATCCTCACCGTGCCGATCGTGATGCCGCTCGTCACGCAGGTCGGCATCGACCCGGTGCATTTCGGGCTCGTGCTGACGCTCAATCTCGCGATCGGCCAGCAGACGCCGCCGGTCGCCTCGGTGCTGATTGCGGCCTGCTCGATCGCGAAGACCGACATCTGGGAGACAACGAAGGCCAACTTCGGATTCATCGGCGTGCTGCTCGTCACGCTCCTGATCTGCACCTATGTGCCGTGGTTCTCGCTCGCGCTGATCGAGTTTTTCTACAAGTGAGCGGCGAGCACGCGGGCGACGTGGACCGCCTCGCGGCCGGCGCCGAAGGCGATCTGCTCGCGGCAGGAGGTGCCGTCGGCGACGATGATCGTCTCCGGCGCGGCCTTGCGTACGGCGGGCAGCAGCGATAGCTCGCCCATGGCGAGCGAAGCATCCATCGTGTCGGCGCCATAGCCGAAGCTGCCGGCCATGCCGCAGCAGCTCGATTCCACCGTTTCCACCGAGAGGCCGGGAACGAGCTTCAGGGTTTCCTCGACGGCGCGCATCGCGCCGAAAGACTTCTGGTGGCAATGGCCGTGCAGGAGCACCCGATCCTTGCCGGGCTTTGCCGGCAACCTGAAGCGGCCCGCCTTCGCCTCGCGGGCGACGAACTCCTCGAACAGGAAGACGCTGCCGGAGAGCCTTTCTGCGGCTTCGGTCTTCACGAGCGCGGGGATCTCGTCGCGGAAGCCGAAGATGCAACTTGGCTCGAGGCCGACGACCGGCACGCCGCGCTCGGTGTAAGGCGCGAGCGCGGCGATCGTCCGCTCGGCCTCCTCCCGCGCCTCCCGCACCGCGCCCACCGCAAGGAACGTGCGGCCGCAGCAGAGCGGGCGCTTGGCACCGTCTGCTGGCGTTGCGAGATGCACGCGATAGCCGGCGGCATCGAGAACTGCGAGCGCGGCGTCGAGATTCTCGCGCTCGAAGTAGCGGTTGAAGGTGTCGGCGAAGAGGACGACTTCCTTAACTTCGGCGTCATGCCCGGCCTTGTGCCGGGCATCCACGCCTTTCATCCCGTGCGGCAAAGACGTGGATGGCCGGGACTTCAGGCGCGAAGACGGCGCTTCGCGCCTTTCGCCCGGCCATGACGAGTCTGCAGAATCGCGGAATATATCGCGACGCCAGCGCGGCAGCTTGCGCCGCGCACTGAAGCCGGCGAGCGCTTCCGACAATCTCGCCGCGCCGGGAAGCGCGTCGCGCAGGTTGAAGAGCCACGGCACGCGCGCCGCGTAGGGCGCATAGCGCGGCAGCCAGCCGATCAGCCGGTCGCGCAGCGAGAGCCCGCGCTTCGCCGCGCGGGCGGCGAGCACCTCGATCTTCATGCGCGCCATGTCGACGCCGGTCGGGCATTCGCGGCGGCAACCCTTGCAGGAGACGCAGAGCTTCAGCGTTTCCAGCATCGCGTCGGAGGCGAAGGCGTCCGGGCCGAGCTGGCCGGAGATCGCAAGCCGCAGCGTGTTGGCGCGGCCGCGCGTGACGTCACGTTCGTTCAATGTGACGCGCCAGCTCGGGCACATGACGCCGGCGACGAACTTGCGGCAGGCGCCGTTGTTGTTGCACATCTCGACGGCGCCCTGAAAACCGCCGGCGGCGCCCGTGTATTCCGACCAGTCGAGCGCGGGCGTGAAATCCTCCACGCGGTATTCCGGGCCGTAGCGGAAGTTCGCGCGATCATCGAACTTCGGCGCGCGCACGATCCTGCCGGGATTGAACAGGCCGTCGGGATCGAAGCGGTCCTTCACCTCCTCGAAGGCGCGGACGAGACGGGTGCCGTACATCGGCTCGTGGAATTCGGAGCGCAGCAGCCCGTCGCCGTGCTCGCCGGAGTGCGAGCCCTTGTACTCGCGCACCATGGCGAAGGCTTCCTCGGCGATGGCGCGCATGGCCTTCACGTCTTTCTCAAGACGCAGGTTGAGGACCGGGCGGACGTGCAGGCAGCCCACCGAAGCATGCGCGTACCAGGTGCCGCGCGTGCCGTGCCTCTCGAAAACCTCCGTGAGACGCGAGGTGTAGTCGGCGAGATGCTCGAGCGGCACCGCGCAGTCCTCCACAAAGGAAACAGGCTTGCCCTGCTCCTTCATGGACATCATCACGTTGAGGCCGGAGGCGCGCAGCTCCGCGATTGCCGTCTGCAGCGCGGGCTCGATCACGTCGACGACGCCGCCCCATTTCGCGCCGGGTTTGTCCCAGCCGAAGCCGAGGTCGCCCATCAGCTCGTGCAGGCGCGCGAGGCGGCGAAGATTTTCCTCCTGATCGTTCTCGCCGAACTCGACCAGCAGGATCGCATCGGGTTCGCCGCGCACGAATTGTTCGAGGGTCGGGCGGAACATCGCGATCTCACGGGCGAGCCCGATCATGGTGCGGTCGACGAGCTCGACGGCGATCGGCGCGAGCTTCACCAAATGCTGCGCCGCGTTCATCGCCTCGTAGAAGCTGCCGAAGTGGCACGCGCCGACCGCGCGGCGGCCGAGCACAGGCCAGAGCTTCAATTCCACCTTCGTGGTGAAGGCGAGCGTGCCTTCGGAACCGACCAGAATATGTGCGAGATTGAGATCGTTCCGGCCCGGCGTCAGGGCATCGAGGTTGTAGCCGCCGACGCGGCGCTGCACCTTGGGGAAACGCGCCTCCACCTCCGCGGCCTCGCGGGCACCGAGGGCGAGCAGATCGCGGGCGAGCGGCTTCAGCGGCGAGCCATCGGGAATATCGGAGAGGTCGGCATTGGCGCGGCCGAAATGCGCGGCCGTGCCGTCCGCGAGCACGGCGTCGATCGAGAGCACGTTGTCGCGCATGGTGCCGTAGCGCAGCGAGCGGCCGCCGCAGGAATTGTTGCCGGCCATGCCGCCGATCGTGGCGCGCGAGGACGTGGAGACGTCCACCGGAAACCAGAGCCCGTGCGGCCTGAGCTGGCGGTTCAACTCGTCAAGCACGATGCCGGGCTCGACCACGCAGCGGCCGCCCTGCACATCGAGATCGAGGATGCGATGGAGGTGCTTCGAGCAGTCGACGACGAGGGACTCGTTCACCGTCTGCCCGCACTGCGAGGTGCCGCCGCCGCGCGCGAGCACGCTCGCGCCTTCCTGATCGGCGATCGCGATCGCGCGTTCGGCTTCCTCGATGGTGCGCGGCACGACAATGCCCACCGGCATCATCTGGTAGTGGGACGCATCGGTGGCGTAGCGTCCGCGACTGAAGCCGTCGAACAGCACGTCGCCGGAAATCTCCCGGCGCAGCCGGCGCTCCAGCGCGGGCATCAGCGTTGCCATGCACAATCCCGCGGGCGCGCTGCGGCAGTGCAGCGAGGATTTGGCGGACCGACCCGACGCCCACCGCTTGACCGAATGCTCGCCTTGTCCATAGGAGACTTATAGCGGATCAGACGATCCGATGCGCGCTAGTGTCCTTCGAATCCGAAGTTCGCTCTCGAGGGTGCCGCAGAATCGAGCGAACTTCGGATTCGGGACACTAGCGGCGCGACAGAAAATCCGGGAGGACGATCATGGCGACGAACCGCGCGCGCATCGCAGGCCGGCATTTCCTGCAGATTCCCGGACCGACCCCGCTGCCGGACCGCATCCTGCGCGCGATGGACATGCCGATCATCGACCATCGCGGGCCGGAGTTCGGCCGGCTCGCGCGGCGCGTGCTCGACGGCATCAAGACGATCTTCAAGACCGCAAGCCCGGTGATCATCTATCCGTCCTCCGGCACGGGCGCGTGGGAAGCGGCGCTCGTCAACACGCTGTCGCCCGGCGACAGCGTGCTGATGTTCGAGACCGGTCAGTTCAGCACGCTGTGGAAGAACATGGCCTTGAGGCTCGGGCTGAACCCGATCTTCATCGAGTCGGACTGGCGCACGGGCGCGGACCCGAAGGCGATCGAAGCGAAATTGCGCGAGGACAAGGAGCGCAAGATCAAGGCGGTCGCGGTGCTACATAACGAGACTTCCACGGGCTGCGTCACGCATCCGGCAGAGATCCGCAAGACGATCGACGCGGCGGGCCACCCCGCCCTCCTCCTCGTCGACACGATCTCTTCGCTCGCGTCGATCGACTATCGCCATGACGAATGGGGCGTCGATGTCACGGTGGGCGGCGCGCAGAAAGGGCTGATGCTGCCGCCGGGCATTTCCTTCAACGCGGTGAGCGACAAGGCGATCGCGGCATCCAAGAGCTCGAAGCTGCCGAAGTCGTTCTGGTCGTGGGAAGAGATGCTCGCGAACAACAAGAACAATTATTTTCCCTATACGCCGGCGACGAACATCCTCTATGGCCTCGCCGAGTCGATCGACATGCTGCACGAGGAAGGGCTCGACAACGTGTTCGCACGGCACGACCGGCTCGCGGAGGCGACGCGGCGGGCGGTGCGCGCATGGGGACTGGAGATCGTCTGCCGCGAGCCGAAATGTTATTCATCGACGATCACCGCGATCCTGATGCCGGAAGGGCATAACGCCGACCGCTTCCGCGAGGTCGCGCTGGAGCGCTTCGACATCTCCTACGGCATGGGCCTCGGGAAGATCGCCGGCAAGGTCTTCCGCATCGGCCATCTCGGCGACACCAACGACGCCACGATCATCGGCGCGCTCGCAGCGACCGAGATGGCGCTCGCGCTCGCCGGCGTGCCGCACAAGAAGGGCGGCGTGCAGGCGGCGATGGATTATCTGGTCGAGGAGGCGGGGAAGGCTGCGAAGACGAGCTAAGGCGGTCGCCCCAACCCGAAGATCGATCGACTCACTCCGCTCATTCCCGCGAAAGCGGGAATCCAGACAGCTTGCGTATTCAGTTGTGGCTCTGGGTCCCCGCTTTCGCGGGGACGAGCGGATTCTCGCTCAAGCTAGGGCGACTTGATGCCCTTCTTCTCGCCGGAGACTTCGGCGAGGAGGTCGAGATTGTTCTGGATGAACGGACTGTCCGGGGCCTTGGCCTTGGCGGCGAGGAGCTTCTTCTTCGCGGTCTTGTAGTCGCCGCGCAGCATGAGGGAGAAGCCCTGGTTGTTCAGGATCTCCGGCGTCGGGCCGAGCAGCGCGATCGCCTGCTCATAGGCGCGGTCGGCGAGATCGAAGCGGCGCAGGCGATCGTAGGCGGCGGCGAGGCCAACCCAGGCTTCCGCCGCTTTCGGCTGCGCCTCGACGGCTTTCCGGAAATGCTTTTCCGCAAGACCGTAATTCTGTTCCTTGTAGTGAAGCTTGCCGAGGCTGAGATCGTCCTTCGGATCCTCGCCGAGGACGTCACTGCCGGTCGCGACGATGCCGGAGGAGGCGGGATTGGTCGATACGGTGCCGGTGGTGTCGCCAAGCTGGGTGCTTTCGCAACCGGCCACCCAGACCCCGCAAGCGGCCACAACAAGAAGCCGCGCTACTCCAGCTCGCATCGGCACGCTCCCGGCGCGCAGAAAACCGCACGGCCAACCCCTTGGCCGATGCATCCTTGCTGCACGCGGTTTTTCTCTTATGCGCGTGATCTTTCCCGAAAACCGGTTCCCACCCACGGGTCAAGCCCGAGGGCAGGCTTTTCGGGATCACGCGCGAAAACCCCAGCAAGGCCACGCTAGTTCACGATGGTTAAGAATTCCTCGCCGCGGAACCGGCGCGCGCGTCGCCCGCGGATCAGAAGCCGGTGCTCAGGCGGACGAAGACCGGCAGCATGATGACGATGATCAGCACCGGGAAGATGCAAAGGATCAACGGTACCGCGAGCTTGGCCGGCAGGCTGTAGGCTTTCTCCTCGGCGCGGGAGAGCCGCTTGTGGCGCATGTCGTCGGAATAAACCCGGAGCGCGTCGGTCATGCTGGAGCCGAGCTCCTCCGACTGCTGCAGGAGCGTCGCGAAGGAGCGCGCCTCCTCCAGCCCGAGCCGGTCGCCGAAGTGCTCGAGCGCCTCGCTCAGCGCACGGCCGGCGCGCATCTCGAGGGTCGCCATGTGGATGTTGGCGCCAAGCGACGGATAAGAGTCGGCGAGCTCACGGCCGACGCGGTCGAGCGCCGCCTCCATGCTGAGGCCGGCATCGGCGCAGACGACGAGCAGGTCCATGAAATCGGGAAAGCCGGCGCGGTGTTCGGCCTGGCGCGACGCGATGCGGCGGTTGATGTAGATGCTCGGCGCGAAATACCCGAGCAGGCCGGCGACGCCGACGAACGGCCAGAACATGTTCTTTGCGTTCGGCATGAGCGTCGGCAGGAGGAAGAACGCCGCCCCCGCAAACCCGATCGCCAGCACAATGCGCGCCATGAAGAAATAGGCGGCCGCGTTGGGTTCGAGGAAGCCGGCCTGGACGAGCTTCCGCCGCAACAGGCGCATGTTGCCTTCGTCGGCTTCGGAAAAGTTCTTGTTCGTGTAGTCGAGCAGCCGTTGCGCGGCCTTCATGCTGGCATAGCGCAGCGAGCGCTTGTTCTCCGCCGCCCGCCGGGGGCCGTCGGCGGAGATATGAGCGGCGCGGCGCTTGACCGAGCTGCGCACCCGAACCGCGGTCATGACGCCGAAGCTCAGCGACGACGCCGCCAGGAATACGAGCGCGCCAAGGATGATACCCGGATTCCTGTCGAACACTTCGATCAGCGATTGCAGCAGCGGGTTCATCACTCAGATCTTGAAGTTGACGAGACGGTGCATGATGTAGACGCCGAACAGCATCCAGGCTCCGGCGATGCCGAGGCCGATCTTGGTCATCTCCTCGTGCCAGATCTTGCCGTAGAAATCCGGCGCGATCATGCGCAGCACCAGGAACATGACGATCGGCAGGCCCGACAGGATGAAGGCCGAGAAGCGGCCTTCGGAGGCGAGCGCGCGGATCTTGCGGCGCATCTTGAAGCGCTGCCGGATCACGCTGGAAAGATTCTGCAGGATTTCGCTGAGATTGCCGCCGGTCGATCCCTGGATCGCGACGGCCGTCACGAACAACGGCAGGTCGTCCTGGCCGATGCGGTGATAGAGGCTGCGCATCGCCGATTCCATGTCCTGACCGTAGGTGACTTCGTCGGCGACCATGCCGAACTCGCTGCCGACGGGATCGGGCATTTCGCGCCCGACCATCGCGATCGCCACCGGGATCGGGTGTCCGGCGCGCAGGCTGCGCACGATCACGTCGATGGCGTCGGGGAATTGCTCGCCGAACTTCTTCTGGCGGCGGGCGCGCAGGAAGCGCAGCACGAGCAACGGCAGAACCAGCGTGGCGACGACGGCGATGACCGCCGCCTCTATCAGGCTGCCGCGAAAGATGAAGCTCGCGACAAACGCGATCACGGCGCCGAGCGCGATCATGAGCAGGAGCTTGTTGAGCCCGATCGACACGCCCGATTGCAGGACGAGCCGGTTGAGATAGACGAGCGGCAGCTTGAAATCGCCGGCGCCGGTGAGGCCGCGCTCGCGGCGCAACTGCAGCAGGATGGCCTGCCGGTTCGCGTCGTTCTGCATCAGGCGCAGGCGGCGGTTGACGCGGGTCCGATACGAGGTCGCCGAGAACAGCAGGAGATAGACCGCTTCCGCCGTCAGCACGACGCAGATCGCGACGGAGATATAGAACAGATGCGCTTCGTTCAGGCCGAACGGCATGGCGGTCACAGCGGCTTCGAGGGATCGAAGTACGATCCCGGGATATTGATGCCCTTGGCGACGAGGTCGCCGAGGAAGCGGGGGCGCACGCCGGTCGCCTGGAAATGGCCCTCGACCGTGCCGTCCGGCGTGGTGCCGGTGCGTACGTACTTGTAGATTTCCTGCATCTGGATGATGTCGCTCTCAAGCCCGGTGATCTCGGCGATCGAGGTGACGCGGCGCTTGCCGTCGGACATGCGCTGCAATTGCACGATCACGCGGATGGCCGCGGCGATCTGGCCGCGGATGCTCGCCACCGTCATCGGCAGGCCGGCCATGCCGATCATCTGCTCGAGACGGGAAATGGCGTCGCGCGGCGAGTTGGCGTGGACGGTCGCCATCGAACCTTCGTGGCCGGTGTTCATGGCCTGCAGCATGTCGAAGGCCTCCTCGCCGCGGCACTCGCCGAGGATGACGCGGTCGGGACGCATGCGCAGCGCGTTCTTCACGAGCTCGCGCTGGCGGATTTCGCCCTTGCCTTCGATGTTCGGCGGCCGCGTTTCCATGCGGCCAACGTGCGGCTGCTGCAACTGCAGCTCGGCGGCGTCCTCGATGGTGACCAGGCGCTCCTTGTCGGAGATGAAGGCTGAGAGCGCATTCAGCATCGTGGTCTTGCCGGAGCCGGTGCCGCCGGAAATGATCAGCGTCACGCGCGCCTTGACGGCGGCCGCGAGCAGTTCCGCCATCTGCGGCTTGATCGCGTCGATCTCCACGAGCTTCTTCAGGTTGAACGGCTTCTTGGAGAATTTGCGGATCGAAACGAGCGGGCCGTCGACCGCGATCGGCCGCACGGCGATGTTGATGCGGGAGCCGTCGAGGAGACGCGCGTCGCAAAGCGGTTGCGATTCATCGACGCGGCGGCCGACCGCCGACACGATCTTGTTGATGATGCGCAGGAGGTGGTTCTCGTCCTTGAAGCGGACGAGCGTCGGCTCAAGCACGCCCTGCCGCTCCACATAGACGCACTCGTGGCCGTTGATCAGAATGTCGTTGACCGTGGGGTCCTTGAGGAGGGGCTCGATCGGGCCGAGGCCTGTCATCTCGTCGAGGATCTCGGTGACGAAATCCTCGAGCTCGCGCGAGTTCAGCGCCAGCCGCTCGGACACGACATACTGCGAAACGAGCGTACCGACGTGGCGGCGGATTTCGGCTTCCGGCAGCTTTTCCAGCGCGGAAAGGTTGATCTCCTCGATCAGCCGGCGGTGCAGCCGCACCTTGGCGTCGAGCAGCTTGTCGCTCAGCAGCGGATTGGAAGGCGGCGCCGCCTCCGGCAGCGGCGGCACGACTTCCGGCGCGCTGTCGAACACGAGCGAAGGCGCCGCCGGTTCCGGCGGCAAGGCAGCTTCCTGGACGACTTCCGGCCGTTTGGTGAAGCGACCGAGCATTTGACGACCTCAATTTCGGTCGCGGCCGCCCTCCCCGGCGGCCGCGCGGGTTTCATCGCGTCCCGAACAGACTCCACTCCTTTTTCTTTTCCCCCTTCGGCGCCTCGGCCTTCGCATCGCCCTTCGAGGCCGACAGCGGCAAAACCAGCTTCTTCAGTTCCACGGCCACGTTGCTGCCGCGCTTGACCTCTTCCAGCGGAATACCGCGGTCGATCGCCTCGCGCACGAGCCGGTAGTTGTTGGGAATGGTGCCGCCGAAGGCGGGACCGAGCGCCTGCTCGATGTCGGCGCGGCGCAGGCCCGGCGTGAACATGCGTTGCTCGAAACGGTTGACGATCACCTTCGGCTGCATTTCCGCGCCAAGGCGCTCGACGATCGCGCCAACGAGCTGCTTCGCATGGCGCAGGCCAGGCACCGTCATTTCGCTCACGATGAATAGCTTGTTCGAGCCGAGCAGCACGTTGTCGGTCCACGAGAACCAGGTGCGCGGCATGTCGATGACGACATAGTCGAAATGCGACGACACGAGATCGAGGAGCCGTGTCACCACGTTGGGATCGAACGAGCGCATTTCGGCGGGACGGTGGGGCGCCGCGATCACCGAGAGGCCGGTCGCGTGCCGCGTCGTCATCACCTCCAGGAGCTGCCGGTCGAGCCGTTCGGGGCGCGGCTCGATCTCGCTCAGGTCGAGGCGCGGCTCAAGATCGAGATAGTCGGCGCAAGCGCCATGCTGGAAATCGAGATCGACCAGGCAGGTGGTGACGCTGCGGCGAGGGCCGCTGTTCAGGAGCGTCATGGCCGTCTGGATCGCGAGCGTCGTCACGCCCACGCCGCCCGCGGACGGCAGGAACGTGTAGATTTCCGCTTCCTTGATCTCCTCATCGCGCGGGCCCCGCGCGACGCGCGAGCAGGCACGCACGAGGTCGACGCCGTTCACCGGCTTCACGAGGAAATCGGCGACGCGCATCTGCACGAGCCACCGCGCCAACTCGGCATTGAAGGCTTCGGTGACGACAATGACCGGCGGCCAGCGGCCGATCCGTCCCATCAGACGCTGAAGGGCGGCAATTTCCTCGGCGCTCGCGGCGTTCAGGTCGACGATGACGACGGACGCGTCGCCGGGGTCGAAGCCCGGCTCCTGATCGATCACGGCCCCCTGGATTACGGTGAGCTCGACCCTCGCGGCGGAGCCGAAGGTCGCCCGGACCGACTGCTCGAACGCCGGATCGGCGGTCATCGCGATAACGCGGACCGAGGACGCCGCGGGAGTGGACCGATCGTCAAGCATGGCGAACGCGATTCCTTGCACTTTCCGGGTTTGCGGCGATGCGGCGGCCCTTATTCGGCCGCTCCGCCGCCGCCGCTCGACGCCCCGAATTCGACCGAGCTGGTGCCGAGCCCCTGCGGCGCGATCACCTTGCCGGTGCGGTAGCGCTCGCCGGCGGCCTGCATGCGGTCGCCGTCAAACGCGAGGTTGCGGTTGCCGGCGACGCGCGGCCACGGATCGACAGTCTGCGTGACAATGTTGGTGGCGACGGCATCGCCCGCGGAAAGGCTGATGGTGTCGCGGCGATCGAGATAAAGATCGACGTCGGCGCAGCTCGCGAGCGTGGCGGCGCAGAGCAACACGGGCGCAAGCCAGCGCACGCCGCGATCAGTATTTCGCGATGACATGACCGACCTCCTGAACGCCGATGGTCTGCGGAATATCGATGACATGGCCCGTGAACGGGCGATGCGCCGCGATGCCGCCAAGCTCGGCCGCGCGGATCCGGCGGGCGAAGCTCGGCTTGATCTCGTTGACGCCGTGCAGGAAGAAGTCGACGTCGTTCGGCGGCAAGGTGTTGTCGAGCGGCGTGCGCACGAGATCGCCGGGCCGGGCCGGCCGCACGATGCGCGGCGTCACCACGATCACCAGATCGGTTTCCCGCTTCTGGAACGACGCGCTCTTGAACAGCGCGCCGAGGATCGGAACGTTGCCGATCCAGGGCAACTGCGCCTGATTGACCTCGTTGATGTTCTGCAGGAGGCCCGCCACGGCGAAGCTCTGGCCGTCGCGCAGCTCGATGGTGGTGTTGGCGCGGCGCACGCTGAGCGCCGGAATGTCGAGGCCGCCGATGCGGATCGCGTTGGTGGGATCGATCTGGCTGACCTCGGGCTCCATCTTCAGGTTGATCAGACCGTCCGCCAGCACGGTCGGCGTAAAGGCAAGGCCGACGCCGAACTTCTTGAACTCGACCGAGATGGCGTTCTGCTGCTGCGCGACGGGAATCGGGAACTCGCCGCCGGCGAGGAAGCTCGCGGTGTCGCCCGACAGGGCAACGAGATTGGGCTCCGCGAGACGGCGGGCGACCCCCTTGTCCTCGAGCGCACGGATGATCACGTCGGCGGAGGTGCCGCCGCTCAGGAGCGTGCCCACCACGACGCCGAAGGGATCCGCGCCCGACAACATGGCGGAGCTGCCCGTGAGGGCGGCGCCCGTCGCCACGTTGATCTTGTCGCCGATCACGTCCCAATCGATGCCGAGCTCGCGGCCGGCGCTGCGGGATGCTTCGACGAAACGCACCTCGAGCAGCACCTGCTGGGGCTGCGCCACTTTCACCGAATTGATGACTTCCGGCCCGAACTGCTTGGCGATCGTGACCGCGCGATCCAGCGTGACGCCGTCCGGGGCCGTGCCCGAAAGCAGAATACGGCCGTTCACCGACGACACGCGGAAGCTCGCGTGCGGGAACTGGCGCGCAAGCTCGGCGGCGAGCTGCGACACGTCGTAGGAGACCTCGACGTCGAAGACGCCGACGAGCTGCTTGCCTTCGGCATAGACCGAGAGCCGGGTGGAGCCGATCTTCTTGCCGAGGATCGACAACGACTTGTCCGTGAGCGGCAGGATGTCCGCCGTCTCCGGATCGGCAACGACGATATCAACGAAGCTCGCATCGGTACGGACCGTCTCCGACTTGCCGAGCGTGACGCGCACCGGCGCCGTGGTCTTGCCGAGCCCAAGCTGCACGACGCGCGCATTGCCGTTCGCGTGCAGGACGCCGAGCGACAGCGGCGACAACAGCGCGACAGCGGCTACGAGCATCGCCGCCAGCAACGCGCGCCCGCAGAATCGCCAGGCGCCCGTCCGTTCCCCATGATTGCACGTCTTCACGTGAGCCTCCCCCAAGCCTTCGTCCCGCATTCCAGTTCCCCGATTACGGATGCGCGTCCCCACGACGCGCCCGATCTGCCTGCATGCCGTCGAAGCTCTCGACCGGCACGCTGTATTCCGATTGCTTCTCCGCCCGCATGACCCGGACCGTCGTGAAATCCGAAGGCGCGGACGTATCCGCTCCGCCGTTGCGGATGTCGGAGATCGTGATCCTGCGGCTCGATTCCTCGGCGACGTCGCCGGCCTTGCGCAGCACCAGCGAAAGACGGCCGTTCGTCGCGGCCAGCGCGAGCTTCTGGGCGGCGACGGTCTCGACTTCGAGCGTCACTGCGCGGGCGACAGTCGGCTTTTCCGCGCGCTCGTCCGCGAGCTGATCGACGCCGAGCACACGCACGTTCTGCAACACGACATCGGAGCTGTGGTCGCCGTCGGCGTCACGCGTCATCAGCACATCGACGCGGTCGCCGGGCAGCACGAAGCCCGCGACGCCCTCGACGTCGTTGACGCGGATGGTGACGGCCTTCATGCCCTCGCCGATGAGGGCGGAGAGCGTAGCCTTCTGGCCGGGACCGGTGATCTTGTTGGCGATGATCGGCTCGTTGGGCTCGATCGAGGCGAGCACGACGCGCTTCTCGCCGGTGAGATCGGCGATCGAGCTGAACGCGTTGGCGGGAATGGCGTCGCCGGGCCAGGCGACCTCGCGGAGCGCGCCGGGCGTGAGCGGGTTGCCGAAGCGGAGCGGCGTCTTCGCCACCACGACGGTACGGGTCGCGACCGGCTTCGTGTTCGCCTCCAGGCTCTTCATGCGCAGATTGGTCTGGCGGTTCAGCCAGAGCTGCGCCGAAAAGACTGCGAGCACGCCGAAGACGACGGCCATCGCGATCATGATGATCGTACTTCCGCGCACGAAACCGGCCCCCTTCTGCTAAAAAATCCTTTCGAGCACAGACGAGTACCGGACAACCCTTGTCGCGAAGTATTGAAATCCTGCGCGGGAAGCCGCTTCTCGATTCATGTTAAAGGGCCTGTGAATTTGCATGCTTTCCGACTCCTTGCCGGCCCGCATCGCATGCAAACGAGGGCTCGCCGTGGTAAACGCGTCGAAAGCAATCGTGGTAGCGAAAGCATGAACGGCGTTTCGTTTCCCTTCGCTGCGCGCGCTGCTTGAAGGCGGCGCTCAGACAACCGAGGACATTCATGTTGCGCATTCCCGAAATTCCGCCGGAGCAGCTCACGCCCGAACAGCGCAAGGTCCATGACGCGATCGTGTCAGGGCCGCGCGGCGCGGTGGTCGGCCCGCTGAAAGTATGGCTGCACAGTCCGGCGCTCGCCGAGCGGGCGCAGGCGCTCGGCGCGTTCTGCCGCTATCATTCGAGCCTGCCGAAGCGTCTTTCGGAGCTCGCGATCCTGATCACCGGCGCGCACTGGCGCGCGGGATTCGAATGGTTCGTGCATGCGCCGGAAGGGATTGCGGCGGGACTCGATCCGGAGGCGGTCGAAGCCATTCGTGTCGGCGCGCAGCCCAAGTTCTCGCGCAGCGACGAGGCGGCGCTCTATGATTTCGTGCGCGAGCTTTACGAGACGCGGCGGGTGAGCGAGCCGACCTACCGGCGAGCGGAAAAAGAACTCGGCTCGCTCGGCCTCGTCGATCTCGTCGGCATCATCGGCTATTACGGGCTGATCTCGATGACCATCAACGCGTTTCAGGTGCCGCTGCCGGTGGGCGCGAAAGAGCCGTTTGCGGACTGAATCCTGCCGGGAGCTCCTGGCCATACGATTCACGTTTCAGCCGGAAGCGTTTTCCGCTTCCGGCTGAAACGATCGCAATCCGGCCCCACTGCCGCTACTTGACGATTTTGAAGCCTTCGCCAGTGAACTCGATGCGGCCGTTGGCGGCCGCCATGCCCCATTGTCCGGTCTTCACGAGGCCGCCGAACGAGAAATAGTGGATCGAGATCGGACCGAGCGCGTCGCGATCTTCCGCCTCGGCAACGCCGCGAATGACCAGGTCTGGCGCGGCCTCGCTGAAGAGCTGCAACGCTTTCGGGTTGAGCGCGCCCTTGAGGGACGCGCGGACGCCGCAGCGCATGGCGAACTTCAGGAGCGAGCGCATGGTGGTCGGGCCGGCGACACCGATGCGCACCGGCGCCTTGATCCCCTCCCCGCGCAGCCAGCGCAGCCAGCCGAGCACGGGGTAGGCGTCGAAGCAGAACTGGGTCGTGATGTTGAACGGGAGATTGCGCTTCGTAAGCGCCTCGATCTTCCCCATCAGCGCGCGGCGGAGCAGGTCGTCGTCGAGCTTGGCGTGGCCGTCCGGATAGCCGGAGATGTTGACCTCGCGAATGCCATGCTTCTGCAGGAGATCGGTCTCGATGAGTCCGAGCGCTCCTTCGAACGGCCCGGCCACCTCGTCGCGGTCGCCGGCGAGAACCAGGACCTCGGAGACGCCGGCTTCCCGCACGAGGTCGCCGAGCACGCGATCGACCATCGCGGTGTCGGTATAGGCGCGGGCGGTCAGGTGCGGGACGGGCTCGAGGCCCGCCGCCCGGGTGGCGGCGGCGAGCGGGACGAGCGCGTCCGGCGAGTGGTTCGGCGGGCAGCTCAGATAGAGCCGCGTGCCCGCCGGGACTTCGGCGGCGAGGCCAGCGATCTCCGATTCACTCGGGAACGTCGCCTCAACGGTGAAATTGCGAGAGAACGAAGCGATGTCGTCGGACGACGCTGCGAAGCCGGCGCGGCCGGCAAGACTGGTTCTGGCCAAGGGATGCTCACTCAATAACGATAGTGATCGGGTTTATAGGGACCATCCGTCGGGACGCCGATGTATTCGGCTTGCTTCGTGGACATCTTGGTCAGCTTCGCGCCGATCTTGTCGAGATGGAGCCGCGCAACCTTCTCGTCGAGGTGCTTGGGCAGCACGTACACTTTCTTTTCGTACTTGCCGGGATTGGTGAACAGTTCGATCTGGGCGAGCGTCTGGTTGGTGAAGCTCGACGACATGACGAAGCTCGGATGGCCCATCGCGTTGCCGAGGTTCACGAGCCGGCCTTCGGACAGCAGAATGATCCGCTTGCCGTCGGGGAACTCGACCTCATCGACCTGCGGCTTGATGTTGTGCCACTTGAAGTTCTTCAGCGCGTTCACCTGGATTTCGGAATCGAAGTGACCGATGTTGCAGACGATGGCGCGGTCCTTCATCTGCCGCATGTGATCGACCGTGATGACGTCGAGATTGCCGGTTGCGGTCACGAAGATGTCGGCGCGCGGAGCCGCGTCCTCCATCGTGGTGACCTCATAGCCTTCCATCGCCGCCTGCAGCGCGCAGATGGGATCGATCTCGGACACGAGCACGCGGCAGCCCGCCTGCCGCAGCGAAGCCGCCGAACCCTTGCCGACATCGCCGAAGCCCGCGACCATCGCCACCTTGCCCGCCATCATGACGTCGGTGCCGCGGCGGATGCCGTCGACGAGCGACTCGCGGCAGCCATAGAGATTGTCAAACTTCGATTTCGTGACGGAGTCGTTCACGTTGATCGCGGGCCAGAGCAGCGTGCCCTTCTTCTGCATCTCGTAGAGGCGATGCACGCCGGTCGTGGTCTCTTCGGTGACGCCCTTGATCGCGTCGGCGTTCTTCTTGAACCAACCCGGTTTTTCCTTTAGCCGCTTCTTGATCACGGCAAAGAGGATCTCTTCTTCCTCGTTGGTGGGCTTTTCCAGAAACGCGGTATCGCCCTGCTCGGCGCGGAGGCCGAGGTGGATCAGGAGCGTCGCGTCGCCGCCGTCGTCGAGGATCATGTTGGGCGTACCGCCGTCGCTCCATTCGAAGATCTTGATCTGGTAGTCCCAGTAATCCTTGAGGCTCTCGCCCTTGATCGCGAAGACCGGCGTGCCGTTGGCCGCGATGGCCGCCGCCGCGTGATCCTGCGTTGAGTAGATGTTGCAGGAAGCCCAGCGCACATCGGCGCCGAGCGCCTTGAGCGTCTCGATCAGGACCGCCGTCTGGATCGTCATGTGCAGCGAGCCGGCGACGCGGGCGCCCTTCAGCGGCTGCTTCGGGCCGTATTCCTCGCGGGTGGCCATGAGACCCGGCATCTCGGTCTCGGCGATCGCGATTTCCTTGCGGCCCCATTCCGCGAGACCGATGTCCTTGACGATGTAGTCAGTGGCGGGTGCGTGTGCTTTTGCTGCAGTCATGACCTTCTCTGTCTATCTCGTGTCTTTGGAATGGCCGGCGGGAGATAGGCGCAAATGAAGGCTCTGGCAAATGTCGCCGAGCCTGCAACCGAGTTCCTGCGCCTACAATACGCCGATCGCTGGGTGCCTCATTCTTGTTCAAGCCGTAATCTGCGGCGGATCAGTCGCGCTGCCGCGAGATCACGAAGGATTCATCGTTGAACCAGAGACCACCGTATTTCTTGAGGACCTCCCCGGTGGCGTCCAGATAGGTGCCGTCCTTGACGGCCTCCGTCAACCGCTCGTCCTCGATCTGGGCGACGTAAACCGCCGCATTCCAGGCCGCGAAGGCCGTCGACGTGCCGAGCGGGCCGGTGACCTCGTTTGGCAGGGTCTCGAGCTTGTACTGAAAGATCGAGCGGTTGTCGGCATAGGCGTTGAAATTCAGATCGCGGCCGGCGGAGCCCAGTTCCTGCTTCACCGCGCGCAACAGCGCGTGGCGATCGTGGATGAACGGGTTCTCGCCCGGCCAGATCTTGTGCACGACCTCGATGCCGGGATCGTTGCCGTGGGAGTGGATCGCGATCAGGCGTCCGCCCGGCCGGAGCGCGCGGGCGAGCGGCGCAAGCACGCGCTTTGCCTTGAAGTCGATCGAGGAACGGGCGCGGAAAGGCTGGGAAGCGATGACGAGATCGAAATTCGCCTCGGCGCGTCCGGGATGCGGAATGATCGGATCGAGCAGAAAACGGTGATCCTCGCGATAGAGGACGAGCACGACCGGACGATCGTAAACCGGATTGCCGCTCTTCTCGTTCACGCGCGCCTTCCAGTTCTCGTTCAGGAACGGCTGCAGTTCGGCGATCTGCTCCTCGAACTCGCGCGAGGTGCTGCCGGTGAGCGCGACTTCGTGCCAGACGAGGCTATTGGCGGCGGCCGGCGACTTCACGGTGAGCCAGGGCGCTTCGCCGTAATACATGTTGGTCAGGACGAAGACGGTGGCCGGATGCTCGAACAGCCGGTCCGGCATCTTGTCGAGGGTGAGGCGGACGTCCTCGAGGCTGATCTCCTTGCCGGAGACGTAGAACGGCATGTTGGTGAAGCGGCGGTGCATGGAGCGCAGCACGCGCGTCAGCACAGTGCCGTCGCCGACGCCGGCGTCGAAGATGCGCACCGCAGGCGGGCGCGGATGGATGTTCGCGAGCTCGAGCGCGACGCGGCCGGCCACCACCTGTTTCTCGCTGCAGGTGCTGACGAACAGCAGATACTTCTGCCGGTTGTCGAAGAAGCGGAAGTTGCGCTGATGGTCGTCGGACGAAGTGGCGGCAGCGGACTCGACGCGCGGATATTCCTGCACTGGCGACAGAACCCTTGCATTGTATTGAGCGGAAGCGATCGGCCCGCCGTTCGGATGATCGGTCAGGAACGTCCGGATGCGATCGAGGGTGTCGGTGGTGATGCGGCCGCCGTGGCGAAGACGCTGCACGAGCTTGCCGTCATTGACCACGCGCCGTCCGAAGGTCGACTCGGCCATGCCGGCGCGGCGGCAGAAACTGGAAATCTCTTCCAAGAGCTGTTCGGTGTTCATCGCTTCCCGCCCTGGCTTTTCTGCGTTTGTCGTGGCGGGCGAAACCTAGGCCGGAGGCACCAGAGCGTCAACATGAAGTCTGCCCATCCCATGGGTGGGATTTAATGTGGGCAGAAATGCTAACGAAAATTAACGATTTTATCTAGATTCTCTCGGCACGACGGTGGGCAGTTGGCACGTACCACGGGACGGACAGGAGGCTGTCCCACTCCAAATATTGGGCTTTTGCCCATCAATGGCAAGTACGTGCCGTCCCGCCCACCCCGAAGCGCGAGGCGGCGGCATTCAGCCGGCGTCGGCGGCCGCGGCGATCGTCCGCCCTTCCAGCTCGCGCCGGACGATGGCGGCGCCCTCCACCATTGCCTGCAGTTTCCCGAACGCCGTCTCGCGCGGGAGATATTTCATACCGCAGTCGGGCGCGACGACGATGCGTTCGGCGGGAACATGCGGCAGCGCGCGGCGAATGCGCGTCGCGACCGCACCGGGCGTTTCGACGTTCGGATCGGAGAGGTCGATCACGCCGAGGATGATGTCCTTGCCCGGGAGCTTCTCCAGCACGGCCGTGTCGAGGGAGGGCTGCGCGGTCTCGACCGAGACCTGCCCAGCCTTCGATTGCGAAAATTCGGCGAGGAAGGAGTAGCCGTTCGGCTTCTCCCGCACCATCTGCGCGTAGCCGAAGCAGATGTGCACGGCGGTGGTGCCGCGCGCGCCTTCGAGCGCGCGGTCGAGCACCTTCAGGCCGTATTCGCGGGCTTTCTCCGGGCGAGCCTGCATCCAGGGTTCGTCGATCTGCACGATGTCGGCGCCGGCGGCGAAGAGGTCTTTGAGCTCCTCGTTCACCGCCGCCGCGTAATCGAGCGCGAGCGCCTCCTCATCCCTATAGAAATCGTCCTGCGCCTGCTGCGCCATGGTGAAGGGGCCGGGCACGGTCATCTTCACGAGGCGGTCGGTATTGGCGCGGAGAAACTTGAGGTCGCGTACTTCCACGGGATGGCGGCGACGGATTTTTCCCACGATACGCGGGACGGGAATCGGCTCGCCGCGGCGGTTGATGGTGGTGCCGGGATTGTCGATATCGACGCCGTCAAGCGTCGTCGCGAAACGGTTGGAATAGCTTTCGCGGCGGATTTCGCCGTCGGTGATGATGTCGAGTCCCGCGCGTTCCTGGTCGCGGATCGCGAGCAGCGTCGCGTCGTCCTGCGCCTGTTCGAGGAGTTCGGCACCGACGCGCCAGAGCTCACTCGCGCGGACGCGCGGCGGCATCTGCTTGAGCAACCGGCTGCGATCGATGAGCCAGTGGGGTTGCGGATAGGAGCCGACGAGGCGCTTGGCAAAAGATAATATCTTTGCTATCTTATAAAAAAATACCGTTCTATTGGGCTAAACTGAGGTTGGCGGCATGGGAGTGCATCCGACGCTCGTTCGCGATCCGGCAACCCGCCACGTCTTTGTCGGCGGGCGCACGGACTCCCTGTCTTCCCAGATCGTTACCGCCGTGCGCGATGCGCTGTTCGCGAAGAAGCTGAAGCCCGGCGAATTCATCGGCACGGAAAACGAGCTCGCTGCCCGTTTCGGCGTGAGCCGCATCGCCGCGCGCGACGCGCTCAGGACACTGCAGGCGCTCGGTATCGTCGACATCAAGATGGGCAAGGGCGGCGGAGCGCGGGTAGCACAGGGAAATCCAAGGCTGTTCGCGGAGGCGCTCGCGGTGCAGCTTGATCTCACCGGCGT
>Ga0180222_1000984_pt1 | contig 34374 bp, 30 predicted proteins | sample eDN5th37CKraftOP_FD_151336 | JGI IMG/M metagenome (GOLD analysis project Ga0180222, IMG submission 151336) | Enriched Organic Plus compost microbial communities from Emeryville, California, USA - eDNA 5th pass 37_C Kraft OP (version 2) (version 2) ...
TCACGCTGAATGCTTTGCGCGCGCGGGGCGGCAAAGGAAGATCGTCATGAACGTGCTCGTCTATCTGGTGCCGATGGCGCTCGGTCTCGGGCTCGCCGGCCTGTTCGCCTTCCTGTGGGCGCTCAAGAGCGGGCAGTACAGCGATGTCGACGGCGCCGCTCTGCGCGTCTTGTCGGACGACGACATCGAGCCGCAGGATCATAAGTCGTAACGGTTGTTTGCGCCCTGCACTCCGCCGTCGTCCCCGCGCAAGCGGGGACCCAGTACTCCGCAGCCTATCGAGAGTGCACGGCGTACTGGATCCCCGCTCGCGCTCGCTGCCGCTCGCTCGGCGGGGATGACCGCCGAATTAAACGCGCCGACCGCGGCGCCTCACCCCACCTTCGCCAGCTTCTGCGGCAGGTCGAGATTGAACACGCGCATGGCGTTGCCGCCCAGGATGTCGCGCTTGGCCTGTTCGGTGAGGAACGGCAGGTCGTAGATCGTCGAGGGCAGGTCGAAATCCCAATGCGGATAGTCCGACGAATACAACAGCTGCGTCTCGGCCTTGATCATGCGGAAGGTCTGCTCGAGCGCGGCCATGTCGGTGATCTCCATCGGCTGCGTCGAGAAGAACATGTCGCGCATGTAGTCGCTCGGCAGCTTCTTGAGCGCGGGGGCTTCCGACGAACGCATCATGTATTCGTTGTCGAGCCGCTGCATCATGAAGGGAACCCAGGCCAGCCCGCTTTCGATCCAGATCAGCTTGAGCTTCGGAAAGCGTTCCGGCAGCCCGTTCATGATCCAATTGGTGATATGGACCATGTTGAAGAACACGAAGCCGATGGCGTGCACCGAGATGAACTTGTTCATCATGCCCATCGCCTGGTCGTTCCAGTTGTAGCCGGCATGGAAGGCGAGCGGCAGGCCCATTTCCTCGATCAGGCCGTAGACCTTCATGTAGGCGTTGTGGTGCACCGGCTTGTGGCGCGCGCTGGTGACCATGAAACCGGCGACGCCTTTCTTCGCGCCGAGGTCCTGCACCATGCGATAGGCGGCATCCGGATCGTTGAACGGCAGATAGAGCATCGAGCGGATGCGCGGCTCGTGCGCCAGCACGCGCTCGGTGAGCCAGCGGTTATAGGCGCGGCCGAGCGCGACCTCGACCTCGACCTGCGGATGCAGGCCGAGCTGCAGCATGGGCGAGGGGAACAGCACGGCCACGTCGACGCCCATGGCGTCCATCCAGCGCCGCGTCAGCGTGATGTCGCGATGCTTGTCGCCCTGCGCCTTTTCGATCTTGCGCAGCGCGTAACGTGTCACGCGCCCGCCCATATCCTGATAGCCGACGCCGCCCGAAAGCATGCCGGTGCCGCGCATGCCGGTCTGGCTCGCGCTCATGGCGAGCTGCTGGAGAACGGGATCCTCCATGTATTCGAGGATCTCGTTGAACGACTCGAGCTCGTAATGATGCGAATCGACGTCGACGATCGGGAAGTTCTGGTAGCCGCGCTCGACCGCCTGTTTGCCGGCATGCGCGAGCAGTTTCGAGGTGTCGAATTCTTCGACCGCCATACGGCGGAAATCGGAAAGAGGGAGGTCCATGAGTGATGTTTCCTGAGGTCTCAATCCGTCGCCCGGCGCGGCTCGCCGCTCCGCGACGAGCGCTTCGGGGTGACGGAGAGAGGCCGGTGCTCGCTTCGATTCATGCAGGTCATTCCGTCACCGCCCCGACCAGGCCTGCCACATCCCGAGTTCGAACAGCTGCAGGTTCACCGCCTTCAGCATGGCGGTCACGCTCACCATCACGTCGGTGGCGGTGACCTGCGCATCGGCGGGGAAAGCGGCCAGCGCGCCCTCGCGTTCGGCGGCGCGCTCGGCATAGAGCCGCACCGCCTTCGCCAGCATGTCCTGAATCTCGGCGTCGCTCGGACGCGGATCGGCGGGTGCGATCGCTTCAGCCGGCGACGACATAGAGATCCTCCCCGCGCCGCACCACGTCGAAGCTCTTCAGTTTCAGCCGGCGGTCGGCCGCGCATTCGCCGGTTGCAAGATCGTATTCGTAGCCGTGCCACGGGCAGACGAAATGCATTTCCTCTTTGGAGAAGCGCTGGCCTTGCCAGGTGCGGTCGGGGCCGAGCACGTCTTCGACCTTGTGCATCATCACGCCTTCGCAGGCCGGTCCGCCCTGATGCAGGCACAGATTTTCATAGGCGTAGAATTTTCCCTGCCAATGGAACACGCCGATTTCGCGGCCGTCATGGCTCACGATGCGGCGCTCGCCGTCGGGAAACTGATCGATCTTGGCGACGAAAACTTCCGGCATACGGCTGTGGCCTCCCCATCTTTCCATTGGCGTACCGCATCGCGGTCGGCGGAAAAAAGTATGGCATTGAAGCATGACGCACGGCAACGAAGCTCTCTCCATCTTCGCGCCGCGCTCTCATCGGTCGTCCCCGCGCATGCGCGGACCCCGGATTCCGCGGCCTATCGAGAGCACTCGGCATACCGGATCGCGGCGCTCGCTCCGCTCGGCCGGGATGAGCTTCGCACAAACCGAAGCCAGGGTTGCGCCGTCGCGCATTGCGCGCACCTGGACTATCGCGCATGGTGCGCGCCGCTCAACGAGAAGGGGCGCCATCGCCGTGGACTCATTGCCGATGCTCGCGGCCGTCGCCGCCGCCTTTCTGCTCGCCGGTTTCGTCAAGGGCATGATCGGCCTCGGCCTGCCGACGGTGGCGATCGGCCTGCTCGGCCTCCTGATGACGCCGGCGCGGGCGGCGGCGATCCTGGTGGTGCCGTCGCTCGTCACCAATGTCTGGCAGGCCCTGGCGGGCGGCGGCGTGCTGGCGCTGGCGCGGCGCATGGGCACGCTGCTGGTGGGGATCTGCATCGGCACTTTCGTCGGCGCGCTTTGGCTGCCGAACGGCAGCGGCGGGCAGGCCACGGTGTGGCTCGGCGTGGCGTTGGCGATCTATGCCGGGCTCGGCCTCTTCAACATCCATTTCAAAGTGCCGCTTGCCCACGAGAACTGGCTCGGCCTCGTCATGGGCTGCCTCACCGGCGCGATCACGGTGACGACCGGCGTGTTCGCGCTGCCTGTCGTCCCGTATATCCAGGCGCTCGATTTCGACCGCCATCGGCTGGTGCAGGCGCTCGGCCTGTCGTTCACGGTCTCGACCGCGACGCTCGCGCTCGCATTGTCGCACGCGGGCGAAATGCGCCTGTCGCTCGCCGGCGCTTCGCTCGCGGCACTGGCCACCGCGCTGTTCGGCATGGTGCTCGGGCAGTTCGCGCGCGGCCGCGTTCGCCCCGAGACTTTCCGCCGCTGGTTCTTCCTGGGATTGCTCGCGCTCGGCCTGCATCTGGCGCTGCGCGGTCTGTTGTGATCGACTGGACGCTTCAACCCGCTTCTCATCGAGGCCGTGTGATGAAAATCGTCGATCTCTCCCATGTCATGAACGTGCATACGCCGGGCTGGGTCGGCTATGCCGGCAACAAGATGTATTACGCGCAGAATCTGCAGACGCAGATGATCGTGGCGCAGCGTATCGACACCGCGCTGCATGTCGGCACCCATTTCGACGGCGCCATGCACGCGACCGACAATCGTCACGGCGACATGGCGCATTTGCCGCTCGATTACCTGGTCAACCGCGGCGTGGTGGTCGACATTTCCAAGCACATGCACGACTGGGCGGTGATCACGCCGGAGATGCTCGAATCCTCCGGCGCCGACATTCGCGAGGGCGACATCCTCATCCTGCACACCGGCTGGCATCGCCATTACGAGGGCCAGCCGCAGCAGGATCTGGTGAAATATTTCTGCTACCACCCGGGGCCGAACCTCGACACGCTGCACTGGATGCTGCAGCGGAAGATCAGATGGTGGGGCATGGACACCGGCTCCTGCGACCATGCCATGAATACCTCCATCCGCAACATGCGGCCCGACCTCGCCGCCGAATTCACCCGCAAGCACGGCCAGACGCCGGCCGATTTCTTCGGCACGTTCGAATACACGCACAAGAAGTCCGGCCGCCGCGTGCGGCAGGACATGTTCCCGTTCCATAGCTGGGCTTTCCAGGAAGGCCTGCTGCACGCCGAAAATCTCGGCGGCGACATCGAGCTGGTATTGGGCAAGCGCTGCCTGATCGGCGCTTTCCCGTGGCGCTACGAGGGGCTGGAGGGCTGCCCCTGTCGCATCGTCTGCTTCCTCGACACCGACATGTCGGTGGAGGCGGTCGGCGATGCCGCCAAGGCGATTTTTTCACGGTGATGATCTGCGCGGGCGCCGCCGCGCCGACGATCATTGACCGGTGATGATCCGGTCCTTGATGCCGTCATACACGCTTTGCGGAAGGATGTTCCTGCCGACCAGCTCGTCCTTCCGCCGGTACGGCCGTCCCTGAATGATCTTGTCCGCGAGCTCGCTTCCGACGCCGGGCAGCCTGGCGAGGTCGCGCCTGGACGCGGAGTTGACGTCGGTGAGCGCCAAGAACGCCGGCCCTGACGCACCGGCGGTTTGGGCGGCCGCCGGCGCCAAGCTCAGCATGGCCAGTGCGAATACCAGGATCGTGGCGCGTTTCATCGTTCGCGGAGGCTCCGAAAGAATGCGGCGGAGCGCATGACGCGCTCCGCCGCCCGTTGCTCAGTTGTTGTCCGGGTCGCTCGATGTCGCCGTGACCGTCGGCGCCGGGTTGTTTTCCACGGCCGGCCCCGGCACCGGCAGGGTGGCGCTCCTGAACAGGCCGCGTCCATGCGTCGCGGCATAGAGCGTGGTTCCCAGGAAGAACAGCTCGTCGACCGAAGTGTTGGTCGGGCCGCTCTGCGGAACGACCCATGTGGTGCCGCCGACGGAGCTCACGAAGACGCCGACCTCGGTCCCGACATAGAGCACATTGGGATTTTGCGGGTGAATGACCACGCTGCGGATCGGGACCGAGGGAAGCGCGCTCGCGCCGGTGCCGTGGATATTGGTCCAGGTCGGCGTGGCGACCGTCCCGTTGGTCGTCTTCCAGATATTGCCGGTGGTATAGCCGTCGAAGAACCCGCCGAACGTAACGTAGACATTGTCCGGCTTGTTCTTTTGGATGGTGATGCGCGTGACGTAACGGTTCGGCAGCGAGGTGCCGTCCACCTTGCTCCAGGTCGGGTTCGCGGCGGTGCCGTTCTTCGTCCGGTAGACGTCGCCGTTCTCGTAGCCGACCCAGACAATGTTCGAATTGCCGGGCGCAACCGCAATCGCGCTGATGGCGTATTGATTGGTTATGGGAGCCTTGATCGACTTCCAGCTCGGCGTCGCCGCCTTCACGTTCGTGCTGCGCCAGAGGCTGCACCCGCCGGCCAGCATCGTGTTGGCATTGTTGGGGTCGAGGATGAACGGCGCGATGAACAGCGCGCAACTGCCGGCATCCCCGATGCCATTATAGATATAAGAGGACGAAGCGCCGCGATTGCTGCTGCGGTGAATCTGCAGATAGACATATTCACCATAGAAATAGTTCGGGTCGGTCGGGTCCGCCGCCGACCAGCCGCCGTCGCCGCCGAACGGCGTGGTCCAATTCTGCGGGCCTTGCCCCGGCGTATAGAACAGCGTCCCGTTGTCCTGCGTGCCGCCGATGATCTCCCGCGTCGTCGGATTGCCGGCGGCGCCATAGAACTGCGTGATCCCGAGATTGTTGTTGAGTTCCTTCCAGCCCGAGGTGAGGCTTACGGTCCTGACGTTTGCGGCCTTGTAGATGCCGCCGTCGTTGCCGAAATACACCGTCTTGTTGGTCGTGCCGTTATAGTTGGGATGGCTGACGATGAAGTGATGATCGGCATGCGCCGAACTCGCCGGCGCGGAGTACCACTGGCTGATCTTGGTCAGCGTGGTGCCGCCGTTGGTGCTGCGCCACAGATCGAGGCCGCCGACCACGACGACATTGGCGTTGGTCGGGTCGACCCAGATCGCGTTGCCGTACCAGGCTTGCGTGGCGAGATAGGCATTGCCGGTATTGACCTGCGTGAAGGTCTTGCCGCCGTTGGTGCTCTTGTAGAGCGTGCCGTTGTTGTAGCCGGACGAGGCGTAGACGATGTTGCCGTTGCTCTTGGCGTAAGCCACCTCGACGCGGTTCACGAAGCCGCCGGAGGTGTTGATGCCGGTCGAAGCCAACCAGGTCTGCCCGCCATTGATGGAATACCAGCTCTGGCCGCTATCGCCGCTTGCGATCGCCTTGTTGTTGTCCGTGGGGTGGAATGCGATGTCGAGCGTGCGGGTGCTGTGCGTTTTCGACCAGCTCGTTCCGCCGTTCGTGCTGCGGAAGATGCCGGTTTCGGTCGCCGCCAGGATGACGGCGTTATTCGGCGAATTGGCGAGCCGGTTTCCGTATTGGAAGTCCGTCGTCTTGGTCGACGCCAGCTGCGTCCAGGTCGTGCCGCCGTTCGTGGTCTTGAAAATGCCGGCGCCGCGGATGCGGTCGCCGTTATAGAAGCCTTCGCCGGTGCCGGCATAGATGATGTTCGGGTTGGTCCGATCCATGATCATGCTCGACACGGCCATGTTGGCCAGGAAGTCGGTGAGGATTTTCCAGCCGGCGCCGCCGTTGGTGGTCTTCCAGATGCCGCCCGAGACGCTTCCGATATACATCGTCGTCGGAGTCGTCGGATGGATCAGGATGGACCTGATGCGGCCGCCGATATTGCCCGGCCCGATCCAGGTCCACGACGTCTTGCTGACCTGGTAGGGCGTGGCCTGACTGGCCTGGACCGCCAGCATGGCGTTGACGTGCTGATGGGCCTTCACCAGCCCATCGGGCGCGATGTGGCCGTGTTCGTCCATGCTCTGCTTCGCGCGCAGCTTGGCCCATTCGCCCGGATGGTCCGGCATCGGGTTCTGCACCTTGTACAGCGCCCGTTCGAGTTTTTTCTGCGGCATCGAGCAGACTTGGGAAACGTCGAGGCTCCGCTTGAAATGGAGCTGTTCGAGCATGTTCGGGTCGATGCCGCGATGGGCGGCGACCTGTGCCGCCGTCATCGGCCAGCCATCGCAGTAGTAGAGACCGGGCACACCGGCGTGGATGAAATAGCCGGCGGTCGCGGTGACAGTCAGCAATACGGACGCGGCGGCAGCGATGCCGCGCGTCGAATACAAGGATTTCATGATCGCCCCCTTCGGTTCGCAGCATACGACAGGCAATTTCTCCTAAAGTCGTGCCGCGATCGTAAAATGATAGCTGGCTTTTTGCCGCTCGCAATGGGTTGCGCGAACGGCGCTTGCGATGTCGCGACCGTGACGGCGAGCGGTATCGTGTTCGTGCCGAAGGGAATAAATCCTTTCAGCGCCCGGTCATGTCCTGCGCCAGCCGCGGGTCCGCCTTCTGCGCCTGTAACGTCGCCTGGATCGCCTCGCGCAGCATGCCGTAGTCGTTCACGTCCCAGCGGCCGACATGGATGTCGGCGAGCAGCTTCGCCGATTTTCCGAACACGGCGATGCGGTCCCCGACGGCAATGGCTTCTTCCAGCTGGTGCGTGATCAGGATGGCAGTCGAGCCGCGTTCGCGCGCGAGCTGCAGGAAGGTCTCGCGCAATTCCGCCGCCGTCACCTCGTCGAGGTGGCCGAACGCCTCGTCCGCAAGCAGGATATCGGGCTCGACCGCAAATGCGCGCGCGATCGCCACGCGCTGGCGCATGCCGCCGGACAGCTCGTGCGGATAGGCATTGGTGAACTGGCTCAAGCCCAGGCGGGTCAGCCAGGTCAGCGCGCGTTCGCGCTGCTCGTCCTCGGGCAGGCCCATCAGCTCGAGCGGTAGCTTGGCGTTGTCGAGCGCCGACCGCCACGGCAGCAGGCGGTCCTGCTGGAACACGGTGGCGATCTTGCCGCGGAACGAGTCGAAGTCGGCAAAGGGGCTCTTGCCGCCGATATGGATGTAGCCTTCGGTCGGCGCATCCAGCCCGATCATCAGATCGAAGAAGGTCGATTTGCCGCAGCCGGTCTGTCCGACGATGGCGATCACTTCCTTCGGCTGAATGGTCAGGTCCAGCCGGTCGATGGCGACGACCGCCTGTCCGGTGGTGGTCTGGCGGAATACCTTGCGCAGGCCGCGCACCTCGATCGGGGGCGGACCGCTCGTTCGCGCGTTCATGGCCGCCACCTCAGGACGCGCGCTTCGATGCGCGCGACCACCGCCTCGAGCAGAAACAGCAGCGCGACCAGAACGACCGTCCAGGCGAACACGTCGGAGACCGAGAACAGTTCCTGCGCGACCGAGAGCTGATGGCCGATCCCGGTCACCGCGCCGACCAGTTCGGCGATGGTGACGACGCGAATCGCCAGGCTGATATTGACCTTCCAGCTCGTGAAGATGGTCGGAACGATCGCCGGCAGCATGAGCTTGACGAAGAATTGCGGCGCCGTCGGCCGGAACGACTGGATCATGTGGCGCAGTTCGCGCGGCACCGCGCGCATGGCGTCGAGCGTATCGATCAGGAACACCGGTCCGCAGACGACGACCAGCACGAAGCCGATGCGGAATTCCACGCCGGGAAACCACAGCACCGCGAACAAGATCCACGACACCACCGGCACCGCCATCAGGATGCGGATCATGGGGTGCAGGTAGTTGTCGAGCCGCTCCGAGCGATACATGGCCATCGCCAGGACGAGGCCGAGCGCGAAGGACACGACCAGCGCGCCGATGACGCGCGCCAGGGTGACGGCGACGTCGATCGGCGTGATGGTCGTGACGCTCTGCGCGATTTTCACCAGACTGGGGACCGCGAAGGGCGGAATCCCCAGATAAGGCGAAAGATGCGACAACGTCTCCCAGGCGACGGCAAAGACGAGCAGGGAGACGAGGGTCTGCCGCGGAAAACTGAGGACCGGGACAGACTTGGCATGCTCCTCAATCGACATCGATGTCACGGCGCATAGAAGATCTTGTCGTCCGGCATAGTCGGATAGAAACCGGCCTTCACCGCGCGTTCCATCATGTCTTTGATCGACTTCTTGGTGCCCGGGTCCGAGATCGGCTTGACGATGAATTGCAGCCGTCCGCTTCGGACCGCGGCGCTCAGGATGCCCGGCGGCAGCTTGGTGGTCTCGACCGCGATCTTGTCGCCGGCCGCGGTCTCGTTATGCATGACATTGGCGACGTCCTGCAGCGCCGCGATCATCATCTTCGGCGCATCGGGATGCTTCTGGATCAGCTCGGCGCGCATGGCGGGTACGATCTCCCAGCCGGCTTCGCCGGTGATTTCCTTCCAGCCCTGGGCGCCGTTGAAAATGACGTGCCAGTCCGGCCGTTGCTTGTTGATGATGCTCGCCAGCGGCTCGATCACCAGCGCGGCGTCGACGCGGCCGGCCTCGAGTTGCGCGCGGGCGACGGCGAAATTGGCGTTCACCACCGTGATGTCCTTGCCGAGGTCGATGCCCTTGGCGGCGGTGTAGATCTTGACCATCTGGTACTGCGAGCCGCCCATGTCGATGGCGAGCTGCTTGCCCTTGAGATCGGCCAGCGACTTGATGGCCTTGTCCCGCGCGAAGATCACGAGGTCGCCGAGCGTGAAGCCGCTGCCGATGATCCGGACCGGCACGCCTTGCTGGTAGAGCTTCTGATAGACCGTCGGTCCGCCGATCACCACGTCGGTCTCGCCGGTGGCAAAGGCCGCATAAAAGGCCGCGATCGACGGATAGGCATGGATATCGAGCGTGAATCCGTGCTTGGCGTCGAAACCGCGCGCCTTCATGATGTTCCAGACCAGCGGGTTGAAAACCGGCAGCGTCAGGCTGGAGACCTTGATGACCGGCTTCTCCTGGGCCTGAACGGGACCCGCGGCAATTCCGCCGCAGCCGATGACAAAGGCGGCGGCTATCGCGGCAAGGCCGCGTCGAGACATGGTGAACATGGGCAGCTTCTCCCCTCGTGGTTGGCGGGGCGCGGTCATTTTTTGCCGCGCTTTCTTGTTTTGGCGGCGCGCATTGAGCCCCGTCCGCGCGCAAAGAGCAATCGCTCGTTGCGCGTCGTTGTTTGAACGAATGCCAAGCGCCGGCCGCGCGCGCGACCGTTCAATGCCGAGTGAAGACTTTACTCCGCTTTCATTGGCGTGCAAATAATTGTGGGTCGGTTCGACCGGAGCAGGACATGCCGCATATAGCCTCGCGCGATGGCACCCGACTTTATTACGAGGAAGCCGGTGAGGGCACGGCCGTCGTCTTCGTGCACGAATATGCCGGCGATTGGCGCACCTGGGAGCCGCAAATGCGGCATTTCTCCCGCTCGCACCGTTGCGTCACCTACAGCCAGCGCGGCTATCCGCCGTCCGACGTGCCCACCGACGGAGCGCGATATGGGCAGGACATCGCCCGCGACGACGTGATCGCGCTGATGGACGCGCTGAATATCGACAGGGCGCACATCGTGGGCCATTCGATGGGCGCGTCGACCGCCCTGCATGTCGGCATCCGATACCCGGAACGTTGCGTTTCGGTGACCGCGGCCGGCTGCGGCTACGGATCGAGCCCCGACCCGAAAGTGGTCGCGGCGATGCGCGCGCAGTCGCGCGAGACCGGGCAGATGTTCGCCGCCGAGGACTTCAAGACCGCGGCCGCGCGCTATGCCGATGGCGCCACGCGGCAGACGCAGAAGAACAAGGACCCGCGCGGCTACGCCGAATTCGTCCGCATGCTGAGCGAGCATTCGAAGGAAGGCCACGCGCTCACCATGCTGCATCTGCAGGCCAAGCGCCCGATGTTGTGGGAGATGGAAGCCGAACTGAAGACGTTTTCGGTGCCGCTCCTGGTCGTGGTCGGCGACGAGGACGACTGGTGCCTCGATCCCAGCGTGTTCCTGAAGCGCACGGTGCCGACCGCCGGCCTGCTCGTTATTCCGCGCTCGGGCCACACCATCACGAGCGAGGAGCCGGCGGCGTTCAACGCCGCTTTGGCCGACCTGTTCGCGGCCGCCGAATCCGGCCGCTGGCTGGCGCACAAGGCGCCGCAATGAACGCGTGACGAAAAGAGGAACATCGCGATGGATCTCAAGCTCAAAGGCAAGACGGCGCTGGTCACCGGCGGCAGCGAAGGCATCGGCAAGGGCATCGCCCGCTGGCTCGCGATGGAGGGCGTCGACGTCGCCATCTGCGCGCGCCGCCTCGGGCCGCTCGAGGCCACGGCGAGCGAGATCGCGAAGGAAACCGGGCGCAAGATCGTCGCCATTCCCGCCGACCTCACCAAGGACGCCGACGCCAAGCGCTTCGTCGAGGAAGGACACAAGGCGCTCGGCCGCGTCGACATCATGGTCAACAATGCCGGATCGGCGCCGGGCGGCGTGATCGAGCACCTCAGCGAAGCCGACTGGGAAAAGGGCCTGCAGCTCAAATTCATGGGCTATGTGCGCTGCCTGCGTTACGTGCTGCCGATCATGGTCAAGCAGGGCGGCGGCCGCGTGGTCAACCTGATCGGCAATGACGGCGTGAAGCCGTCCTATTGGGAGATCGTGCCGGGCGCCGCCAATGCGGCCGGGCAGAACCTCACGCTCTCGCTCGCCGGGCAATACGGCAAGCACGGCATCAGCTTCGTCGCGGTCAATCCCGGACCGGTGCGCACCGAGCGCTGGGCGGGCCTCGTCGACGCCATGGCGCGCGACATGAAGATCCCGCGCGAGGAGGCCGACAAGCTCGCGCCTGCGTCGATCCCGATGGGCCGCATCGCCGAAGTCGACGAGGTCGCCGCGCTGGTCGTGATGCTGGCGTCGCCGCTCATGGAGATGGTCAACGGCACCATGATCGAGATCGACGGCGGCCAGGACAAGCCGCTGATGGACCGCTTCCGCGACCGCCCGCGCGGCTGACGCTGCGCGGAATTGAGGCAGCGAAGCCCAAACGGCTTGCTTGACAAGGACGGGGTCTTCGCCGGACTATTTGCGTACAAACAAGTTCGCCAGTATCAGGCGACCGAGCATTCTTGACGCACGCTATCGGCCGTTCGCGCTATATAGCGCGGCGAGTGTCGTGGTTCGGAAGTTCGCTTCGATCGCGCTGCGAGCAGTTCAAGCGGGTTTTTGAACCAAACGACGCCAAATTGGTAAGTTTGCAAGGGTCTTTCGATCCCGGAATTCGCATCCGAGCGCGCTGCAAAGCAATGCGAATTTCGGAATCGGGACACGAGCCGCCACGCAGGGAGTTTCGGTCATGAAATCGACGCGCCACTTGTTCTCTCTCACGCTCGCCTTGGTCGTCGCCGCCGGGTTTTCCGCGCCCGTCGTTGCGCAAGGCACCGTCAAGATCGGCGAGCTGAACAGCTACAAGGCGGTTCCCGCCTTCCTCGATCCCTACAAGAAGGGCATGGAACTGGCGGTCGAGGAGATCAACGGCAAGGGCGGCGTTCTCGGCAAGAAGCTCGAAGTAGTCTCGCGCGACGACGGCGCCAATCCCGGCGAAGCGGTGCGTGCGGCGGAGGAACTCATCACGCGCGAAGGCGCGCCGGTCCTGGCCGGCACTTTTCTCTCGCATGTCGGTCTGGCGGTGACCAATTTCGCCGGCCAGAAGAAGGTATTCTTCCTCGCGGCCGAGCCGCTCACCGACAAGATCACCTGGCAGAACGGCAACAAATATACCTTCCGCCTGCGCGCCTCGACCTACATGCAGACCGCGATGCTGCTGCCGGCGGCGGTGGCGGCCAAGAAGAAGCGTTGGGCGCTGGTCTATCCGAATTTCGAATACGGTCAGTCGGCGGCGGAAAACTTCAAGGCGCTGATGAAGAAGGCGCAGCCCGACGTCGAATTCGTCACTGAGCAGGCCCCGCCGCTCGGCAAGATCGACGCCGGCGCGGTGGCGCAGGCGATCGACGACGCCAAGCCCGACGCCATTTTCAACGTGCTGTTCGGCGGCGATCTCGCCAAATTCGTGCGCGAGGGCAACACCCGCGGCATCTTCAAGAATCGCACGGTGGTGAGCCTGTTGTCCGGCGAGCCGGAATATCTCGATCCGCTCAAGGACGAGGCCCCCAGCGGCTGGATCGTCACCGGCTATCCCTGGAACAAGATCGATACGCCGGAACACAAGGCCTTCGTCGCCGCCTATCAGAAGAAGTTCAACGACTATCCGCGGCTCGGCTCGATCGTCGGCTATGTGACGATCAAATCGCTGGCCGCGGGCATCGCCAAGGCGGGGTCGACCGACAGCGACAAGCTGGTCGAGGCCTTCAAGGGATTGAAGGTCGACAGCCCGTTCGGCCCGTTCGTCTACCGCGCGAGCGATCATCAGGCGACCATGGGCGCCTATGTCGGCAAGATCGCGCTGGAGAACGGCAAGGGCACCATGGTCGACTTCAAATATGTCGATGGCGCCTCGGTGCTGCCGAGCGATGAAGAGGTCAAGAAGCTCCGGCCCGCCGGCGCGGATTGAGCCTTAATCCCTCCCCCGCTTGCGGGGCAGGGTGCCCGTGGCAGCCCGAAGGGCGAAGACGGGCGGGTGGGGGACATATAAGGGAATGAAACCCCTCCCGGCTGTTCGCGGAGTTTATCATCGGGCCGCGCTTCGCGCGGAACCGTTGGCTCACAGCCACCCTCCCCTTTCAGGGGAGGGATAAAAAAAGCCATGACCCTCAACGCCTTCCTTTTTCAGCTTCTCAACGGCCTCTCCTCCGCCTCCGGCCTGTTTCTGGTCGCCGCCGGCCTGTCGCTGATTTTCGGCGTCACGCGCATCGTGAATATCGCGCACGGGTCCCTCTATATGCTCGGGACCTACATCGCCTATTCCTTCGCCACCCGGATCGGCGGCGCGTTCGGGTTCTGGGGCGGCATCGTCGCCACCGCGATCCTCGTCGGCGTGCTCGGCGCCTTGATCGAAATCCTGCTGCTGCGGCGCGTCTATCGTGCGCCCGAGCTGTTCCAGTTGCTCGCGACTTTCGCGCTGGTTTTGATCTTCAACGACGCCGCGCTTTACATCTGGGGGGCCGAGGACCTGCTCGGGCCGCGCGCGCCCGGCTTGCGCGGTGCCGTCGAGATCTTCGGCCGGCGCCTGCCGAGCTACGATTTATTCCTGATCTTCGTCGGCCCGGCGGTGCTGTTGGCGCTCTATTTCGCACTCGCGCGCACGCGCTTCGGCCGGCTGGTGCGCGCGGCGACGCAGGACCGCGAAATGGTCGGCGCGCTCGGCGTCAACCAGGCGATCCTGTTCACGGCCGTGTTCGCGCTCGGCGCCGCGCTCGCCGGCCTCGGCGGCGCTTTGCAAGTGGCGCGCGAGCCGGCGAACCTCGCCACCGATCTCATCGCCATCGGCGATGCCTTTGTCGTGGTCGTGGTCGGCGGCATGGGCTCGATCGCCGGCGCCTATCTTGCGGCCGTCATCATCGCCGAGGTCAAGGCGCTGTGCATCGGCCTCGGCGTCGTCGACCTCGGCCTGTTCAGTGTCAATTTTTCCAAGTTCACGCTGGTCGCCGAATTCCTGGTGATGGCGGTGGTGCTGATCGCGCGGCCCTATGGTCTGCTCGGGCGTCCGCAAGCCGCCGTCCGTTCGGTGGCCGAGCCGGAAGATCCGATCCGGCCGGCGACCCCGCTGTTGAAGGCGCTCGGCGCGGCGGTGCTGGCGCTGCTGCTGTGCCTGCCGCTGCTGGCGCAAAGTCCCTATTTTGGCTCGCCTTACCTGCTCATCCTCGGCATCGACGTATTGATCGCGGTCATCTTCGCCGCCTCGCTGCACTTCATCATGGGACCGGGCGGCATGCATTCGTTCGGCCACGCCGCCTATTTCGGCCTCGGCGCCTATGGCGCGGCGCTGCTGGTGAAATGGCTGGCATGGCCGATGGGCGCGGCCCTGCTCGCCGCGCCCGTTGTCGCGCTCGCCGGCGCGCTATTGTTCGGCTGGTTCGCGGTCCGGCTGTCCGGTGTCTATCTGGCCATGCTGACGCTCGCCTTCGCGCAGATCGTCTGGGCCGCCGTCTTCCAGTGGGAGGAACTGACCGGCGGCTCCAACGGCGTGATCGGCGTGTGGCCGCCGCCGCCCTTCGACAAGGCCTCCGTCTATTTCCTGCTTGCGCTCGTTCTCGCCGCCATCGGCGTTCTGCTGCTGCGGCGGATTCTGTTCGCACCGTTCGGCTATGCCATGCGGGCCGGCCGCGATTCGCCCTTGCGCGCGGAAGCCATCGGCATCGACGTGAAACGGGTGCATTGGCTCGGCTTCGCTTTGGCCGGTTGCGTCTGCGGCGTTGCCGGCGGGTTGTTCGCCTTCGCCAAGGGCTCGATCTCGCCGGAAACCATCAGCGTCGGCCGCTCGATCGACGGGCTGGTGATGGTGCTGCTCGGCGGCATCCAGACGCTCACCGGACCGATCGTGGGCGCCTCGGTATTCGCCACGCTGCAGGACACGGTCATGCGCCAGACCGAATATTGGCGCGCGCTGCTCGGCGTCATCATCCTGATTCTGGTGCTCGCGTTCCCGCAGGGCATCGTCGGGGCCGTCGCGGCCCTGTTCGGCAGGAGCCGCAAAGGACAAGCGCCATGAGCGTGCTCGAACTGCGCTCGCTATCGAAGTCGTTCGGCGGCGTGCACGCGGTGGACGAGGTGAGCTTCGCCGTCGGGCGCGGCGAATTCCTCGCCATGATCGGGCCGAACGGGGCCGGCAAGTCCACCTGCTTCAACATGATCAACGGCCAGCTCGCCCCGGATTCCGGCGCGATCCTGTTCGAGGGCCGGAATATCGCGGGCCTTGAGCCGCGCGCCATCTGGCGGCTCGGGGTCGGGCGCACCTTTCAGGTGGCGGCGACCTTCGGTTCGATGACGGTCATCGAGAACGTGCAGATGGCGCTGATCTCGCATGCGGGCGAAACCTATGGCCTGTGGCGGCCGGCGGCTTCGCGGCATCGCGCGCGCGCGCTCGACCTGTTGGCGCAGGTCGGCATGCGCGAGGCGGCCGACCGGCCGAGCCGCGAGCTTGCCTATGGCGACGTCAAGCGGATCGAGCTTGCGATTGCGCTCGGCAACGATCCTCGCCTTCTGCTGATGGACGAGCCGACCGCCGGAATGGCGCCGCGGGAACGCAACGAACTGATCGCGCTGGTGAAGAAACTGGTGGTGGAGCGCGGCATTTCGGTGCTGTTCACGGAGCATTCGATGGACGTGGTGTTCGCCTATGCCGATCGCATCGTGGTGCTGGCGCGCGGGCGGCTGATCGCCGACGGCGACGCCGCGGCGATCCGCGCGGACGCGCAGGTGCAGGAGGTCTATTTCGGCAGCGGCAAGACGTTTGCGGGGGCGCTGTGATGAAGACGGCGTCGCACCGAGCACTCTTTCTTACCCTCCCCCTTGTGGGGAGGGTCGACGCGCGAAATGCGTCGGGGTGGGGGTCCTTATTTTATTCAATTAACGACCCCCACCCCCGACCCCTCCCCACAAAGGGGAGGGGAGGAATGCGCGGCGCCGCATGAGCGAAAGTCGCGAGACCATGCTTGCGGTGGATTCCCTCAGCGCCTGGTACGGCGCGGCGCGCATCCTCTACGACCTTAAATTGGAGGTAGGCCGCGGCGAGGTGGTGGCGCTGATGGGCCGCAACGGCGCCGGCAAGTCCACCACCATGAAGGCGATCATGGGGCTGGTCGCCCGCCGCCGCGGCCTGCTGCGATTCAACGGCGAGGACATTTCGCGCCTCAAGCCCTATGAAATCGCCCGCCGCGGGATCGGCTTCACGCCCGAGGATCGCCGCATCTTCGGCGACCTGACGGTGCTGGAAAATCTCGACATCGGCCGCCAGCCGCCGCGCCGTTTCGCGGATGGCACACCGGCGCCGTCCTGGACGCCCGAAAGATTGTTCGCGTTGTTTCCTAATCTGGCGGAAATGCCCCATCGCCCGGGCGGACGCATGAGCGGCGGCGAGCAGCAGATGCTCACCGTTGCGCGCACGCTCATGGGCAATCCGCTCCTGGTGCTGCTCGACGAGCCGTCGGAAGGCGTGGCGCCGCTGATCGTGGAGCAGATGGCGAATACGGTTGTCGAACTGAAGAAGGAGGGCCTGTCGGTCCTGCTCTCCGAGCAGAACATCCATTTCGCCCGCCTGGTTTCGGACCGGGTCTATGTCCTGGAGAAGGGCGAAATCCACTGGCAGGGTTCGATGGCCGAACTCGACGCCAACCAGGAGGTGCAGAGGGCCTACCTGACGGTCTAGCCACGAGGACCGGAGGGCCTGCGATTTTCCGGGGGCAGTCGAAGAAAACTCTTTCACTACAGGCGATTACCAGCCATGATTTCTCACGGCATGAAACTTCAGCAATTGGGCAGGTAATGGGACGCCGTTGACGATGCAGGGAGACAAACTAAAGGTTGTGCAGGCTCCGGCCGATCCGCCCGAACCGGGGCGCTACGTCCTCGACGAGCAGGTCGGGTTTCTGCTGCGGGTGGCCATGCAGCGGCACACTTCGATCTTCACCTCGCGCATGGTCGAGTCGCTGACCCAGACCCAGTTTGCCGCCCTCGCCAAGCTCTACGAGGTCGGCCCCTGTTCGCAGAACCATCTCGGACGGCTGATCTATCTCGACGCCGCCACCATCAAGGGCGTGGTCGACCGGCTGAGCGCGCGCGGCTTCGTCACCGCGCTCAACGATCCGAACGACCGCCGCCGCCGTGCCGTGACCTTGACCGAGCGCGGCCGCCAGGTGACCGAGGCGGCGACCAAGGTCGCCGCCGACATCACCGCCGCCACGCTTGCGCCTTTGACGGCGGACGAGCAGCGCACGGTGGTGCGGCTGCTACGGAAACTGGGCTGAAGCGATCACCAGAGTCCTTTCAGCCGTCCGCCGTCGAGATTGAGCGACACGCCGGTGATATAGCTCGCGCGTTCCGAACAAAGGAAAACGGTGGCGTTGGCGAGTTCGTCCGGCCGGCCCATGCGGCCGAGCGAATTCTTCTTGGCCGCGACCTTGCGGGCCTCCACCTCCGTCGCCACGCCGAATTCCTGCTTCATGCCCTCGGTATTGCGGACCCAGAGATCGGTCGCCACCCAGCCCGGGCAGATCGCGTTGACCAGCACATTGTCCTCGCCGAATTCGGTCGACAGCGATTTGGTCAGGTTGAGCAGCGCGCTGTTGGTCATGCCGCTGCCGAACATATAAGGGTCGGGCTCCTTGCCGGCGCCGCCGATCGTGTTGACGATGCGGCCCCATTTCTGCGCTTTCATCATGGGATAGACCGCGCGAATGGCGCGCAGGAAGCCGAACAGCTTGGTTTCGAGCTGCGTCCTCATGCCCTCGTCGGTCAGGGCGGCGAAACGGCCCGAATACATTTGCCCGGCATTGTTGACCAGGATGTCGACGCCGCCGAGCTTCTCCTTGGCGGTGTCCACCATGCGCGCGATGTCGGCTTCCTTGGTCATGTCGGCGACGATGGCGTGAATCTCGCCGTCCGTGCGTTTGGCCAGTTCATCGCGGGCGCGTTGGAGCTTTTCCGCGTTGCGGCCGGTGATCAGCACGCGCACGCCTTCTTCCAGAAACTGCCGTGCCGTCTCGAAGCCGATCCCGCTCGATCCGCCAGTGACGATGGCGCGACGGCCCTTGATGCCCAGATCCATGTTCATTTCCCCGTTTGTCTTGACGCTTTTTTGTCAGCAATGGAGTATTTCTGGTCGCAACGCCGATTGCTAGTACAAGAACCTACAGGAGACGCCGGTGTTTACAGTGGGCCGCGCTACCATTACGCGCATCGAGGAGACCAACGTCCCGAGCTATCCCCTGCGTCAGATCTTTCCCGATCTCACCGACGCCGAACTCCGCGAGCACCTGCCCTGGCTGGCGCCGCATCACTACGACGCCGACAAGGGGCTGATCCGGCTCAGCGTGCATAGCTGGCTGATCCAGATCGACGGCAAGAAGATCCTCATCGACGCCTGCTGCGGCAATAACAAGGTCAAGCCGGGCCGTCCGTTCTGGAGCAATCTCAACGAGCCCTATCTCGAACGGCTTGCCGCCGCCGGCGCGCGGCCGGACGAAATCGACATGGTCATGTGCACGCATCTGCATCACGATCATGTCGGCTGGAATACGCAGCAGCGCGACGGCAAATGGGTGCCGACCTTTCCCAATGCGCGCTACGTCTTCTCCAAGCCCGATGTCGATTATTTCTCCAAGATCGACGCCGATCCGAACCAGGGGCCGGCGGAAATGGGCACGTTCCACGAATGCGTGATCCCGATTCTCGAGCATGGCCGCGCCGATCTCGTCAGCGGCGGCCCCTATCGGCTGAACGAATTCATCGAGATCGATTCCGCGCCGGGCCATTCGCCCGGTCACGTGTTCTTCAAGTTCGAAAGCCAGGGCGAACGCGGCGCCTTCATCGGCGACGTGTGGCATCATCTCTTGCAGGTCTACCATCCGGATTGGAATTTCCCGAAGAATTCCGACCCGGAACAGGCGCGCGTCAGCCGGCGCAAGGTGCTCGACTATTGCGCGGGCAGCGGCGCGCTGGTGTTCCCCGGCCATGTCGGCCTGCCCTTCGCCGGCCATGTCGAAAAGACCGCCGACGGCTACCGCCCGCACTTTCATCCCTGACGCGAGGACCTATCGGTGCGCGGCGAGCAGCCGCTTCAACCGCTGCGGCGTCACCGGCAATTGCGTCACCGCGCCGGGCATGCCGATGGCGTCGTCGATCGCCGCGGCGAGCGCGGCGCCGACCGGATTGACGCCGCCCTCGCCGGCGCCCTTGAGGCCGAGCGGATTGAGCGGGCTCGGCGCGTCCTCCGAGAGCAGCACGGAGAACGCGGGAACCTCGCGCGACGTCGGCATCAGATAGTCCGCGAAGCTGACCGAGAGCGGTTCGCCGCGCTCGTCGTAGAGGAATTCCTCGTAGAGCGCGCCGCCGACGCCTTGCGCGAAACCGCCGGCGATCTGGCCTTCGACCAGCTTCGGATTGACCGCCTTGCCGATATCGTAGCCGATCGCATAACGCTCGATGGCAGTGCCGCCGGTTTCGGCGTCGACCCGCACCACGGCGACATGCACGCCGTAAGGGTAGACCATGTGCGAGGATTCGAACGTGTCCTCGGCGCTCAGGCCGGTCGGCAGGGCGCGCGCGATTTCGGCGAGCGGCATCGAAGGGCCGGACGCGCCGGCGCGCACGACCTCGCCGTTGACGATGTCGAGCGCGTCCGCGCTCGTCTGCATCAATTCGGCGGCCGCACGCAGCGCCTCCTTGCGCAGCTTCGCCGCCGCCAGCCGCGTGGCCTCGCCGCACATCACGGTCACACGCGAGGCGAAGGCGCCCATGCCGCGCGCGATACGGTCGGTCCGGCCGTGGATGACGGTGATGTTCCGGTAATCGACGCCGAGCGTGTCGGCGCAGATCTGCGCGAGCACCGTTTCGACGCCCTGGCCGATCGACGCGACGCCGGTGACGAGTTCCACCGCGCCGTCAGGCTTGATGTCGATGCGCACGGTATCGAACGGCCCCAAGCCGCTCTTTTCGACGAACATGGCCACGCCCGCGCCGACCAGTTCGCCGGCGGCGCGGCGCCTTTTCAGCTCCGCTTGCAGTTCGGCCCACCCGGCGGCGGCCAGTGCCTTGTCGAGCAGAAGCGCGTAATCGCCGGAATCGTACACGATATGTGTGCCGAGCGTGTCGAGCCCGAGCGCGTAGGGCATCGCGCTCTTGGGCAATAGATTGCGTTTGCGGATTTCCACCCGGTCGATGCCGAGCTTGGCCGCGATGGCATCCATGAGCCGCTCGCGCACGAAAGTCGATTCGTAGCGCCCTGGCGCACGGTAGGTGCCGCAGGGCGTCTTGTTGGTGAGGCGGATGTGGCCGCGGGCGCGATAGGCCGGCACGCGATAGGGCCCGGGCAGCATGGCGGCGGCGAGGTCGGGCACGGTGGCGGCATGCGTGCGCATGTAGGCGCCGTTGTCGTGGAAGAATTCGTTGTCGATGGCGAGGATATGGCCTTGCGCGTCCACGGCGGCGCGAATGCGGTGCTGCTGCTGGCGCGAGTGATTGGCCGCGATCAGGTGCTCGCGCCGGTCCTCGATCCACTTGATCGGGCGTTTGAACTTCAGCGCCGCCGCGCAGACCAGCACGTCTTCCGGGTAAAGCTCGCCGCGGATGCCGAAGCCGCCGCCGACATGGCCTTCGTAGAGCTGCACGGACTGCTGCGGACGGCCGAGCATCCGCGCCAGCGTATCGCGATTCCAATGCGGCACCTTGGCCGCGCCGTGCATTTCCAGCACGTCGCGCGCCTCGTCGTAGCGGGCGATAGCGCCGCGCGTCTCCAGCGGCACGCCGGTATGGCGGCCGACCGAGAGTTCGAGCGAGACGACCGCGTGCGCCTTGTCGAAGGCCGCCTCCACGTCGCCATAGGATTTTTCGACGGTGCCGGCCTCGGTCGTCAGTTCGGGCGCGAACACGCCCGGCTGCTCGGCGGCGTGCATCGTTGCCTGGCGCGGCTCGATATCGGCCTCAATGAGGTCGGCGGCGTCCTCCGCGACATATTGGTCGTCGGCAAACACCACGGCGATCGGCTCGCCGACATAGCGCACGCAATTCTGCGCCAGCACCGGTTGCCGGTAGGGCTCGAGCTGCTTCAGGCCGGTCAAGCGAAAGCCGATGGGTGGAATATGCGCGACATCGGCGTGCGTCCACACCGCATGGACACCGGGCAGTTTCAGCGCGCCGCCGGCGTCGACCGACTTGATTTCGCCATGCGCTACGGCCGAGCGCACCACGCGCATGATCCACTGGCCCGGAAAATTGATGTCGGCGGCAAAGCGGCCTTGGCCGGTGAGAAGAGGGCGGTCCTCGAGCCGCGGAACGGAACGGCCGATGAAATTTTGTATTTGCTCAGACATCGACCCGTCATCCTGAGGTGGCCGCGCAACGCGCGGCCCTCGAAGGATCGACGGCCGAGGCCGTCGCCCTTCGAGGCTCGCTTCGCTCGCACCTCAGGGTGACGGAGCAAAGCATGCGATTGTTCATTTGCTGCGCATCTCTTGCGCCGCCGCGCGCACGGCTTTCACGATGTTCTGATAGCCGGTGCAGCGGCACAGGTTGGAGGAAAGAACGTCGAGCAGGTCCGCGTCGCTGATGTCCGGTTCGCGCTCCAGAACGCCGACCGCCAGCATCAAGAAGCCCGGCGTGCAGAAGCCGCATTGCAGGCCGTGGTGATCCATGAAGGCCTGCTGCATGACGTGCAACTCGCCGTCCTTGGCGAGGCCTTCCACCGTGCGGATGTTCTTGCCGTGCGCCTGCGCCGCGAACATCAGGCAGGAACGCACCGGCTCGCCGTCGACGATGACCGTGCAGGCGCCGCAGACGCCGTGCTCGCAGCCGATATGGGTGCCGGTCAGCCCGCAGTCCTCGCGGATGGCGTCGGCGAGCGTGCGGCGCGGTTCGACCTGGATGGCGTAATCGCGGCCGTTGATGGTGAGGGTGATGTTGAGCTTGTCAGTCATGGGACATCGCCAATCCAACGGCCGTCATGCCCGCGCAAGCGGGCATCCGGTCAACGCAGACATTTGTCAGGTCGTTAGGCAGCGGACCATCGAGAGGCTGCGGCGTACCGGGTCGCCGCTGTCGCGGGGACGACGGCTGAATGTGTTCGCGCGTCATGCGGCACCTGCCTTGCGCAGCGCCGCGCGAATGCGTTGCGGCGTTGCCGGAATCTCGTCTATGGTCACGCCGAACGGCGCGAGCGCGTCGTTGATGGCATTCACCACCGCCGCCGGCGCGCCGATGGTGCCGCCTTCGCCCAAGCCCTTGGCCTTGGTGATCGACTCGGTGCTCGGCGTTTCCATGTGATGCAATTCGATCGCCGGAATCTCGCGCGACGTCGGCGGCATGTAATCGGCGAGCGTGGCGGTGAGAATGCCGCCGCTTTCGTCGTAGACGATTTCTTCCAGCAGCGCGTTGCCGATGCCCTGCGCGATGCCGCCATGCACCTGCCCGTCGGCGATCATCGGATTGATGATGCGGCCGGCGTCTTCCGCCACCAGATAGCGCTCGACCGTCGTGCGTCCGGTCTCGACATCGACTTCGACCACCGCGACATGGCAGGCATTGGAGAATGTGCCGGGCGGATCGTAGGTGCCGGTCTCGCTGATGCCGGGCTCGATCGCGCCCTTGAAGCGATGGGTCTGCGTATAGGCCTCGCGCGCCATTTTCGCGACCGACACGCTGCGGTCGGTGCCGGCCACCTTCGCGTGACCTTCTTCCAGCACGATGTCGCCGGGCGCCGCTTCCAGCATGTGGCTGGCGATCTTGATCAGCTTGGCGCGCACTTTCTGCGCCGCGATCAAGGTGGCGCCGCCGCAGATCACCAGCGAGCGGCTGGCGAAAGTACCCCAGCCATAGGGCGCGCGGTCGGTGTCGCCGTGCACGACCCGGATCATCTGCGGCGGCACGCCGATCTCGTCGGCAATGATCTGGGCCAGCGTCGTGCGCAGTCCTTGCCCGTGCGGCGAGGAGCCGATGCGCGCTTCCACGAAGCCGGACGGATCGACCGTGAGGATCACCGTCTCCCAGCCGGGGGTGATCTCCATGCCGCGCGCGGCGAAGGCGGGGCTGCCGTAGCCGGTGCGCTCGGAGAAGGTGGCAAAGCCGATCCCGAGATGGCGGCCTTGCGCGCGCGCGTCGCGCTGGCGGACGCGGAAGCCGGGCAGATCGATGGCCGCGACCGCCATTTCCAGCGTCTCTTTATAGGTGGCTTCGTCGAAGGTGAGGCCGGCGGCGGAGACGTAGGGGAATTTTCCGATCAGGTTGCGGCGGCGGATGTCGACCGGATCGAGGCCGAAAGCGCGCGCCGCCTTGTCCATTAGCCGTTCCAGCGTGAAGGTGATGGTCGGGCGCGACACGCCGCGATAGGGCGCCATGGTGCAGGTATTGGTCAGAACGCCGCGCGCGCGGGCATCGTAATGGCGGAAATCGTAGGGGCCCGGCATCTCGGCCATGGCCATCAAGGGCTCGACGCCGCAGGTGGTCGGGAAGCAGGAATAGGCGCCGACATTGGCGATAATGTCGGTCTTGAGCGCGATGAGCCTGGCATCCTTGTCGAAGGCGCCTTGCAGGGTGAGATACTGGTCGCGCGCATGAAAGCCGGCGATCAGGTTCTCGCGCCGGTCCTCCGTCCAGGCTACCGAGCTCTTGAGCTTGCGCGCCAGCCACACCAGCACGACATATTCGCTCGCGAGCGACATCTTCTGCCCGAAGCCGCCGCCGACATCGGGCGCGATCACCCGCAGGTCGGATTCCGGCATGCCGAGCACATCGGCGATGGCGGTGCGCATCAGATGCGGCATCTGCGTGGTGCAGGTGAGCGTGACGCGGCCGGTCGCGGGATCGTAAGCGGCGTGGCCGGCGCGCGGCTCCATCGGCGTGGCGTTCTGCCGGCGCGAGCGCGCTTCCACGGTGACGATCTTGTGCGCATTCGCCCAGACCGGATCGAAGTCGGGCGTCTTGATGCGGCCATCCAGGATGACGTTGCCGGGGGCTTCTTTGTGGATTTGCGGCGCGCCGTCGTTCAGCGCCGCGCGCGCGTCGATCACCGGCGTGGCGTCGGCGATTTTCAAGTCGATGGCGTCGAGAATGTCCTCGGCGGCTTCCTCGCTGGCGGCGACCACCGCCGCCACCGGTTCGCCGGTGAAGCGCACTTCGCCGTCGGCCAGGATCGGCTGGCCGACCGGCTTGTAGGCGAATTTGTGCAGCATCGGCAGGATGGGCTTCACGCCTTGCAGGTCGCCGGCGGTGACGACCAGCGCGCCGTCCGGCGCTGTGATGCTTTCGATGCGGCCCGCCGCAACCGGGCTGCGCAGGAAACGCACCCAATGTTGCGCGGGCAGATCGGCGGTGAAGCGGCCTTGCCCGGTCACCAGCGCGGGGTCTTCCAAGCGGCGGATGGCGCGGCCGACCCAAGTCATGCCGCTGCCTTTGGTGTGAGGCTCGCGCGCGCTCATGCCGTGCCCCCCTTACCCTTTCCCCGCGAAGCGGTGGGGAGGGTCGGTTCGCAATCGCAAGCCATTGCGAACCGGGGTGGGGGGAATCTTTTGCAGCCCAGCTTGCCCCCCACCCCTGACCCCTCCCCACCACGCGCAAGTGCGCGCGGGGGGAGGGGAAACTCAAGCATGCGCGGCTTGGCGCTCACGCACTCATCTCCAAGGCCCGCCGCACCACCGCGCGCACGAGGTCGCGGCGATAGTCCGCGGACGTCTGGTGATCCTCCATCGCATCGACCGCATTGGCGGCGGCTTCGGCGGCGGCGCGGAAGGCGGCATCGCCCGGCGTCTGTCCTTCGAGCGCGGCTTCGGCTTGCGCGATGCGCCGTGGCGACGGCTCGGCACCGCCGACGCCGACGCGGACTTCTCGCATCTTGCCGTCCTTCGCACGCCAGGCGACCAGGGCCGCGCTCATCGCGAAGTCGCCGGCGCGGCGGGAAAATTCGTTGAAGCCGAATTTGGCGTCGGGCGGAAGCAACGGCAGCCGCACTTGCGCCAATAATTCGTCTTCCGCCAGCGCGGTCGACATGATGCCCTGGAAGAAATCCTTCGCCGCGATCAGGCGTTCGCCGCGCGCGCTTCTCGCCACCATGATCGCGTCAAGCGTCGCGGCGGTGAGGCACCATTCCGACGAGGGGTCGGCATGGGCGAGACTGCCGCAGAAGGTGCCGCGCATGCGGATCGGATAATGCGCGATATGACGCGCGACATGAGCGAGCAGCCGCCCGAGCGGATTGTCGACGACCGGCTTGTGAAAGGCGGCATGGCGCACGCGCGCGCCGATGGAAAGCGTCTTGCCGTCGTTTTCGATCTTGTCGAGCCCGGCGACTTCGTTGATGTCGACGAGATGGGCCGGCTTCGCCAGCCGGAACGCCATGATCGGCACCAGGCTCTGCCCGCCCGCCAGCACGCGCCCGTCCTGCGGCGCGACCTCGCTGAGAATTTTCACCGCTTCTTCGAGCGTCTTCGGTACGTGGCGGACGAAGGGTGCGGGTTTCATGGGGCTGTCCTCACCCGCGACCTCTCACCGTCATCCCGAGATGCGAGCGCGCCATTGAGGCGCGCGAGCCGCGCCGGACGACCGGCACGGCCCTGGCCGTCGCCCTTCGAGGACCGCGCTGCGCGCGGCCACCTCGGGGTGACGGATCGAAAACCCGGCGCGGTCAAGTTCGCCATAGTCACGCCTCGTCCAATCCGATATCGACCGCCGGTGCGGCCTGGATCATTTTGCTCGACGAGATGAAATCGACACCGGTCTCGGCGATTGCGCGCACGGTCTCGAACTTCACGCCGCCGGAGGCCTCCAGCGGAATGCGGCCGTCGACCAGCTTCACCGCCTCGCGCATGTCGGCAAGCGACATGTTGTCGAGCATGATGACGTCGGCGCGCGCCTCGAGCGCTTCGCGCACCTGGTCGAGGCGGTCGCATTCGACCTCGATCTTGACCAGGATCGGCGCATTCTTGCGTGCGCGCTCCACCGCCTTGGCGATGCTGCCGCACACCGCGATGTGATTGTCCTTGATCATCACGCCGCTATCGAGGCCGAGCCGGTGGTTGGCGCCGCCGCCGCAGACGACGGCGTGCTTCTGCAAGGCGCGCAGGCCGGGCGTGGTCTTGCGCGTGTCGATCAGCTTGGCCTTGGTGCCCTTGATCGCGTCCATCCAGCGCGCGGTCTCGGTCGCGATCCCGGACAAATGCTGCACGATGTTGAGCGCGGTGCGCTCGACCGTGAGCAGGCTTTGCGCCTTGCCCCGCACCTTCATGAGCGTGGTCTTGGGCGCGACGCGGTCGCCGTCCTTGGCGGTCAGCTCGATCTCGACGCTCGGGTCGTAACGGCGGAAGCAGGCGGCCGCCACCTCGATGCCGGCGAGCGCGATCGGTTGGCGCGCGTTCATGTGGAAGGCGCCCTGCGCCTGCGGATCGATCATCGAGAGCGTGGTGACGTCGCCGTGACCGATGTCCTCGGCCAGCCACAGATCGATCAGCCGGTGGGTGAGCGTGAGATCGAGCATTCCGAAACCTTTCGCCTCATGATGCGGGGGGCCGCATCATGCGCCGACCCGGCCGCGTGCGCGACAGCGGCGCGCGCAGGTCAGGGTTTTGTATGCGTACAAACGATAACGCGCATGATTGGATTGTCAAACCGGATGCGCAGTGCTTGATGCCGGTGGCGACGCGCGGCGGTCGGACAATGTCGATAGCCTCGGCTGGAATGGAGATTGCGATGCGAATGATGCGTACAAACAATTGGCGCCGGGGCGCGGTACTGGCAGCGGCGATGCTGGCGGCCGGCGCGGCGGCGGCTTGGGCCGCGCCCTTGAAGATCACGCTGGCCGGCGGCTCGGTCGGCGGCGCCTGGAGCGCCATGGGGGCGGCGATCGGCGAGACCATCCGCCTGGCGGCGCCGGGCTCGTCCTTCACCTACGAGCCGGGCGTGGACGCGGCCAATGTCCAGCTCGTTTCCAACGGCAAGGTGCAGCTCGGCATCGCGCATGCGCAGATGGCGCTGCGCGGCATCCGGGGCACCGCGCCGTTCAAGCAGAAGACGCCCGACATCCGGGCGATCGCGCTGCTCGATCCGCAGGCGGCGGTGCAAATCCTGGTGCGCGCCGACGGCAAGATCACGAGCCTGGACCAGATCCGGCAGAACAAGATGCCGGTGCGCGTCGCCTTCAACAAGCGCGGCACCATGATGGCGGTGGCGGGCGAGGAAGTGTTCAAGGCCGCCGGCATTTCGACCGCCGACATCGCCCAATGGGGCGGGCGCATTGATTATGTCGACTACAATACCGGGCTCGCGCAGCTGAAGAACGGACAGACCGACCTGGTGCTGAACATGCTCGCCTTCCCCTCGGCGCAGGTCAAGAACATGGCGCGCGACGTCGACCTGCGGCTGATCGGTCTCGACCAGGCGGTGATCGACAAGCTCTCGGCCGATGTCGGCACCAAGCCGGTGACCATCCCCGCCGGCACCTATCCCTTCGCCCAAGAGGCCGTGAACACCGTCACCGGCATGGTGGTGCTGGTCGTCTCGGACAAGATGCCGGACGCGGAAGCCGCCACCATCGCCAAGGGCCTGGTCGATCATTACGGCTATCTCGAAAAGGCCTATCCGCCGTTCGCGCGCATGGGAGCCAAGGCGCTGCCCGACGTGGCGCCGCTCACGCTGCATCCCGGCGCGGCCCAGGCCTACAAGGCGGCGGGATTGCTGAAGTAGGGCCAGCAAACCAATGCGCGGCGTCGTCGAGCGCCGCGCGCCTCCCGCCTCGCCGCTCGTTTCGCCCTTGGGGGCAGGGGAGGCGGGCGCTCCGCCCGGGCACTCCCGTATGACAAGCGCAAGCTAGGATTCCGATGCCCGGCGGCCTTTTCCAGCTCATCGCTCCCGGCCGCGTCCGAGTGCTCGGCACCTTGGAGACGCGGATCATCCGTGCGCTGGCGGCGGTGACCTGCGCGGTCTTCATCGCGGTCGCCTTCGGCTATTACATCGACGGCGCGCTGCTCTTGTATTGGTTTTTCGGCGTGGTGCTGGCGGTGGCCTTCCTCACCGTCAGCGGCAATCCGGCGCGCCCGGCGCGCGGCTCGTGGTTCGGCTGGACCGCGGCCGCGCTCGCATTGCTCATTGCGCTCTATTTCATCGACCGGCAGCCTTTCTACGAAAAGCGCCTGCCGATGATCGACGAGGTGTCGTTCACCGACCAGGCGGCCGCCATCGTCGCGATCGCGCTGGTGCTGGAAGCCACGCGCCGCGTGATCGGCTTCACGCTCGTCCTGGTGGTGCTCGTCTTTCTCGCCTACGGGGTGTTCGGGCAATGGATCGAAGGTCCGTTCTCGCATCGCGCGCTGTCGCTGCAGGAAATGCTCGACCAGTTGATCTTCACCAGCAACGGCGTGTTCGGCTCGGCGCTGCACGTCGCCGCCTTCCTGGTCTTCGTGTTCGTGACATTCGGCGCGCTGCTCGACCGCTGCGGCGGCGGCGATTTCTTCTTCGATCTCGCCAACAGCCTGGTCGGCCGGCAGGCGGGCGGGCCGGCCAAGGTCGCGGTGGTCTCGTCCGGCCTCTACGGCTCGATCTCGGGCTCGCCGACCGCCGACGTGGTGACGACCGGCGCCTTCACCATTCCCATGATGATCCGCACCGGCTTATCGCCGGTCTATGCCGGCGCCGTCGAGGCCACCGCCTCGACCGGCGGCGCGCTGCTGCCGCCGGTGATGGGCACGGCCGCGTTCCTGATGTCGGACTTCACCGGCATTCCATACGGCACCATCGTGGTGGCGGCGATCCTGCCGGCGCTGCTCTATTACTTCGCGATCTTCCTCGCCGTGCACTATCGCGCCAAGCTCGACGGGCTCGAGCCCTCGGCGGGCGCCGATACGCCCGGCGTGCGCGCGGTGCTCAAGCGCGACTGGTACTACTTTGCGCCGATCGCGATCCTCGTCTGGTTCGTGCTCGGTTACGACCGGCCGGTGTTCTCGGCGGCGCTGGCGCTCGCGGCCTTGCTGCCGATCACGCTGTGGCGCACGCGCAGCCTCACGCGAACCGCCGCCACCATCCTCGACGCCTTCGACGATTCCCTGCGCCGGATGACCGGCATCGGCGTCGCCTGCGCGGTGGCCGGGCTGGTGGTCGGCACGCTGGCGATGACCGATCTCACCGGCAAGATTTCCTCGGCCATGTTCACGCTGGCCAAGGGCAGCCAGACGCTCACCTTGGGCATCGCCACGCTGGTGGTGATCGTGCTCGGCATGGGCATGCCGACGCCGGCGGTCTATGCGCTGGCGGCGGTGCTCGCCGCGCCCGCGCTCATCGCGCTCGGCGTGCCGCTGTTACCGGCGCATCTGTTCATCGTCTATTTCGCCTCGATGTCGGCGATCACACCGCCGGTGGCGGTGGCCGCCTTCGCCGCCGGCACGATCGCGCGCGCCAATCCGATGGCGATCGCTCTCACCTGCTGCCGGCTCGCGCTGGTCGCCTTCATCCTGCCTTTCGTGTTCATCCACCAGCCCGGGATCCTTCTGATCGGCGGCCCTGGGACCATCGTCTTCGCGGCCGCGAGTACGGGACTCGCGGTGATCGCGCTGGTCGGCGCCAGCGAAGGCTATCTGTTTCGCCCGCTGCCGATCCTGTGGCGTCTGCTGTTCTTGAGCGCCGGCCTCATGATGGTCTCGACGCGCCTCGTACCGGCGCTGGCCGGCGGCGCGATGCTGGCGGCCGGCGTGCTCTGGCTGTGGCGGGCCGAAAAGCGGAAGCCGGGCCAGCGCGCGGCGGCGTAACGGGCCGCGATGCCGTTCGGTCACCGCTGTCCGAAGCACACCGATTTGAAGCGATCGAGCGCGGCGGGCAATCCTGCCGCCGGCAATTCGCGCTCTTTGCCGTCGAGCGCAAGGCGGACGGGACCGCTGCCTTCGAGCACCGGCAACAGCTCGCTCTTGAGCTTCGTGACCTCCGGCGCATCGAGATCGATATCGACCGAAAAGGTGGGCGTTCCGGCGATCGGATCGTGCGCGACCTCGCCCATGATCGCGTAGCGCGCCCCGCCATTCGTCAGCGTCAGCGTCAGTGTCTTGCCGACGCTGGCGGCGTCCGCGACGTCTTCGGATGCGACGGTGAACAGATCGACGTCACGCAGGCAGGCCAGGAGCAGCGCACGCGGCCCGTCCTTCTCCGCCCTGAAACTCAGGAACACGCGCTTGCGCGGATCGTAGGACGTCGACCAGCCGGTTTGCTGCGCCGACGCGACAGGCAGCGGCGGCCCGATGCCGGCCGCCAGCGCGAAGACCGCAATCCACCGCCGCCACGATTTCGGCATCGTTCGTTCGCCTCGCGCGTATGGCCGAAAAGTCTGGCTCGTCGCGCTGCCGGGGCGTTGATCCACATCAACCCTGCGTCAATCGTCCATGCTAGGCGGTTCTTGCGTGCTCCGATGCGGAAACCGTGCGAATGAGGAAGCCGATACCGATCATGGCGGCCATTGTCTTGTTCGCTTGCGCGCCGGCGCGGGCGCAGGACGGCCGCGCTCCGCAACCCTACGAGTTGACCGCGCGCGGCGTGATCGCGGCGGCCGCCGGCGATGCCTACCAGCAGGCGATCGAGTCCTGCTATCGCGGCAAACCGGGCGACGCACCGCAGGGGCCGCAATTTCTCGCCTGCCTGAAAAAGGGATATCGCGCCGAGAGCGACGCGCTTGCCAGGGCCTATGACGGCACGCTGGCCGCTCTCAAAACCTTGCCCGACCGCGGCGCGAAGCTGCGCAACGCGCAAGGCGCCTGGACGAAATTCCGCGACGCCAATTGTTCGTTCGCGCGCGCGGTCGCTCCGCAGGAAAACGCCGACGAATCCTTCTACGATTGCCTGCTGCGTGCGACCATCGAGCGCCGGATCGAATTGCGCAGTCTGGTGGGGGATTAGACCCCGCGGTCGGCGCCGACGAAAATCGACGACATCTGGCTGCGATGGGACGCGATCCAGTTGTAAATCGGCGTGCCGACCGCCCGGCTCAGCACCGGAATGTAGAAGAACGGCACCATCCACCACATGCCCGGCACGCGCAGCACGACATAACGGTAGGCTTCGAAGCCGGGTAGCGCGCGCCCGTCCGGCAGCACCAGATAGAGCGCCTTCTCCATCTTTTCGTCGCTGACCACGGGCGAGGGATCGACGCGGAAATTGCGGATGTTGATCTGCTGCAGGCCGTCGAAGGCCAGGAACCAGACCATGGAGCGGACGCAGAAGCCGCAGCGCCCGTCATAGATCATTTCCATGTCGCCGATCTTCTTCTTCCAGGCCAGGCCGAGATTGGTCAGCCACTCCGGCCGCAGGAAGCTCATGTGGCCCATCATCATGACGAAGGAGAAGTAATAGAGGCCCATCAGCAGCGCGAACTGCGAATGCAGGAAGACCGCGAGCGCGAGCAGGTAAGGCCGTGTGGCGCGCTGCCAGATCAGGAACGTGTAGGCGAGCTCGATCAGAATCGTGCCGTAGGTGGCGACGTTCACCAGCCAGTATTGCGAGGCCAAGAAGTGCAGCAGCAGCGGCCGGTAGTGCTCGTCGGTCGTGAACACGAACCAGACCGCGTCGCCATACCACCAGTCGTCGCCGCCCAGTTTGCTGATGGCGCTGTAGAAGAACAGCGTCGCCATTTGAATCTGCATCAGCCGGATGCAGGCGCCCGTCCACGGGCTCGTGAAGCGCGGCAGGGTCGCGCCGAGGTTCTTGCGCTTGGCCGCGCGCACGGCGCGCACGCGATCGAGGCTCATGGCGCGCCCGACCGGCGCCAGGCACATGATGAAGAGCAGCGAGGCGAGGATCTTGTCCACGCCGTAGAACAGCATGGGATCGCGATGGTCGTAGGAGATCTGGCCGATCAGCAGAAACCATTTCACCCAGGAGGTCCGCCAGCCGACGACGAAGGCGGCGCAGCAGGCGAGAAACACGAGATGAAATGCGACGAGCTGCCAATGGCTGGTCACGCCGAACAAGAGCGACAGCGACCAGGGGTCGTTTGTGACCGCCAGATCGCGGGGCATCCAGCCATTGTCGCCCCAGAGGTCGGAAAGGTAAGGTGTCGCAAGGCCATAGTGGATCAGTAGCGCGCTACCGACGCCTATGCGCGTGATTTCCAAGGGCGTTGTCGGGCTGTCCTGAAACCAGATGCGCGACCAGAGGTTACCGAGGGCCGCCAGGCGTGCGCGGACGAAGCCCGCAAATGTCATTCCGGGCATGGGGCGTGCTTTATCGTTTTTGCAGTGAAGAATTGCGGATCGTTGCGGTCCTTGCCGGCCAGGTCGTCCTCGCGGGTGAAGCGCTCCTCCTGCATTTCGATGAGCGTGATAGCGACCGGGTGCAGTGCAGCATGCTCTTTGCAAAACCGCGCAATGGCGGCGTCTGCATAGAGATCAGGATCGTCCATAATCGCGTAATACCAGCCTCTTACCCAGAAATATTTCGGATGAAACCAGCTTAGTTGCCGTGCGGGATCGAACGTGTGGCGGACGCCGTTCTGGTCTTCGATGATGTAGCGCAGGCGCGAGCCTTCCCCGACATTAGGCGCAAAAAAGTCCCATTGGCTGTCGAGTCTGAGTAAAGTCATATAAGGCTGCAGAACGGTGCGAATGGCGTCCGACAGATAGCTGGAGGGTGCCGGCGCGACGACGATCACCAATGTCTGCCATGTGACAAACAGCGACATCGCAATATAGGTCAGCCGCTGTCGCAACATTATTGTTCGCTACCGATAATATGTGGCCATCATAGGGATTAAATTGGTAAGCTGATCGATACGAGGCGGCCTTGACGTGGGTCAAGGAAAAGGGAGCAGCTTTTTTCTAGTCTATCTCCCTTTATGTGATGTCCGCAATTAATCGGCGAGGGGCGAGGCGGTTCATGACACAATATAATAAGTCGCGTTTGTCAATTTGGTTGTCGCTGGCGTTTGCAGCCGTCTTGCTGGCCTTGCCCGGCACAAAAGCGGTCGCGCAAAGCAATGCGATTGCGGTCGCGCAGCAGCAGGGTTTGCAGCAGCAGGGCTCGCAGCAGCAGGGATCGAGCACCGGCTTGGCTGACGCCAATGCGAAACCCGGGTTCGATCTGTCGGCGCAAACACAACAGCAGCAGCGTCGCAATGTAACGGGGCGGACCGGCGGCGGCCGCACCGGCGCCGGGCGCACGGGCGGCGGTCGAACGGGCGTCGGGCGTACAGGTGCTGGCCGTACAGGTGCTGGCCGTACCGGCGGCCGCACGGGTGCCACGGGTCGCACCGGCGCGGGCCGCACAGGTGTCGGCCGCACCGGCGCGGGCCGCACTGGTCGAACAGGTGCAGGCCGGACGGGCACGACCGGGCGCACCGGTCGCACCGGCGCCACGGGTCGCACGGGCGTGGGCCGCACCGGGGCAACCGGTCGAACCGGTCGCACCGGCGTCACCGGCCGCACGGGTCGGACCGGCGTTACGGGTCGCACGGGCGCCACCGGACGCGTCGGCCGCACGGGCGTTGGTCGTGTCGGTCGCGTGGGACGAGTCGGACGTGTTGGCCGCGTCGGCCGCGTTGGACGAGTCGGCCGCGTGGGGCGTGTTGGCCGCGTGGGTCGCGTTGGCCGCGTTGGCCGCGTTGGCCGCGTTGGCCGCGTCGGCCGCGTCGGCCGCGTCGGCCGCGTTGGCGGCTGGTGGTGGCCTGGGCCGCGTCGCTACTGGTGGGGCAATCGCTGGCTGACCCTGGTGCCGCTCGGCGTGGTCGGCGGCTACTGGTACGGCTCGACCTATTACTGGCCCGACAGCTATGTCGCAGTCACCGAACCGTACTGCGCGGGTCCCACGCCGGACGGCTGCGTGCTGCGCTGGCAGGACGTGAAGACCGAGGAAGGCGAAATCGTCAGGCAGTGCGTGAAGCTCTGCCCGCGGGCGGACGCGCCGCCGCCGGTGCCTGCACCGGCCGTCAGCGAGCCGATCCCGCCGGCGCCGCCGC
>Ga0180222_1000985_pt1 | contig 34368 bp, 33 predicted proteins | sample eDN5th37CKraftOP_FD_151336 | JGI IMG/M metagenome (GOLD analysis project Ga0180222, IMG submission 151336) | Enriched Organic Plus compost microbial communities from Emeryville, California, USA - eDNA 5th pass 37_C Kraft OP (version 2) (version 2) ...
CGCGGTCGGCGACCGAGACCAGCGCGCCGTCGGCCTCGCGCAGGCCGGCGGCGATCCCGGCCGGCGTGTAGCGCGTGACCTCGCGCGCCTGCACGACGTCGAAGTCGCTCTCCAGCCGCGCGACGATGTCCGGGAACACCGGCTGCGTGACCCAGACGCGCGGACGACCGGCGCTCATCGCCCGGCCCGCCCGGCCTGCCTGCCGTCGCTCATGCCTGCCCCGGAACGCGCGGCGCGACCGCGCCGACGTCGCCGCACTGGGCGCGGTGGCGCAGCGCCTGGTCCATCAGCACCAGCGCGACCATCGCCTCGGCGATCGGCGTCGCGCGGATGCCGACGCAGGGATCGTGGCGCCCCTTCGTCACCACCTCGACCGGCTCGCCGGCGAGGTTCACGCTGCGCCCCGGGATCAGGATGCTCGAGGTCGGCTTCAGCGCGATCGAGGCGACCACCGGCTGGCCGCTGGAGATGCCGCCGAGGATGCCGCCGGCATGGTTCGACAGGAAGCCCCCGGGCGTCAGCTCGTCGCGGTGCGCGCTGCCCTTCTGCGCGACCGCGGCGAAGCCGTCGCCGATCTCCACGCCCTTGACCGCGTTGATGCTCATCAGCGCGGCGGCGAGCTCGCCGTCGAGCTTGCCGTAGATCGGCTGGCCCCAGCCCGGCGGCACGCCGTCGGCGACCACGGTGACGCGCGCGCCGACCGAGTCGCCGGACTTGCGCAGGGCGTGCACGTAGGCCTCCAGCTCGCCGACCATCGAGGCGTCGGGCCAGAAGAACGGATTGGCCTCGACCGCGGCCCAGTCGAACGCGCGCGGCACGATCTCGCCGATCTGCGCCAGGTAGCCGCGCACGCGCACGCCGTGGCGCTCGGCGAGCCATTTCTTGGCGACGACCGCGGCGGCGACGCGCATCGTCGTCTCGCGCGCCGACGAGCGGCCGCCGCCGCGCGGATCGCGGATGCCGTACTTCTGCCAGTAGGTGTAGTCGGCGTGGCCCGGGCGGAACGTGTCGAGCAGCTCGGCGTAGTCCTTCGAACGCGCGTCGACGTTGCGGATCACCAGCGCGATCGGCGTGCCGGTCGTGCGCCCCTCGTGGACGCCGGAGAGGATCTCGACCTCGTCGGCCTCGCGGCGCTGCGAGGTGTGGCGGCTGCGCCCGGTCGCGCGGCGGTCGAGATCGGCGCGGAAGTCGTCGGCCGCGAGCGCGAGCCCCGGCGGGCAGCCGTCGATCACGCAGCCGATGGCCGGCCCATGGCTCTCGCCGAACGTCGTGACGGTGAGCAGGCGGCCGAAGGAGTTGGACATGGGCGCGGGGAATCGGGAATCGGGAATCGGGAATCGGGAATCGGGAATCGGGAATCGGGAATCGGGAATCGGGAATCGGGAATCGGGAATCGGGAATCGGGAAAAGCGTATCGTGCCTGTGGGGCGTGCGCCCGCTCGCCCGGCGCGGCTCAGCGTCCCTGCGCGGCGGCGCGGATCGCCTCCGCATGCTCGACCAGGTCGTGGCGGTCGAGCAGGAACACGCCCATCTGGCCGACGTGGAACTCGATCCAGCTGAACGGCACCTGCGGCAGGCGCTCGACGAGCGCGCGCTCGCTTTCGCCGACCTCGACGATCAGCAGGCCGTCGTCGTTGAGATGCTCGGCCGCGTCGGCCAGGATGCGCAGCGCGAAGTCCAGCCCGTCGGCGCCGGCGCGCAAGCCTAGCGCCGGCTCGTGGCCGTATTCGGGCGGCAGCGCGGCGAATTCCTGCTCGGTCACGTACGGCGGGTTGCTGACGATGAGGTCGTAGCGCTCGCCGGCGAGGCCGGCGAAGAGGTCCGAGCGGATCACGCGCACGCGCTCGCCGACGTCCTGGAACTCGACGTTCTCGCGCGCCAGCGACAGCGCCTCCTCGCTGATGTCGGCCAGGTCGACGCGCCAGTGCGGGTTGTGCGCGGCCATGGCGATGCCGATGCAGCCCGAGCCGGTGCAAAGGTCCAGCGCGCGCTCCACCGTGCGCCCGTCCAGCCACGGCGAGAACCCGCCCTGGATCAGCTCGGCGATCGGCGAGCGCGGCACCAGCGCGCGCGCGTCGGACTTGAACTTGAGCCCGGCGAACCAAGCCTCGCCGGTCAGGTAGGCCACCGGCTTGTGCTCGTCGATGCGGCGGTCGATCAGCGCGAGCACGGCCTGCTTCTCGGCCTCGGTCAGGCGCGCCTGGCCGTAGGCCGGCGAGAGGTCGTGCGGCAGGTGCAGCGCGTGCAGCACCAGGTGCGTGGCCTCGTCGAGCGCGTTGTCGTAGCTGTGGCCGAAGGTCAGGCCGGCGGCGCCGAAGCGGCTCGCGCCGAAGCGGATGAAGTCGACGATCGTGGCGAGTTCGCGGGTCACGTGAGGAGCGCATTCCGGAAGGACGGCCGCACAGTATAAGGCGCTGCGACGCCCGGTCGCGTCGAAGCGGCGGCGATTGGCCCTACAATGGCCGGATGAACCGACTCCGCACTGCCGGGCGCGCGTCCGCGACCTGGCTGATCCTCGTCGCCGCGTTCGCGGTCGCGCTCGGGCTGTGGGCCGGCGCGCGCCTGACCGGCCCGTCCGCGCCGCCGCCGCTCGACGCGGCCGTGCTCTACCCCGCGCCGCGCGCGCTGCCGGATTTCACGCTGACGCGCAGCGACGGCCGGCCGCTGACGCTGGCGGACTGGAAGGGCGCGTGGACGGTCGCGTTCTTCGGCTTCACCAACTGCCCGGACGTCTGCCCGACGACGCTGGCGACGTTCAAGCAGGTGTGGACGCTGCTCGGCCCGCAGACCGCGCCGGCGGTGCGCTTCGACTTCATCTCGGTCGATCCGGCGCGCGACACGCCCGAGCAGCTGGCGCGCTACGTCGGCTTCTTCAGCAAGGACTTCGTCGCCGCGACCGGCAGCGACGAGGAGCTGACGCGCCTGACGCGCGCGCTCGGCCTGGTCTATTCGCGCGGCGAGCCGGTCGACGGCGCCTACTCGGTCGACCACAGCGCGTCGGCGGTGATCGTCGATCCCGAAGGCCGCCAGATCGGCCTGTTCCGCCCGCCGTTCGACGCCGCGAAGATCGCCGCCGACCTGCGCGCGCTGGTCGCCGCGCGCCCGCCGGCGCAGGGCGCGCGCTGATGCCGCGCTTCTCCCCGGCCCTGCTGCTGCAGCACGCGCTGCCGCACCGTCTGCTCTCGCGCCTGGTGCTGTGGGGCACGCGCTGGACGTTCGCGCCGTGGAAGGATTTCCTGATCCGCCGCATCGTCGCGGCCTACGGCGTCGACCTGGCCGAGGCGGCGGACGCGGGCGACGCCGGCTACGCGCATTTCAACGCGTTCTTCACCCGCGCGCTCAGGGCCGGCGCGCGGCCGCTGCCGGACGACGCGGCCGCCGTGGTCAGCCCGGCCGACGGGCGCATCAGCCAGTCCGGCACGATCGGCGCCGGGCGCGTGCTGCAGGCCAAGGGCCGCGACTTCAGCGTGGCCGAGCTGCTCGGCGACGAGGCGGCTGCGGCCGCGTACGCCGACGGCAGCTTCCTGACCGTCTACCTGTCGCCGCGCGACTACCACCGCGTGCACATGCCGCTCGACGGCGAGCTGGTCGAGACGCTGCACGTGCCCGGCCGCCTGTTCAGCGTGGCGCCGTTCGCGGTCGAGGCGATCCCGCGCCTGTTCGCGCGCAACGAGCGCCTGGTCTGCCATTTCCGCCACGAGCGCGGGCCGTTCGCGGTCGTGCTGGTCGGCGCGATGCTGGTGTCGGGCATCGAGACCGTCTGGGGCGGCGTCGAGATTCCCCCGTACGCCACGAAGCCGGTGCGGCGCGACTATCGCGGCCGCGGCATCGTGCTGCAGCGCGGCACGGAAATGGGCCGCTTCAACATGGGCTCGACCGCGATCGTGCTGCTGCCGGCGGCGCTCGGCCGCTTCGATCCGGCGCTGGTGCCGCAGCAGGCGTTGCGCGTCGGCGAAGCGGTCGGCCGCCTTGCCATCGCACTGCCGTGAAGCGCGGTCAGAATGTGACGCGGCCGGGCGATATGTGACGGGCTGGACGGACTTGTTGCGGAATCGTCGTTAAGGTTCCGCTCGTTCGGGAGCCGTCCTGATCCTCGCGGCGGCCTGGGAGGAAAGCATGCCAATCGTCACCCGCCTGATCGCCCTGACGCGCGCGATGCAGCTCAAGCGCCAGTTCCGGGAAATCAACAAAGCCCTCGAGCAGTTCGCGCCGAACGTGCGCCGGCAGCTCGCCGCGATCGCGCTGCGCGAGTTCGCCAACGCCTCCAAGAGCGAGTTCCCGCACCTGTACGCGACGCCGCCGGAGGAGAAGTACCGCGCCTGGGGCAGCGGCGCCGACATCGGCATCGAGCGCATGCGTTCGGACAACCTGCAGGTGCGCCTGCGCGGCGTCGCGCTGTGGCTGACCGTCGTCTACCACGAGACCAAGGACTCGCCGTTCGCCGAGCAGCAGGAGCTGCACCGCCAGGTCATGCGCGCGCTGCGCACGCTGAAGGAGGCGGTGCCGGCCGCCGACCTCAACCGCTGGATGCTCGACGACGCCGAGGCGGCCTGAGCACGCGCCGTCAACGCGCTTGCCTTCTCCCGCTTGCGGGATCGACGGTAGTCCTCAGGCGGCCGAAGGGTACCCGCAGAGGCGAGGCGCGCTCGCGCGCGGTCCGCAGAAGACCCTCCCGGCGCGTCATCGCGCCATTCCCTCACCCGCGCCTGCGGCGCGACCTCTCCCGCGAGCGGGAGAGGCAAGAGCGCGCTCCGCTCGTGCCCCCTTCCCGCCTGCGGGTCGACGGCCGCCCTCGGAGAGGCGGGAGCCGCTAGCAGCCCGGCAGCTTCAGCGTCTGCCCGGGCTTGATCGCGTAGTGCGGGGCGCGCAGGCCGTTCATCGCGGCGATGTCGCGGACCGTCGCGCAGCCGCTCCTGCGCGCGATCGACGCCAGCGTGTCGCCCCTGCGCACGACGTAGGTGCGCGTCTTCGGCGCCTTCGGCTTGATTTCGGCCGGCCGCGCCAGCGCGACCGGCGGCGGCGCCGGCACGACGGCCGCGTGCAGCTCGGCCGCGAGCTGCTGCCAGCGCCCGGCGACGCAGTCGCGCTGGTAGGCCTTCTCCAGCACCTCTGGCACGGCCAGCGCGGCGCCGGCCGGCTCCTGACGCTGCGGGTCGAGCTGCGGATTGAGGTTGCGCAGCGTGCGGAACCAGCCGTCGCGCGCGCCGCCGGCCTGGCCGAGGCAGACGGTGAGCTCGGCGATCGAGGCGGGCTGCTTGAGCGTGATGCGGCCGGGGCGTTCGGCGATGCGCGGGAACTCGAGGTTGTAGCGTTCCGGATGCAGGAACAGCCAGGCCGCGGCCAGCACCATCGGCACGTACTCGCGCGTCTCCTGCGACACGCCGAAGTAGACCTGCGGATCCCAGAAGCTCAGCGCGCCCTCGCCGCGGCCGGCGCGGCGCTGCATCGCGCCTTCGCCGCCGTTGTACGCGCCGAGCACGAGCTCGAGGTTGTTGTTGAAGATCGCCAGCTGCTCGTTGACGTAGGCGGCGTTCGCGCGCGCGGCGAGCTTCGGGTCGAAGCGCTGGTCGAAGCCGTCGACGGTGCCGAGGCCGAAGCGCAGCCCGGTGGCGTACATGAACTGCAGCGGCCCGGACGCGCCGGAGCGCGACACCGCGTGCACCTTGCCGCCCGATTCCTTGGCCAGCATGCCGAACAGCAGCGCCTCGGGCAGGCCGGCCTTCTCGTACTCGGGCCACATCAGGTGGCGCATGTACTGGTAGTTCTCGTACGCGTCCATCAGGTTCGGCCGGTACTGCGTCAGCCAGGTCTCCAGCGCCGCCTTCACCGGCCCGTTCAGCGCCAGGATCTCGCCGAGCTCGCGTCCCTTGAGCAGCGTGACCGAGCGGCCGAGCTCCGGCAGCGCGGCGACGACCGGCGAGCCTTCGCCGGCTTCGGCCGCCTCGCCCGGCGGCGGCTCGGCCTGCGCTTCCTGGTCCGCGCGGTCGCCGATGCCCTGGCGCAGCAGGCCGTCGAAGCCGGTGATGAAACGCTGCGAATCGCATTGCGGCAGGCCGGCGCAGGCGGTGGCGGCGGCGCGCAGGTCGTCGAGCGCCGCCTTCATCTCGCTCTGCGCGCGCGCGGTGTCGCCGGCGCGCGCCGCGGCCAGGCCGTCCAGGTAGCGCTTGCTGTCGCGGTCCAGGCGCGCGTACAGCGCGGCCGCCGCGTCGTCGGGCTTGCCCGGCGCCGCGCCGGCACGCGGCGCGCCGCGCTGCGGCGTGCCCGCGCAGGCCGCGAGCAGCAGCAGGCAGACGGCGATGGAAAGGCGGTGGCGTGGCGGCATGCATCGGCTCCTGCTCGGCCCGAACGAACGAAAGGCTGTCCGTCGCGACCGCCGCGCAGGCCGGGACCGTGCATGCGCGGCGGGCGGCCGTCCGCGGCCGCCGCGATCCGGACGGCGCAAGCGGACCGGAACGCGAAATGACCGGCCACGTTACCCGCGCGCACCGCGCCGTGGCAACCGGCGCGGCACGGACGTCGCGCGCGCCGCGGGCCGGGCTATCATCGCCGCGCCGCGCACGCCGCGCATGGGCAACGACACGGAATCCACGCACATGAACGACATCCTGATCGGCAAGGGCGACCGCGAGGTCCATCTGCTGCCGAAGTACGCGAACCGGCACGGCATGATCGCCGGCGCGACCGGCACCGGAAAATCCGTCTCGCTGATGCTGCTGGCCGAAGGCTTCTCGAAGCTCGGCGTGCCGGTGTTCCTCGCCGACGTCAAAGGCGATCTCGCCGGGCTGTCGCAGGCGGGCAGCATGAACGACAAGCTCAAGGCGCGCATCGACAAGCTCGGCCTCGCCTGGAGCGCGGGCGCCAACCCGGTCGTGTTCTGGGACATCTACGGCCAGGCCGGCCATCCGGTGCGCACGACCGTGTCGGAGATGGGGCCGGCGCTGCTCGCGCGCCTGCTCGAGCTCAACGACACGCAGTCGGGCGTGCTGGAGATCGTGTTCAAGGCCGCCGACGACGACGGCCTGCTGCTGCTCGACCTCAAGGACCTGCGCGCGCTGCTGGCCTGGGCCGCCGAGCACGCCAAGGAGCTGTCGCAGCACTACGGCCTGATCTCGCCGGCCTCGATCGCGGCGATCCAGCGCGCGCTGCTCTCGCTGGAGCAGGCCGGCGGCGACCGCTTCTTCGGCGAGCCGGCGCTGGACCTCGCCGACTTCATGCGCCAGGACCTCTCCGGCCGCGGCATCGTCAACATCCTCGCCGCCGACCAGCTGGTCCTGAAGCCCAAGCTCTACACCACGTTCCTGCTGTGGATGCTCTCGGAGCTGTTCGAGAAGCTGCCCGAGGTCGGCGACCTCGACCGGCCCAAGCTCGTGTTCTTCTTCGACGAGGCGCATCTCTTGTTCGACGACGCGCCGTCGGCGCTGCGCCAGCGCGTCGAGCAGGTCGTGCGGCTGATCCGCTCCAAGGGCGTGGGCGTGTACTTCTGCTCGCAGAACCCCGACGACCTGCCCGACGTGATCCTCGGCCAGATGGGCAACCGCGTCCAGCACGCGCTGCGCGCGTTCACGCCGCGCGACCAGAAGGCGGTCAAGGCCGCCGCGGAGACGTTCGCGCCGAACCCGAAGATCGACGTCGCCGAGGCGATCACGCAGCTCGGCGTCGGCGAGGCCCTGGCGTCGACGCTGCAGGACGGCGGCGTGCCGCTGCCGGTCGAGCGCGTGCTGGTCGCCTCGCCCGGCTGCCGCATCGGCACGATCAGCGACGACGAGCGCGCCGCGGTGCGCGCGCGCTCGCCGATCGGCGGCAAGTACGACCAGGCGGTCGACCGCGAGTCGGCGTTCGAGATGCTGGCCAGGCGCAAGGAGCAGGAACCCGCCGGCGACGGCGGCAAGCCCTCCGCGGCGCAGAAGGACAAGGGCGGCAGCGACTGGATGGACGCCGCGCGCGACATCGTGCTCGGCACCGGCCGGCGCCAGGGCATGCTCGAGGCGTTCGCCAAGTCGGCGATGCGCAACGTCGGCAGCCAGCTCGGCCGCTCGATCCTGCGCGGCGTGCTCGGCTCGATGAGCCGGCGCTGACCTGCGCGTTCCGAAAAGGGGGGGGAATTCCGATGGCGGTCCGCGAGCCGATCGTGCCGTTCTGGCAGCGCCTGCGCGCGATCCTTCTGTATCCGGCGCACGCCTCGTCGCTGATCACGATCGGCGCGCTGGCGCTGTGCCACCTGGTGGCGTACCTGCCGTTCGGCTTCGTCTTCGACGTCCTGGTCTGGGTCGGGCTGTACAAGTACGCGTTCGAATGCCTGCGCGCCTCGGCGGACGGCCGCCTCGAGCCGCCGGAGCTCAGCGTCGGCGTCGAGGACGGCCTCGGCTGGAAGCAGATCTGGCTGCAGCTGCTGTTCCTGCTGTTCGGCGTGCTCGGCTTCGCCGCGCTGGGGCCGGCCGGCGGCCTGGTCGTGCTGCTGTTCCTCGGCCTTTCGTTCCCGGGCGCGGTCATGTCGCTGGCGATGGAGGAAAGCCTGCTGCGCGCGATCAATCCGGGCAAATGGCTGGCGATCTTCGCGCGCATCGGCTGGCCGTACCTGGCCGTGGCCGCGCTGTGCCTGGTGATCTTCCTCAGCCAGGCCTACGCCAAGGCGTTCGTCGCCGGCTTCGTGCCGGGCGTGCTCGCGGTCGTGCTCGCCGCGTTCATCTCGCACTACGCGATCGTCGCCACGTTCCACCTGATGGGCTATCTGATCTACCAGTACCACGAGCGCATCGGCTACGAGCCCGAGGCGCCCGTCGCCACGCCGCGGCGCGCGCCGGCCGATCCCGACCAGGACCTGCTCGACGAAGCCGCGCAGCTCGTGCGCGACGGCGACGCCGACGCGGCGCGCCGCCTGCTCGGCACCGCGCTGCGCGGCCGCGGCGGCTCCGAGGCCGTGCACATGCAGTACCGCAAGCTGCTCGCGCTCGGCGACGACCGCACCGAGCGCCTGCGCCACGGCCGCGAATGGATCGGCATCCTGCTGGCGCAGGACAAGGACCGGCGCGCGGTCGACGTCGCGCGCGAATGCGTCGAGCTCGATCCGGCGTTCCAGCCGGCCGAGCCGGACCAGGTCGCGCGCCTGGCGCGGAAGGCCGCCGAGGTCGGCGCCGCGCAGGTCGCGCTGAAGCTGCTTTCCGGCTTTCACAAGCGCTACCCGAAGCACCGCGACATCCCGCAGAACTACCTGCTGGCGGCCAAGCTGCTCAGCGAGCGCATGGGCCGCGACGCCGAGGCGCGCGCGTTGCTGGACCAGCTGCTCGGCGCCTATCCCGGCCATCCGCTGGCCGGCGACATCGCCGCCTACCGGCGCTTCCTCGACAAGCTTGCGCCGGCGCCCGCGCGCTGACACGCGGCGCCAGGCGCGGGAGCGGATCAGGCCATGTCGGCGAGCAGCAGCCGCGCCTTGTCCGCGTCGCCGCCGGCCGGATAGGCAGCGGCGACGCGCTCCAGCAGCCGCTTCGCCGCGTCCCCCTCGCCGCGCGCGCGCAGGTCGCGCGCCACGGCGAGGCATGCCGCGGGAAGGCCGGCGGTCGCCGGCAGGCGCTGCACCAGCGCCGTCAGCAGGTCGGCGGCCGCGGCGCCGGCGCCGATCGGCGGCCAGCGCCGCGCCAGCGCGATCGTCTGCGCGGCGCTCAGCGGCAGGCGGCCGGCGCCGGCCTTGACGTAGTCGTCGTACACCGCCTTCTGCTCGCGCGCGGCGGCGACGTCGCGCGGCGCCGGCAGCAGCGCCGCGCGCGCCGCCTCGGCCAGCCGCGGCATGCGCGGCTCGTAGCGCGCGCAGCGGTACAGCGCCAGGCGCGGCTCGAGGTCGTCCGGGCGGCGCGCCGCGAGCGGCTCCAGCAGCGCGCGCGCCGCGCCGATCTCCAGGCGGCCGATGTGCTCGCGCGCCTTCTCCAGCGCCGCGCGCGCCTCGGCCTCGGCGTCGGCGGCCGCGTCCTCGTCGAGGTAGTCGCGGCGTTCCCAGTGCAGCGCACGCACGCCGAGCGCGAGCAGCGCGCCGACGACGATGCCGCCGGCGTGCGCGTCGAAGCCGACGTGGGCGCCGCGGTTCCACAGCAGGTTGACGATCTCCCAGCCGAGCCAGAACGGCAGCAGCACGAGCGCGGGCGCCTTCACGTAGTCGAACACGACGAAGAACCACCAGAAGAAGCGCACCTTGCGCGTGCCCCAGAGCACGCAGTACGCGCCCATCAGCGCGGCGATCGCGCCGGACGCGCCGAGCGCGGCGCCGGCCTCGCCCCAGCGCCAGGCCAGGCTGAGCGCGGTGCTGCCGAGCCCGCCGAGCAGGTACAGCGCGAGGAACAGCGCCGGCCCGAGCGCGCCCTCGACGAGCAGGCCGAGGAACGCGAGGAACAGCAGGTTGCCGATCAGGTGGCCGATGCCGCCGTGCAGGAACATCGCGCCGAGCATGCGGCGCGGATCGATCTCGGAGAAGCGCAGCGACCAGCGCTCGCCGACCGCGGCGTTCCACAGCCGCTCGAACTCGGCGCGATGCGCGCGATGGCCCGCGTCCGGCGGCGCCCCCGCCCGCCCCGCGTCGAGGTCGGCGAGAAAGCGCGCGTCCGACTGCAGCGCCTGCACGGCCAGCTCGACGCGGCCGGCGTCGGCCAGTTCCGCGAACGTCTCGCCGCGGCGCGCGCCGTCCGGCCGCGCGGCCAGCCAGTCGCGGTAGGCGGGAAATTCCCAGCGCGCCAGGTCCTGCGCGGCGTAGTACGCCAGCGCGAGCCCGCGCCGCTGCGCATCGCCCGACTGCAGCACGAAGAACACGAACGCGTTGGCGAGGATCAGCGCGAGCGTGACCCACGCGAACCGCTCGCGCGTCGGCGCGCGATGCAGCGGAACGATCAGCACGGCCGCCTCCCCTGGATGCCCGCGCGGATTCTACGCAATCGCACGGCCGTGCCGCGCGCGTTGACGCCGCGCGGGCGCGCCGCTAGCGTCACGCGCCCGTATCCGGACGAGCCCCTGCATGAGCCGCTGGCGTCCGCCCGCCGCCGCTTCCACCGCGATCATCACGCGCGAGGGCCATCTGCGCCTGAAGGACGAGCTGGACGAACTGTGGCGCGTGCGGCGCCCCGAGGTCGTGCGCGCGCTGGCCGCCGCCGCGGCCGAGGGCGACCGCTCGGAGAACGCCGAGTACGTCTACCGCAAGAAGCAGCTCGCCGAGATCGACCGCCGCGTGCGCTATCTCGGCAAGCGGCTGGAGAAGCTGCGCGTGGTCGACGCGCTGCCGTCCGATCCGGGCGCGATCTTCTTCGGCGCCTGGTTCCGCGTCGAGGACGAGCAGGGCGATGAGCGCGAGTACCGCATCGTCGGCCCGGACGAGACCGACGCCGCACGCGGCTGGATCAGCATCGACTCGCCGCTCGCGCGCGCCGCGCTGAAGCGCCGCGTGGACGAGGAATTCGAGGCGGACCTGCCGGGCGGCCGCGCGCGCTTCGTCGTGACCGGCGTGCGCTACGCGCAGGGCTGAGCCTCGCCGGCGCGCGGCACACGCCCGAGCCGCGCGGCGCGCGATGCATGCGCCGCTTCAGCGCGGGACGAGGCCCAGCTGGCGCTGCATCTCCAGCTCGTCGGTGACGCGCCAATGCTCGACGATGCGGCCGTGCTCGATGCGTTCGATGTTGATCTGGCGCACGTCGATGCGGCGCCCGGTCGGCGGCGCGCCGAACAGCGGCCCGGTCTGCGTGCCCTGCATGCGCACGCGCGCCACGACGTGCGTGGGCGTGGCGATGACGTCCTCGATGACGTAGTGCAGATCGGGAAACGCGGCGCGGATCGCCTCGACGATCGGCTTGAGCCCTTCCGGCCCCGGCGGCGGATGGCCGAAGCTCGGCGTGTGGTTGACGTAGTCCGGCGCCAGCAGCCGGTCCAGCGCGTCCACGCGGCCGCCGCTCCAGACCTCGTCGAAATACGCGCGCACCAGCGCCTCGTTGCGCTCGGCCTGCGTCGGCGCGGCGGCCTGCACGGCGACGGCCGCGAACATCGCCAGCAGCCCCGCCGGCAGGCTAGGCATGGGCGCACGCCTCCGGCAGGTCGCGCGCGAAGCGCCGCGCCGCCTCGTCGGCGCCGGCCTTGATGCCGGCCAGCCGCTCCGGGTCGGTGAGCGTGGGCGCGACGACGATCTCCTCGATCACCTCCACGCCGATGAACTCCAGCCAGCGGCGCATGTAGGGACGCTGGAAGTCGCGCGCCGGCTCCTCCGCGTACTGGCCGGCGCTGGAGCAGACCAGCACGGCGCGCTTGTCGCGCAGCAGGGGCTGGTAGCCGCGTTCGCGCGACCAGGTCCAGTTCTCGCCCGGCAGGGTGACGACGTCGATGAAGTGCTTCAGCCGGTACGGCACGCCGTAGTTCCACATCGGCAGGCTGAACACGTAGAGGTCGGCGTCGTTGAAGCGGCGCGCCACCGCGACGGCTTCCTGCCAGCGCCGCCGCTGCTCCTCGCTCGCGTCCTGCTTGCGCAGCACGGCGAACTTCGCCTCGATCATCGCCGCATCGAACGCGGGCAGCTCGGCGGTCCAGACGTCGATCGTGTCGACGCGCACGTCGGGCCTCCGCTGCTGCAATGCGTCCAGGAACGCCGCGGCCGCGGCGGCGGAATGCGAACGGGCGGCGGGCGACGCCTTGACGTGGAGAACGCGGGTCATGAAGCCTCCGGAATCAGGACAGGTGCAGGCCGATCACGCCGGCCACGATCAGGGCCGTGCTGGCGGCGCGGGCGGCGCTGAAGCCGTCGCCGAGGAACGCGACGCCGACGGCGCTGACGCCGAGCACGCCGAGGCCGGTCCAGACCGCATATGCCGGGCCGGTCGGCAGCGACTGCAGGGCCTTGGTCAGCAGAAAGATCGACAGCAGGGCCAGGGCGACGCCGAGCACGCTCGGCAGCGGCCGGCTCCAGCCGTCGGAGGCCTTGAGCGCCGCGGCCATGCCGACCTCGGCGAATGCCGCCCCGACCACCAGCCACCATGCCATCGCCCTGCTCCCGCTGCTTGCCTGGAGCGGGATTCTGGCCCATGCTCACTTTTGGTCAAGTACGCACCTTTTGGTAACCATGAAGAAGCAGGTCCCCGCTCCCGGCAACGTCTACGACGCCGCCTGCCCGTCGCGTTCGGTGCTGGAGCTGATTTCCGGCAAGTGGCCGCTGCTCATCGTGCCGCTGCTCGCGCGCGGGCCGGAGCGCAACAACGAGCTGCTGCGCAAGGTGGACGGCATCTCGCAGAAGATGCTCAGCCAGACGCTGCGCGAGCTGGAACGCAGCGGCCTGGTCGAGCGCATCGACTACCGCACCGTGCCGCCGCACGTGGAGTACCGTCTGACCGAGCTCGGGCAATCCCTGAGCCGCACGCTGGGCGCGGTGGACCGCTGGGCGGAAGAGCACTACGCGCAGATGGTCGCGGCGCGCGAACGGCGTTCCGGCGCGGCGCGCTGAGGCGCCGCGGCACGCCGCGTGTCGGATGCGACGCAACGGCGCCGCAACGCCGGCGTCGCGCCGGCTGCTCACGCGGCCCCGTCGGACCGGTGACGAAACGCCGGCCGCCCGCTCCGGCCGCACCAGGCCGAAACGAAAAAGCCGCGCTTTCGCGCGGCTTTTTCGTTCTGCGGGTGGTCGCCGGCCTTACAGCTGGATCGGCAGGTAGACCTTGAACGTCTGCTGGTCCTCGGCCGCGTCCGGCGCGGAGGTCAGCTCGTCCCAGAAGCGGCCGAGCCCGCTCTCGTTGTAGCGGTAGCCGTGCGTCTCCGCATAGGCCTTCTGGTTCAGGCGCAGCAGCGGCAGCGCGGCCGGGCTGCCGGTGTACTCGGTGACCAGCGCCTTGCCCTGGTACCACAGCGCCGCGCGCACGTTCGCATCGACCACCAGCATGCCGCTCTTGTCCTTCGAGCCGGTCGCCGGCGCCTCGGCAGGCTGCTCCTCCTCGTCGCCGGTGTCGCTGGGCGACGGCGTCGGCGTCTCGATCGTGTAGTCCTGCTTGTCCAGCGTGAACGTGGTCGCGCTGACCGGCACGGCGATGCTGAACGTGTAGTCCTCCTCGCCCCAGTTCGTCGTGATCGTCATGCGCGGGCCGGCGGCGGTCAGGCCGGCCTTCTTCATCGCCGCCTCGATCTGCGACATCGCGGTGCTGGTCGCCTCGGCGACGTCGTCGAGCGTGCGCTTGGCCTTGGTGTTGACCAGGAACACGGGGCGCGCGGCCACGTCGACGATGGCGATCTGCTGGTCCTTGTAGTCGGTGTTCGGGAATCCGGCCAGCATCGCCGAGAGGCTGTTCAGGCTGGTCTGGATCGTCGCCGCCGGGTCGCCGTTGATGTACAGGCCGGCGTAGCGCCACAGCAGGTTCCAGCCGTACTTCACGTCGTAGGCGACCTTGATGCGCAGCGTCTTGCCGTTCGCCGACGGCACCAGCGAGACCGTGTAGGTCTTGTCCGTGCCGGTCCAGTGGTTGTCGATGCCGATGACGACCTTGCTGTCCGGCTCGGTCGAGAGGATCTCCAGGCTGCCGTTGCCGACCTTCTCGCTCTGGCTGGTCCAGGAGACCTTCGCGCCCTGGCCGGCCTCGGGGCCCTCGAGCTTCATCTGCACGTTCGGGTCGAACACGCGCAGCGCCGACCACTGCGGATAGCGGCGGAACGTGTTGACCGAGTCGTACACCTGCCGCACCGGGCTGGAGACCTCGACCGAGCGCTCGATGTGGCCGTGGTCCGGCAGCAGCACGCCGACCACGACGGCGAGCAGGAACACGATCACCAGGGCAACCAGCACTTCGAAAATACGAATCATCCGCGGCATCTCCAGAACGTCAGCCATTGCACATGCATCGCGACGACCGCGGGAATGGCGATGAAGCGACGGCGCCCCCGATCCCCCGTAACGCGCGCAGGCGCGCCCCGCATGGGCGGGACAAGGAGCGGATGGTACTGGACTCCGGGCCGAAAGCGCTACGCCTGCGGCCGGCCCGCCGGGGGCCCGGGGCGCCGGCGGCGGGCGGCCGGGCCGGCGCCCGGCGGCGTCAGACGATGCCGAGCTCGAACGCCTTCAGCACGGCGCGCGTGCGGTCGCGCACGCCCAGCTTGGACAGGATGTTGGAGACGTGGTTCTTCACCGTGCCCTCGGCCACGCCCAGCGAGTTGGCGATCTCCTTGTTGCTGTAGCCGCCGGCCATCAGGCGCAGGATCTCGGTCTCGCGCTCGGTGAGCGGGTCCGGGCGGTCGAGGCTGACGAACTCGTTGTGCATGCGCTCGAGCCCGGAGAGCAGGCGCTGGGTGACCATCGGCGCCACCAGCGAGCCGCCGTCGGCGACCGTGCGCACCGCGTCGACGAGCTGGTCCAGCGAGACGTCCTTGAGCAGGTAGCCGCGCGCGCCGGCCTTGAGGCCGGCCAGCACGAGCTGGTCGTCGTCGAACGTGGTCAGGATGATCGTCGGCGGCAGCTGGTTGCGCGCGGCGAGCGCGTTCAGCACGTCCAGGCCGGACATGCCCGGCATGCGCATGTCGAGCAGGACGACGTCCGGGCGCACGCGCGGAATCGTCTCCACCGCCTGCATGCCGTCGCCCGCCTCGGCGACCACGCGGATCGAATCGGACAGCTCCAGCAGCGAGCGGATGCCCTGGCGCACCAGGGTCTGGTCGTCGACCAGGCAGACTTGAATCACGAGGTTCCCTCCAGAGGCAGCAGCGCGTCCAGCGCGAAGCCCTGCCCCTTGCCGGTGGCGATGTCGAGCCGGCCGCCGAACTGCGCGAGCCGCTCGCGCATGCCGGACAGGCCGTTGCCCTGCTTGAACTGGATCGCGCCGTGGCCGTCGTCGCGGGCGTGGATCGCCATCTGGCGGTCGGCATTGCGCTCGAAGCGCAGCCACAGGTTGCGCGCGCCGGCGTGGCGCACGGTATTGGTGATGATTTCCTGCGCGCAGCGCAGCAGCACCTGCGCGCGCTTGGGGTCGTCGACGCTGAAGCGCGGCGGGAGCTCCAGGTGGATCGCCAGCCCCGGCACGCCCTCGGTCAGGTTGCGCAGCGCCTGGGTCAGGTCGATGCTGTCGCCCTCGCGCAGCTGGCTGACCACCTCGCGCACGTCGCTGAGCAGCAGCTTGGCCACCGACTGCGCCTGGCGCACGTGCTCCTGCGCATGCCCCTGCACCAGGTGGCTGGCCACCTCCAGGTTCAGGCTGAGCGCGGTCAGGTGGTGGCCGACCAGGTCGTGCAGCTCGCGCGAGATGCGCATGCGCTCGGCCAGCCGGCTCGACTCGGCCAGCAGCGTGCGCGTGGCGCGGAGCTCGGAATTGAGCCGGCGCTGCTCCTCGCGCGCCTCCACCTGGCGCTTGGTCACGAACGAGGTCACGAACGCCAGCACGATGAAGCCGAAGTACAGGCTCGACTGCAGGAACGCGTCGCTGAGGCTGAAGACCGGCTCGCGGATGCTGGCGAACACCGGCACCAGCGAGAAGTTCTGCAGCACCATCCAGCCGACCGCGACGCGCAGCGGCAGCAGCCACGGCAGCACGACCGCGATGACCGCGAGCAGCAGCGCGCCGATGCCGCCCTGGCTGAACCAGCCGATCGCCACCACGGTCACGTTGAGCACCAGCAGCAGGGCGATCTGCATCGCGCGGCGCAGCGGCGTGCGCCGGCTGTCGCCGAGGTCGCGCGTCAGGTACCAGTAGACGACGCCGAACACCGCGTAGCAGGCCAGCCACAGGTGCGCGTAGGCGGTCGGGAGCTGCTTCTGCGCGAGGTCCTCGACCAGCGTCTGGTAGCGCAGGAACGGCGTGCCGACGCTGGCGTACTGGAACAGGCCCGCGTAGCGCAGCAGCTGGATGTGGTTGAACTGCATGGGGCGCCATCATAGGCGTCGCGCGGCGCGCCGTAACCTGTCCCGGAAGTCACCGGGCCGCCGGCGCCCCGCGCGGGCCGGTCCGCGCCCCCGGGCCCGGCTAACGCGGCCGTAACGCCGCCGCCCGCGCCGTGCCATGACCTCGCCGCAGGCCCGTGCGATAATCGACCACGTGGGGGTCGATCGGCGACCGCACGCTGCCGCATCCGGCACGACCTTCGACGGAGCAGGACACGACATGGCTTTAAGCATCCGCGACGTTCAGCCGCACGAACTGGACTCGGTGCTCGCCCTCAACAATGCCGCCGGTTCCACGATTCTGCCGCTGGACGCCGCCGCGCTGCGCACGCTCCACGAGCAGGCCAGCTATTTCCGCCTGGCCGAGATCGACGGCCACGTCGCCGGCTTCCTGCCGGCGCTGCGCGAGGACGCCGACTACGATTCGCCGAACTTCCTCTGGTTCCGCGAGCACTACCCCGCGTTCGTCTACATCGACCGCATCGTCGTGGCCAAGCCGTACCGCGGCCTCGGCCTCGGCCGCGTGTTCTACGCCGACGTCATCAGCTACGCCGAGACGCGCGTGCCGCTGCTCGCCTGCGAGGTGTTCCTGGAGCCGCGCGACGACGTCTCGATGCTGTTCCACGGCGCCTACGGCTTCCACGAGGTCGGCCAGCAGACGATGCCGAGCAACGGCCGGCGCGTCTCGCTGCTGGCCAAGACGCTGTGCAGCTATCCGTTCGTGCGCGACACCTACCTGCAGGGCCCGGCCGGCGGCCTGCCCGACCTGCCCTGGCTCGCCGAGCGCGCGCGCATGACCGCGCCGCCGCGCGGCGCGCGCGCCGCAGGCGGCGCCTGAGCGGAGCGCCGATGACCGCCGCCTCGTTCGCAACCCTCGAGCCGGTCGCCGAAGTCAAGTTCGGCCAGGTCGGCATCGCCAACCTCAAGCTCAAGCGCCTCGACCCGGACGGGCTCGCCGCCGAGCTGCGCGACAAGGTCGCCGCGGCGGAAAAGCTGTTCCTGCGCGCGCCGGTCGTGCTCGACCTCAGCCACCTGCCGGCGCTGCCGGACCTCGACACCGTGCGCGACCTACTCGCGCGCATCCGCACGGCCGGCATGCTGCCGGTCGGACTGTCCTACGGCACCAGCGAGAACGAGCAGCTGGCGCAGGCGCTCGGCCTGCCGGTGTTCGCCAAGTTCCGCGCCGCCTACGAGCGCGCCGGCGACGCGGAGGCGCCGGCGCGCGCGACGCCGCCGCCGCCCTCGCGCGCGCCGGCCCCCGAGCGGCCCACGCCGCCGCCGCCGCCGAGCGCCTCGGCCGTCGGCCTGCTGCACGACAAGCCGGTGCGCTCGGGCCAGCAGGTCTACGCGCGCGGGCGCGACCTGGTCCTGACCGCGCTGGTCGGCAACGGCGCCGAGGTCATCGCCGACGGCTCGATCCACGTCTACGGCGCGCTGCGCGGGCGCGCGCTGGCCGGCGCCCAGGGCGACGAGAGCGCGCGCATCTTCTGCCAGGAATTCCACGCCGAGCTGGTGTCGATCGCCGGCCAGTACCGCGTGTTCGAGGACATTCCCGCCGACCTGCGCGGCCAGCCGGTGCAGGCCTGGCTCGAAGGCGACAAGCTGTTGTTGAAGAAGCTGTGATTCGGAAATCGGGAACGGAGGATCGCCAGAAGCCGCGCCGAGCGCAGCCTGCTTCCCCGTTCCCGATTTCCGATTCCCCATTCCCAGGAGAATCCATTGACTGAAATCATCGTCGTCACTTCCGGCAAGGGCGGCGTCGGCAAGACCACGACCAGCGCTTCGGTCGCGGTCGGACTCGCCAAGCGCGGCAAGAAGGTCGCCGTCATCGACTTCGACGTCGGCCTGCGCAACCTCGACCTGATCATGGGCTGCGAGCGGCGCGTGGTCTACGACTTCGTCAACGTGATCCAGGGCGAGTGCACGCTCAAGCAGGCGCTGATCAAGGACAAGCGCATCGACACGCTGTACGTGCTGGCCGCCTCGCAGACGCGCGACAAGGACGCGCTCAGCAAGGAGGGCGTCGAGCGCGTGCTCAACGAGCTCGCCGAGGACGGCTTCGACTACGTGATCTGCGACTCGCCGGCCGGCATCGAGAAGGGCGCGGCGCTGGCGATGTACTTCGCCGACCGCGCGATCGTGGTCGTCAACCCGGAAGTGTCCAGCGTGCGCGACTCCGACCGCATCCTCGGCCTGCTCGCCAGCAAGACGCGGCGCGCCGAGAACGGCAGCGGCGGCGTCGAGCAGCACCTGCTGCTGACGCGCTACAACCCCGAGCGCGTCGCCGGCGGCGACATGATGGGCATCAACGACGTCAAGGAGATCCTCGGCATCGAGGTGCTCGGCGTGATCCCCGAATCGCCCGGCGTGCTGACCGCCTCGAACTCCGGCATACCGGTCATCCTCGACGAGGACTCCGCCGCCGGCCAGGCCTACGCCGACGCCGTCGCGCGCCTGTGCGGCGAGAACCGCCCGCTGCGCTTCATCGACGCACAGAAGAAGGGCCTGCTCGCCCGCATCTTCGGGAGCTGACCATGGGACTGTTCGATTTTCTGCGCTCGCGCCCGAGGAACACCGCCGCCATGGCCACGGAGCGCCTGCGCATCATCGTCGCGCAGGAGCGCGCGCAGAGCGGGCGTCCCGACTACCTGCCGCTGCTGCGGCGCGAGCTGCTCGAAGTCATCCGCAAGTACGTCAACATCGATCCCGACGCGATCGACATCCACATCGACCGCGACGGCGACCAGGAAGTGCTCGAGCTGTCGGTCGCGCTGCCGGAGAAGCCCCGCGACCCGGCCGCCGCCGCGGCCGCCGCGGGCGAGCTCTGAAGCCGCGGCGATCTTCGCAGCGGGCGGTTGCAGCGCCGTGACGGCCGCGCGCGACGCCGGCGTCCTCACGCTGGCCGACATCGACCGCGCCGAGGCGCGCGACCTGCTGGCGCGCCACGGGCTCGAGCTCGTGCCGGTCGCCGACGGCGAGCCGATCCCGGGCAGCTACTGGGGCGACTGCGAGGCCGGCGTCATCGCCGCGCGCGTCTACGCGCGCGCCGACACCCCGGTGCACTCGCTGCTGCACGAGGCCTGCCACCTGATCGTCGCGCCGGCCGAGCGGCGCGACGCGATCCACACCGACGCGTCGGACTCGCAGGCCGAGGAGGACGCGGCCTGCTACCTGCAGATCCTGCTCGCCGACGCGCTGCGCGGCGTCGGCCGCGACCGCCTGATGGCGGACATGGACGCCTGGGGCTACAGCTTCCGCCTCGGCTCGGCGCGCGCCTGGTTCGAGCGCGACGCCGAGGACGCGCGCGCCTGGCTGGCCGCGCGCGGGCTGCTGCCCGCATGAACGCCGCCGCACGTGCGCGGCGCCGACGTCAGGCGGCATACATGCGCGAAAATGCGACAATGGACGACCGTTTCCCAGAGGCTGCCGCGCGAACGCGCTTCGCGCCCCACTCCCTGCGATGACGCATTCGGTTTCGAGCGGTTCCATTTCCCCGGCTTTCCTGCCCGCGCCGCCGCTGCCGGCCTGCTCGACGCTCGCCCTGTTCCTCGACGTCGACGGCACGCTGGTCGACTTCGCCGACCGACCCGAGGCGGTGCGCGTCGCGCCGTCGCTGCCGCCGCTGCTGCGCACGCTGCGCGAGCGCCTCGGCGGCGCGCTCGCCGCGATCAGCGGACGGCCGCTGCGCGACGTCGACGCGCTGCTCGGCCTGGGCGGTCCGGCCGCCGGGCTGCACGGCGGCGAGATCCGCTACGCGGACGGCCGCGTGGCCGCGCCGCCGCGTGGCGACGAGCGCCGCATGGCGGCGCTGTACGCGCAGGCGGCGGCGTTCGCGGCGCGCTGGCCCGGCGTCGTCGTCGAGACCAAGCCGGACGCGCTCGCCCTGCACTACCGCACCGCGCCGGCCGCCGCCGCCGCGGTGCGCGAGGCCGCCGACGCGCTGCTGCGCGAGGCCGGACCGGGCTACGCCCTGCAGCCGGGCAACCACGTCGTCGAGCTCAAGCCGGCCGGCGTCGACAAGGGCGGCGCGGTGGCCGCGCTGATGCGCGAGGCGCCGTTCGCCGGGCGCACGCCCTGGGTGCTCGGCGACGACCTGACCGACGAGCACGCGTTCGCCCGCGCGGCCGCGCTCGGCGGCGCCGGCGTCATCGTCGGCCCGCGGCGGCCGACCGCCGCACGCTACGCACTGGCCGGCACGGACGCGGCGCGCGCCTGGCTCGCCGCGCTGGCGGCGCCATCCCCCGTTGCACGAGGACGCAAGGCATGAACACGAACGCGCAGGCGACGGACCGGCAGACGCTCGATCTGGGCGTCATCGGCAACGGCAGCGTCGGCGCGCTGATCGACCCGCGCGGGCGCATCGTCTGGTGCTGCCTGCCGGCGTTCGACGGCGACCCGGCGTTCTGCTCGCTGCTCTCGCCCCGGCTCGGCGACGCCGGCTACTTCGATCTGGCGCTGGACGGCGAGACCGCCGCCACGCAACGCTACCTGGACAACAGCGCCGTGCTCGTCACGCGCCTGGAGTCGCGCGACGGCAGCGCGGTGGAGATCGTCGACTTCGCGCCGCGCTTCAAGCTGCACGGCCGGCTGTTCCACCCGATGAGCCTGGTGCGCACGATCCGCCCGCTCGCCGGCGCGCCGCGCATCACGCTGCGCCTGCGCCCGCTCGCCGGCTACGGCGCGCGGCGCCCGGAGCGCACGTTCGGCTCGAACCACCTGCGCTTCCTGCTCGGCGACTTCGTGCTGCGCGCCACCACCGACGTGCCGCTGCCGATGCTGCGCGACGAGCTGCCGTTCCTGCTCGAGCGCGAGATGCACATCGTGCTCGGCCCCGACGAGACGCTGGCGCAGGCGCCGGCCGTGTACGTGCGCGAGGCGCTGGAGGCGACGCTCGAGTACTGGCACGAATGGGTGCGCTACCTGTCGATTCCCGCCGAATGGCAGGAGGCGGTGATCCGCGCGGCGATCACGCTCAAGCTCTGCCAGTACGAGGGCACCGGCGCGATCGTGGCGGCGATGACCACGTCGATCCCGGAGGCGCCGCACACCGTGCGCAACTGGGACTACCGCTACTGCTGGCTGCGCGACGCGGCGTTCGTCGTGCGCGCGCTGAACCGGCTCGGCGCGACGCGCAGCATGGAGGAATACCTGCGCTACCTGTTCAACCTGGCGGCGACCTCGGACGGCGACCTCGGGCCGGTCTACGGCATCCATTTCGAGCGCGAGCTGCTCGAGCGCGAGGCCGAGCACCTGGCCGGCTACCGCGGCATGGGGCCGGTACGCATCGGCAACGACGCCTGGCGCCAGCAGCAGAACGACGTCTACGGCAGCATCGTGCTGGCCGCGGTGCAGCTGTTCTTCGACCGCCGCCTCAACGCGCCCGGCGACGCCGCCGCGTTCGCGCGCCTGGAGCGCGCGGGCGAAGCCGCCTGGCGCCTGCACGACCAGCCCGACGCGGGCCTGTGGGAGTTCCGCGGCCGCGCCGCCGTGCACACCTACTCGAGCGTGATGTCCTGGGCCGCCTGCGACCGCCTGGCGCGCATCGCCGCGCACCTGGGCCTGGCCGAGCGCGCGCGCACCTGGGGCGAGCGCGCCGAGCGCGTGCGCGCGCTGATCCTCGAGCGCGCGGTGCACCCGACGCACGGCTACTTCGTCGACGCGTTCGACGGCGAAGGGCTCGACGCGAGCCTGCTGCTGCTCGCCGACCTCGGCTTCGTCACCGCCGAGGACCCGCGCTACGTCAAGACCGTCGAGGCGATCGGCCGCGTGCTGCGCCAGGGCGACCACCTGTTCCGCTACATCGTGCCGGACGATTTCGGCATGCCGGAGACGAGCTTCACGATCTGCAGCTTCTGGTACGTCGACGCGCTCGCCTCGATCGGCCGCCGCGACGAGGCGCGCACGCTGTTCGAGCAGCTGCTCGCGCGGCGCAACCCGCTGGGCCTGCTCTCGGAAGACGTGCATCCGGGCACCGGCGAGCTGTGGGGCAACTTCCCGCAGACCTACTCGCTGGTCGGCCTGATCAACGCCGCGGCGCGGCTCTCGCGCAGCTGGGAGAGCGTGCTGTGAGCCGGCTCGTCGTCGTCTCCAACCGCGTCGCGCTGCCGAAGGAGGCGCGCGCGGGCGGCCTCGCCTCGGCGATGCAGGCCGCGCTCACCGAGCACGGCGGCCTGTGGTTCGGCTGGAGCGGCCGCATCGTGCCGACCGACGAGCGCACGCTGCACACCGAGCGCGCCGAGCGCATCGACTACGCGCTGCTCGATCTGGACCGCGCCGACTACGAGCAGTACTACCTCGGCTTCGCCAACCGCACGCTGTGGCCGCTGCTGCACTTCCGCCCGTCGCTGCTGGACTACCACCGCACGGACTTCGCCGGCTACCGCCGCGTCAACCGCCTGTTCGCCGAGCACCTGGCGCGCCTGGTGCGCCCGAACGACCTGATCTGGATCCACGACTACCACCTGATCCCGCTCGCCGCCGACCTGCGCGCGCTCGGCGTGGAGGCGCGCATCGGCTTCTTCCTGCACGTGCCGCTGCCGCCGCCGGCGCTGCTGATCACGCTGCCGCATCACGAGCAGCTGTTCGCGGCGCTGTCGGCCTGCGACCTCGTCGGCCTGCAGAGCGTGCGCGACCGCAACGCGCTGCTGGCGTACTTCCGCGAGGAGCTGCACGCGCAGACCGACGCCGACGGCGGCGTGCGGCTCGCCGACGGACGCCGCTTCCGCATCGGCGCGTTCCCGATCGGCATCGACACCGCGCGCGTCGCCGCGCAGGCGAAGCGCTCGGCCGCCAGCGCGGCGACGCAGCGCCTGATCCGCAGCCTGGAAGGGCGCAAGCTCGCCATCGGGGTCGACCGGCTGGACTACTCCAAGGGCCTGCCGCAGCGCTTCGAGGCGTTCGGCCGCTTCCTGTCGCAGCACGCCGAGTGGCGCGCGCGGATCTCGTTCCTGCAGATCGCGCCGCCCTCGCGCGAGGAAGTGCCGGAGTACCGCGAGCTGCGCTCGCGGCTCGAGCGCCTCGCCGGCGCCACCAACGGCCGCTACGCCGAGCCGGACTGGATGCCGATCCGCTACGTCAACCGCAGCTTCAACCAGGCCACGCTCGCCGGCTTCTACCGCGTGGCCGACATCGGCCTGGTCACGCCGCTGCGCGACGGCATGAACCTGGTCGCCAAGGAATTCGTCGCCGCGCAGCCGCCTGAGGATCCCGGCGTGCTGATCCTGTCCGGCTTCGCCGGCGCCGCCGAGGACCTGCAGCAGGCGCTGATCATCAACCCGCTCGATTCGGACGACATCGTCGAAGGGCTCGCCTCTGCGCTGGCCATGCCGCTGGAGGAGCGCCGCGAGCGCTGGCAGGCGATGTTCGACTACCTGCAGCGGCACGACATCGCCGCCTGGCGCTCGGCGTTCCTCGAGGCGCTGGCGCAGGCCTGATCGCGCCGCACACGGAAAAAAGGCGGCCCCGTTTCCGGGGCCGCCGTCGCGCCTTCGCCGCCGTCAGAACTTCTGCGTGTAGCGCAGGTAGTAGAAGCGCCCGATGTCGAAGCCGCCGTAGTACGGGAACGAGGAGTTCGGTGCGGTGTACATCACCGGCCCGACGTGGTCGAACACGTTGTTGGCGCCGACCGAGATCGTGGCGTTCCAGGGCGCGTTCCAGCGCACCTGCAGGTCGTGGAACGTGTTGGCGCCGGTCCGGTTCAGCGGCGCCGCGCCGGTGTCGGGCGCGACGTGGTCCGGCAGGTTGCATTCGCCCTCGAACGAACAGGCCTCCTTGATGCTCGAGTAGTAGCGCGCGGTCCAGGTTGCGCCGAAGTCGCCGAGCGTCCAGTCCAGGCTGGCGCTGGAACGCAGGCGGAAGTTCGCGCCGAGCACGGTGCTGAGGCCGTTGTTCACCTGCACCACCGGCGCGTCGTCCGTCGCCTTCACGTCGAGGTGGCTGACGTAGGTGGTGTCCCAGCGCAGCGCGAAGCGGCCGAACGAGAACTCCGGCAGCCGGTAGTTGATGCCGAGGTCGAAGCCTTCGGTGTCGACCCAGCCGCGGTTCACCGTGCCGCGCAGCGCGTAGTTGACCACGCCGTTCGCGTCGCGCGTGAACAGCCTCGGCGTGCAGCGCGCGTCGATGCCGCGCACGTAGCAGTCGTCGAGGATCTGCTGCACCGTGTCGGCGCCGATCGCGTTGGCGACGTGCACGCGGAACCAGTCGACGCTGAGATCGAAGCCCTGGAACCAGCTCGGGCTGTAGACCAGGCCGAGCGCCTTGCTGGTGGCCGTCTCCGGCTTCGTGTCCGGATTGGAGCCGGCGAAGAACTGCGTGCCGGTCTGGCACGGCAGCACCGTGCACAGCCGCCCGCCCTGCCCGACCTGCACGTAGTTCGTCGGCGCGTGCGGAATGCCGGCCCCGGTCGCGCAGCGCGCCGCGATCGCCGGATTCGTCGCCGCCGCGCCGCGCACCGTGTCGCAGGGATCGGCGTAGGCGTCGAACGTGCCGCCGATGCCGCCGAACAGGTCGGCGACCGTCGGCGCGCGGAAGCCCTGCGCGTAGGTGCCGCGCACGAGCAGGTCGTCGATCGGCTTCCAGGTCAGGCCGAACTTGCCGTTCGTGGTGTCGCCGAACGAGGAATAGTCCGAATAGCGCCCGGCGAGGTTGAACGACAGCTGGCGCGCGAACGGCAGGTCCTTCAGCACCGGCACGTCGATCTCGACGTAGTACTCGTCGACCGAGTAACGGCCGCGGGTCGGGCCCGACGAGAGCGTCGTGCTGAGGCCGGACTGGCTGAACGCGTCGGGCACGAAGTTGCCCATTTCGCTGCGGTACTCGTAGCCGGCGGCGAGGCCGAGGTCGCCGGCCGGCAGCGTGAACACCGAACCGGTGACGTTCACGCTGTAGTCGACCGTCTTCGTACGCCCGGTGCTGTTGTAGTACGGGAACAGGAACTTCTGCAGCTCCGGATCGCCGAGCGACCCCGAGCCGCCCTGGCCCGCGGGGATCATCGGGTTCCACGGGATGCACGAGCCCGGCGCGCTGCCGTACGGAAGCGGGTGGTCCGGCGTCCCGCAGGTCACGCGGCCGGTGAAGGGATCGAGGAACGACGGGCCGAGCGCCGCCCGCATCGCCGGCAGGCTGTAGTCGCCGTGGCTGATGCGCAGCATGTCGTTGGTGTTGACGTAGCCGCCGACGTCCCAGTTCCAGGCGTGGTCGCCGACGTTGAACGAGCCTTCCAGCGTGGCGGAGACGCGGTAGGTCTGCAGGTCGCTCTGCGTCGTGCGCGGCACTTCCCAGCCGCGGCGGTAGAAGTGGATCGCCGTGGCGTCGTCCGGATCGGCGACGTGCTGCAGGCCGAACGGGTTGTAGTAGCTGTCGACCGACAGCGGGATGTTCACCGTGCGCGCGCCCGACTGCAGCGGGTAGCCGGCGATCTGCTGCAGGGTCGAGCGCTTGTTGTACAGGATGTCGGTGGAGAAGCGGAGATTGTCGGTCAGCTCGTAGGTGCCGTTGACGAACAGCGAATGGCGCTCGGTGCCCGTCTGCAGGAACATCTGCTCGTTGGAGTTGGTGAGGTCGTCCGTTCCGCCCAGGCGGTTGGTGCCGTGGTAGTCGGCGAGGTTGAACGGATCGCCGCCCGGCCGCAGCGTGCAGGCGCCGTACGGGCTCTCGTCCTGGCCCGGGCAGGAGCCGTCGGGGAAGAAGAACGCGCCCCATTGCGACACCGGCGTCATCGCGTTCGGATCGTTGGGATGGTACGTGCCGTTGCCGGAGGCGCTGTACGGCCGGTCCTTCGCCCAGACCGGATCCTCCTTCGAATACTCGGCGCTCATCGTGATCGAGCCGCGCTCGTTGTGCGAGCCGAGCGTCATGCTGTAGGTCTGCTTGGCGCCGTCGTCCTCGTCGAACTGGCCGACGTAGGCGCTGGCCTCGGCGCCGTCGTAGTTCTTGCGCGTGATCACGTTGACCACGCCCGCGATCGCGTCCGAGCCGTAGATCGCCGAGGCGCCGTCCTTCAGCACTTCGACGCGCTCGATGACGCTGAGCGGAATCTGCGAGAGGTCCTGCACGCCGGAGGTGGTCGCGCCGAGGCGCTTGCCGTTCAGCAGCACCAGCGTGCGGTTGGCGCCGAGGTTGCGCAGCGAGATGTAGTAGCCGCCGACGACCTCGCCGGAGGCGAGCGCGTCGGCGCGGCTGATCGGCGGCGCGCCGGCCTCGCTCAGGTTCTGCAGGATGTCGGCGACCGAGTTGAAGCCCTGGTGCTCGATGGCCGTGCGGTCCAGCACGACGATCGGCTGCGCCGTCTCGACGTCCGCCTTGCGGATGCGCGAGCCGGTGACCGTCACCGTTTCCAGCTGCTGGTTCGTCTCCTCCGGCGCATCCTGCGCCAGCGCCGGCGCCGCGGCGTGCGCGAGGGCGAGCGCGGCGCCGCTCAGGGCCGGGACGCGCAAGCCGCGCAGGATCGCATTTCGAAGCAAAGTCGTTCTCATGGTTTTCTTCTCCCTAGGGGCAGCGAACAGCCCGCCTTCACGGGCTGGCCGAAACATTAGAAAAACGTGAGCCGGCAGCCTTGGCCGGTCCTTGCGGGAGTGGTTGCACAAATTGACGAGCGCGCGCGTCGCGCAGCCCGCTCGCGGTCACGCCGAAGCGGCGCTTGAACGAGCGCGAGAACGCGCAGCGGTTCTCGAACCCGGCGACGCGCGCGATCTCGGTGATCGCCAGCCCGCTGTCGCTGATCAGGCGGCGCGCGCGGCCGAGGCGCTGCTCGACCAGCACGGCGTGCGGCGTCTCGCCGTACACGCTGCTGAACGCGCGGATGAAATGGCACGGCGAATAGCTCGCCATGCGCGCGAGTCCGGCGATGTCGAGGTCGAGATGGCAGCTCGCCTCCATCACGTTGCGCACGCGCTGCAGGCGCAGGAAGATGCTGCGCCGCTGCGCGCGCGTGCGGCCGGGGCAGCGGTCGACCAGCGGGTCGAACGTCGACTGCAGGTCGACGATCAGCGCGGCGAATGCCGCCGCCGCGCTGCGCGCCCGCGCGGCGCCGCCGTCTTCCGCGCCCGCGCCGGCGCGCGCAAGGCGGATCGCCGCGCGGCGCAGCGCGCGGTCGGCCTCGTGCACGGCGGGGATCAGCGGCGGATCGAGCGGCGCGCCGTGCTCGTCGCCGACCAGGCGCTGCCACAGCGCGGCCGGCGCGAGCACCGCGACCCACAGGGCGTTGCCGCGGCCGATCGCCTGCAGGCGCTGGCCCGCCTCGGCGACCATCACGGCGCCGCGCTTCAGCACGCGGCGGTGCTCGCCGTCGGACCAGTGCAGATGCCCGCGCAGCGGAACCAGCACGGCGATCGCCGCGCCGTCCGCGTGCAGCACGCAGCCGCGGCCGCCGCCGACGACCACGCGCAGCCGTTCCCCGTCCGCCTCCTCGCCGTCGAGGCGTCCGCCGTTGACCAGTCGTTCGCAATGAAAACGCATCCGCTCGCTCCTCCGTTTCGACGGATGCATCGTCGGTTCCGCCGCCGCGCGAGTCAGGAAGAACCTGCGAAATCCGGCCGAGATTTCACGGCGTATCGACGAAACGGCTCCGAATGGCGCATGCGCCGCTCGCTTCGGCGCATCGGGCGGTGAGCGCCCGCGTCGCGCGTCGACGGCGCGGCATCGCCATGCGTTCGTCCGCGCAGCGCATCGGCCCGGCCGCGGCGCTCGGGACTCGGACGCGAAACGTTCGCGCAAGCCACGACGCAGGCGCGCAACACGCGCCCGCGTCGTGCGGGAGGAGCAGGTTCGGCCGGCGCCGCGTGCGGCGCCTGCGTCTAGGCGCAGGCTTCGGCGACGGCGGCAGTGCGGGCGGGATGCGCCGCGGCGGATACGCGCTGCGCGGCGGGCTCGCAGGGGACGAGCGTCGAGGAATGCGCGACGCGCTGGAACATCAGCGCGGCGGCCGACAGCGCGAGCGAGAGCACGGCCAGCACGAACGGCATCGCGCGCAGCCAGCGCTCGCGCCGCGGGCGCGAGGGAGCGGGCGCATGTGCGGCCTCGGCCGGCGAATCGACGAAGCGCGCGGGCGCGATCAGCCGGTAGCCGATCCGCGGCAGCGTCTCGATGTAGCGCGGCGCGTGCGCGTCGTCGCCGAATGCGCGGCGCAGATCGGCGATCGCCTGCGTGACGACGTCCGGCGTCGGGCAGGTGCCTTTCCACACCTCGTTCAGCAGGTCGTCGCGGCTCAGCGTGCGTCCGCCGGCGTTCGCCAGCCGCAGCAGCACCGCGATGCTCTTCGGCGTCAGGCGCCCCGCTTCGGGCCGCGTCGTCACGCGCAGCGTGTCGACGTCCACGACGTGGGCGCCGATCGCCAGGAACCGCGGCAGGCGCGCGGTTCCGAACGGAGCCGAACCGGTGTCGATGTTCTCGATGCTGAGCAGCATGGCAAGTCCGATCGCGCGAAAGCGAAAACCTGCGCCGCACCCGGGCGCGCTCGGGACGGACGATCGACGCTGCGCGGCCCCATCGCCGCGCGCCGCCCGTCCGCCGTGCAAGACTGCCGCGCCGCACGCCTCGGCGCACGCGCCATCCGGCGTTTTCGCGCCGGCACGACGTGCGCGTGCGCCGAAGCGAAGCGGCCGGCCTCGCGCCGCCGCGGCGCCGCGCCTTGCAAGCCGCGCGTCCGGCCTCTAGCCTCGCCGGTCCGTTCCCGGGGAGTTGCGCCGATGACCTTCCGTTCGCTGCCGCTGGCGCTCGCCGCCGCGCTGGCCTGCTCGACCGCGTGCGCCAAGGATCCCGCGCCGGACGCCGCCGGCGCGCACCGCTTCGTCGAGACCCTGAACGCGGACTACAAGGCGCGCTACGTCGAGCCCAACGCGGCCGAATGGGTCGCCGAGACCTACATCACCGACGACACGCAGATGCTGACGGCGCGCGCGAACGAGCGCTGGCTGAAATGGCTGGCCGAAGCGATCGAGCAGGCGCGCGCGTTCGACGGCGTGCGCGGCGTCGCTGCCGCGGACCGCCGCGCGCTCGACCTGCTGAAGCTGCAGACGGCGATGCCGGCGCCGAGGGACCCGGCGCACCTGACCGAGCTGACCGCGCTGGCCTCGAAGCTCACCGCCGCCTACGGCGCCGGCAAGTACTGCCGCGATCCGGCCGATCCGGCCAGCTGCCGCACGCTCGACCAGCTTTCCGAGACGCTCGCCGACGACCGCGACTGGGACCATGCGCTCGACGCCTGGGCCGGCTGGCACCGCGTCGGCCGCGGCATGCTGCAGGACTACCGCCGCTTCGTCGAACTCCTCAACGAGGGCGCGCGCGACCTCGGCTACGACAACGTCGGCACGATGTGGCGCTCCGGCTACGACATGCCGCCGGACGCGTTCGCGCGCGAGACCGACCGGCTGTGGAGCCAGGTGCAGCCGCTGTACCGCGAGCTGCAGTGCTACGCGCGCGGCCGCCTGGAGCAGAAGTACGGCGGCAAGATGCCGAAGGACGGCACGATCCCGGCGCACGTCACCGGCAACATGTGGGCGCAGGACTGGTCGCACCTGTACCCGCTGCTGCAGCCGTATCCGGGCGTCGGCAGCCTCGACGTGACCGCCGCGCTCGCCGCCGAACGCGCCGCCGTGGCGGTCAAGCTGCCGGCGGAGCTCGCCGGCGCGAGCGCGGAGGAAAGGCTCGCCTACCAGAAGCGCCAGGGCGACCTGGACTACGCCAAGACGATGGTGCGGCGCGCCGAGGACTTCTACACCTCGATCGGCTTCCCGCCGCTGCCGGCCTCGTTCTACGAGAAGTCGATGCTGCTGCGGCCGCGCGACCGCGACGCGCTGTGCCACGCCAGCGCCTGGCCGATGGACCTGGGCAGCACCGACATGCGCATCAAGATGTGCATCCGCCCCACCGAGGAGGAGCAGTACACGATCTATCACGAGATGGGGCACGTCTACTACTACCTCGCCTACAAGGACATCGCGCCGATCTTCCAGGCCGGCGCCAACGACGGCTTCCACGAGGCGATCGGCGACACGATCCGGCTGAACATCACGCCGGCGTACCTCGCCCGCATCGGCCTCGCCCGCGACGCCGGCGGCGCGGACGCGAAGAAGGCGGCGCTGAACGCGCAGATGAAGCTCGCGCTGGAAAAGGTCGCGTTCCTGCCGTTCGGCCTGCTGATCGACAAGTGGCGCTGGGGCGTGTTCGACGGTTCGATCGCGCCGGACCGCTACAACGCCGCCTGGTGGGAGCTGCGGCGCAAGTACCAGGGCCTGTCCTCGCCGGTCGCATCGACGCCGGCCGACTTCGATCCGGGCGCGAAGAACCACGTGCCGACGAACGTGCCGTACATGCGCTACTTCCTCGCCGACATCCTGCAGTTCCAGTTCTACCGCGCGCTGTGCGAGGCGGCCGGCCACGAGGGGCCGCTGTCGCAGTGCTCGATCTACGGCAACAAGGAAGCCGGCGCGAAGTTCTGGGCGATGCTCGGCAAGGGCGCCAGCCAGCCCTGGCAGCGCACGTTGAAGGAGCTGACCGGCAAGGACGCGATGGACGCCAGCGCGATCAACGACTATTTCGCTCCGCTCAAGGCCTGGCTCGAGGAGCAGAACAAGGGCAGGAGCTGCACCTGGCAGTAGCCGTCGCGCCGGTCGGCGCGATGCGAGAAGATGCCGCCCGGCCGGGATGCATCCGGCCGGCCCCGCCGTTCACATCACGAGAGATGCGCATGCAACGCTGGATCAGACTCCCCGACGGCCGCTTCGTCGACGCCAACCGCATCGCCTACGTCGGCAAGCCCGAGACCTACTCGCGCTTCGACGAGGACGGCAACGACCTCGGCGTCGGCTATGCGGTCAGCATCGGCACCGATTTCCCGCGCGAGGCGCAGATCAGCGTGACCGGCAGCAAGGACGAGGTGCTCGCGGTGCTGCGCGCGATCCTCGGCGCACCGGCCGCGGCCGCGCCGGCGGCCGGCTGAGCGCGCCGCACGCGGCGCACGGCGGCGACACCGGCATGGCGGCGGCCAGCCTCCCGCTTCCGGCGCCGGCCGGCACGGCCGGCGCGTGGACCGACATTCCGCGCCTGGCACTGCGCCTGCTCGCGCGGCACTGGCCGGCGCTGCTGTTCTGGTACTTCCTGCAGCGCGTCCTCTACGATCTCCTGATGCAGGCGGCGATCGCGCTCGCCGCGCCGTCGCTGCTGCTCGCCTACGCGGCGATCGCGGTGCTGGTGGTGGCCGAGCTCGTCGCGGTCATCGCGATGTTCCTCTGCCTGCGTCCCAGCCTGCCGACGCTGTCGCGCGCGGACGTGCCGCAGGCGCCCGCCGGCCACGGCTGGACGCGCGCGCTCGCCGTCGCGCTGCTGCCGTTCTTCGCCTACTACACCACCTGGGGCCTGCTCGACGGGCTGCGCCGGCAGTTCCAGTTGAACTACCTGTTCTCGGTCGTGCAGGAGCGCCAGGTTTCGCTGACCGACGTGCTGCACCTGCCCTGGCTCTGGCTGGCGCTGGCGCTCTCCTGGGCCGTGCGCCACGTGAGCCAGAAGCGCGCGAAGGCCTCCGGCGGCGTCGGCTGGTCGGTGCTGGCCACGGCCTGCGAGGCGTACTGGGTGTTCGTCGGCGCGCGCGCGGTCGCGCAGGGCCTGGGCCTGGCCAAGGCCTGGTGGCACGAGCGCGTGGCGTATGCGGCGCTGACGCGATGGTGGGACGACCCGCAGGCGCTGTTCCACCTGCTCGCGCCGCTCAAGCGCGCGCTGCTGCCGGCCTGGGACTTCGCCGCGACGGCGTTCGGCGGCATCGTGCTGCCGCTGGTGTGGCTGGCGATCGCGGCGATCGTGTACGGCCTGGACCTGCGCCGCGCAAACCGGCTGGACGCGGCCGACGAGCGCCTGGCCGCGCTCGGCGCCCGCTACAGCGCCCTCCCGCTGCTGGTGCGCAAGCTGGCCGGCAAGGCCAGCGCCGGCTGGACCAGCAAGGGCGTGCCGGTGACCAACAGCCTGCGTCTGGTGCTGCGCGCCGGCCTGCCGGCGGTGGTCGTGCTGTGCGTGTGCTACCAGGCGCTGGAGCTGGTCGACGCCTGGGCGTGGCGTGCCGCCGTGCTCCTGCTCGGCCCGCACGAGAGCGCGTGGTGGGACGTCGTCGGCCAGCCGCTGTCGGCGCTGCTCGGCGGGCCGCTGTCGACGCGGCCCGCGCTCACCGAGATCGTCCGCGTCGCGCTGCTCGCCGCCACGTTCGACTGCGCCAGCGCGCGCGTGCGCGCCGCCGACGCCGGCCCGGCCGCGACGCCGGCTACGGAGTGAAGCGCAGGTAGCGCCCGGCCGGCTCGCGCTCCGGCCAGGGCATGAAGATCTCCGGCCGCAGCGTCTTCGCGTCCAGCCCGCGCGGCACCTGGTAGACCTGCTCGAACTGCCAGGGCTTGCCGGGCCGGGCCTCGATGCGCCTGAAGTCCGCGCCCGTGCCGCTGCCGCAGGCCTGCGGCAGCGTGTGCCTGACGCCGAGCTGGCCGAACGCGTCGGCGTTCCAGACGCGTCCGCGCGCGTCGCTGATGCGGCTCCTGCAGCGGTCGAGCTGCCTGGGCGTCGTGCCTTCGTCCGCGACCACCTCGAAGCGCGCCACCAGCACCCGGGCGTCGTCGCGCTGGCCGGGCCGGTCGCGCTCGGTCAGGTTGAGCAGGCGCCAGCGCGCGCCTTCGTACGCGGCCGAGGCCGCCGTCGGCACGTCGACCGGCCGCAGCGGATGCGTGCGCGCATAGGCCTGGCGCGCCTCGCGATAAGGCGCGTACAGCGCCCACGCGCCGAGCAGCGCCGCGCCGAGCAGCCACAGGCGCTGGCGCTGCCGCGCGCCGGAACGGGAGACGGGAGCGGCGTCGCTCATGAGCGCAGGTCGATCTCGTCCGCGATGCGCGCCTGCACCTGCTCGGCAGTCTGCGCGCCGGTGCCGAGGTCGATCTCGATCAGGCTGTCCATCTGCCCCGGCGTCAGCGGGCCGCGGTAGATCTGCAGGCGCGCGCCGGGCACCTGCGCGGGCGGCAGCTCGAAGAAGAACGCGCCGCGCGCGGGCAGGCCGGGCGCGAGCTCGATGCCGGACAGGTTCACGCCGCGCACGCGCGGCCGGTCGTCGCCGGCGGCCTGGTAGTCGTAGCCGTCGCGCGTGTGCAGGCGCGCGCTGATCGGCGCCGGCTCGCGCAGGACTTCGGCCTCGAGCACGACCGACAGCCATACGCCCGGCGTGCGCAGGACGCGCGACTCGTCACCGATGTCGGCGACGCGGTAGCGTCGCGCGAGGCGCACGCCGTCGACGACGACGGCCAGATCGCGCGCCTCGACGCGCTGCCCGAGCGCGCCCCGCACGACGAACGGTGCGAGCTTGTCCTCGTAGCTCGGCTGCGCCTTGCGCAGCAGCACGACCGCAACGACGCCGAACGCCAGCCACAGCGCGCTGCGCCACGCCGGCCCGAGGCGCGCGCTCACGGCACGGCCGCCCTGGCGCGCCGGTCCTCGACGGCCAGCTTGAACGTCGCCGCCGGCCCGTCCTGCAGCCAGCCGCTCTCGGT
>Ga0180222_1000986_pt1 | contig 34336 bp, 30 predicted proteins | sample eDN5th37CKraftOP_FD_151336 | JGI IMG/M metagenome (GOLD analysis project Ga0180222, IMG submission 151336) | Enriched Organic Plus compost microbial communities from Emeryville, California, USA - eDNA 5th pass 37_C Kraft OP (version 2) (version 2) ...
CCGACCTGACCAAAAGCACCTACTCGGGCGAGTTCGGCTTTCTGCTCGTCGAGCCCGCGGCCGATCCCGGCCGCTACGACCGCGAGGTCATGCTGGCGTCCCACACGTGGCTGGGAGAATGGGTCAGCATGCAGGACATCAGGAAGGGCCCGCCGCCGAACAACGGCCTGGAGGTCATGTATCACGCCGCCACGCTGGGCGAACGGATGCTGGGGCACGGCGAGCCCATCCGCGTTCGCGCGGGCGAGCGCGTGCTGTTCCGCATCCTCAACGCGAACGCCAGCATGGGCATCTCGCTGGCGCTGCCGGGCCATCGCTTCGAAGTCGTTGCGCTCGACGGCAACCCCGTCCCCGTGCCCGCCACGGTGGATGTGCTCAAGCTGGACGTGGCGGAACGCGCCGACGTCATCGTGCAGATGAACAATCCCGGCGTCTGGGTTTTTGGATCGACCGACGATGGCGATCGGCAGATGGGCATGGGCGTTATCGTCGAATACGCGAACCGGCGCGGCGCGCCGCAATGGCGCGAGCCGCAACGCAGCGACTGGCGATACGCCACGTTCGCGCGGCGCGACATCGCCGCGCGGCCCGACGAGACGATCGATCTGACATTCGAGAAGATTCCGGGCGGGCGCGGCGGCTACAACCGGTGGACGATCAACGGAAAGTCATGGCCCGCCACCAATCCGCTGTTCACGGTCCGGCAGGGCCGGCGCTACCGCCTCGCCATGACGAACAACAGCGGCGACCGGCATCCGGTGCACATGCACAGGCACACATTCGAGGTCACGAAGGTGAAAGACGTCGCGATGTCCGGACTGATGAAGGATACGATCAGCATGCCGCGGTTCTCGACGGCGGAGATCGATTTCATCGCCGACCACCCGGGCGCGACGTTCTTCCACTGCCACCATCAGGACCACATGGACGAAGGCTTTGCGGGGCTGATCACCTACGCATGACCGCGCCCCTCTGCGACGCAACTTCGGCGGAAACTGCGCTAGGCCGGGAGCTCCCAGATGCGCAGGATGTCGCCGCCGTAGCCGTAGTGCTGGGCGAGGAAGCGCACGGTCTTGCGCTCGGCGGGGGTGAGCTGGAAGCGGTCCTCGCCCTCGCCCAGCCGGTACTTGCGCTCGAACGCCAGCAGCGTCGCGTGATGCTCGGCCGGCAGCGGCTCGACCGACTTGATGGTGCTGCCGACCTCGCTCTCGGCGACGATCTGCTCGCCGGTGTCGCGCGTGAACGTGAGCGCGTGCTGGCTGGTGATGTGGCGCGCGCGGATCTCCGTCTCGCTGACGGAGAGCACGAGGCAGATCAGCGGCGTGCCGCCCGGGCTCGCGGCATGGAAGACGTCGCCGGGCTCGAGCCGCCCGAACTTGATCTGGCCGTCGTCATCGTCCGCGTTCCACGTCACGCTGCTTTCCCTTCCTTCATCCCGACGTCCGCGCGAGACCCCAACCCGTCCAGTGCTCCGTCAGACGCAACACACCGCGCGTCACAGCGGACTGACCTCGTAGTGCTCGTCGAGCAGCAGCGCCGCCCCCTCGGCGCGCGTATGTAGATTTCTATCACTTTGGTTTCAGTTCGAATGTCTTCAGCGTTTCGACCGCGTCCTTAGGGGACATCAGCGGTCCTCCAATGGCTTTGTAGGCACAACTGCGACACAACAATCGGCCTTCGACTCCATGGGTAGCGCTAGTGCCATAGCTGCCTCCACTCGAACAACCGCCGCCCCCTCGCATGCCTTGGCAGGACAGATCGCCCCAAGCCGCGATCGGTATAGGCGTCTCGGGGGGCGGCGAGGCAGACCGTTTGCTCTCGCTCGTCGATGATCGGGAATCAGCCGGACGAAAGATGGAGCCAAGCATCGCCGCGAGCTTGGTCCATTGGCCCCCACCCCGGTGGCCGGCCGGAATACGCGGCTGATCGGGATCGTAACCGCCTCCCGATGGAGGACTTTCGTTGGGAAATAACTCGTCATTACGGCGGCGCCCATTCAGCGACCGAAGCGGGGAAAAGGCCAAGGGTGTCTCCTGACATGTTGCATGAACAAATCAGGAACACAATGGCGAGGACAGGCGGGCGAGCTAGAAGATATTCCTATAGCTGGGAGGTGCGGGGAAAACGCTGTCCTGGGCCGGAACGAAGGACAAGCGGTCGCATGTTGCCGGAACAGCGTGTACGAAGCCCACCCGCCGAACCGCGCAGCTTGAGCACGGCGGCTGGACCGCCCGCCGGCGTTGCCGCTGGCGACCCGTTCCGCTATCTAGGGCGCACGCGCCCGTAGCTCAGCTGGATAGAGCGTTGCCCTCCGAAGGCAAAGGTCACACGTTCGAATCGTGTCGGGCGCGCCAGTGATCCCCACGAACCGCTTCAGGACCCGTTGAGGATGCCCGCTGGCATCGGTTGACAATATTGCCGGCCGCGCCAAGCTCTTTCCGAATGGTGATGTGTGCCATGAGCTTCGCCCTCGTCCTGACGACGGTCAACGCGCCGCACAGCAAGCAGCTCAACGCGGAGGACCTCGCCGCCTGCCTGCGCGATCCGGCCGCGGCGAAAGCCGTGCCCGGACATATGTCGGCATTCTACGGCGAGGTTGATCCGGAGTTGCAGCGGAAATTCGCAAGCGCGTTCGGCATCTCCGAACCCGAACTTGTGGCTGCGGCCAGAACCTTTGCCGCCTACTCCGGCGAATTCTATCCGCTCGCGGCGTGACTCCTTCAAGCGAACAGCCAGAGTGGATGCGGCTTTTGCGGGTCGCGCGCGATCTCATCCGCCAGGTCAACGCGAAGGAACTCGTTATCGACCATTGGACGTTCGGCGGCGGCACCGCGATGATGCTGCAGATCGGCCATCGCGCGAGCCGCGACGTTGATATCTTCCTGACCGATGCGCAGCAGTTGCCATTCCTGGATCCTCAAACGCACGATTTCACGTTCGACCTGGCTCCGACCGATTGCACCGGCGACGGCATCAGATTTCTGCGGCTTGTCTTTGAGAATATCGGAGAAATCGACTTCATCGTGGCGGCCGGGCTCACGCCGCAACCATCAGCGCAAACGGAAATTGACGGCGACCTGATCGCGCTGGAGACAGTTCCCGAGATCATCGCAAAAAAAATTCATTACCGTGGAGCGAGCCTCAAGCCGCGCGACATCTTCGACATAGCCGCCGCAGGCGAGACAGACGCCGCATCGGTGGTGCGCGCGCTGAGGCCGTACAAGGGTGATGTCGCGCAGGCTCTCGTCGCGCTACAAAAGTTGAACCCCGACTTCGTGAGGGCGGCGATCGCCGAATTGGCGATCAAGTCAGGATACGAAACGATCTCGAAGGACGCGCTGCAGCGTGCGACGGAGCTGCTGACCTCAGTTTAACGGCTGGCCTGCCTCGTGGCGTGGAGCTGCCGCGGCCCGTGCAATCATTCTCGCTCCGCCATACGCGTTCTCGCCCCAACAACTTGCGCAATCCAGGGTTGCCACCTACCGCCGGACATTCCACAATATTGAAAAGCAGTCTCGATAACGGTGGGGCGGGGTCGAATGCGTTGGTACTTTCGGGATATTTCGGATGACCCAAGCGAAAAGGAACTGACCCAGCAGGACCAGTTCAACAACGACGAGGTCGCGCTGGCCGAAGCGCTCGTGCGCGAGACCATCCAGAATTCCACCGATGCCCAAGCCTCGTCAGACGTACCTGTACGCGTGCGTTTCGCCATCGCCGACGGCGTCGTCGACCGCACCTTGTCCGCAATTCTCGACGGGCTCTCGCCTCACTTGAGGGCTGCCAACCTCCCTGTGGCTCGGAACAACGAGAGCCTGCGCCTGCTGGTGGTGGAGGATTTTGGCACGACCGGCCTCTCGGGCTCGGTGGAAATCAAGGACGACGGTCAATTCTCGGGCTTCTGGCGCCGCTTCGGACGCTCGAATAAGGAGGGCGCAAAGGGCGGACGATGGGGCCTCGGAAAGCTGGTGTTTCCGTCGGCGTCAGGGATCCGCAGCATCATCGGCCTGACGCAACGTCTGCAGGAGGGTGACTCGTGGATCATGGGACAGGCGATCCTGAGGAACCACGTGATAGACGGGCGCGAATGCGATTCAGTCGGCTTCTGGTGCCGGTCGAATGGGCCGCGGCCCGGCCTGCCGACCGACGATGCGCATACGATCGCAACGGTGAAATCCGCCGCGGGTCTGGCACGGCGGTCCGAGCCGGGCTTGTCTCTGATTGTTCCTGACTTGCTGTCGGACATCACAGAGGAACTGCTGATCGCCGCCACGATCCGGAATTACTATTTCCCGATCCTCACCGGCCGCCTTTCCGTCGAAATCAACGACACGGTCATCGACGCGAAGACGTTCGAATCGTTGGCCGAGTCAGTTTCAGGCGGTGTCACGAGATCGGTGCTCGATTTCGTGCGCGCGCTCGACCGCGCTTCGGAACAGGAACCTTTGTACACGTTGCCGGCAACCTGGCAAACCATAGCCATTACCGCCGACCTCCTGGGAGACGCAACGGTTACCAACCTGCGCGAACAGTTTCGCAACGGCGACCTGTTGCGCATTCGAGCGCCCCTCACCGTGCGTTCGAAGGACGGCAGTGAGGACAAGACTTACGTCGATGCCTATCTGAGGCGAGCTTCGCCCGGCGAGAAGACGCAGACGCTGGTCGTGCGCGGCTCGATCACGGTCCCGACCGAAGGCAGAAAATTTTTGTTCGCGGACTGCAACGGCGCACTGGTTGCGAGAGATATCGCTATCAGCCGTCTGCTGGGCGATGCAGAAAATCCCGCGCATACGCAGTGGAACGAGCGCGCCGACAAGCTGCGCGCCGGATGGCAGTCGGGACGCACCATTGTGCGCAAGGTCCGCAGCCTGCTGCCGGAGCTGCATGCCCTCGTTACGGAACGCGTCGAGCAAGTTGATCCGCTTGCGCTGCTGGAATTCTTCTCGATCCCCAAAGACCACCGCCAGCGTGGCGCGGCCAACGTCGGCCAAGGGCGGCCGAAGGATCTGCCATCCTCGGACCCGAAACCGTTCCGCATCGAGAAAAGAGCAAGCGGCTTTGCCATCCTGCCGGGACCAAGCATCGCGAACTCGACCTTTCCGTTCAAGCTGCGGGTGCGCTGCGCCTATGACGTGCTCACGGGCGACCCATTTTCCCGTTTCAGCCGATACGACTTCACGTTCTACGGCGCCGGCCTCAAGGTAGAGAAGAAGGGAGCGGCACAGCACGTGCCGACCGACGCCAACCAGCTCGATGTGGAGATCAGCGGGGCCGACTTCCGCGTGGACGTGCTTGGCTTCGACTCCAATCGCGACCTCATTATTGAGGCAGAAGGCTGAGCATGGTTTCTGTCCAGCGCCGCTTGAACTCGACTGACCGCCGCAGAATCACACGCGACCGCGTGAACATCGTGCTGGATGAACCGCTCGCCGGCTTTCCAAGCGCGACGGCAAAGATCAATCTCGACGGACTGGACCTGCCCGAGGGTGCGCGGGTCGTGGTCGAGGCCTATTATCGCAGTTCGTCGATGCGATTTCCCTGCGGCACCGTCGCCCACATCGCCCCGACAGCGCCTATGGTCCTGTCCGAGATCGACCGCGGCGGCGCCGTGCAGTTCCGCGTGCTGGTGATCGCTGCGGACGGATCGGGGCGCATCATCGCCTCGGCCGAACGCGTGCGGCCGACGAAATCCGATGACGGACCCGACCGCCAGCCGCTGCTGCCGCTGCGCAAGACCGACCTCGGCAAAGAGCTCTGGAAGATCGACATCGACCCGCGCGGCGGACCCACGCTCCTGATCAACAACCGGGTGCCAGACTTAGCGGCGCGGTTGCCGACCTGGCCGCTGCTGCAGGGACTGATCCTGCCGCACGCATTTCGCGCGGTGCTCCAGAAGCTCGGCTTCGCCGGCGAGGAGGAGGGCGACGACCCGTGGGGAGAGGATTGGCGCAAGTTCCTGCGAGATCTCGATCTTCCCACCGAGCCTGAGGACCGCGATGACGAGGATGCCAGGGAGGAGTGGGTGGAAGCGGCGGTGCGGGCGTTCTGCGAGCTGAAGGACTTCCCTGCGCGCATCAAGATCGCCGAGACCGCAGGAGACTGATGGGATGGCGGACGAAATTCGCTGCTTCAATCAAGACGGGATGTCGGCTTTCTCGGAGTGGCTGCGGGAAGGCGCGGCCGGACCCGTTCCGCCGGACTTGTTGCGCGACGACTCCTTCTCGTCCCGTTTGTGCGGGACCGAGCTGCCGGTCGAGCGGCCATTCCCCGACCGCTACGAGCTCGGATGCCATCTCGTGCAACTGCTCGACTCACTTCCCGCCCAGGACATCTCTTACAACGCCGGCCTATGGACTTGGCTCGCCGCCAAGTACTTCGGACAGCTCAGCCCCATCGGCGCGGACGGAACGCGCACGCTGCGCAAGGAATACGTCTACGTCCTCAGCGACCAGCGGATCTACTACCGGCATCTCGTACGGACACCCTGGTTCTTGGTGAGCAAGCACGGAGAGGCGTGTCGATTCCTGCTCGTGTCGACGCTCAACGACCCTGCGCCGCTAAGCCGCCAAAGCTATCTGCTCGACCAACTTGCGGCACGACGGTTCGTCATTACAAGCCCTACCCTCGTCGCTGCCGCGCGCCGCCTTTATACGGACCCGAGAACGGGTCTACCTCGGCGGGGCGCCGGCGCCAAAGGCCAAGGCTCCCCCCGCCGCCTCGCGCTCATTGCCAACCAGCTGTCGCTGACTTACGACATCAGCGACATGCCGGTGGAGAACTTCATGCGGCTGCTGCCCAGCGAGTTCAGGTGGCTGGATTTGCGCTAAGCGAGGCCGTCTGATTGATGCGATCAGTCGGGACTGATCGCATTGCGACCTTGAGCGTGCTGAAGCAGACGTATCGTATGGGCCTGAATCTCGTAGTGGCAGTAACAGACGACGACTGGTTCGAGATGCTGCGGCGTCTAGCGGGCCTGACCGAAGTGAATTTTTGGGCACCGTCAGCCACGAACTTCCGCGCCTTGCAGCCCGGGGAGCTGTTCCTTTTCAAGCTCCACGCGCCGCGTAACGTCATTGTGGGCGGCGGAATATTCGCGCATGCAAACACAATGCCATGTTCGCTCGCGTGGGCCGCGTTCGGGGAAGCCAACGGCGCGCGATCGGCGCACGAGATGCGTGATCGGATAGCCCGCCTTCGACGAACGCCTCCCGACGACCGCAGCGACTTCACCATTGGCTGCCGGATTCTGACGCAACCATTCTTCTTTGAGGAACGTGATTGGATTCCCGTTCCATCCAGCTGGGCGCGCAACATCGTTTCGTTCAAGACGTACGACACCGAGGATCGTGATGGTCTCGCTCTCTGGGAGGCGGTGAACGACCGGCTTAGAGAAGTACGATTCCCTGGTGTCTCAGAGAGAGACCAGGAACGGTACGGCGCGCCGCAATTGATCCGCCCGCGCCTCGGGCAAGGCGCGTTCCGCGTTCTCGTGACCGATGTCTACGGGCGGCGTTGCACCATCACACGGGAGCGCACGCTCCCCGCACTGGAAGCCGCGCACATCCGGCCCTACAGCGATGGAGGGAAACACGACGCCCGTAACGGCCTGTTGTTCCGGCGCGACATCCGCAGCCTCTTCGATATGGGCTACGTGACCGTCACGCCCGACCTCCGCTTCGAGGTCAGCCGTCGCATCAAAGAAGAATTCGAGAATGGGAGGCACTATTACGCACTGCACGGCCGGTCAATTGACGCGCCGAGCCAGGGCGTTTACCGGCCCGACGCTGATGCGCTTCGGTGGCACAATGAACATCGGTTTAATGGATAACGCCTGTTCCATTGAGCCGGTTGCCCTCGTTGCGCAGCAGCGGCTACAACGCTCTCTGCCGCCTTTATACCGCCCCTTGCGACTCCGGGCGCTCCTGCCCCGCGCTTAGCGAGCAGACGCCAACGGCGCCTCACCGCCTGCCTGCGCGAACCGCTGCTGCCACGAACGCCAACGTGAAGAGCAGGTGAACCACCAGAAACAGCTTCGCGATGTCGCGCGCTTCGCCGCTGGCGACGCCCCAGATGTCGTTCGCCGCGACCGCGCCGAAACCGACGATGTTCGCGACCATGACGGAACGCAGCGTCGCGGGCTCGGCATTCCGCGACAGCCAGTTGAGCACCGCGATGCCGAGAAACGGTCCGCCGAGCAGCCGCAGCAGCGCGAGCAGTTCGGGTGAAGCATCCGCCGGCACGGCATCGCGGCCGAACTCGAGCGGAAAGAACATCAGCGCCAGGCCGACAAGGGCGAGGTAAAGCGCGGACAGGATCAGCGTCAGCTTCGTCATGGCGTCTCCCGCGGGCTACATCAAACGTAGCGGATGTGGCGTGTCTCGCGCATTTGCGGCGGGATCTTCGCGCAAGCGGCGCAAACAGGACAGCCCGACAATTTCCGGCCGGTTTCGCTCGTGCCGCACGTATCAAAAGCGCTCCGGTGCAAAGATTCCAGCGCAACCGCAGCTATCGATTTCACCTGCGCTGGCGCACCAGTTGCTTATCACCCGTCACTCCAAAGCCGACGGCTTGAGAGCTCCGCTTCAAACCTCCGCCGCAAACGTCCCGCTCTCCCCCGCCTCACCCCTTCAACGCATCGACATGCCGCGCGAGCTTGTCGAGGGTCTGGCAGCCGTACTCGACGGCCCCAAATCCGATCGCGCCGTCGCGTTGCGCCCTCGTCGGGTGCAGCTGACGCAGGGTGACGACGGTCTTCCCGTTGCTCTGCTCGTCGAAAGTGACGATGGTCCGGAACCGGTTCGGATCGTCGTCCGTGTCGGTGCCGTGATCCATCTCGATGAGGCGCGGCGGATCGATCTTGCGGAACACCATGCGGTTGTCATAGCGCGTGCCGTCGGGGCCGACGAAGACGAACCGCCACCGGCCGCCGACGCGGATGTCGATCTCGCGCGTTTCGAGCGTGAAGCCTTCCGGCCCGAACCAGACCGGCAAGTGCCGCGGATCGGTCCACACCTTGAACACCAGCTCGCGCGGGGCGGCGACGACCCGCGTCAGGACGATCTCGCGCTCGAGCTCCCACGTGTCGAGGGGCGACCTACTACTTCCGATGCGCTCGCTTGCCACGCGTCTTCTCCCTGGTTTGCAGCTTGAGGACATAGTCTTCCATCCGGTCGAGCCGCGCCTCCCAGACCTCCCGGCGCGCGCCCAGCCACTGCTCGGCGCGCGCGATCGCCGCGCCGGAGACGCTGCACCTGCGCGTGCGGCCGACCTTCTGCGTGGAGATGAGGCCGCTCGCCTCGAGGACCTGCACGTGCTGGACGATCGCCGCGAGGCTGGTCTCGAACGGCGCGGCCAGCTCGCTCACCGAGGCGGGGCCGCGCGTGAGCCGGTCGAGAACCGCCCGCCGCGTCGGATCGGAGAGCGCGTGGAAGACGCGGTCGAGCTGCGTCGATTGGTTAAGCATGTGCTTTAGTATCGCAGCCGCGACGAAAGTCAAGCGACCACTTTAGTATCATCGGGGATGTCCCGCGCGACGGCGCGCGCACGCGCATCAGTGCAGCGGGTTTTCGGAGAATGCCGGCGACATGGAGACAATTGTCGTCGTCTTCATCACGCGGCTTTGACCCTTGCGTCTTCCGTTCGCCATCTCGATACCCCGCCCACCGCAACAATTCCCCACCCGCCGCAAGCCGCAGCGAGCGTGCCCTTCCTGCGTCGGCGATGGTTGCCTCGCCCACCACCCAACGGATGAGGAACCCATGCGACTGTCACGCAGCAATTATCTCAAAGCCGGCGCGATCGCGGCGGCGCTCGCCGCCGGCATGTCGGCGGCGGCCAAGGCGGACGAGGTCACGGCGCTCGCGCCGAACGAAGGCCTGTTCATCGACGGCGAGACCTTCAGCGTCGCCAAGGGCGCGGAGAAGCCGGAATCGGCGAAGGCCGCGCGCGATCTCTCAGCGCGCGAGCTCAGCCCCGGCACGATCATCTTCCGCTCGGGCGACAAGCTCTACATCGCCGAGCCGCCGGCGCGCACCGCCTCGACCGTCGGCAAGAGCTTCCAGGACGGCTGGAAGTCGGCGATGAAGAACTTCCAGGACGACTGGAAGAGCAACTTGAAGAACTTCCAGGACAACTGGAAGTCCGACTACAAGGATCCGAAGTCCCGCGAGGACTACATCTCCTACATGAAGAGCTTCCAGGACAGCTGGGCCAACTACATGAAGGCGATGCCCGAGGACGCGGCGAGCATGCCCGAGGTCGAGCAGCACCTGACGACGGCCATGAAGAACTTCCAGGACGACTGGAAGAGCAACATGAAGGGCCCCGTCGCCGCGCAGGCGATGAAGGACTTCCAGGACCAGTGGAAGAGCTACGTGAAGAACTTCCAGGACGAGTGGAAGAACAACTACATGAAAAATCCCGAGAACTCCTCGCAGAGCGGTCAATCCGCCGCGCTCAAGCAGTTCCAGGATCACTGGTCGACGTCCTACGCCAAGTGATCGCGGCGACCGCGAACGATCCGGAGCCGCCGCGGCGGCTCCGGCCCGTCCCAGACGCAAACCGGCGAGGAGGCCGCCATGACGTCAGGTTCCCATCAGGACAGGCGCCCGCGCGCCCCGGCGATGCGCATCGGCGCCGCGGCCCTGCTCGCGCTGGCGCTCGCCGGGCTCGGCGTGCTCGTGCTGACGGCACGGCCGGCGCCGCTCGCGGCGCAGCCGACGCAGGCCACCGACGAGCCGGAGGAGCACGCCAACCGCGTGGTCTACGAATACGGAGCGCCCAAGACCGACGCGCTCGCCTCGGTCTACAAGCTGATGACGACCAACGGCTGCCTGGAAAAGATCCAGCGCATCTTCAAGCCGTTCAAGTTCCCGATCGACGTGACGCTGCGCGCGAAGAGCTGCGACGGCCTCGAGAACGCCTGGTACCAGCGGCCGGACGTCACCGTCTGCTACGAATACATCCTCGCGGACATCCTGCGGAACGTGCCGAAGGAGACGACGCGCGCCGGCGTGACGCCCGAGGACGCGATGGTCGGACCGTTCATCTACACCATGGCGCACGAGATGGGACACGCGGTGTTCGACCTCATGAACGTGCCGCTGTTCGGCCGCCCGGAGGACGCCGCGGACCAGTTCTCGGCCTACATGATGCTGCTCGTCGGCAAGACCGAGGCGCGGCGGCTGATCGGCGGTGCCGCCTACACCTACGCGCGCTACTTCGACGCGCCGAAGATCACCACCACCGTCACCGCCTTCGCGGACGTGCACAGCGCGCCGCTCGCGCGCTTCTACAACCTCCTGTGCATCGCCTACGGCGCCGACCCGCAGCAGTTCGGCTACGTCGTGCAGCAGGGCTACCTGCCGGCCGACCGCGCGCGCGGCTGCAAGATCGAGTTCGAGGAGATCAACTACGCGTTCCGCAACCTGATCCAGCCCAAGCTCGATCCGCAGATGATGACGGAAGTCCTGAGCGTCGACTGGTACAGGGAGATGGAGCCGCGCGCGAGCACGGCCCCGAGCTTCATCAAGAAGCCGCCGGGATCGACGCCGTACTATCGCCGGTGAGAATTCGTCGCTGCGCTCCCTCGCGATGACGGGAGCGCGCTGGGGAGTGAGCGCGCCGGCGTCAGCCCACGGCCACGCGCTCGGCGTCCGCGAGCACGTCGTGGTCGTAGAGCGTGCGGCGGAAGGCGGCGTGCGCGGCAATCTCGGCGTCGCGGGTGGCGAGATCCTTGTAAGCGGAATCGTAACGCAGACCGTTCTGGCGCGCGCCGAGCTGCACCTGCCCGACGCGCTCGCGCCGCAGCTTCTCGTAGGCTTGGAGCGCGGCCGGCGCGGACTTAACGTCGGCGCGCGCGAGGATGGTGGCGAGCGCCATGCCGTCCTCGATCGCCTGGTTGGCGCCCTGGCCGAGGTGCGGGAGCATCGGATGGGCGGCATCGCCGAGCAGCGTGAGGCGGCCCTTGGTCCAGTTCGGCGACGGGTCGCGGTCGTAGAGCGCCCAGCGGAACGTCTGCTTCACCTGGCGCAGCAGGTCCTCGATGCGCGGGTCCCAGCCGGCGAACTCGGCGCGCAGCGCGTCGGGATCGCCCGCGGCGGTCCAGGATTCCTTCATCTGCGCGTCGGCCGGCACGAAGCCGACGTAGTTGACGAGCTCGCCCGCGCGCACCGGGAAGACGAGGAAGTGCTTGCCGTGGCCGAGCCACATCTGCCAGGCGTTCGTCGGCCATTGCGGGATCGCGGCATGCGGCACCAGCCCGCGATAGGCGACCGAGCCGGAGAACACCGGTGTCGAGGGCGGCACCGCGAACGGCCGCAGCACCGAGTGGATGCCGTCGGCGCCGACCGCGACGTCGCCTTCCGCGACCGCGCCGTTCTCGAAGGCGACGCGCACGACCTCGCCCTCCTGCGAGAAGCCCTTGGCGCGATGGCCGGTGTGGACGACGCCCGCGGGCAGCGCGGCGGCGAGGAAGTTGACGAAGTCCGCGCGGTGCATGCCGCGCACCGGCGTGCCGGCGCTGTCGGTGACCTGCACGGAGGCGATCTCGCTGCCGTCCTGGCGGAAGTAGCGCGAGGCGGCGCCGACCGGCGCGCCGTAGCGATCGAGCGCGGGGCCGAGCCCGACGCGGGCGAGATGGCGCGCGCTGTTGGGCGTGACGATGACGCCGGCGCCGATCTCGCCGAGCGCGGGCGCCTGCTCGTAGACCGAGACGCGCAGCCCCTGCGCGATCAGCGCGTTGGCGGCGAACAGCCCGCCGATGCCCCCTCCGATGATGATGACGTGCACGTGCTCTGGTCCCTGGGTGATGCGTTTCCGGTCCGCCGCTGCGGGCGGCGTTGTTCGGGAGAGTTTGTGCGGCAAATGCGGCTGAATGTCTGCTGCGAAATGTTTCGGGCTGCCATGCGGACGGGCGATTTTTGCAAGCGATTCCGAGAGGCTGCGCACGGCAAGGCAAGGCGCTGCGGCGGCGCGCCGCGGCGCGTGCGCCGGCGCGTCGCGGGGCACCGGCCGGAACCGCGCCGCCCGGCAGCCGTTGGCGCATCAGCCAAGGCTCGGGGCCGCAACGTCGAGGACGCACCATGCGCAAGATCATCCTGTCCGGCATCGCACTGGCGGCCGCGCTCGCCGCCGCCATGCCGGCGCTGGCCCAGAGCAAGGCCAGCCAGCAGTTCATCAAGACGTCGATCGAGGGCAACCTGTCCGAAATGCGGATGGGCAAGCTCGCGCAGCAGAAGGGCGCGAGCGAGGAGACCCGCGCCTATGGTCGCGAGCTGGAGCAGAATCACACCGCCGCCAACGCCAAGGCGGTCGCGCTGGCGCAGCAGCTCGGCGTCAAGCCGCCGACGGAGCCGAGCAAGGCGCAGCGCGCGGCCTACAACCGCATCTCGAAATTCTCGGGGACGAAGTTCGACCGCGAGTTTGCGAAGTACATGGTCAAGGACCACAAGGAGGACATCGCGGACTTCCAGAAGGAGGCGAAGCGCAAGGACGATCGGCTGATGGGCTACGTCAACGACACGCTGCCGGTGCTGCGCAAGCACCTGACGGACGCGCAGACGCTGGAGCGGCAGGCCACCGCCGCGCGTGCGGCCGCGCAGGGCAACGAAGCCCGTTAGCGGACAACCAGGACCGACGGTTCGGGATCATGGTCTTTTGCGCATGATCTGGTCCGAAAACCGGTTCCCACTTTTCGGGATCATGCTCTTTTGCGCATGATCTGGTCCGAAAACCGGTTCCCACTTTTCGGGATCATGGTCTTTTGCGCATGATCTGGTCCGAAAACCGGTTCCCACTTTTCGGGATCATGCTCTTTTGCGCATGATCTGGTCCGAAAACCGGTTCCCACTTTTCGGGATCATGCTCTAGCGCACGCTCTTGCGCTTGGCGATCGCCTGCTCGAGCACGGCGATGTTGGCGGCGACGTAAGGGTTCTGCGGATCCTTGGCCCGCGCCTCGGCGAGCTTGACGCGCGCGGTGGCGTAATCGCCGCGCAGGATCATCGAGTAGCCGATGTTGTTGAGCACCTCGGGCGTGGGGCCGGTGAGACGCAGCACGTTCTTGTAGGCACGGTCGGCGAGATCGAAACGCTTGAGACGATCGTAGGCGGCCGCGAGCCCGAGCCAGGCCTCGGCGTCGTTGACGCTTGCCTCGGTGGCGCGGCGGAAATACTGCTCGGCCAGACCATAGTTGCCGTCGGCATAGGCGCGCTTGCCCTTGGCGAGGTCGTCGTAGGGGTCGGCGCCGAGCAGCGACTGCGACGGCGGCTGCAGGTCGGTGAGGTGCGGCTCGGCCGGCGTCGCGACGCCGCCGGCGGCAGGCACGGGCTCGCCCGCGACCGAGCCGGTGGCCTGCGGATCGTCGGGCGTGGCCGGCTTGAAGGCGCCGGCGAGATCGAACGAGGCGGTCTGGCAGGCGGCGAGCAGGAGCACGCAGGCAAGCGCCGCGAACGGCGCGCGAACGCGCGCAAGGACGCGCGGCATGCGGAACGAGACCAACCGATGCAGACGGATACGCATACGCTCGCTCAGGGAACTTTCTGTTCCGAGGGCCGGTCTCGGACGCTGAACAGAGCGTTAACGTAGGCGCAGAGTCTTAAAGTTCGGTGATGCCGCGCAATGGTTGTGGCGCGCACGCTCGGCGCGCACCGCGCGATGAACCGCCGTCAGAACCCGCCGACGGCGTAGCGCACGATGACCGGCGTGAGGATGACGATGAACAGCACCGGGAACACGCAGATCATCAGCGGCACCGAGAGCTTGGCCGGCAGGCTGTAGGCCTTCTCCTCGGCGGCGGAGAGGCGCTTGTCGCGCATCTCCTCGGAATAGACGCGCAGCGCATCGGTAATCGAGGAGCCGAGCTCGTCCGACTGCTGGATCAGCGTCGCGAAGGAGCGCACCTCGTCGAGGCCGAGGCGCTCGCCGAAATGCTCCAGCGCCTGGGTGAGCGTGTGGCCGGCGCGGATCTCGAGGTTTGTGAGGTGGATGTTGGCGGATAGCGCGGGATAGCACTCGCCGAGCTCGCGCGAGACGCGCTCGAGCGCGGCTTCGAGCGACACGCCGGCGCCGGCGCAGACCACCAGCAGGTCCATGAAATCGGGAAAGCCGGCGCGATACTCCACGCGCCGCGCCGCGATCAGCTTGTCGAGCATGAGGCTGGGCAGGAGATAGCCGGCAAGGCCGCCGCAGACGAGGAAGACGTAGAGATAGTCGGACAGGCGCGTCGAGACGAGCGGCAGCACCAGCAGCACCAGCACGGCGAGCACCACCGCCAGCACGGCGCGGACGAGGAAGAAGAATCCGACGGCGCGCGGATCGAAGATGCCGGCCTGGACGAGGCGCTGGCGCAGCACCTTCATGTTGTCGCCGTCCATCGAGGCGTAATGCCTGGTGGTGTAGTCGATGAGCCGCTGCATGGCCTTGAGGCCGGACTGCGCCAGCGCCGTCGCGCCCTGCGCCTCCTCGACGACGCCGATCCCGGCCGCCCTGCGCTTGACCGCCGTGCGGGTGCGCACCAGCGCCATCAGCCCGTAGGCGAGCGCGGCGGCGGCGAGGAACACCGAGCCGGCGAAGACGACGCTGACGTCGCCCTCCTCGCGCAGGAAATGCTCAATGACGAGATTCCACATGGCTCAGGCCGCTCCCGCAATCGCGCGCATCGTCAGATCTTGAAGTTGACCATGCGGTACATGAGCAGATTGCCCAGCACCATCCAGCCGGCCGCGGCATAGAGGATGTAGTGCGTGAGGTCGTACTGCCAGACGCTGCCGTAGAAGTCGGGCGAGACGAACTGCACCACGAAGAACATGCCGATCGGCAGCGCGGAGAGGATCATCGCCGAGAAGCGCGCCTCCGAGGCCATGGCCTTGACCTTGCGGCGCAACTTGAAGCGCTGGCGGATCACGGAGGACAGGTTTTCCAGGATCTCGGACAGGTTGCCGCCGGTCGAGCCCTGGATCGAGACGGCGGTGACGAACAGCGGCAGGTCGTCCTGGCCGACGCGGTAGTGAAGGTTGCGGATGGCGGTCTCGACGTCGGCGCCGTAGGTGATCTCGTCGGCGACGATGCCGAACTCGCTGCCGACCGGATCGGGGAACTCGCGCGAGACCATGGCGAGCGCGACCGGCACGGGATGGCCCGCGCGCAGCGAGCGCACGATCACGTCGATGGCGTCGGGGAACTGCACGCTGAACCTCTTGAGCCGCCGCGCGCGCATGACGCGCAGCACGAAATAGGGCAAGCCGATGCCGGCCACCAGCGAGACGATGGCGGCCTCGACCAGGCTGTCGCGCCAGTTGGCGATAAAGGCGAAGATCACCAGCATGCCGAAGGCTGCGAAGCTCGCGGCCTTGCCGATGCCGATGGAGAGGCCCGACTGCATGACGAGCTGGTTGAGGGCCTGGATGTCGAACGAGAACTCGCCGTCGTTGGTGAGGCCGCGCTCGCGCCGCAGCTGCACCAGCACGTTGGCCCGGCTGGTTCCGTCGTTGAGCAGTTCGAGGCGGCGGTTGATGCGCTTGCGATAGGTCGCCGTGGAATAGAACAGCAGGTACATCGCCTCGAGCGCGAGCACGGCCGCTCCGGCGACCAGCAGGCAGAACAGCACGAGCGGGGTGACGTCGACCTCGGGGAGGGTCATGGCAACTCCGGAGCCGCGGCCCGGCCTGTTCCGGCCGTCGGCGTTTGCGCGCGTAGCCACCCCCCTCCCTGTCCCTCCCCCACAAGGGGGGAGGGAACGATGGGGCGGCGCTCGGCCGCGTCATTGCGAGGAGCGCGCAGCGCGACGAAGCAATCCAGATCCGAATCGCCGTTCTGGATTGCTTCGTCGCTTCGCTCCTCGCAATGACGGATTGCGGAACGGATCACGATCGGCCCTCCGCGCTCACAGCGGTTTGCTCGGATCGAAGTAGCTGCCGGGCAGCTTGACGCCCTTGGCGGCGAGCTCGGCGAGGAAGCGCGGGCGCACGCCGGTGGCGACGAAGTGGCCCTCGACGGTGCCGTCCTCACGCGTGCTCGTGCGCACGTATTTGTAGATCTCCTGCATCTGGATGATGTCGCCTTCCATGCCCGTGAGCTCGGCGATGCTCATGACGCGGCGCTTGCCGTCGGAGAGGCGCGCGAGCTGCACGATGACGCGGACGGCGGCGGCGATCTGGCCGCGGATCGAGGGGATGGTCATCGGCAGACCGGCCATGCCGATGAGCTGCTCCAGGCGCGAGAGCGCCTCGCGCGGATTGTTGGCGTGGATGGTGGCCATGGAGCCCTCATGGCCGGTGTTCATGGCCTGCAGCATGTCGAAGGCTTCCTCGCCCCGGCACTCGCCGAGGATGATGCGCTCGGGCCGCATGCGCAGCGCGTTCTTGACCAGGTCGCGCTGGCGGATCTCGCCCTTGCCCTCGATGTTGGGCGGGCGCGTCTCCATGCGCGCGACATGCGGCTGCTGAAGCTGCAGCTCGGCGGCGTCCTCGATGGTGATCAGGCGCTCCTTGTCCGGGATGAAGGCGGACAGGGCGTTGAGCATGGTCGTCTTGCCCGAGCCGGTGCCGCCGGAAATGATGGTGGTGATGCGCGCGGTCACGGCCGCGGACAGCACCTCGGCCATGGCCGGGCGCAGCGCGTCGATCTCGACCAGCTTGTTCAGGTTGAACGGCTTCTTGGAGAATTTGCGGATCGAGACCAGCGGGCCATCGACCGCGACGGGACGGATCGCGACGTTGACGCGCGAGCCGTCGAGCAGGCGCGCGTCGCAGAGCGGATGGGATTCATCGACGCGGCGGCCGACGGCGGCGACGATCTTGTTGACGATGCGCAACAGGTGCGCCTCGTCCTTGAAGCGGACCTGCGTCGGCTGCAGCAGCCCGCGCCGCTCCACGTAGACACACTCCGGGCCGTTGATCAGGATGTCGTTGACGCTCTCGTCCTTGAGCAGCGGCTCGATCGGGCCGAGGCCGGTCATCTCGTCGAGGATCTCGTCCACGAAATTGGCGAGCTCGTCGGAATTGAGCGCGAGGCGCTCGGCGACGATGTACTGCGAGACGAGCTGCTGGACGTGCCTGCGCACCTCCTCGCCCGGCATCTTCTCGAGCGCGGACAGGTTGGTTTCCTCGATCAGCCGCCGGTGCAGCCGCACCTTGGCGTCGAGCAGCTTGTCGGTGAGCAGCGGGTTCTTCGCGGGCTCCGGCTCGGCCGGCGCCAGCGGAGGCGCGATAACCGGCGCGAGCGTCTCCGGCTCGGGCGCGGACGGCCGCTCGACGGCGGCCACCGGCGGCAGGAGATCCTGCGTCAATGCGCGGCGCATGCTGAAGCGGCCGGTGATCATGTCCGCCGCCTATTTCGCCCAGGACAGCGAGAGGCGCGACAGGCCGCCCTCGCGCGCCGCGGCCCGCGCCGGCGGAGGCAGCACCAGCTTCTTGAGCGCGGCAGTGATCTTGTTCTTGGCCTTCACGTCCGACAGCGGCACGCCCCGGTCGATGGCCTCGCGCACCAGCGCGTAATCGTTGGGCAGGACGCCGGCCAGCTCCGCGCCGAGCGCCTGCTCGATGTCGCCGCGCCGGAGCGAGGCGCCGAACATGCGCTGCTCGAAACGGTTGACGATGACCCGCGGGTGCGGGCTCTCGCCCAGCCGCTCGCGGATGGCGCCCGCGAGCTGCCGCGCCTGCTTGACCGACGGAACGGTCATTTCCGAGACGATGAACACCTTGTTGGAGCCGAGCAGCACGCTGTCGGTCCAGGCGAACCAGGTGCGCGGCATGTCGATGACGACACAGTCGAAATGGGTGGAGACGAGATCGAGCAGGCGGGTGACCAGCTCGGGATCGAACACGCGCATCTCGGCCGGCCGGTTGGGCGCGGCGATCACCGCGAGGCCGGACTTGTGATAGCTCATCATCACCTCGAGCAGCTGGCGATCGAGGCGCTCGGGGCGCGGCGCGACCTCGGTCAGGTCGAGGCGCGGCTCGAGATCGAGGTAGTCGGCGCAGGCGCCGTGCTGGAAATCGAGATCGACGAGGCAGGTGGTGCCGAGCTCGCGCAGCAGCAGCGCGCTCTGGATTGCGACCGTCGTGACGCCGGCGCCGCCCACCGCGGGCAGGAACGTGAGGATCTGGGCGTCGTGGCGCTCGGCGCTCGCGGGCGCCTGCAGCGCGCTCACGCAGGCGCGCAGGAGGTCGGCCGGGATCACCGGCTTGATGAGGAAGTCGGCGACGCGCAGTTGCAGAAGCTGGCGCGCGGCGTCCGGGTTGAGCGAGGGCATCACCGCGACCACCGGCGTGCGCTGGTCGATCGAGGCCATGACGCGGGCGAGCGCGGCGATCTCGCGCGCCTCGGCGGGATCGAAGTCGGCGACGATGAGGCTCGCGCCCTGGCCCAGGTTCTCCTGGTGCTCGGCGAGGCGCCCGTCGAGCACCAGGAGCTCGATACCGGGCACCGCGCCGAAAGCGGCGCGCGCAACCTCGCCGAACTCGGCGTCCGCGGCCAGAGCCACGATCCGCGTCTTGTTGTTGCTCGTTGGTCCGCGGTTGCTGGTCATTGCCTGAAGGACTCTGCGTTGGCTGGTCGGATCGCTCGGGCTCGCTTCGTTACGGCTTGGCGGCAGCCGAGGCCGTGCCGGGAACCGCCGACAGGCTCGAAGCCGCGTTCTGCTGCTGCTGCTGTTGCTGCTGATAGCCAGCGGAGCTCGTGCGCATGCCGACCGGGATCGTGACCCTGCCGGTGCGATAGCGCTCGATCGCGCCGGCGGCGACGTGACCATGCGTGGTCAGGTTGCGGTCGGCGCTGGCAACCGGCCAGGGGTCCTGCATCTGCAGCACCTTGTTGGCGGCGACCGCATCGCCGGCGCCGAAGCTCACGGTCTCGCGCCGTTCGAGATAGGTGCGGCCGATGTCGGTGCCGTAGCTGGTGTGGATATCGTTGCAGCCGGCGAGCCCGAGGCCGGCGAGCGCCAGCAGGGTGGCGCGCGCGGCGCGCGCGCGCGGCGTGCCGCGCAGCAGCGCCAGCCACGTGGGATGGATGAGCATGTGAGAGCGCTTCGCGCCCACACAGGCCTCCCGGGCCTTGTTACCGCATCGAGACATGGGCGACCCCCTTGGGCAGCGAGAGGATGTGGCCGACGTAGGGCCGTTCCGGGATGCCCGGGCGCAGCTCGCTGCGCGGCACCTCGACCTTGCCGGCGAGGAAGAGGTCGGCATCGTTGGCGGCGACCGAGTTGTCGACCGGCGTGCGGATCGGATCGCCCGGACGCATCGGACGCGCGAGCCGCGGCGTCACGATGATGGCGAGATCGGTCTCGCGCTTCTGATAGGAGGCGGAGCGGAACAGCGCCCCCAGCACCGGCACCTCGCCGATCCATGGCAGCTGTTCGATGTCGTTGCGGCCGTTGCTCTGCAGCAGGCCGCCGATCATGAAGCTCTGGCCGTCGCGCAGCTCGATCGTGGTCGAGGCGCGGCGCACCGTAAGCGCCGGCACGGTGATGTTGGGGCCGACCGAGACCGAGCGCGTGGTGTCGATCTCGCTGACCTCGGGCTCGATCTTGATGTTGATCTGCCCGCCGCTCAGCACGGTGGGCGTGAAGGCGAGGCCGACGCCGTAGCGCTTGTAGTCGACCGAGATGGTGCCGAACTGCTGCGACACCGGGATCGGGTATTCGCCGCCGGCGAGGAAGCTCGCGGTCTCGCCCGACATGGCGGTCAGGTTGGGTTCGGCGAGGGTGCGGGCGATGCCCTTCTCCTCGAGCGCGTTGATCAGCACGTCGATGCTGGAGCCGCTATTGATGATGCGGCCGAGCGCAAAGCCGAACGGCGAGGCGCCGGAGATGACGCCGGCCGCGATCTCGCCGGCCGGAATGTTGGTCGGGCTGGTGGGCGCGGAGATCGGCAGAGCGGATGCGGGCTGGCGCGAACCGGTATGAACGACGCCGTTGCGATTGAACACGTTCCACTGCACGCCGAGCTCGCGGCTGGCGCTGCGCGACACCTCGATGAAGCGCACCTCCATCATCACCTGCTGCGGCGCGGCGACGACGACGGAGTTGATCACCTCCGGACCGAACTGCTTGGCGAGCGCGAGCGCCGCGTCGAGCTGGGTGGCGTCGGCGGCCGAGCCCGAGAGCAGGATGCGGCCGTTGACCGAGGACACGCGCAGCTTCGAGCCCGGAAAGCGGTGGGCCACCTCCTCGGCGAGACGCGAGACGTCGTAGGAGACTTCGACATCGAAGATGCCGACAAGCCTCTTGTCCTCGCCATAGACCGACACGCGGGTGGTGCCGATCTTCTTGCCCAGCACCGAGAGCGAATGGTCGGTGAGCGGATGGACGTCGGCGATTTCAGGATCGCCGACGGTGATGTCGACGAACCCCGCGTCCGTGCGCACGTCCTCGGACTTGCCGACGGCGACGTGCACCGAGGCGGTGCGCTTGGGCGCGCTGATCGCGATGGCGTGCTGCGCGCTCGCCGGCGCAGCGAAGCCCGGCAAGGCCAGCGACGAGACGAGGAGCGCCGTCACGGCGTCCCTCGCGGTCTTCACCACGGTGGCGACACCGCGGGCCTGTGTTCTGTTCGACATGATCCCCACCCCTGATGAACTGATGTCCGGCCTCATCGCGGCAGCGTGCGCTGCGGCAATTCGGCCGTCGCGGCCGCGGGCGTCCCTTCCCGCGGCACGCTGTAGGTCGACTTCTCCGAACCCCGAAGAACGTTGATGGTCTGCTTGGTCTCGTCCGGCGGATTGCCGTCCTGCTGGGCGGCCGACAGATCCGCGAGCGTGATCAGGCGCGTCGACATGGCGTCCGCCTCGCCGGCCTTACGCAAGGCGAGCGAGAGCGAGCCGATCTGGCTGGCCAGCGACAACTTCTGCGCCCCGGCGATCTCGACCTCGACCGTGACGGCCTTGGCGATCGCAGGCTTCTCGGCGCGCTCGTCGGCAAGCTGGTCGATCGCCAGCACGCGTACATTCTGCAGCACCACGTCGTTGGTCGCGGCAGCCTTGTCGAGCTGGCGCGTGACCATGATGTCGACGCGGTCACCCGGAAGCACGAAGCCGGCGACGCCATCGACGTCATTGACGCGGATGGTCACGGCCTTCATGCCCGGATTGATGGTGGCGGACAGCGTTGCGCGCTGTCCCGTTCCGGTGATCTTGGTGGAGAGGACCGGCTCGTTCGGCTCGATCGACGTGAGCACGACGCGGCGGCCGCTCGAGGTGAGCTCGCGGATGGTCTTGAAGCTGCCCGGCGGCACGGCGTCCTGCGGCCAGGGCACCTCGCGCAGCGAAGCCGCGGCGATCTCGTTGCCGAAGCGAAGCGGCTTGGCGGCGACGACCAGCGTCTGCTGCGCCATCGGCTTCACATTGGCTTCGAGGCTGCGCAGACGCGCCTCGGCCTGGCGGTTGAGCCAGGTCTGCGCAACGAACGCCGCGAGCAGACCGAAGACGGTCGCCACCGCGATCATCACGAAAGTGCTTTTGCGCACGGCCCATTCCCCCAAGACGAATTCTTCGTCACGGGGACTATAGCGAGGACGCGGGTTCTCAATTGGTGAACCGCGGCGAGGACCTCGCCGCGTGCTGAATCCGACCTGAATTTGTATTCTTAGCGAGACGTGGATCGGTTAATTAAAACCACTCGTAAAGATTGATGCGGATTCACCATTCCGATCCCGTGCGCCTGCGGGCACGCCAATCACCGATGTGCTCCGGCCACGGGAACGGTCATGCCCTTGCAAAACAAAATCGCCGGGACGAGCCGGCGATTTCTGTGTCGGGACGCGCGGCCAAGCCGCGTCAGGTCTTCGGCTGCATCTCGTCGAGCAGCGCGGTGGCCTGCTCGTTCTTGGGATCGAGCCGCAGCGCCTCCTGCAGATCGGCGATGGCGCGGGCCGACTTCCCATCCTCGCGGTACGACAGGCCGCGCAGCAGGTAATAGGTCGGCTCGGTCTTGTTGAGTTCGATCGCCTTGTCGAAGCTGGCGACGGCATGGTCGTAGGCCTCGAGGCTGAAGTAGGCGGTGCCCATGGCGAGGTAGGCGCTCTCGTGATCCGGCACGAGCGCCACGACCTGACCATAGTCGCGGATCGCGCCGTCGAAGTCGCCCTTGCCCTGCAAGGCGGCGCCACGCACGAAGTAGCTGTTGGCGCTGGTCGGATCGAGCGCGAGCGCACGGGTGGTGTCGCGCACGGCAAGATCATTGTCGCCGAGATTGTGGTAGGCCAGCGCGCGCGTGTAGAGCGCCACCGGAGACGTCGGGAACTTCGCGACGACCCGGTCGAGATGCTTCGCGGCGCGTTGATACTTGCCGGCGGCCCCGAGCTTGGTCGCCTCGATGTAGAGGGCGGATTTGAGCACCTTCCGGTCGGCAGCCTTGGCGGCGAGGCGCGGTGCGCTTTGCGCATGCGCGCGGGCCTGATGCGCCTGATCGGTCTTTGCGCTCGTTTGCGGACGCGCATCCGCGACCGCGCTCATGGCCACGATCGCCGCAGCGGCGAGGATCGACATTCGGAACATGAAAGGCCCCTGTTATCGGACTTGTTATTCCGCGACAGTCAAAGCTTTGTTGACGATGCGGTTCCTTGCGATCTTGCCGTATTGTGCCGTAGCGGATTGCCGCCGCATTGACGCAAATCACATAAGCGGCGTTTCGCGCGGATTCCTCCCCGCTCTCGAATTTTTGAGCGGGTATCGCGTTCTGCCGCGCGAACCGGCGTGCCCGGCGGGCTGCGGCGCGCGTTGAGGCGATGGCGACCGCCCTGCGGACGCCGAAAACGGTCATTTGCGCAAGATCGACGGACCGACAGGGCCAGTCAGCGCCTATTTTGGCCAGGTCCCCTGATGATCTCGCCAACGCAAACGGATGTCCCCATGCCCCTGTCGAGCAATTTGTCGAAATGCCGCGCAAGTTTGACGGGCCGCGCACGCGCCACCGCGGCAGCGGCGGCCGTCCTGCTGGTCGCCGCCACCGCGACCGCATCGGCGCAGTCCGCCCCCTTCGCGAAATTCGCCGGCGCATGGAGCGGCAGCGGGCGCATCTTCTTCGCCGACGGGCGCAGCGAGCGGCTGCGCTGCCGCGCACAGTACGCGGTCGGCGGCGGGGGCACGGCGGTGCAGCAGACCCTGCGCTGCGCGAGCGACAGCTATAACTTCCAGCTCCAGAGCAACGTGCAAAGCAACGGCGGCACGTTGGTCGGCAACTGGAGCGAGGCCACGCGCAACATCGGCGGCACCCTCTCCGGCCGCGCCGCCGGCGGACGCATCCAGGTGCGCGCCACCAGCCCGACCTTCTCGGTGGGGCTGACGCTCACGACCAGCGGCAATCGCCAGTCGGTCACGATCCATCCGGAAAGTCAGGCCGACATCACGGGCGCGACGATTCAGCTCACGCGGCACGGATAGCGGCGCTACTCCGCCGCCCCGACCTCTCCGACGCGGCGGCGCTTCAAGCGCCGCGCGACCTGCCACAGGAACATGATGGTGGGCCGCAGCACCAGAAGGTCCGCGACGAGCGCGGCCAGCATGGCGAAGGCGCTGAGCCACCCGAACAGCCGCAGCGAAGGCAGATCGGAGAACACCGTGACCACGAGGCCGCAGGCCAGAACCACGGAGGTGAGGATCAGCGGCGGCCCCATCAGGACCGTGGCGCGCTCCACCGCGAGGCGCGGATCGTCGGTCGCCCCGCCCTCCAGGCGCAGACGGTTGAGGAAGTGAATGGTGGCGCTCAGCCCCAGGCCGAACGAGACAATGAGCGCGACCACGCTGGCGAACTGCAGCCCCTGCCCGGTGATCCAGAGCGCCGTGCCCGAGAGCACCACGGGAAGAACGGCGGGCAGGATGCTCGCGAGCATCACCACCACCGACCCGAAGGCGAGGCCGATGAACGCGGCGACGAAGACGATCTCGACGGTCAGCCCACGGTTGAGCTTGCCGATCATCAGCGCGCTGTTGCGCGCGGCGATCGCGGACAGGCCCGTGACCGAGATGTCGTAGCCCGGATGGCGCGCCGCGATGTGGCGCATCGCGGCCTCGAGCTGATGCACGATCGGAAGCAGTGCGCTGGCGTCGACGTCCGGGATGCGGCCGCTGACGATCACGGCATTCTGTTCCTTGGAGATGAAGCGGCGGGTGATCTGCTGCGGGAGCAGGTCGACGTATTGCTTGAGGGTGGCGACGCCCGTCCTGCCGGCGCGGTCGGCGAGCCAGTGGCGCAGGGTTTCGAGCGACCACACGTTGCCGACGCCGGCCTGCTTCTCGACCGCGGCATGCACCTCGTCGATGACGGCGAGGGTCTGCGGGGAATAGAGCGACTGGCCCGCGGGAAAGCGGATATAGACGTCGACCGGATTTGCGCCGGCGAGCTTGGCGTCGAGCCGCTCGCCGGCGGCGACGGCCTGGTCGCGGTCGGGCACCTGATCGGCGAGGCGGTAGCGCGGCTGGAGCTGGGCATAGGCGAGCGCCAGCGCCGCCACGATGAGCACGTCGATGAGCGTGTAGAGGCCCGGCCGCCGCACCATCTTCACCGCGATCCAGGAGCAGAACCGCCGCAGCATGGCCACGGGCAGGTCGTGCCCGCGCACGGCGTCGCGCACCGCCGCCTCGTCGCGCACCAGCAGCATCCCGAGGAACGGCACCAGCACCAGCACGGCCACCAGCGCGATCACCGTCGCGATGAGGCCGGCCTGGCCGAAAGTGCGGATGAGATCGGATTCGGAGAACTGGAGCGCGATGAAGGACAGGGCGGCCGTGGCGTGGGTGAGCACGCAGGCGGGACCCACGCTCAGGATGGCCCCGCGGAACGCCTCGCGCTTGCTCCGGCCCTCGACCAGCCGGTCGCGGGCGGCGAAGGTGAGCTGCATGGAATCGGAGAAGCTGATCACCATGATCAGCGGCGTCATCACGTTGAGGAACATGTTGAGGCGGAAGTCGAGCCAGCCGAGCGCGCCGAGCGAGAGCACGATGGCGAGCAGCGGCGGGGCCGCCGCGATCAGCATGAACGACACGCGGCGGAAGAAGATGATGGCGATGAGGCCGCCGGCAAGGAAGCCGAAGGAATTGTAGAGCAGCCGGTCGCGCTCGACCGCGTTGCGGATCTCGAGCTGCATCACCGGGACGCCGGTGAGCCGCGCGGTGAGGCCGGAGCCTTCGAGATCCTCGGCGGCGGTCCTGCGGATTTCCTCGACGGTGTGTCCGAGGGCGTTGCTGCGCACGACATCGGGTTCGAGCGCCAGCACGATCAGGGCGAGCTGTCCGTCCTCGGACAGGAGCTTGCCGCGGATGATCTCGTTCGACTTCACGTTCTCGATCAGCTTGTCGAAGGCGGCGCCTTGCGGCAGCGTCTCGGGGAAGAGCGGCGCCGGCAGCGCATCGCCGACCGGCGGCTGGCGCGCCGAGAACAGCGAGATCAGCCCGCGCGTGCCCTCGACGAGCTGCACGTCGGTGACGAAATCGCGCAGCTTCTCCAGCGCCTCGCGCGTGAGCAGCGACTTGCCCTCGACGACGACGAAGACATCGAACTCGCTCGAGGGGAAGCGGCGCGTGACCTCCTCGTAGGTGCGGAACTCGGGCGTGTCCGCGCGAAAGAGCTGGCTGAGCGAATCGTCGACCTTGATACGCTCCAGCCCGAACACGGCGGCGAGCGCGAGCACCGCCACAACGAGACCGACCAGGCCGGTGAACCGCAGCGCGACGAGACCGATGCGCTCGAAGCCGAGAGCGATCGGACGGGAGGCTGCGGTCGGGACGGAGGACGCTTCGCGCAAGAGGGTGTCTCGCAGGATGGCCGGCGGTACAGGATGGACCGCGCGGAAACGACGTGGACGAGAGGATTTAGGTCAGCAACCTCAATCGCTTCCACCTGCGGCCATGCGCTCAACCCCCCACGGGGAGCGATGTTCCGCGACGCCAATAAGTGTGAAGCGGCTGTGACGGACAGCACAGCGGGCTTTTTGCCAGAGGGCCCTCGCCGGCTCAGCGATGGATGGCGAGCAACTGCCTAAAGAAGTTGCGTCCGCGCGCCGGCGCGAAGCGCTCGAGCGGAACCTCCGCGGACGTTTCCAGCGGCGAGGGATCGAAGCAGCCGCGGTAGCGGATGACGGTCCAGGCGATCGGGTTCCACTTGATCCACACCTTCTCGGCCTCGCGCGCGAGCAGCCCCACCACCACTTCCGGCACGCTGCCGAAGGCTTCCGGCATCACGCTGGAGAGCTCCGGGTCGCGCAGGATGTTCCACTTCGAGAATCCGCCCATGAGCGGCGAGCGCAGCGCGAACACCACGCGGGCGACCTGCGCCTCGCGCACCGGAAAGGCGCACATCGGGCAGGGCTCGACATTGGAATAGAGCGTGCAGCCGGCAAGCACGCGGCTGCCGAGCACCTGCTGCGCCTGACCGAGCGCGATGATCTCGGCGTGGCGCGTCACGTCCTGGTCGCGCACGACGCGGTTGGTCGCCTCGGCCACCACCTCTCCGTCCCGGCAGATCAGGCTGGCGAAGGGAATCTCGCCCGCCCGCGCGGCCGCCCTGGAAAGTTCAATGCAGCGCCGCATCATCGCCACGTCGAACGGCTGGAGACCTGCCTGAGACATTTGCCCTCTACCCACCCACCGGCATGGACCTGAGCTTCGTAGCTTAGTACCCTCGCGGCAATTGCAATATGGCCAATCTTGTTCAGAGACAGAGCGGCGCCGACCCCGCAAAATCACCATATTGCGTTTGCAGTTTGCCGCATCATCGAATGCGGTTTGGATGATGCGCATGAAGCAATTGGTAATGACGAGGCGATCGGCCTGGCTTGCGGGCGCGGCGGTGCTCATGCTTGCAATGCCGGCATCCGCGCAGATGGCGCCCCCGCCGGCGGCGCCGGCCCAGACCGAGCAGCCGACCGCCGCGGGCCTGTGGCAGCAGATCGACGACCAGACCGGCCAGTCGCAGGGCTGGTTCCTGATCGGCGAGCGCAACGGCGTCTACGAGGGCAAGATCGCCAAGATGTTCTCGCAGCCGGGGGATCCTCCCAATCCGGTGTGCGAACATTGCGAGGGTGAGCAGCGCGGCGCGCCGTGGCTCGGCCTGACCATCATCACGAACATGAAGCGCGACGGCCTCAAATACGAGGACGGGCGCATCCTCGACCCGCGCGACGGCACAGTGTACCGGGCCTTGATGCGGCTCTCCCCCGACGGGCAGACCCTGACCGTGCGCGGCTATCTCGGCATTTCGCTGCTGGGGCGCGACCAGGTGTGGCAACGCCTGCCGGAGACCGCCTACGCCGAGCTCGACCCCTCGGTGTATCCGCAGAAGGAAGCGGCCAAGCCGGCGCCGGCGCAGCGCAAGGCGCGCACCCAGGGCGGCGGCGTGCAGAGCGCCCCGCGCGCACAAGGCGCACCTCCGAACGGCACGCTGCGGCGATAAGCTTCCACGCCCGTCGGGCTGGCCTGCCCTCGCCGCGAGGCGCGGACACTCGGACGGCCAATCCTCCGGACGAGCGTCACTTCACCTCGGGCGGCGCCTGCAGCTGGCGCGGCTTGCCCATCAGGATCGGCTGGAACAGCGCGGCGGCGGCGAGCGTACACACCAGCGAGAGCGCCAGCAGCTTGCCCATGCTCGACGTGCCGGGATGGCTCGACAGCCACAGGCTGCCGAAGGCGGTGGCCGTGGTTGCCGCCGAGAACATCACCGCGCGCGTGAGCACGGACTGCAGCAGGTTGGTCTGCCCCTCGCGCCAGGCCATGATGTAATAGATCTTGAAGGCCACGCCGACGCCCAGCAGCAGCGGCAGCGCGATGATGTTGGCGAAGTTCATCGGCAGGTCGATCAAGACGCAGATCTCGAGAGTCACGACGCCCGCCAGCAGCAGCGGGATCAGCGTCAGCAGCACGTCGGTGATGCGGCGCAGCGTCAGCCACAGCAGCAGCGTGATCGAGACGAGCGCCCAGGCGCCGGCCTCGAAGAACGCGCGCACGATGGTGCGGCTCGATTCCAGGATCGAGATCGGCCCGGAGATGGCCGTGGGCTCGACCTTGAGCACGGCCTCGGCGAACTCGCGCAGCGCCTCGGTGTCGTTGGCGTCGCCCTTGGGCGTGATCTGCACGCGCGCACGCCCGTCGGGCGCGACCCATTCCCGCTTGAGGTCGGCCGGCAGCGTGTCGAGGGTGACGCGCTGCGCGCTCAGCAGGCCGCGCAACTCGTCGAGCGCGGTCTTGAGCGGCGGCACGAACGCGGCTTGCGCGCGCGCGCGCACGTCGGGCTGCGCCGACGCCAGGGCGGTGAGCGCCGTGGCCAGCCGCTTGGCGGCGTCCGCGCCGGGGCCGGTCGCGTTGCCCGCGGTGCGCGTGAGCGTCTGCGCCGCGGTGTTGAGCGCCGCGACGTTCTCGGCGTCGGTCGGCGGCGGAGTCGCCTCGTCTGGATTGAGCGCGGGACCGAGCTCGCCCGCCGCGGTCTGGATGAGCTGCAGCTTGCGGTCCTGGTCCTGCGGCACGAACGTCGCGAGCGTGATCGCGCGCGACACCTGCGGCACCTCGCGCAGCCGCGCCGCGGCCTTCTCGGCGTCGTCGAGCGTGGCGGTGAGCACTTCGCTGGCGTTGACGTTGCCGGACGGGTCGTTGCGCAGGTCGAGGAACGTTGCGACCGACTCGACCTTGGGACTGCGCAGGTTGATCGGATTGAAGTCGAAGCGCAGCCAAGCGAGCAGCGGCAGGCCGGCGATGATGACAAGCAACGTGACGGTCAACACCGCGATGCGGCGGCGGTCGAGGAAGCGGTCGATCGGCGCAAGCGCAGGATAGCCGAGCGCCTCGGGCTCGCCCGGCGGCTTGAGCACCGCCAACAGGGCGGGCAGCAGCGTCACGCTGGTCGCGAAGGCGATCAGCATGCCGACGCCCGCGATCAGGCCGAGCTCGGACACCCCCCGATAATCCGTCGGCAGGAACGACAGGAATCCGGCGGCGGTGGCGAGCGCCGCGAGCGTGAGCGGCGCGGCGATGTAGCGTCCGGTCTGCAGCAACGATTCCTTCAGGTCGCCGACGCGGTGGCGCTCCGAGCGGTAGCGCACCGCGAACTGGATGCCGAAATCGACGCCGAGACCGACGAACAGCACGGCGAAGTACACCGAGATGAGGTTGAGCGTGCCGACCATCAGCAGGCCGACTGCCGCGGTGACGGCGAGGCCCACGATCAGGCTGGCGAACACCGCGACGATGGTGCGGCCCGAGCCGAGCGCGCGCCAGAGGATGAACAGCACGATGAGGATGGTGGCGATGCCGTGCGGAACGGCATTCTCCTTGATGGTGGCGAACTCCTCGTCCGCCATGGGCACCGGCCCGGTGAGGCGCACGGTGGCCTGCATGCCCTGCGCGAGATTGAGGTCGGCCGCAGCTTGGCGGATGGCGTCGCTCGCGGCCTTGCCCGGCTCGAGCGCCGAGTAGTCGAGCACGGGTCGCACGACGATGATCTGGCGCAGCTCGTGGGGCTCGGCGGCGCGGCCCGCGACGAGGTTGCGCCACGAGAAACTGGCGGGCTCGCCGGCGAGCACGCGCTCGCTGGTCTGCGCCGCCATGTTGAGCGCGCCCGCCATGGCGTCGAGCTGCAGGCGGCCCTGCTGCACACCCATCAACCCGAACGACATGGTCTGGGTGATACCGCGCAGCGACGGATCGCTGGCGAGCACCTGAATCAACGGCTCGGCCGCGACCAGCGCATCAAGCGTCTGCTTGAGCTGATCGTGGTCCTGGAACAAAAGACCGTTGCGCGCGAAAAACTCGCCGCCGCCCGGCAGCGTGATCGAGCGGAACAGGTTGCTTTGCTGATGCATACGCTGCACCAGCGCGGCCGTCGCCTGGCTGGCCAGTTCCGGGGTCGGCGCCTCCACGACGACCGCGATCGTGTCGAACTGCGGGAACAAAGCGTCGACTGCGAGCTCGCGCTGGCGCCACGGTAGGTCGGACGCAATCAGCCGGCTGATGTCGGTGTTGATCGCGAAATTCCGTGCGGCGTAACCCGCCGACAGCCCCGTCAGGACGACAGATAAGGCGATGACCGCCCAGGCCTGCCGCGTACACAGCTTTATGAGTTGAACGACCGCTACCGTGATGATCTTCATGGATATTCGACGTCTATATAGAACCAATGCGCCGTTCCGGCGTTACCAGCGACAGGCTGATAAGCCGCAACTCTATGTCCAGATTAGGTCTAACCCGTTGATCGACCGCCAAATTTCACCGGCCCACGTTTCATCGGCAACGGTGCCGCTTTCTTAAATCAATGTAGGCCTATTGGCAGCCGACATTTGATCGGACAGCAACTTATGGTGGAACAACCCGCGATCGAGGGGAGTAAGAGTATCCATGTCAGACGATAGCACCCGAAACCCCCGTCGCCTCTTACACCGCATTAACGATCCGCGCGATCTCCGGCAGTTCAACGAGGCCGACCTGCACGAGGTTGCACGGGAACTGCGCGAGGAGACGATCAACGCGGTGTCCCATACCGGCGGCCACCTCGGGGCCGGGCTGGGCGTGATCGAGCTCACGGTGGCCCTTCATTACATCTTCGACACGCCGCATGACAGGTTGATTTGGGATGTGGGCCACCAGGCCTATCCTCACAAGATTCTGACCGGCCGGCGCGACCGCATCCGCACCCTGCGCCAGGGCGGCGGCCTGTCCGGATTCACCAAGCGCGCCGAGAGCGACTACGATCCGTTCGGCGCGGCGCACGCATCGACCTCGATCTCCGCGGGCCTCGGCATGGCCGTCGCACGCGACCTCGAGGGCCGGCAGAACAACGTGATCTGCGTGATCGGCGACGGCGCTCTCTCGGCCGGCATGGCTTACGAGGCGATGAACAACGCCGGCGGCATGAACACGCGCCTGATCGTGATCCTCAACGACAACGACATGTCGATCGCCCCGCCCGTGGGCGCGATGTCGGCGTATCTGGCGCGCGCGATCTCCGGCAAGGCCTATCTGTCGCTGCGCGAGATCGGCAAGCAGTTCGCAAAGCACCTGCCCAAGGGCATCGAGCGCCGCGCCCTGCAGGCGGAGGCAATGGCACGCGGCTTCCTCTCGGGCGGCACGCTGTTCGACGAGCTCGGCTTCCTCTATGTCGGGCCGATCGACGGGCACAACCTCGATCACCTGCTGCCGGTGCTGCGCAACGTGCGCGACGCGCAGAACGGGCCCATCCTGGTGCATGTCGTCACCCAGAAGGGCAAGGGCTACGCGCCCGCCGAGGCGGCCGCCGACAAGTACCACGGCGTCGTCAAGTTCGACGTCATCACAGGCAAGCAGGTGAAGGCGCAGGCGCAGGCGCCGAGCTACACCAAGGTGTTCGGCGACGCGCTGGTCAAGGAAGCCAGCAAGGACGACCGCATCGTCGGCATCACCGCGGCCATGCCGTCCGGCACCGGCATCGACATCTTCGGCAAGGCATTCCCCGAACGGACCTTCGACGTCGGCATCGCCGAGCAGCACGCAGTGACGTTCGCGGCCGGCCTCGCCACCGAGGGCTACAAGCCGTTCTGCGCGATCTATTCGACCTTCCTGCAACGCGCGTACGATCAGGTCGTGCACGACGTCGCCATCCAGAAGCTGCCGGTGCGCTTTGCGATGGACCGCGCCGGCCTCGTGGGCGCCGACGGGCCGACCCACGCGGGTTCGTTCGACGTCGCGTTCCTCGGCTGCCTGCCCCACATGGTCATCATGGCTGCGGCCGACGAAGCCGATCTGGTGCACATGGTCGCGACCGCCGCGGCGATCGACGATGCGCCGTCGGCGCTGCGCTATCCGCGCGGCGAGGGGATGGGCGTGCCGCTGCCCGACGCGGGCAAGCCGCTGGAGATCGGCAAAGGCCGTATCGTGCGCGAGGGCAACTCGATCGCGCTGCTCTCGCTCGGCACGCGCCTGAGCGAATGCCTGAAGGCGGCGGACGAGCTCGCCGTCTATGGCCTCTCGACCACCGTGGCGGATGCGCGATTCGCCAAGCCGCTCGACGTCGATCTCGTGACGCGGCTCGCGCGCGAGCACGAGGTGCTGATCACCATCGAGGAAGGCTCGATCGGCGGGTTCGGCTCGCACGTGATGCATACGCTCGCCGAGCGCGGCCTGCTCGACCATGGCCTGCGCGTGCGATCGATGGTGCTGCCCGACATCTTCATCGACCAGGACACGCCGGCGGCGATGTATGCGCGCGCCGGGCTCGACGCCAAGGCCATCGTCACCCGGGTGTTCGAGGTGCTCGGCCGCGACATGCCCGCGGCGAAGCCGCTGCGCGCGTGAACCGGACGCAGGGAAGCTCCATGAAAGTCATCCTCGCCCAGCCTCGCGGGTTCTGCGCCGGTGTCGTGCGCGCGATCGAGATCGTCGAACGCGCGCTCGAGAAATACGGCCCGCCGATCTACGTGCGCCACGAGATCGTGCACAACAAGTACGTGGTGGAGCGCCTCAAGGCGAAGGGCGTGAAGTTCGTGGAGGACCTTGCCGACGTGCCGGCGAATGCCCACACCGTGTTCAGCGCCCACGGCGTGCCAAAGGACGTCGAGGCCGCGGCGCAGGACCGCGGGCTGCGCGTGCTCGACGCCACCTGCCCCCTCGTCACCAAGGTCCACAACCACGGCCGCCGCTATGTCGCGCAGGGCCGCACGCTGATCCTGATCGGCCACGAGGGCCACCCGGAGGTGGAGGGCACCCGTGGGCAGATCGCCGGCCCGGTGGTCCTGGTGCAGACGGAAAAGGACGTGGACACCCTGACGATCCCCTCCGACGCCCCGGTTGCCTATGTCACCCAGACGACATTGAGCGTGGACGACACCAAGGGTATTATTGCCGCGCTTCAGCGTCGCTTTTCCGACATCATCGGGCCGGAAACCAAAGACATCTGCTATGCCACGCAGAATCGACAAGCCGCCGTTCGTGAACTATGCAAGGTGGCCGACGTCATTCTCGTGGTCGGAGCCGAGAACAGTTCTAATTCCAACCGGTTGCGCGAGATCGGGGAAGAGGCCAGCAAGCCCAGCTACCTGATCGCCGACGGCAACGAGTTGAAACCGGAGTGGTTCACGGACGTGAACGTCGTGGGACTGACCGCCGGGGCTTCGGCGCCGGAAGTGCTTGTGAAGCATGTGATCGAATCGCTCCGCCGGTTCGGTCCCGTGGACGTGGAGACCCTGGACGGCCGGGTCGAGGCAGTCGAATTCCGCATGCCGGCGGAACTCGCCGACCCCCTCACCGGCTCGCGCAAAATTCGGGCGACCGCGCCCCAACCATAGGATTCGATCGTGGGAATTCCTCTGCTGCAGAAGGCGCTGGTCGGCGCTTACGTGATGCGACAGCGGCTGACGGGCCGCAAGCGCTACCCGCTCGTGCTGATG
>Ga0180222_1000987_pt1 | contig 34332 bp, 36 predicted proteins | sample eDN5th37CKraftOP_FD_151336 | JGI IMG/M metagenome (GOLD analysis project Ga0180222, IMG submission 151336) | Enriched Organic Plus compost microbial communities from Emeryville, California, USA - eDNA 5th pass 37_C Kraft OP (version 2) (version 2) ...
GATCGTCGGGCGCTACGTCCATGTCGAGATCGGCGGCGAGATCAACCGCATCTACTTCGAAGAGAACGGCAGCGGCATCCCGCTGGTCTGCCTGCACACCGCCGGCTCCGACGCGCGGCAGTGGCGGCATCTTCTGGTGGACGAGGAGTTCACCAGACATTTTCGCGTGATCGCCTTCGACATGCCCTGGCATGGCAAGTCGAACCCGCCGGACAGCCAATACGGCACCGAGTACTGGCTCACCACCGCGAGCTATACCGCCACCATCCGCGCTTTCTGCACGGCGCTCGGCCTGGAGAAGCCGGTAGTGATGGGCTGCTCGATCGGCGGCCGCATCGTGCTCAACCTTGCGATCGATCACGCCACGGAGTTTCGCGCGCTGATCGGCCTTGAGGCGGCCGACTTCCAGCAGCCCTGGTACGACACCGCCTGGCTGAACCGCCCCGATGTCCATGGCGGCGAGGTCTGCGCGGCGCTGGTCTCCGGCTTGATCGCGCCGCAGGGGCCGGAGGTGGCGCGCAACGAAACGCTGTGGGGCTACAAGCAGGGTGGCCCCGGCGTCTTCAAGGGCGACCTCTATTTCTACCGCGTCGACGGCGACCTGCGCGGCCGTGTCGGCGAGATCGACGTCAATGCCTGCCCGCTCTACCTGCTCACCGGCGAATACGATTTCTCCTGCTCGCCGCAGGACACGCTGCGCACCGCGGCCAGCATCAAGGGCGCGAAGGCGACGGTGATGGAGGCGCTCGGACATTTCCCGATGAGCGAGAATCCCGCTCAGTTCCGCCGCTACATCGCGCCGGTGCTGCACGATATTCTCGAACGGCAAGGACGCCCGAAGGAGGCCACACGATGAAGTTGGGATGGACGGTGACGGCGCAGCTGCTGGCGCTGAAGACGAGCGCGGCCTTCGCGGCGGGTGACGTCATCAAGATCGGCGTGCTCAATGATCACTCCGGCCTGTTCGCTTCACACCATGTATCTCGTGCAGGTGAAGAAGCCTGAGGAGTCGAAGTACAAGTTCGACTCCTGGTGACACGCTGATCGGAACGGCGCGACAGGGCGTCCCACGCGCCGCACGGTCAATTGCAATTGAGGAGAAAGCGCATGTCGGGTGGGATCGGGTTCATTGGTCTCGGCGTGATGGGAGAGCCGATCTGCCGCAATCTGGTGCGCAAGAGCGGGCGCCGCGTCAGCGCGTTCGATCTCGCGGCGGGGCCGCTGGCGCGCATCGTCGCCGATGGCGCCGGTGCTGCGGGCTCGGTGGCCGAGGTGGGGCGGAGCAGCGAGGTGATCTTCCTCTGCCTGCCGAGCGCGAAGCACGTCCGTGCCGTGGTCGAGGGCGAGGCCGGCCTGCTCCGGGCGGTCGGCAAGGATCAGATCGTGGTCGATCTCGGCACCTCCGCCGTCGATCTCACCCGTGACTTCGCGCGCCGGCTGGCGGAGAAGGGCGCGGTCTGGATCGATGCGCCGATCGCGCGGACACGGCAGGCGGCGCAGGACGGCACCCTCAGCGTGATGGTGGGCGCCACCGAGGCGCAGTTCGCGGCGGTCGAGCCGCTGATCCGCCACTTCGCCACCGACGTGACTCTATGCGGCGGCACCGGCGCCGGGCAGGTGACGAAAATTCTCAACAACATGGTGTTGTTCGAGACCGTCAACGCGCTGACCGAGGCGGCGGCGATCGCGCGGCGCAGCGGGGTTGCGCCAAAACTGCTGCTGGAAACGCTGGCGAAGGGGTCGGCGGACAGCTTCGCGTTGCGCAATCACGGCATGAAGGCGATCGTGCCGGGCGAATTTCCGCTGCGGGCATTCTCCACCGAATATGCGCTGAAGGATCTCACCTACGCGCTCGAGCTGGCGCAGCAGGTCGGCGTCCGGCCGCGCGGCGCGGCGCTGGTCGGCGAGATCTTCCGCGAGGCCATCGACAGTGGTTTGGGCGATGCGTACTTTCCCGTCATCTCGACACTGATCGATCCGCCGGATCAGGCCGCGAAGGAGTGAGCGCATGTCATCGCCTGGGGTTGCCGCGGTCGACCGGGCGCTGACCATCCTGTCGGCCTTCGATGGCGAGCCGGAGGCGCTGACGCTGGCCGAGCTGGCGCGCCGCACCGGCCTCTACAAGAGCACGCTGCTGCGGCTGATGGCGTCGCTGCAAAGTTTCGGTTATCTGCTGCAACTGCCCGACGGGCGCTATCATCTCGGGCCGACCCCGTTCCGGCTCGGTGCGGTGTATCAGCGTGCCAATCATCTCTATGACCATGTGATGCCGGTGCTGCGGCAACTGGTGGCGGCGGGGACGGAGAGTCCGTCCTTCCACGTCCGCCACGATGCCACGCAGCGCCTGTGCATGTTCCGCGTCGATTCGCAGCATTCGACGCTGGACCGTGTCGCAGCCGGATCGCTGCTGCCGCTCGACCGCGGCGCCGCGGGCCGCGTGATCCTCGCTTTCGACGGCGCCGAGGGGCAGCCGTTCGAAAGGATCCGTGAGGCCTTCGTCGCGGCTTCGGTCGGCGAGCGCGATCCGGACTGCGCCGGTATTGCGGCGCCGGTGTTCGGCGCGGAGGGCAAGCTGGTCGGGGCGCTGTCGGTCTCGGGGCCGAAGCTGCGATTCACCCGTGAGGCCAAGCAGGCGATGACGACGCTGGTGCTGCAGGCCGCGGTGCGGCTGACCCATGCGCTCGGCGGCCGCAACGACGCGATGAGCCGCGTCGCGGAGGCCGCGGCGGCGAAGGAGCGGGTGCGGCGCTGAGGGCTCCGCATTGCCGCGGCGTCAGCCGCCATCCTGCGCAGCGGCGCGTTCGCGGATCCGCTTGCCCAGCGCCAGCGTCTTCGAAAGCACGCGCGCGGTGTCGTTGAGCGCGGCGATGCGCTCCGGCAAGCGCTCGTTCATGATCCGCTGCAGCGGCCCGGTCATCGCGACGGCGTGCAGCACCATGCCGTCCGGCAGCCGCACCGGCACCGCGATCGCCGCCAGTCCCTCGTCGATTTCGCCGATGCAGGTGCCATAGCCGCGCGTGCGCACCGCCTCCAGTTCGGCCTCCACCCAGGCCTGATCGTTGCGCGTGTTCACGGTCAGCAGCGGGAGCGGCTGCGCGAGAGCCTGCGCCAGCAGCGCCGCGTTCTGATACGCCATGATCGCCTTCGCCGAGGCCGCGGCGTTGATCGGCATATCGACGCCCGGTTGGACATAGCCGCGCCAGCGCACGTCAGGCGACAGCGACACCGCAACCACGACACGTGCGCCGACCAGCCGCGACAGGTAGCAGGTCTCGTCCGACGCATCGGTCAGCCGCTGCAGGTGCGGGCTGGTCAGCGTGGTCAGCCAGTCGTCCTCCACGGTGGCATGCACCAGCCGCGTCAGCCGGTCGCCGAGATCGTAGGAGCGGCCACCGGCGCCCTCGCGGGCGAGGCCGGCTTTCACCAGCCCTTTCAGCAGGCGATGCGCAGTGGTCTTCGGCAGATCGAGGATCGAGGCGACGTCCGCCAGCGTCAGTGCGCCGGGAAAGGCCGCTACCAGTTCGAGCACATCCATGTAGCGGCCGAGCGGCCCGGGCGAAGCGTCGTCAGTCATGGTCCATCTAAGGCGTGGGTTGGTGAAGTGTGCCGAACGGCACAGCGCCATTCTTGCCGGACGGCTGCCTTGACTCGACGGCCGACCATCAATATCGTTTCGTAATCCTGAATATAATTCCGGATTTCGGTACCGGAGTCAAGCTGAAGACTGGCAAGGCCGAATAGCGCGAAAGGCCGGCGGCTCCGGACGTCGCGGCCGGCAGGGTCCGGCGGGCGGTGGACCGCAAACCGGCATTGGCAGTGAGAGTGGAACAGGAAGCGCGCAGGACGGAAGCCGTCCGCCGCCCTGAGGGAGGACAACCGATGTATCCCGAGCCGAAGTCGAGATCGCAGGCGCTTTACACCCGCGCGCTTGCCAGCCTGCCCGGCGGCAATTCGCGCACAACGGTGTTCATGAAGCCATATCCGATCTATGCGCAGCGCGGTGAGGGCTGCCGGGTGTGGGATGTCGACGGCAACGTCTTCATCGACTGCATCAACAACTTCACCTCGCTGATCCATGGTCATGCCCATCCGGCGCTGGTGAAAGCCGCGACCGATCAGATCGCGCGCGGCACCGCCTTCGGCCTGCCGACTGAATCCGAGATCGATCTCGCCGAGCTGCTGGCGGCGCGGCTGCCGTCGGTCGATCAGCTCCGCTTCGCCAATTCCGGAACCGAGGCGGTGATGATGGCGCTGAAGGCGGCGCGCGCCTTCACCGGCCGTCCGAAGATCGCCAAATGCGAAGGCGCCTATCATGGCTCCTACGACTATGCGGAGGTCAGCCTCGATCCGACGCCCGAGGCGTGGGGCGGCAACGCCCCGGTCTCGGTCGCTTATGCCAAGGGCACGCCGGAAAATGTGCTCGCCGATGTCGTCACCATTCCCTTCAACAATCCGGAGGCGGCCGCATCGCTGATCCGCGAGCATGGCGCTGAGCTCGCCGCGGTGCTGGTCGATCCGATGCCGAACCGCGCGGGGCTGGTGCCGGCCGACAAGGCCTATCTCGAAGCTCTGCGCGCGGTGACGCGCGAGGTCGGCGCGCTCCTGATCTTCGATGAGGTGATCACCTTCCGGCTCGGCTATCACGGCGCGCAGGGCCTGTGGGGCATCGATCCCGATCTCACCACGCTCGGCAAGATCATGGGTGGCGGTTTTCCGGTCGGCGCCATCGGCGGCCGGGCGGAAGTGATGACGGTGTTCGACCCGCGCCACGGCAAGCCGGCGCTGCCGCACGGCGGCACTTTCTCGGCCAATCCGGTGACGATGCGCGCCGGGCTCGCGGCGATGCAACTGCTCGATGAAGCCGCCTTCAAACATCTCGGCGCACTCGGCGACGCGGTGCGTGACGGCATCAATGCCGCGTTCCGCAGGCACGGCGTGCCGGGCCGCGCGGTCGGTCTTGGCTCGCTGCTGAAGATTCACTTCGCCGAGCGCGAGATTCGCGACTACCGCTCGGCCTATACCACCGAACAGGAAGCGAAGCGGCAGGCCGTGTTCAACAGCGGCCTGCTCAATCGCGGCATCCTGGCGGCGGGCTACGGCCTGATGGCGCTGTCGACGCCGATGAGCGCAGCTGAAGCGGACGCCATCGTCGCCGCCGCCAATCAATCGCTGGCCGAAGTGGCGGCCGGCGGCTGAGAGCCGCGCGCCGCTCGCGCCAAGCCGTCGGGGCAGCGCGCGGCTGCTCCGCCGTCCATTCCACGAGGTAAATCATGTCTGCCAAGGTTGATCCCATCACCCGCTCGGTGGTCCAGCACCGGCTGAGCTCGATCGTCGCGGAAATGGGCGAGGCGATGCTGCGCACGTCCTATTCGCAGATCCTCAATTCGAGCCGCGATTTCTCGCTGGCGATCTGCGACACGAATGGCCGGCTCATCGCGCAGGCCGATCATATCCCGGTGCATGTCGGCGCGCTGCCATGGGCGGCGCGCGCCATCGAACAACGCTTCAGCGATTTCAGGCCGGGCGATGTGCTGCTGCTCAACGATCCCTATCGTGGCGGCAGCCATCTGCCCGATCTCACCGCCTTCGTGCCGGTGTTCGACGGTGAGCGCCGGCTCTACTGGGCGATCGTGCGTGCGCATCAGAGCGACATCGGCGGCGCCACCCATGGCGGCTACAATCCGACCGCCTCGGAGATATTCCAGGAAGGGCTGCGCGTGCCGCCGATCTTCCTCTACAAGGCCGGCAAGCTGCGCGAGGATATTCTCGACCTGCTGGCGCTGAATGTGCGCAATCCGCGCGACTTCCGCGGCGATCTCGCGGCCATGGCCGGCGCCGCGCGGCTCGGCGAGCGGCGCCTGCAGCGGTTGTTCGAGGAATTCGGCGGCGCGAACGTCGAACGCGCGGTGGATGCGGTGCTTGATGCCGCCGAGCAGCAGACGCGGGCGGTGGTCTCGACCTGGAAGGACGGCGTGTTTTACGGCGAGGCGTTCCTCGATGACGACGGCAGCGGCGGCCGCGAGAACATCCGGATCGCCGCCAGGGTGACCAAGCAGGGCAGCGAAATCGAGGTCGATCTGTCGGACTCCGATCCGCAGTCCACGCGCTTCGTCAATTCCTCGCATGCCAACATGCAGGCGGCGGTGGTGATGGCCTTCGCCTATCTGATCGACGCCGACATCCCGAAGAACGATGGCTCGCTGCGGCCGCTGAAGGTGGTGGCGAAGCAGGGCACCATCGTCTGGGCTGATCCCGGCCGTCCCGTCACGCTGTGCACCAGCCATCCGTCCAACGAGATCGTCGAGGCCATCGTCAAGGCGTTGTCGGCTTCCTGTCCCGAACGCGCGATGGCCGGCTGGAGCCGACGCTTCCGCATCGCGATTCAGGGCGAGGATCCGCGCACCGGCCGCAATTTCATCTGGCACATGTTCCAGGCGCGGCCGGGCGGCGGAGCCTCGGCGAACGGTGACGGCTGGTCGTCGATCGGGGAGTGGCACACCGTCGGCGGCATCAAGTTCGGCAGCCTCGAAGTGGCGGAAGTGCGCTTCCCTCTGCACTTCCGCCATCACGAGTTTCTCGCCGGCTCAGCAGGCGAGGGCAAGTATCGCGGCGGCCTCGGCGTCGCGCTCGATCTGGTGATCGAAACCGCCAAGCCTGCGCTGGCCAACACCGCCGGCGACGGCACGCGCCACGGCGCCTGCGGCATGCTTGGCGGCAAGGACGGCGCGCCGCATCGCTATCGCCTGATGTCGGAAACGCGCGAGCCGCGTGTTCTGCGCACCAAGGAGGTTGGCGTCGAGATCCAGCCGGGCGACTGGCTCGAGATCCGTTCCGCCGGCGGCGGCGGCTGGGGCGATCCGGCCGAGCGTTCGGCGGCGGCGCGGCGGCGCGATGCCGAGCAGGGACTGACAGCAAGCGATGCTGCCACGGCAGGGGCGTGAGGATGTATACGATTGGCGTTGATGTCGGCGGCACCTACACCGATCTGGTGGCGATCGATCGGAATGGCCGCACTGTGTTCGCGAAGTCGCCTTCGACGCCGGCCGATCAGTCGATCGGCGTCATGGCCGGGCTTGAGGAACTGGCGCGGCGATTGGGGATGAGCCGGGCGGACATGCTGGCGGCGACGACGCGGCTGGTCCACGGCACCACGGTCGCGACCAATGCGCTGCTGGAGCGCAAGGGGGCCAAAGTGGCGCTCGTCACCACTGAGGGCCATCGCGATGTCATCGAGATGCGCGAGGGGCTGAAGGACAATCGCTACGATCTGCGCACGCCGCCGCCGGAGCCGCTGGTGCCGCGCGAGCGGCGCTTCGGTGTGCGCGAGCGCGTCAAGGCCGACGGCGAGGTGCTGATCCCGCTCGACGAGGCATCGGCGGATGCCGCGATCGCCGCGATCCGCGCCAGCGGCGCGCAGTCCGTGGCGATCTGCTTCCTGCATTCCTACCGCAACCCGGCGCATGAGATCGCGATGGCGGAGCGCATCGCCCGCGCGCTGCCGGAGGTTGCGGTCTCGCGCTCCAGCGATGTGCTGCCGCAAATTCAGGAATTCGAGCGCTTCTCCACCACGGCGGTGAATGCCTATGTCGCGCCGCCGGTGCGGCGCTATCTCACCAGTCTCGAGCAGCGCCTGCGCGCGGCGGGGCTCGCCTCGAGCATCTTCATCATCCTCTCGCATGGCGGCATGGCGCCGATCGAGGAGGCTGCGCGGCTCGCCGCCGGCACTGTGCTGTCGGGGCCCGCCGGCGGCATCTCCGGCTGCCAGCGCTGCGCCGAGCTGCTCGGCATCGCCGACGTTGTGCCGTTCGACATGGGCGGCACCAGCACCGATATCTCGCTGGTGTCGGGCGGCCGCGCCGCGCTGTCAGCGGCCGGCGCGGTGGCCGGCCAGCGCATCGCGCTGCGCAGCCTCGACATCACCAGCATCGCGGCGGGCGGCGGCTCGATCGCCTCGGTCGATGCCGGTGGCATCTTTCATGTCGGCCCGGAAAGCGCCGGCTCGGTGCCGGGCCCGGCCTGCTACGGCAATGGCGGCACTGCCGCCACCGTGACCGACGCCAATGTCGTGCTCGGCTATCTCGATGCCGATGCCTTCATGGGCGGCCGCCGGCCGCTTGACCGGGGCGCTGCCGAGGCGGCGCTCGATCGCCTCGCGGCGTCGCTCGGGCTGTCGCGGGAGGAAGCAGCCGCCGGCGTCTATCGCATGATCAATCTGAAGATGGCCGACGGCATCCGCCTCACCACGTTGCGGCGGGGCGTCGATCCGCGCCGCTTCACGCTGCTCAGCTTCGGCGGTGCGGCCGGGCTGCATTCGGCGGAGGTCGCGCGCGAACTGGAAATCCGCCGCATCATCGTGCCGACCGCAGCCTCGGTGCTGTCGGCCTGGGGCATGCTGACCAGCGACCTGCGCTACGAGGTCAGCCACACCCATCTCGGCAGCAGCGGACGGCTCACCGCGGAGGACGTACGTGCGCTGTTCGGCCGGCTCGAGCAGGCGGCTGCCGGCCGACTGCGGTCGTGGTTCGATGGACCGATCGCCCTCGAGCGCTCCGCCGAGATGCGTTACGGCGAGCAGATTTTCGAGATCGATGTTCCGCTGGACGGGCTCGCCATCGACGATGCGGACGTGGTCGAACAGATCGAGGCGCGTTTCCACCGCCGGCATGAGGAGCTTTACACCTATGCGTCGCCGGATCAGGAGGTGGTGTTCGTCAACGCGCGGGTCGCCGCGGTCGGCGCGGTGACGCAGGACGGGGAGGGCGCAAGGCCCGCGGCGGCAACAGCGGACTGCAGGCCCAAGGGTGCACGCCGTGCCTATTTCGGCGGAGAATGGCGTGAGGTGCCGGTCTATGCGCTGGAGGCGCTGGCCCCCGGCCATGCGATCGCCGGCCCGGCCATCGTCGAGGCGGAGACCACCACCGTGGTGCTCAACACCGGCGATCGCGCCGCAGTCAACCCGCTCGGCTGGCTCGATATTCAACTGGCGTGAGCCGTAGCGCATCTCGGGCTGACGCCGCCGGGATTCGCGGAGCCTGGACGCTGCGGGCAAGCCGCAAAGCATGGCGGCCGCGCATAACGATCGGCATGATCGGCGCGCTCTATCGTTTGCGCCGCGGCTTCGCCACGCTGGCGTCGATCAGCGCCTCCGCGGCGGCGACCGCCGATTGGGCCGGCCCGCCGTTCGATTGCTGGCCGGTGACATAGATGCCCTCGATCAGAAGCATCAATCCATCGCCGAGCATCGCCGGGTCGCGCGCGCCCATCGCAGCCGCCAGCTCGCGCAGGCGCCGGCGCAGCTCCTTCTTGTGCGCCTCGGCGACGCGCCGCGCCGGATGAGCATGGCCGGGATATTCCACCGCGGCGTTGCTGAGGCCGCAGCCGCGATAGCCGTCCTGCACCGCGCGTTTCGACAATTCACGGATGTAGGCCAGCACCTGCGCGCGCGGGTCGCGATAGGTCTGGCCGCCGGGGTTCTCGAAGCGCGGCCAGAAATCGCGATCGTAGTCCCTCAGATAGGCGGCGGCGAGCTCATCCTTGGATGGAAAGGCGCGGTAGAGGCTCGGCTTGGTGACGCCGGCGCGGGTGACGATTTCGTCGACCCCCACTGCGCGGATGCCTTCGCGATAGAACAGCTCACGCGCCGAAGCGCGGATGCGATCGGCGGCGCGGGGCGGCGCCGTATCCTTCTCGGCTTGCGGCCGGGCAGGCCGGCGGGCGTTATCGCTCTGCCTTGGCATGGGTCGGGTTCCCACAGTGCGCTTGACAATGTTACCGATCGGTACGTATGGTGCGCATCCTCGACACGTACCGGTAAGTAACATGACGCAGGTCGCGGTTTCAAGACGTCCCTTCGGCCAGAACTACGCTTTCGTCGTGGTCGCCGTGATCTTCCTCGCGCTGCTGATTGCTGCCGGGCTGCGCGCCACGCTCGGCTTGCTGATCCTGCCGCTGCACACGGCCTTCGGCTGGAGCATCGATGCCATCTCGCTGTCTGCGGCCGTCGGCATCTTCCTGTACGGCCTCGCCGGGCCGTTCGCGGCGGCGGTGATGAACCGGTTCGGTATCCGCCGCACGGTGATCGGGCGCTGCTGCTGATGGCCGCCGCCACCGGGGCCAGCTATTTCATGACGCAGCCGTGGCACCTGTTCGTGACCTGGGGCCTTCTCACCGGGATCGGCTCGGGCGCCGTCGCCAACGTGCTCGGCGCGGTGATCGTCAATCGCTGGTTCGTCACCAATCGCGGGCTGGTGATGGGTCTGCTCACCGCCTCGACCGCGACCGGCACGCTGATCTTCATGCCGGGGCTCGCCGCCATCGTGCAGCGCGGCGGCTGGCAGCCGGTGGTGCTGATCATCGCCGCCTGCTGTGCGGTGCTGGTGCCGCTGGTCTATTTTCTCGTGCCGGAGCGGCCGGCGACGATCGGCCTGCGCGCCTATGGCAGCGAGGTGGATGACGTGGCCGCGCAGCCATCCGGCCAGAACCCGTTCGCCGCCGCCATCACCACTCTGATCGAGGCGGCGCGGACGCGGACCTTCTGGTACCTGTTCGCGACCTTCTTCATCTGCGGCTTCACCACCAACGGCCTGGTCGGCACCCACCTGATCACCTTCTGCGGCGACTACGGCATCGCGCAGGTGCAGGCGGCAAGCCTGCTCGCGGTGATGGGCATATTCGATCTGGTGGGCACCACGCTGTCGGGCTGGCTCACCGACCGCTTTGACCCGCGCAAGCTGCTGTTCATGTATTACGGGCTGCGCGGGCTGTCGCTGATCTAGCTGCCGTTCTCGGATTTCTCGCTGCTCAGCCTGACCGTCTTCGCGGTGTTCTACGGGCTGGACTGGATTGCCACGGTGCCGCCGACGGTGCGGCTCGCCAACGAAGCGTTCGGCGACGCCAGGGCGCCGGTGGTGTTCGGCTGGATCGTAGCCGGCCATCAGCTCGGCGCCGCCTCGGCGGCGTTCTTCGCCGGTGCGATGCGCACCGCGCAGGGCGACTATCTCGGCGCCTTCATCGTCGCCGGCTGCACGGGTTTGGTCGCCGCGGTGCTGTCGCTGATGATCAGCCGCAGCCGCGGTGCCGGCCCGCGCTTTGCTGCGGCCTAGGTGCGTGCCCCACTGCGTCATACCGGGGGCGCCAGTGTCGCCAAGGACAGCGGGCGGCAGGCCCGCCCGGCGACGGCGCGGCGGCATGGTAAACGGTCCGTTGATGCCATTCCCGGCTTTGTCGCGACCGGCCGAAACACTTCAACAATGAGTCTTCGGTAGAACTTGAGGGGTAGATACATCCTGACGCCTTACGAGTTTGGCCGATGCCGTCATCCCACCAAGCAAATGCCCTCCCGCTTCGCGCGCTGCGCCGGTTGCGGCGTGACCAGCGCGGGTCGGCGGCCATCGAGTTCGCGCTGGTCGCGCCGTTGTTCTTCGGCCTGCTGTTCGCGATCTTCGAGATCGGCATGACCTTCTTCGCCGGCCAGGTGCTGGAGAACGGCCTGCAGCAAAGCGCGCGAAAGATGTTCACCCATGAGGCCTACACGAAGAACTTCTCCCAGAAGGACTTCATGGATGATCTGTGCAGCCAGGTGTCGATGCTGCTGGATTGCAACAAGCTGCGCGTCGATGTCCGGGTGTTTGCGGAAGGCGCGCCGATCATTTTCGAACCTCCCATCGATGCAGACGGCAAGTTTGTTGACGTGTTCAACTATCAGAACCCGCAGCCCGACACCAAGGAGACCGTAGTGGTCCGCGCCTTCTATCAATGGCCGCTGATCGTCACGCAGCTCGGCTTCAACCTTGCCAATATCGACGCCAACACGCCTAACGGCAAATATTTGCTGGCCGCCCTTTCCGCGTTCCGCGTCGAGCCGCAGTGAGAGCCATGATCAAGCGCCTGTCACGTCACTGGCTACGCTTCGCGCAGACCGGACGCGCCTTCGGGCGGGATCGCCGCGGACTCGCCGCGATCGAATTCGCCATGCTGCTGCCGATCATGCTGGTGACATTGTTCGGGGTGATCGGAGCGACCTCGGCGATCGCGATCGATCGCAAGGTGACATTGATGGCGCGCACGCTTGCCGACCTCACCGCGCAGGGCGACGACGTGTCGAACAATGACATCTCCAATTTCTTTGCGATCGGCCGCGCGATGCTGACGCCCTACAGCGCGACGACGAATGCCTTCACCGGCGGTCCGCTGAAGATGACCCTCACCGAGCTGTACATCGATCCCGCCACCGGCGCGGCGCGGGTGCAATGGAGCAAGGGAGATGACGAGAGATCAGTCGGCAGCGTGGTGACGGCCATGCCATCCGATCTGATCGGGCGGGATTCCAAGAACGAGATCCTGGAAAACCAGTATTTCATCCTGAGCGAGGTCAGCTATCGCTACGCGCCCTCGATCCTGCCGGGGGCGGCCAGCGTCAATCTGAGCGAGACCACCTATACGCGTCCGCGCGTCACGTCGCGGCGGCCCTGCGTTCTCTACCAAGGCACGTCGAACTGTCCCAAGTGATCGCTGCCAGTGTGGGTTCAGAAGTTCGCAACCTTGGTTTCTGTGACCTCTCCGGGCGAGGCGAACTTCGGATTCAGGACACTAGCGTCCGGCCATCACAGGCTGAAACCGCTTCAGAAAACAAAAGAGAAATAAAAAAGGCCGCGCAGAAGCGCGGCCCTCGAAAACCGGGAACTGTTTCGAGACAGTGATCCGCCGACCATGATCGGCGGAGGGCTGTCTTTAGCCAGCAGCGCGGAGGTTGTCGGCGGAGGACTTGCCGGAACGGCGGTCCGCCACGATCTCGTAGCTGATTTTCTGGCCTTCGCGCAGCGTGCCCAGCCCAGCGCGCTCGACGGCGCTGATGTGCACGAACACGTCGTTGCCGCCATCGTCGGGCTGAATGAAGCCGTAGCCTTTGGTTGCGTTAAACCACTTCACGGTTCCCATGCTCATGGGATAGTCCCTTCTCAAAAAAGTATAGTCTAAACCCGCTTTCGCAGGCTGGTGGCATCGAATTTTTGGAAGGGTCGTCAGCGTCTAAACCGGCTGCACCGGTAGTTAGCGAATGTCGTCCGGCCGAAACTCGATCGCATCATTTTAACCGATCGTGAGCAGCAAGACAATCCTGACGCGCAGCATTTTTCCCTGCACGCCGCTGGGGGGCGGCGAGGCAGCAGAACGACAGCCAGGGAGGCGATGCCTCCGGTCGTGCGGCGGGCGCGTTCGCCGCGCCCGCACCGATCAGCGACGGCGGAACTGGCCGCGCGGCGGCGCGCCGCGGGGCGGCCCGCCGGCGGGACGTTCGTCCTTGTGGCGGAAGATCAGGCGGCCCTTCTCGAGATCGTAAGGTGACATCTCGATGGTGACGCGGTCGCCGGCCAGCGTCTTGATGCGGTTTTTCTTCATCTTCCCCGCCGTGTAGGCGACGATTTCATGCCCCGTGTCGAGCTGGACACGGTAGCGGGCGTCGGGGAGGATTTCGGTCACCAGTCCTTCGAACTGGATGAGCTCTTCTTTGGCCATGGGTCTCTCCAGGTCGAGAAGCGGCTATGGCCGCGGGCCTTGGTTGCGTTGAGGTTGGGTCGAACGGGGTTTGCGATGCAAAAACGCCACGCCGTGAAGTCCTTCCTGCTTGCTGCCGGTCGAGGTGCGGCCGACGTCCTGCCGCGGAGCGTCGGGCCGGGCGGCGGCGGGATGCGACGCCGTGCCGCCGTTGGGGCGGCGCCGCCGGCGCGACCGCTTTGGCCCGGCGGGGCCCTCGCTGCCACGGCCGGCAGGAGCGCCACGCTGTGCCGCCCGTCCTCCGCGGCCCTGTGAAGCGGCCGGGGCGGGCTCGCGGTGGCCTGCCGTACGTCGGTCCTCTCGAGGCAATGCGATACGGATCAGTTTTTCGATGTCGCGGAGATACGATATTTCCTCGCCCGCGCAAAGCGAGATCGCAACGCCATCCGCACCCGCCCGCGCGGTGCGGCCGATGCGGTGGACATAGGTCTCCGGAACATTGGGCAGATCGAAATTGACGACATGGCTGACGCCGTCGACATCGATGCCGCGCGCCGCGATGTCGGTGGCCACCAGGGTCCGGACCTCGCCGGAACGGAATGCCGCCAGCACCCGCTCGCGATGGTTCTGCGACTTGTTGCCGTGAATGGCGTTGGCGGCGATGCCGGCCCGCGCCAGGGTCTTCACCACCTTGTCGGCACCGTGCTTGGTGCGGGTGAACACCAGCGCGCGGTTCACCGCCTCCTGCTGCAGCAGCTCGGCCAGCAGCGCCGGCTTGGCGGCATGGTCGACCTGGATGACGCGCTGGGTGATGCGATCAACGGTTGACGACACCGGCGTCACCGCGACGCGGGCGGGGTCGCGCAGCATCTGCTCGGCGAGTTCGGCGATATCCTTCGGCATCGTCGCCGAGAAGAACAGCGTCTGACGCCGGATCGGCAGCTTGGCGACGATCTTCCGGATGTCGTTGATGAAGCCCATGTCGAGCATGCGGTCGGCTTCGTCCAGCACCAGGAATTCGACGTGGGCGAGTTTGAGGGCGTTGCCCTGGACGAGGTCGAGCAGCCGTCCCGGCGTCGCCACCAGCACCTCGACGCCGCCCATCAGCGAGCGGACCTGCCGGCCCAACGGCACGCCGCCGATGGCCAGCGCGGCCGTCAGCCGCAGGTGCCGGCCATAGGCATTGAAGCTGTCGAGGATCTGTCCGGACAGCTCGCGGGTCGGGCTCAGCACCAGCACGCGGCAGCTCTTCGGCTGCGGGCGCGTGCGGTTCTCCAGCAGACGATGCAGGATCGGCAGCGCGAACGATGCGGTCTTGCCGGTGCCGGTCTGGGCGATGCCGACGACATCGCGGCCGGCAAGGGCGAGAGGAATGGTCTGCGCCTGGATCGGCGTCGGGGTGTGATAGTTCTCCTCGCTCAGCGCGCGGGAGATGGGATCGGCGAGGCCGAAGTCCTTAAAGGAGGTCAAAGGGGTCTTTCTAATGACAAAAGGCAGACATCCGGCACCAGCATCGGAGGCCGGCGAGGGCATCTGGGACACCCGCGTGTTTGGGGTGTCGGAGTCGGTTGCTGAAATCGGGCAAGCCAGAAACCGTTGAACGGCTCAGAACACGCGGCTCGCAGAGACCTGATGATTCTCAAGGTCGCAGCGCCCATATGGAACAGCATCGCGGCGGATTCAAGGTCAAACTGCGCGGCGCGGCCCCGCGCGACAGGCAGGGGCATCGCGCGGGGCAGGCCGGCGGCAGCCTGTAGGAAACATCTAACCTGTTGGTGTTAAAGCAGAACGTTGACGTCCTGGAACGGTTCGGCAGGCGGCGGGAACCGGCATGGCGCATCCTCACCGCATCCTTTAAGGTCACACATTCCGCATAACCAGCCTGAAGGAGGACGCCCGTGATCTATGTTGTCGCCACCCTGACCGTGAAGCCTGAAAAGCGCGCCGAACTGATCGAGGCCGCCAAGGACTGCATCGCCGCGACCCGGCAGGAGCCCGGCAACATCGCCTACGACATGCACGAGAGCGTCACCGATCCGGCGCGGATGGTGTTCGTCGAGCAGTGGGAGAATGCCGAGGCGCTCGGCCCGCACGGCAAGAGCGATCATATGCGGGCCTTCGGCCGCGTCGCCGCAGCCTGCCTCAGCGCGCCGGCGAAGATCGAGATCATCACCCCGGCCAAGGTGGACGTTCGCTGAGCCCTGCCGCCGGCCGCCCGGCCCCAATGGTGGAACCAAATTAAACCCCTGGTGTTGACTTCCATCCACGTTCGCGCGGCGGGTGGGCAGGTCTCTGCTTTGCGGTCGGCCGGTCTGGTCGCGGACATGGACTCCGTGCCGGTCTTTGCCGATTGCAGATGCTTGTGACCTCGTCCATCGATTTGATTTTGTTCGACTGTATTTCCGAGTAGGCGCGTGGTCAGATTCGGGTTCATCATCGCGCTGATCGCGCTTCTGGGAGTGTTGCTGTCCGCGCTCGCCGCCTATCGCGCCTACGATCAGGAGATGACGGTTAACCGGATCGCGCTCTCGCGCGCGATCGACGTCAATGCCAGTCTTGTGCAGGATCGCCTCACCGAGCGGGAATTGCTGGCGCGCGTCGCGTCCGGCCTGTTCCACTCCCAAACGGTAACCCAGGCCAACATGCTGCAGCCGCTGCGCACCTCGATCTATGCCTTCAAGACCGATTTCCTCGTCTCAGGCTGGATCGCGCGGCTGCAACCCGGCGATCTGCCGCAGGCGGAAACGGAATTGCGCAATGCGGGCTTCCCGCGCCCCCGGATCCGCAACGCCGACGACACGCCGCTCGACACCGCCGCGATGCCGCAGTCGCTCGACGTCGTGATGGATGTCGAACCGCGCAACAGCGAAACCGAGGGATTTCCGGGGCGCGCGCTCGACACCCAGCCGGTGCTGAAAGCCATGCTGGCGCAGGCGCTGCAGACGCGGCAGCCGGCCGCGTCGCCGCCGTTCTCGCTGCTGCGGCCGAACGGCCCGGTCGGCGTGGTGCTGGCGACGCCGGTGCTGCAGGAGGCGAGCGGTCTGCCGATCGGCTTCATCACCTTCTCCTATGAACTCGCGCCGCTGATGCTGACCAATGACGAGATGTCGCTGTTCTCCATCGCGCTGCGCAGTTCGCCGGGCGGCGACACCGAATGGGTCATCGATCAGAACGACCAGACGGTGTCCCGAACCATTCCGAGGCCCCAGGAAGGCGAGGTGCCGGCCCCGCCGATCGTCCGCACGGTGACCTTCGGCGGACACGACTGGCAGCTCGCCTATTACGCCAAGACCAACCTGGAGCGCCGCGTGCTGGAACTGGCCGTGGTTGTAGCGGCCATCGGCCTCGCCATCACGGCCGTGGTCTGCGGCCTGTTCGGCTATATCGCCTACAACAACCTGCGCATGAGCCGCGAAATCCAGATGCGCATCGGCTACGAGCATCGCCTGACCGCGGTCATCGACGAACTCAACCACCGGGTCAAGAACATCCTCGCGGTGATCCAGTCAATCGTGACGCGCACGCTGCGGCACGGCTCCGACATCGACACGGCGCGTGATCTCCTGGTCGGGCGCATTCATGCGATGTCCAACGTTGTGTCGCTGCTCAGTGACAGCAAGTGGCAGGGCGTCAAGCTGAAGGGGTTGTTCGAGGCGCGCGCGATTCCGAATGCGGACCGGATCGCCGTCAGCGGCCCGGACATCTGGGTCAGTGCACGGGCTGCGCAGAGCCTCTCGCTGTTGTTCTTCGAGCTGGCGTCGCACACTGACGAGGGGCTGTCGCTGGTCGGCAAGCATCCACGCGTTGTGGCGCAGTGGACGGTGGAAGGAGAGGGCAGCGATGCGATCTTCCATTTTCGCTGGGAGGAGTTCAACACCAGCGCCGCGACGCGCCGCGAGGAGAGCGACTTCGGCGTGGTCCTGCTCGATCGCGTCGCGCCGGAGGCGCTCGGTGGCACCGCGAAGCGCTATTTCACCGATGTCAGCTATGTCTATGAGCTGATCGCGCCGATGGCGACGGTGGTGGACCTCACCGAGCGCGACCGCACCGACCGGCTCTCGGCCCCGGTCAAGCGCGTGCGGTAGGTAGGGGACCCACCCGAACAATTGTCAAGATTGAGAGATTCTCTGCGAGCATGGGTCGCGGGGGCATGGAGGACACCATGCTTGATCTCTATTGGCTGTCGGACGATGCCTGGGCGCGTCTCGAAGCACATCTGCCTCACAACCAGCCGGGCCGGCCCCGGGTCGACGACCGACGCGTTATCAGCGGCATCCTCCACATCCTCAAGACGGGGGCGCGTTGGCGCGACGTGCCGCCCGAATACGGTCCGGCGAAGACGATCTACAATCGTTACACCCGCTGGGCGCACCGCGGTGTCTGGCAACGGATTTTCGCCAAGATCGCCGCAGCGGGGGCGATCCCTGACGAACTGATGCTCGACAGCTCCCATGTGAAGGCGCATCGGTCAGCTTCCGGCGGAAAAGGAGGGAGTGGACGCAGGCGGTCGGCGTATCGAGGGGAGGCCGAACGACCAAAATCCATTGTCTGGCCGATGCTTGCGGCAGGATCGTCGCCATCGCGCTGACACCAGGAAACATCGCCGACATTAGCATGGCCACGCCCTTGCTGGAGGCGTTCGCGCCGGCCAAGCGCCTCCTCGCAGACAAGGCCTATGACGCCGATCGACTGCGAAACTGGCTCGGCGACAGACGGATCGAGCCCGTCATACCGGCCCGCGCAACCCGAAATGCCGCTTATCCCCTCAACCGCGCGGCCTACCGGCGTCGAAATGTCATCGAGCGCATGTTCGGGAAGCTCAAAAAATGGAAACGCATCGCCACGCGCTACGACAGGCTCGCCGTAAACTTCCTCGCAGCCATCGCCCTCGTCGCTCTTGCGACGCAATGGCTCAAATGAGTCCTCTACCTAGCGCGGGGAAGGAGAACCACGTCAGAACCGTTGTCCTGAGTGCCCGACCGGAAAATTAAGATCTCGTCGTCGAGAGGCGTCGGGGTGGGCCGTCACCCTGAGGTGCCGTTGCGGAGCGACGGCCCTGTCCCGTGCCATCCTTCGAGCCTCGGGCTGCGCCCTCGCGCCTCAGGATGACGGCTTTCATGCTATCTTGCGCGCCCGACCGATTTTCCGATCAGACTCTGAGATGCGCCGCGGAAGCCGCGCGAGCCATAGCACGGTGGCGAGCCAACTTGCGTTCCCATGGGCTCATCCCGGGTCAACCCAAGACGATGGGATCGCCGTCGCCCTGCGAGGCTGTCGCAGCGCGACAGAACCTCCGGGTGACGGGTGGGTGATTCAACGTCGGTGAATCATGCGCTAGCCGTTATTGCCGTTGATCACGGCACGCACGGTGTCGTCCGGACCGAAGTCCTCGGCGCCCTCCACGTAGAGCAGCGCGCTGAGCTTGGTGCGGGCGCGGTTGACGCGGCTCTTGATGGTGCCGACGGCACAGCCGCAGATCGCGGCGGCATCCTCGTAGGAGAAGCCGGACGCACCGACCAGGATAAGCGCTTCGCGCTGGTCCTGCGGCAGCTTGTCGAGCGCGGCGCGGAATTCCTCGAACTCGAGGTGGGAATCCTGTCCCGGCTGGGACTTCAGGGTGCGCGCGTAGTTGCCCTCGGCATCCTCCACCTCCCGGCGCCGCTTGCGATAGTCCGAGCGAAACAGGTTGCGCAGAATGGTGAACAGCCATGCCGGCAGGTTGGAGCCGGGCTGAAACGAATCGATGTTCGCCAATGCCCGGAGCAGCGTCTCCTGCACCAGATCGTCGGCACGGTCGCTATTGCCGCTCAGCGAAATGGCGAACGCGCGCAAACTGGGGACAGACGCCAAGATGTCGTCGCGAAGTTCATTGGTGAGAGGCATTAGTCCCTCCCGTCTTTGTTGGTCGCGAGTTCCGAATCGGCGGCTGGCGTGTCCAGCTTGCGGATCAAGTCTGCAAATCTCTCCGGTACACCCTGGCGGACGACATCGTCATACATCGCGCGTAATTGATGTCCGATACGCGCCTGGATTTCGGCGTTCAGACCGCCTTGCCTGCCCGGCTTCTTCACTTCTTTCATGGGCCCGATCCAACTTCCCCAACGGCTAAGTTGCTAGAATAACGACGGATTTTTTCGATTCTCGAAGCCATCACTACGGTTCATCGCGAGCTAATGCCGAACGTGGTTGGAAAGTTCCGAAGCTTGTGGAACTTTTGTTGGCCTGACACGTAATTAGCCCGCACCGGCGCCGCGGGTCGTCGCGCCGGAATGTTCGCTATTGACCAGACAAGGATGGAATGGGGATGTCCCGATCACAGGCCGTTGCTGAGAATCTGCCGCTGCTGCGGCGCTACTCTCGTGCATTGACAGGGAGCCAGGCATCGGGGGACGCCTATGTCGGCGCCATGCTGGAGGCGTTGTTGCAGGATCAATCCCTGCTCAACGAGCAGCATGGCACGCGGGCGGGATTGTTTCGACTGTTCACGCAGATCTGGAATTCGGTGTCGATCAATGACGATGCCGTGCCGGTGGTGAATACATCGGAGCACCGGCTGGCCAACATTACGCCGCTGCCGCGGCAGGCGTTCCTGCTGCTGTCTCTGGAAGGTTTCTCGGAAGAAGAGGTGGCTTTCATTCTGCAGATCGATGTCGGTGAAGTGCGCCGGCTCGCCGACGAGGCCGGCCAGGAGCTTGCGGCCGAGATCGCGACCGATGTTCTCATCATCGAGGATGAGACCTTCATCGCCATGGACATCGAGAGCCTGATCAAGAAGCTCGGCCACAATGTCATCGGCGTCGCGCGCACGCATGCCGATGCGGTGGCGCTGGCGAAGACGAAGAAGCCGGGCCTGATCCTCGCCGACATTCAACTCGCCGACGGCAGCTCCGGGCTCGATGCCGTGAATGAGCTGCTGAAGACATTCGAGGTGCCGGTGGTGTTCATCACCGCCTATCCAGAACGTTTCCTCACCGGCGAACGGCCGGAGCCGGCATTCCTGATCTCGAAGCCGTTCCAGCCCGCGATGGTCTCGGCGGTGGCAAGTCAGGCCCTGTTCTTCCAGCGCAACTCGCGCAACCGGCTCCAGCGCGCCGCGTCCTGACGCGGCCGCGATCCGGCACGTCGCGGCCATCACGCCGCGGCGCTATCGTCCTGTTATGGCGACACTGGCAGGGCAGTTCGGCTGTCCTGCCAGTGTCGTTTGGTGTCGGCCTCGTGGGTCGGTCTTGACGCCGGCTTGGCGCATCCTGCCTCCCGCAGGACGATCGAGGCCAGGCAGGGCGCGGCTGCGATTGCCGGGCCGCGCCGCGCCCTGCATCGCCGGCCGATCGGGGACGGGGATCCGCCGGCGTTTAGAAAACTGACGGCGGAACCGCAAACTTGTTCCGGCCCATTCTCAAAATTTTGACACACTGCATGATGGCCCCCGGTCGAACTGAACCTTTTCCTGCGCGTTATGACTTTACAAGAAGGGTCGCCAACCGGCGACCAGCCGGTGAGGTGAGGCGCGTATGTCTCGGAGATGGTCGGTTCAAAGAGCGCTCGTCGCCGCGGCCCTGACGGTGGCTGCGGCTCCTTTCGCAATTGGCAGCGAACTGCCGGGATGGCTGGCGCGGCCGATGACGGCTTCCGCGGCAGTGCCGGAAGCCTCGACGGTGTTCGCGCCGGTGCCGTCCGAATCCGGGGCGGTCGTGGTCGACCGTGCGGCCAAGGCAGACCGGGCTTCGGTCACGACGCCCGGCACCGCGTCCGAAACCTTCTCGATTCAGCCGAGCGGATTGAGCGACACGTCGGTGCTGGTGCGGGTGATGAAGCAGCCGGCCGCGCCGCAGCTGCAGTCGCCGCAGCTGCAGTCGATGGAGCGACCGGCCTTGAAGCCCGCGAGCAGGCTTGGAAAGCCGCCGGTCGCCTGCGAGCCGGTGGTCAGCATGCTCACCGAGGTCGCCAAGCAGCTCGCCCCCGGCCGCTGCATCACCTGAGGCGATCACTGTCGGGGGAATTTGAGAGTTCGGGCCGGCCGACAGCGTTGTTGCGACGGGCGTTATCTTGAGAGCGTGACCGGACAATAAGATCGCAGCGTCGTCGAGAAGCATCGCGGCGCGCCGTCACCTTAAACGCGCCTCACCTTAAGGTGGCCGCTTCTTCAGCGGCCCCTTGAAGGGCGGCGCATCCCATCATCTTAATCCCAGGGCGACGGCTTCCGCTTCAGCCTGAACCATTCCTCGGCAGAAGGAGTGACAGTGACGCCGGGGGCGTCATCAGCCGCCGCTGCCCTTGTCGTCCGATCGCGCCGCGACCGAATCCCGGTACGCCATCAGGCCGAGTGCCAGGCCGCCAAGCGCCACCACCGGAAGCAACCGCTTGATGCCGATGCTGCGTACGATCTGAACGCCGGTGGCCAGCAGCACCGGGTCGGACAGCAGGCTTTGCGAGGCCGTTTTCGCCGCCGCCAATGCTTCGGCGCGCCGCGCCTCGGCGCGCTTCTGCTGCTGAATCACGATGACGAGCGCGATCACCGCCACCACGAAGAAGATCGCCGCCACCGCCAGGCAGGCCTGGATCGTGCCGTATTCCTGCTGAGTGTAGATGAACAGCGCGGCGCACAGGAAAGCCAGGGTGATCAGTAGCGCGACGGCTGCCGCCAGCACCAGCGACGACAGCTTCAATGTGGTGCCGGCGCTGTCCTTGATATCGTCAATGAAACGCTGAAGCATGAATAGCCCCGATGCCATCGGTCAATAAAAAGACCGCGCCGGGCGGCGCGGCCAGCGAAAACGGTCGGGCCGTGCGGGCTCCCGGCCCATGGTCCCGCTTACCTGCGCCAGGTCACGCCGATCAGGAAGCCCAGTCCCACCGCGAGGGCGACTGCGGCGATCGGCCGCTGCTGGATGGCGTCTTCCAGCGTCTCTTCCAGCGATGAAGCCGCATCATGCGCGGCTTCGAGCGCGGCATTGCCCCGATCCTGGGCATCGGAGATCGCCGCATCGATGTTGCGGCGGGCTTGCCGGTAACCGCGACGGGCCTGCTTGCCGGCCTCGCCGGAGAAAGCATTGAGCGCCTCGGAAATCCGTTCAGTCAGCGTTGCGATATCGTTCTTCACGGCTGCCAGATCCTTCTCAAAACGTTCAGAACCCTTGTCGGCATCGCTACTCGCCATTCGACTCTCCCAAATAAAGCGGATGCTGGATAATGCCGCATCGCATGTGGAAGTTCCATTGGTCTTCCGGCCATGGCTGAATGGGGATCAGCGTGCCGGGCGGTTCGCTTTCCCGCCGCCGCGTGCGCCGCGGCGCGATGGACGTCAGATGTAGTCGAGCAGCACCAGGACGACGACGATCACGATGATGGTGCCGACGATCCCGGAAGGACCATAGCCCCAGCCACGGCTGTAGCCCCAGCTCGGCATCACTCCGAGCAGCACGAGGATCAGAAGAATGATCAGGATTGTGCCGAGCGACATGGCATGCCCTCGCAAAACCGCGGGCGCGGTCCGGCCCGCGTTCTGGCACAACAGTCAGGTCGGTACCGCGGTTCCCTTGCCGGCGCCCGGATGCTGACCGGGAGGTTAAGGAACGGAAGTCGATCGGTTCGCGTTGGCTGAAGGCTGGCGGCTGCGGCGAAAGTCTTTCGTGCCTGACACGCAGGTCCTTCGTCGATCCGGCAGGGGTGGCGGCAGTGGAGAACCAGCGTGAGCTTCCTTCCTCGCAGACCGGTCGTATCGGGCATGTGGATCGCCGCCGTCGCGCTTGTCGCGACGGGGCTGCAGATGGCGCCGGCGGGCGCCGAAGATTTCTTTTCCGCTCTGTTCGGTGGATTCATGAGCCCGCCGCCTGCGGCGCGCGGCATGGTGCCGTTCGACGGCTTCGGGAATGCGCCGCAGGCCTCGCGGCCACGCACCGCTTCCGGCGGCGGGCGCCAGGCCTTTTGCGTGCGCACCTGCGATGGCCGCTACTTCCCGCTTGTCAGCGGATCCAGCCAGAGCCGCGCGGAGTCGTGCAGCTCGCTCTGCCCGGCCAGCGAGACCAAGGTGTTTTACGGCGGCAACATCGATCACGCGACCAGCGAGGGCGGCAAGAGCTACACCTCGCTCGCCAACGCTTTCCGCTATCGCAATGAAATCGTCGCCGGCTGCACCTGCAACGGCAAGGATTCGTTCGGGCTGGCGCATGTCGACATCAAGGACGACGTCACCTTGCGCAAGGGCGACATCGTCGCCAGCGAGCAGGGCCTTCTGGTCGCGGGCGGCAAGCCCGACCGGCGCGGCGGAGCGCTGAATTTCTCGCCGGCGTCCGCGGCGGTGGTGGCGCGCTTCTCCCGCGCGCCCGTGGTGGCGTCGGAATAAGCCCAGGGAACCGGAGTGGCGCGCTGGCGTTGGCTTTCCACGAGCCGGCACCGATCGCATCTGTGATCGCGCCGGTGCAAACGGGGCCCGCACGGGCTCTCATCCGGGGGATATCAGATGCTGATCTCGATACTGATTACGTTTCTTGTCGTCATTCTCGTTCTTTATCTCATCAACATGCTGCCCATCGACGGACGTGCCAAGCAGATCGCGCGCATCATCGTCATCATCATCGGCATTCTCTCGTTGCTGAAATATCTCGCGGTGTTCTGAGGGAGCGGCACAAGTCCCGGGCCAGTAAGAACGGCTGGCCGCATGGCGGGCGGATTGCAGAAAAAAGCCCCGGCACAAACCGGGGCTTTAATTTTGACGGGCGTTGGCGCGGAGGCTTTATGCGGACGCCTTGGCCTCCTTGCGGCGTGCGTGCAGGATGAACTCGGTATAGCCGTTGGGCTGCTCGCGGCCCTTGAAGATCAGATCGCAGGCGGCCTTGAAGGCAAGGCCGTCGAACGTCGGTGCCATCGGCTTGTAAAGCGGATCGCCGGCGTTCTGCTTGTCCACCACCACCGCCATGCGCTTCAGTGAGTCCATCACCTGATCCTTGCTGACGACGCCATGGTGCAGCCAGTTGGCGAGGTGCTGGCTGGAGATGCGCAGCGTGGCGCGATCCTCCATCAGGCCGACATCGTGAATGTCCGGCACCTTGGAGCAGCCGACGCCCTGGTCGATCCAGCGCACGACGTAGCCCAGAATGCCCTGGCAGTTGTTATCGATCTCCTGCCGCACGTCGTCCGGCGCCCAGTTCGACTGCGACACCGGAATGGTGAGGATGTCCTTCAGCCTGGCGCGGGGGCCGCCCTTCTTCAGTTCGGCCTGGCGGGCATGCACGTCGATCTGGTGATAGTGCAGCGCATGCAGCGTCGCGGCGGTCGGCGAGGGCACCCATGCGGTGGTCGCGCCGGCCTGCGGATGGCCGATCTTCTGCGCCAGCATGTCCGCCATCTTGTCCGGCGCCGCCCACATGCCCTTGCCGATCTGGGCATGGCCCGGCAGTCCGTCGATCAGGCCGATGTCGACGTTCTGGTCCTCATAGGCCTTGATCCAGGGCTGCGCCTTCATGTCGTTCTTGCGGATCATCGGACCGGCTTCCATCGAGGTGTGGATTTCGTCGCCGGTGCGGTCGAGGAAGCCGGTGTTGATGAACATGATGCGCGCCGACGCATTCTGGATGCAGGCCTTCAGGTTCACCGTGGTGCGGCGCTCCTCGTCCATGATGCCGATCTTCAACGTGTTGGCGGGCAGGCCGAGCATCTGCTCGACCCGGCCGAGGATGTTGCAGGCCAGCTCCACTTCGTCGGGGCCGTGCATCTTCGGCTTGACGATGTAGGCCGAGCCGGTGCGGCTGTTGCGCAGCTTGGTGTCGCTCTTGAGGTCGTGCATCGCGATCAGGCCGGAGACGGCGGCATCGAGCATGCCCTCGGGAATCTCCTCGCCCTTGTCGTCGCGCACGGCGTCGGTGAACATGTGGTGGCCGACGTTGCGCATCAGCAGCAGGCTGCGGCCGTGCAACGTCAGCGGCTTGCCGTCCGGCGCGGTGTAGGCGCGGTCCGGGTTGAGCGTGCGGGTGACGGTCTTGCCGCCCTTCTCGAAGGTGTCGGTGAGCGTGCCCTTCATCAGGCCGAGCGTGTTGCGGTAGATCAGGACCTTGTCCTCGGCATCCACCGCCGCCACGGAATCCTCCATGTCGAGAATGGTGGAGACCGCGGCTTCCATGATGATGTCGGCGACGCCGGCCGGATCGTCCTTGCCGATCGGATGGCTGCGGTTGATCGCGATCTCGATGTGCAGGCCGTTGTTGACCAGCAGCACCGCCTCGGGATTGGCGGCGTCGCCGCGATAGCCTGCGAACTGCTTCGGATTCTTCAGGCCGACATCGCCCTTGGCGGTCCTGGCGACCAGCGCGCCGTTGGCGACGCTGTAGCCGGTGACGTCGGCATGGCTGCCGGAGGCGAGCGGCGCGGCGGAATCGAGAAACGCCTTGGCCTTGGCGATCACCTTGTCGCCGCGCGCCTTGTTGTAGCCCTTGCCGGTTTCGCTCGGGTCGTGCGGGATCGCGTCGGTGCCATAGAAGGCATCGTAAAGGCTGCCCCAGCGGGCATTCGCGGCATTCAGGGCATAGCGCGCATTGGTCAGCGGCACCACAAGCTGCGGGCCGCAGATCGTGCCGATCTCGTCGTCGATATTGGCGGTCTCGACCTCCCTGGTCGCAGGTTCCGGCCGCAGGTAGCCGATCTCCTTGAGGAAAGCGTGATAGGCGTCGGGATCGAAGGTCTTGCCTTTGTGGGCGCGGTGCCAGTCGTCGAGCTTGGCCTGCAGCGTATCGCGCACCGCGAGCAGCTCGCGGTTTTTCGGCCCGAGGTCACGGACGATCGCAGCGAGGCCGGCCCAGAAGGCATCGGCGGAGACACCCGTTCCAGGCGCGGCTTCCTTGGCGATAAAGTCGAACAGAACGGGGGCGATCTTCAGTCCATGGGCGTCGATACGGCTCATCATGCGATCTCACGAAAAAGGGAAAAAGGCGGTCTTTTCGGCAAAAAGCCGCAAAAGACCCGTGCCAGGGCAGAGATAGCCCCTTTTAGCGCCAAATCGCCCCCGGTGAGAAGACCCCTGCCTCCGCGCGTGCCGCCACAAGGAAAAAGCGCCTGCGCGGCGCCGTGCGTCATGGCGACGGTGTCGCCGTCTGCCGCCTCGCGGTGCGGCGAGATGCCGTCCGCGGCGGCTGCGGGGCGGGCTGTGCTGTCGTGCGGCGTGATCCTGTATAGTGTCCGCAACCAGTCTGTTCGAAACGATCTTGCTGCGAGGACCAGGGGCCTGTGACGATCGAACTGAAGAACATCGTGAAATCCTTCGGCGATTTCGTCGCGGTGGACGGCGTGGACCTGACTGTCGAGGACGGCGAGCTGCTGGCGCTGCTGGGGCCCTCCGGATCCGGCAAGACCACGCTGCTGCGCATCATCGCCGGGCTCGATTGGCCGGATTCCGGCGAACTGCTGTTCAACGGCGACAATGCGCTGGTGCGCGGCGCCGGCGAGCGCCATGTCGGCTTCGTGTTTCAGCACTACGCGCTGTTCCGCCATATGACGGTGTTCGAGAACATCGCCTTCGGCCTGCGGGTGCAGCCGCGCAAGGTCCGCAAGAACGAGGCCGGCATTCGCGCGCGGGTCGGCGAGTTGCTCGATCTGGTCCAGCTCGGCGGGATGGCGGGGCGCTATCCGAGCCAGCTCTCGGGCGGCCAGCGCCAGCGGGTGGCGCTGGCGCGGGCGCTGGCGATCGAGCCGCGCATCCTGCTGCTCGACGAGCCGTTCGGAGCGCTGGATGCCAAGGTGCGCAAGGAGCTGCGCCGCTGGCTCCGCAACCTGCATGAAGAGATCAGCGTCACCTCGGTGTTCGTCACCCACGATCAGGAGGAGGCGCTCGAGGTTGCGGACCGCATCGTGGTGATGGACAAGGGCCGCATCGAGCAGATCGGCACGCCAGGCGAGGTCTATGATCGCCCCGCCAGCGCCTTCGTCTACGGCTTCATCGGCGAATCCATCGAACTGCCGGTCACCGTCCGCGACGGGGCGGTCTGGATGGACGGGCGGCGTCTCGGCATCCCGCCCGACGGCGCGGACGCCGGGCCGTCGCGGCTGTTCGTGCGCCGCCACGATATGCGGATCGGTGCCGCGGGCTCCGGGCTGCGCGGCGTGGTCCGCCATGTGCGGGCCTTCGGCGCCGTGCAGCGGGCCGACATTGCGCTGCAGGCCGGCGAGGGGGAAACCTTGATCGAAGTCGACGCGCCGCGCGATCTGCCGTTGCAGCCGGGCGAGCCCGTCGAACTGGCGCCGACCCGGTTCCGCATCTTCAGCGCATGATGGCAGCCATTGGGAAAACCCGCGCCGCATTCACCTTTCAGCCACGGTTGATGTGCAACAAACACCCCTGCCACAGCTGAGGGGTACCCTGCATGAAGCGTCTTGCGGTGATGTTGACCGGTGTTCTGGTGCTGAGCGGCTGTGGGACGGCCGTCGAGCAGGCGCCGGAACAGCCGGCCTTCTACCTCAGCCTGGCCCACGGCGGCGCCAAGGTCGATGCGGCGGTGGCCGCGTCGATGATCTCCGGCTACCGCAAGAACAACGGGCTCGGCCCGGTGACCGTCGATCCCGAGCTGATGAAGGCCGCCGAGGCGCAGGCCATGGCCATGGCCAGGCGCAACAAGCTCGACCATGACGTCGGCGGAACCTTGGGCAAGCGCCTTAACGCGTCGGGCTATCCCGCCACGGTGGCGGTCGAGAACATCTCGGCTGGCTATCACACGCTGGCGGAAGCATTTTCCGGCTGGCGCGATTCCCCGCCGCACCGGGCCAATATGCTGCACAAGGGCGTCAACAAGCTGGGCATCGCGGCCACCTATGCGCCGAACACCAAGTACAAGGTGTTCTGGGCCCTGATCCTCGCCTCCACCGACGAGAAGGATGCGGCGCGATGACCTGACTGTGACGACGGCCGCGATTTCACCGATTGACGGAGCCGCGGCCAGAGGTCACGTTCGGACAAGACCGACCATCAGACCGCGCCATGTCCCCTTCATCCCGTTCGCCATCCTCCACCCCGGCCAGGGCGCGCCGTGTCCTGGTCCTGCAGGGAGGCGGAGCGCTGGGCGCCTATCAGGCCGGCGTGTTCCATGCGCTGTGCCGGAATCACTTCGAGCCGGACTGGATCGCCGGCATCTCGATCGGCGCCATCAATGCCGCCATCATCGCCGGCAACCGGCCCGAGCTGCGGCTCGAGCGCCTGCGCGAATTCTGGCATCTGGTCTCCAGCCCGGTGCCGTGGCAGCCGCAACTGCCGAATGATTTCCTGCGCTCGCTCTATAACGAGAGCAGCGCCGCCGCGATCGCCACATTCGGCGTGCCGGGCTTCTTCACGCCGCGCGTGCCGCCGACGCAGTTCTGGCCGGCGCAGACACCCCAGGCGCTGAGTTACTATGACACCGCACCGCTGCGCGCGACGCTGGAGCGGCTGGTGGATTTCGACCGCATCAATTCCGGCGACACGCGCCTCAGCGTCGGCGCGGTGAATATCTCGACCGGCAATTTCGTCTATTTCGACAACCGGCAGCAGGAGATCCGGCCGGAGCACATCATGGCGTCCGGTGCGTTGCCGCCCGGCTTTCCCGCCGTGAAGATCGACGGCGAGTATTACTGGGATGGCGGCATCGCGTCGAACACCCCGCTCGACTACGTGCTCGATCAGGAGCGCACGACCGACCTTCTGATCTTCCAGGCCGACCTGTTCAGCGCGCGCGGCCCGCTGCCGAGCACGATGCAGGAGGCGGCGGAGCGCGAGAAGGACATCCGCTATTCCAGCCGGACGCGGCTCAACACCGACCAGAACCGCAAGATTCACGAGGCACGCAAGGCGCTGCGCGATCTGATCTCCAAGCTGCCGGACGAGCTGAAGGACGATCCCTCGGTGAAGTATCTGAATCGGGCGGCGCAGGAGAACACGGTGACGGTGGTGCACCTGATCTACCGCCAGAAGAACTATCACGGCCTGTCGAAGGACTACGATTTCTCGCGGCTCAACATGCTGGAGCATTGGGCCGCCGGCGAGCACGACGTCGATCTGTCGATGCGCCACAAGGATTGGCTGGAGCGGCCGCAGAACGGCGAGACCATGGTGACCTACGATCTGACTGCGGAGGAGGAGCGTGTGGCCGCGCAGCGGCCGCGCGATCGTTCGAACGACACTGACAGGAGAACATGAGATGGGAATCTTGAGCGGGAAAACCGCCGTCGTCACCGGGTCGACCAGCGGCATCGGCCTCGCCTATGCGCGGGCGATGGCCAAGGCCGGCGCCAACATCGTGCTGAACGGCATGGGCAAGCCGGAGGACATCGAGAAGGAGCGCGCATCGATCGAGAGCGATTTCAAGGTCAAGGCGGTGCATTCGCCCGCGGACATGACCAAGCCGGCCGAGATCGCCGAGATGGTCGCCCTCGGAGAGAAGACCTACGGCTCCGTCGATGTGCTGGTGAACAATGCCGGCATTCAGTTCGTGTCGCCGGTCGAGGACTTTCCGATCGAGAAGTGGGACGCGATCATCGCCATCAACCTGTCGTCGGCGTTTCACGGCATCCGCGCCGCGGTGCCGGGCATGAAGAAGCGCGGCTGGGGCCGCATCATCAACACCGCCTCGGCGCATTCGCTGGTCGCCTCGCCGTTCAAGTCGGCCTATGTCTCCGCCAAGCACGGCATCGCCGGCCTGACCAAGACGGTGGCGCTGGAGCTAGCGACCCACAACATCACCTGCAACTGCATCAGCCCCGGCTATGTCTGGACGCCGCTGGTGGAGAAGCAGATTCCCGACACCATGAAGGCGCGCAACATGACCAAGGAGCAGGTCATCAGCGATGTGCTGCTGGAGGCGCAGCCGACCAAGCAGTTCGTGACGGTGGAGCAGGTGGCCGCGCTCGCGGTCTATCTGTGCAGCGACGACGCCAGCCAGATCACCGGCGCCAACCTGTCGATTGACGGCGGCTGGACCGCTGAATAGCCGGGTTTCTTCGCTGACCGGTGGCTCTGTGGATCGTCATGGCCGGAATAGCTCCGGCCGTGACGAAAGGAGCGACGTTGGTCTGCTTTATGCCGGTCGCTTGCCGAACGCCAGCACATGCAGCCCGAGGCGGCGGCGCACGATCCAGAACAGCAGCACGGTTTCGAAGGTCAGCGCGATCGAAGTCGCGGCCGCCGCGCCATAGCCGCCGAACGGCGGGATCAGCGCCAGGCACAAGGCTGCGTTCAGCGCGAAGGACAGGGCATAAGCCAGCGCGCAGGCGTTCTGCTGGCCGACCATGTTGAGCAGCCGCTCCACCGGTCCGATCGCCGCGCGCACCACGAGACCGATCGCGGCGACGAACATGATGCCATAGCCGCTGGTGAATTGCGGGCCGAACAGCCACAGCAGCGGCTTGCCCATGGCGAGCAGCGCCAGCGTTGCGGCCAGCGAAGGCCAGAACGTCCATTTGATGGCGTGGGCGACGTAGGCCGCGAGGCGGGCATGATCGCCGGTCGCGTGATATTCGCTGAAGCGGTGCGCGGTGGTGGCCGACATCGCATAGTGGATGAAGGACACCAGCGCCAGCGTCTTCACCACGGCGAAATAGATGCCGACCTCCTCGGAGCTGCGGAATTGCTGCAGCATCAGCACGTCGGTGTAAGTCAGCAGCAGGTAGAAGCCTTCGACCAGCAGGATCGGCAGCGACACCGCGAGCCATCCGCGCGGATCGTAGGTTTTTGGTCCGGGCACGACCTCGCTGGCGAGGCGGCGGTTCAGCACGATCATCTGCCCGATCATCGCGACCCACACCGCGGCGGCGCTGGCCAGCATCGCGGCGGTGGCCCCGAGCTGGAAGCCCAGCGCCATGGTGCCGGCGGTGAAGCCGATGATCAGGGTCTGCCGGACGATGAATTGCGGCATCAGCCCGAGCCGCATCCAGTCATAGGAGCGGGCGATTCCGTCCTGGGTATTGGCGACGACGAAGGCCGGCAGCGTCAGGCAGCCGATATAGAGCGGCGTGATGCTGGCGGGATCGAGCCAGGGCGACAGCAGCCTCACCAGCCCGGCCAGCAGCAGCGCCGCGACGCTCGAGGTCGTCAGCGTCAGCCAGCGGCCGCCGGCGAGGAAACCGCGCAGCAGCGCGGTGGCGCCGCGCGTGCGATATTCGGGAATGATCTTCTGCGCCGAGACCGCAATGCCGAAGTCGAGCAGGCTGCCGAGCAGCAGCACCCAGATCCAGACATAGACGTAGATGCCGTAGTCGGCTCCGCCCATCCAGCGCGCCAGCAGGATCTGCGCGAGATAGGCGAGGGCGGCGCTGACGATGCGGATGACGAAGATGGTGCCGGCAAGCCGGTTGGTCACGGACGCTTCTGACGAGCCCTTGAGCGTGTTGCGCCACAGCGTGGAGAGCCGGGCGCGCCACGTCACGGGTGAAGGCGGATGATCCATGACAGCCAAACGAATGTTCTCGGAGCGCGGCGCGTGCGAGGGCGCTCCTGTCGAGGGTCTTTCACCATTTGATGGAAACGGTGAACGACTCGAGGTTGTTGTACTGACGTGGTTTCTTCACGCGAACCGGTTTCCACTTCGCTCGAAAACGCTATAGCAACCAGTCGTTAAGATTCGGTTCGACGCGCGCGAGCCGGACTCCGGCTGCACGCGTGAGGATTGTGCGGCGGATGCCATGGCGACGGCTTTCGGTAGAACTGGCGAATCGCGCGTCGCTCAGTCGAGATTGACGTTGAATTCGTAGGACCGGTTGGCGCCGACCAGCGTCAGCTTCAGCGCGGCGCCTTCCGGGCGCGTGTCCGGCGGCAGGCCTTCGAGCTGAAACGTGAAGCGCCGGAGCGGCGGCGCGTCGGGCTGGAGCCGTTTCGGCGTCGGCAGCGCCCAGTCCGGCGTGGGGCCCTCGACATAGAGGTGAATGTCCTCGTCCTCCGGCGCGGCGACATCGACGATGACTTGCATGCCGTCGCGGCGGACGTCGCGAATGGTGAGCGGATTGGGGTCCCCGACATTGGCCGGCTTCGGCACCGCATTGAGCGCGGCCGAAAGCGCGCCGTCTTCGGTGCTGGCGACGCTCTGGAACGGCAGCTCGGCCTCGGCCTCGACCGGAACGCACAGCTTGTCGCATACCGCATAGCTGATCGTCATGCGCAGCGTGACCGGCTTGTCGGGAGACTTGGGCACGATGCGCAGCGGGAGCACCACCTGGTTCTTGTAACCGAACGATGTGCCGCCGGCCCCGTCGGGAAAGGATTGCGGCGCCGGCCACAGCACCGTCACCGCCTCGACATTGTCGGATTTCGAAAAATCGAAGCGCGGCGGCACGCCGGAATCGCCGGGCGTGCGCCAATAGGTCTTCCATCCCGGCTCCAGGCGGAACGCAACTCCGCCGAGGAACATCGCGCCGCTGCGCGAGCCCGCGATCAGGCGAATCGCGGAATGTGCATCCTGGGCCCAGGCGGAGGTGTCCTGCGCGCGTGCGATGGAATTCGGCATGCTGGCCAGCAGCAGGGCAGCGAAGCCGAGCGCGGGACGAAAGGGAACTATTGCTTCCATGTGACGTCTTTACCGTGGGGCCGGATTAGAAACCATTGAATTGCATGTGATCCCGGCCGAAGATTGATGTGCCGTCGGGTTGATTGACAGCGACGCCACCCAATATCAGGATAGAGAACGAGACGAGGTCCGACAGCGATGGATCCTGCCAAAAAAACAGCAAAAGTCGACCATGACATGGCGGCGGACGGCGGGGAAGCAAGCGGCTACCTCGACGGTCAGCTCCTGGTCGCCATGCCGTTGATGGAGGATGAGCGGTTCGCCGGCTCCGTGATCTATCTCTGCGCGCACTCCGCCGAGGGGGCGATGGGAATCATCGTCAACCGGCCCGCGGGCAGCATCGATTTTCCCGAACTGCTGGTGCAGCTGCAGATCATTCCGGAGGCGGACCAGATCAAGCTGCCGCAGAATGCCGAGTCGATGCAGGTGCTGCGAGGCGGCCCGGTGGAGACCGGCCGCGGCTTCGTGCTGCATTCCAGCGATTTCTTCATCAAGGATGCGACGCTGCCGATCGACAAGGATATCTGTCTGACGGCGACGCTCGATATCCTGAAGGCGATCGCCAACGGCTCCGGTCCGCGTCACGCCGTGCTGGCGCTGGGCTATGCCGGCTGGGCGCCGGGGCAGCTCGAAAGCGAGATCCAGAGCAACGGCTGGCTGCATTGTCCCGCCGATCCGGATCTTGTGTTCGGCGACGATGTCGAGGAGAAATACGGCCGCGCCCTGCGCAAGATCGGCATCGATCCCGGCGCGCTCTCGACCACCGCCGGCCACGCCTGAGCTGCCGCGTCCGCCGCTTTCACCGATCTTGGTGTATGGCCCGCGGGTCGGGTTTCGACGGCGGCGGGTGAGCGCGCTGCGGTGCGGCGGAGCGGTTGATCTGCGCGAATGTCCGCTGGCCCGGCCCTCCATCTCTTAAGAAGGTAATGCGCGGATCGTATTCGCGCATCACGACGGTGATCCTTGGCCCTTTTTCCCGTCCAGGACAGCGGCGTCAGCCCTCCGAAGCGGGCTGACGCCGGCCGCCGCGCCGGTCAGGTGCGCTGCTTGTAATACGTATCCTTCTTGAGGATTTTGCCGTTCTCGAACTCCCAGAGGTCGCATCCGAGCGTATCGATGACGGAGCCGTCCGGCGCAGTCCCGCGAACGCGCCATTCGCTCAGGGCCTTGTTGCCGAATATCCAGTTCTTTCCCGCGGTCCACTGGATGTCCGGCGAGTCTGCGAAGCGCTTTTGCAGCGCGGCCTTGATGGCGTCGGGCCCGCGCAGCGTGGTTCCCACCGGTTCTTTTCCGGCCGCTCCGAGCATCACGCCGTCAGGGGCGAAGAAGCTCG
>Ga0180222_1000988_pt1 | contig 34322 bp, 31 predicted proteins | sample eDN5th37CKraftOP_FD_151336 | JGI IMG/M metagenome (GOLD analysis project Ga0180222, IMG submission 151336) | Enriched Organic Plus compost microbial communities from Emeryville, California, USA - eDNA 5th pass 37_C Kraft OP (version 2) (version 2) ...
CGTTCACGCCTGACTCTGCATCGTCTCCAGCGCGCGCAGCGCCGCCGTCGTGCGCCGCATTGCCGTGCTCTCGATAAAGCGGCGCCACAGTCCCGGGCAATGGCGCTGCATGAGCGCGACACCGTCGCGCGCGCACCAGGCCGCCGTTACCACGAGGGTGAGGAACCAGGCCAGGAAGTGGTAGCGCGCGGTCGCGACATAGAACAGCGCCACCGCATGCTGCGCCAGCGCCGCGCCAGCGACGAGCCGCAGCCACGGATCGAACCGGCGGCCCCAGCCGGCGACATAGGCGGTCACGGCGACGCCGGCGGCGCTCACCGGGATCAGCGCATAGGATTCGGACGGGCCGCGCAGAAAGCCCAGGACCTGCCACAGGCCGCGCCGGACATTGTCGCCGATCTCGCCGCCGGCAAGCTCGCCGAGCGCCGCGCCATAGGCCGACGGCGGCATGGTCAGCACCAGCGGATGCGCGGCATTGGCGCTGAACAGCACGAACACGCCGCCGAACACCCAGTTGTGCAGCGTGATCAAGAACACCGGCGCGAAGCCGAGGCACAGCCCGGCGAGCCGCAGCCATTGCCGCTGGTGGAGCGCCGCGAGGCCGGCACCGGCGAGCAGCACCGCGCAGGCCGGCGCCACGATCGGCTTCATGAAGATCGCGAGCGCCATCAGGAAGCCGCCGCCCAGCGCCGGCAAGAACCGCGGCGGCGGGGCCGCGCTCGCGCCGAGGACCGGCACCAGGCCGCAGATGAAGAAGATGTAAGCCGCCGGATCGGCGAAGCCGCGGCCCGCCCATTGCGCGTAATTGACGAAGCTGGTGCCGAACAGCGTGCCGACCGGCACCGCGACGAAGATCAGCGTGAGCGCCAGCGCCCACAGCGGATCGAGGAAACGGCGCAGCACCATCCACACCGCGAACGGCAGCACCAGCACCAGCGTCAGATAGCCGAGCGCGGTCTCGCCGAACACGAGATGTTCGAGCGCGCGGGCATAGCGCAGCCCCGGCCCGCCATAATAGAACACGGCCTCGCCGCCCTTGAGCGCTTCGGCCCAGTCGCCGGCGAGCGCGGCCTGCAGGATCGCGCGGCCGAGGCCGTCATAGAACAGGCCGTCGTCGCCGCCGTCGAACGGCCGCAGCCCGCCGATGAACGCCGCGTCGTCGATCGCGATCACCACGAGCGCGAGCGCGATCAGCAGCGCCGGCACCGCCAGGCGCCGCATCCTGACGCGCACCACCAGCAGCAGCAGGGCGACGACGCCGGCGGCGGCGAGCAGCGGCGGCACCATCCGCTGCAGCCGCAGCATGGCCGGCGGCTGCAGCCGCATGGTCAGGCTCTCCGGCGCGACCGCGACGCCGAAGATGCGGCGGCCGACATCGGCCGCGGTGACGGCGCGGCACGCCTCGCCGGCATGCGGCACGCGATCGAAGCGGCCATTGTCGCTTTCCCACAGCACCTCGCCGCGCCAGCACAGATGGCTGCCGACATAGGCTTGCGGCAGCCGCACCATCTCGAACCACGGCATCGTCAGGTGCCAGCGGTCGAGGCCCATCCAGAACCGGCGGTCGCGCACCGCGCGCTCCAGGTCGCCGCGCGCCGCGTCGCCGCCGTACCAGTTGTAGGCCAGCTCGTTGGTGAAGCCGAGCCGCAGCCGCACCGGATCGGAGACGTCGAGCCGGTTCACCGCGCGCGACAGGTCCGAGCGATGGAAGATGCCGTCGGCGGAGAAGGCATAGACCCGGTCGGGCCCGCCGCGCGCGCGCCAGCACGCCGTGCTGCGAGGATCGCACGCGCGCGCCTGCGGATAGCGGGCGTCGAACGCCGCCGCCAGGACGCGATAGACGTCCGGCGGCAACCCGGCTTCCAGCACCGGGTTCGGCAGAAAGGCATTGTGGCCTTCATCGAAGCGCGGCGGCGCCGTCCACGCCTGCAACACCACCGCCGCGACCGCCATCGCGAACGCCGCGATCCACAGCACCGGGCGCGCCGTAACGCTGCCGGACCAGATCGCCACCACGGCGGCGGCAAGCACGGCATAGAGCGCGAGGCTGTTGATCGGCAGACCGACCACGACGACGGCGAGGCCGAGCACGGCGAGCCTGCGCCATGTCTCCGCCGACGTGCCGCCGCCTTGCGCCCCGATGCCGTCGCCGCTCATGCGTCCTGCCAAAGTCCTTGCGTAGCATGGCGATTTGGCCCAAATCCATCGCCCGTCAGCGCCCTGCACAGGCCCGAGGAGATGGCGTGATCCGCGTCGGAATTGTCGGCAGCAACTTCGGCCGCGCGGTGCAGCTTCCCGCATTCCGCAGCGATCCGCGTTGCGCCGTGGTGGCGCTGGCCGGACGCGATCCGGCCAAGACCGCGCAGAGCGCCCGCGATGCCGGCATTCCGCGCGCCATGGCCTGGGCCGATCTCGTCGCCGATCCCGGCATCGATGCCGTTGCCATCGCGGTGCCGCCGCAGCTTCAGCCGCAGGTCGCGATCGCGGCGTTGCGCGCCGGCAAGGCGGTGTTCGTCGAAAAGCCGCTCGCGGCGACGCTCGATGACGCGGAAGCCGTGCGCGCGCAGGCGCAGGCGAGCGGCCGGCCGCTGGTGATCGACTTCGAGTTTCCCGAGCTGCCGGCGTTCCGGCGCGCCAGGGCGCTGCTCGAGGATGGCGCGCTCGGCGCGCCGCGCCACATCGCCGCGACGTGGCACGTCGAGAACCAGGCGACGCGCCTGCGGCTCAAGAGCTGGAAGACGGATGGCGCACAAGGCGGCGGCGTGCTCGGCAATTTCGTCAGCCATTGCCTGCATTATCTCGAATGGCTCGGCGGTCCGATCCGCGACCTGTCGGCGCAGCTGTTCGGCCTGCCGGAGGACGACCGGCCGCAGCGCGCGGCGTCGGCGCGCAGCGTCGCGCTGTCCGGCACCTTCGCCTCCGGCGCCGCGTTCAGCCTGACCATGAGCTGCGCGTCCTATCTCGGCTCCGGCCATCGCATCGAATGCTACGGCGAGGACGGCACGCTGACCCTGACCAATACGACGGCCGATTACATCCGCGGCTTCGTGCTGCATCATGCGCGCCGGCCGGCGGCGGCGCTCGCCGCGCTCGACACGCCCGATCCAGACGACCGGCCGGAGAACGACGGCCGCGTCGCGCCGGTAGCGCGGCTGGTGCGGCGCTTCCTCGACGCGATCGAGGGCGGACCGCCGCCGACGCCCGGCCTCGCGGAGGCGCTGCGCGTGCAGGCGCTGATCGCGGCGGCGCTGCGCTCGCACCATGCCGGCGCCGCGAGCATCACGGTGGACGCATGACCGCGCGCATCCTGGTTACCGGCGGCTCCGGCTTCATCGGCGCGGCGCTGACGATCGCGCTGGTCAGGGCCGGCCATCGCGTGCGCGTGCTCGACGACAATTCGCGCGGCCGGCCGCGCCGGCTCGCGCCGGTCGAGAACGACATCGAGTTCGTGGCCGGCGACGTGCGCGATCCGCAGACGGTGAGCGAGGCCGCGCGCGGCGTCGAGGAGGTGCATCACCTCGCCTACGTCAACGGCACCGAGTTCTTCTACAGCCGGCCGGAGCTGGTGCTCGAGGTCGGCGTCAAGGGCATGGTCAATGTGCTCGACGCCTGCCGCAAGCACGGCATCGGCCGGCTGATCCTGGCGTCGAGCTCGGAGGTCTACCAGACCCCGCCGCACATTCCGACCGCCGAGGACGCGCCGCTCGTGGTGCCCGACGTGCTCAATCCGCGCTATTCCTATGGCGGCGGCAAGATCATCAGCGAGCTGATGGCGATCAATTACGGCCGCAGCGGCTTCGAGCGCGTGCTGATCTTCCGCCCGCACAACGTCTACGGCCCCGATATGGGCTTCGAGCACGTCATCCCGCAATTCGCGCTGCGGATGCAGCAGGCCATGGCGGCGCATCCACTCGGACCGGTGCCGTTCGCGATCCAGGGCAGCGGCGCGGAAACGCGCAGCTTCTGCCACATCGACGATCTCGTCGCCGGCGTCCTCGTCATGCGCGAGCATGGCGCGCATCTCGGCATCTATCATGTCGGCACCACCGAGGAACTGTCGATCGCGCAGGTGGCGCGGCGCATCGCCGCCCATGCCGGGCGCGAGATCGATCTGAGAACCGGGCCGGTGCAGCCCGGCAGCACCGCGCGGCGCTGTCCCGACATTTCGAAGCTCGCCGCGCTCGGCTATAAGCCGCGCGTGCCGTTCGCGGACGGCCTGCCGCCGACGGTGGACTGGTACTGGAACAACGCTGCGCTGGCGCCGAAGCCGGCGTGAGCGCAAGGGAGCAAGGCGTGGGACCGAGCAAGGTGGCGCGCGGCGCCGGCACCGGGGCGAGCGTGCCGGTCGAGGACTGCCAGATCTGCGGTCATGCGCCGCTCACCCGCGTGCTGTCGCTCGGCTACATGCCGCCGGTCAACCAGATGGTGGCGATCGGCGCGGTGCCGCGCCAGCAGCCGTGGTTTCCGACCGATCTCCTGCATTGCCCGCGCTGCGACCTGGTGCAGCTCGGGCTCGCGGTCGACCCCGCGATCCTGTTCCCGCCGGACTATCCCTACACCAGCGGCACCACCAGACTGCTGCGCGACAACTTCGCCGATCTCTATCGCGAGTCGTCCGCCCTGCTCGGCCTGAAGCCCGACGACCTCTGCATCGACATCGGCTCCAATGACGGCACGCTGATCGCGAACTTCCAGAGCGGCGGCCATCGCGTGCTCGGCATCGAGCCGACCGACGTCGGCGACATCGCCAAGGCCCGCGGCATCCCGACGCTGAAGCGCTATTTCGGCAAGGAGGTCGCGCGCGAGGTCAAGGCCGCGCATGGCCCGGCGCGCATCGTCACCGCGGCCAACTGCTTCGCCCATATCGAGGACGTCCACGCCATCGTCGAGGGCATCGTGGAGCTGCTCGCGGACGACGGCGCCTTCGTCTCGGAATCGCACTATCTCATGGCGCTGCTCGACACGCTGCAATACGACACGATCTATCACGAGCACCTGCGCTATTATTCGCTGGCGAGCCTCCGGCATCTGCTGGAGATGCACGGGCTCGAGGTGTTCCACGCGCGGCCGATCCCCTCGCACGGCGGCTCGATCCGGGTCTATGCCGCGCGCAAAGGCACGAGGCCGGTGCAGGAGAGCGTTGCGCGGATGCTCGCCGCCGAGCCGCGCGGCGCGGCGCTCGCCGAGCGGCTCAAGACGTTCCGCCACGACGTGATGATGTCGAAGCTGCGGCTGCTCGCGATGCTGCGCGATCTCAAGGAGAGCCATGCGCGCATCGTCGGCATCAGCGCGCCGTCGCGCGCCTCGACGCTGTTCAACTATGTCGGGCTCGACGACGGACTGATCGACTATGTCTGCGAGATCGCAGGCTCGCTGAAGATCGGGAAATGCATGCCGGGCACCGGCATCCCGGTCGTGGACGAGGCGCGGCTGTTCGCCGACCAGCCCGAGGCGGCGATCATCTTCTCCTGGCACATCGCCGACGAGCTGGCGCCGAAGCTGCGCGTCAAGGGCTATCGCGGCAAGCTGATCACGCCGCTGCCGCAACCGCGGCTGTTGTGACGGAGGCGGCGATGGCCGACACCCCGCGCATCCTCTCCCGCACCGCCACGGCGGTGTCGCCGTGGATGGAGATCGTGGCGCGCGAGGTGCAGTTCTCCGAAGCCACGCCGCCCGAGACCTATCACGCGATCCGGCAGGCCGATTACGTGGCGGCGCTGGCGCGGGTGCCGGACGGCCGGTTCCTGCTGGTGCGGCAATACCGGCCGGCGATCGAAGCCTTCAGCTGGGAGCTGCCGGCCGGCCTGGTCGATCCCGGCGAGAACCCGGAACAGGCGGCGCGCCGCGAACTGCTGGAAGAGACCGGCTTTCCCGCAGTCCGGACCCATGCGCTGGGCAGCCATGCGCCCTGCACCGCGCGGCTGTCGAACCGCATCCATTCGTTTTTCATCGAGACCGGAGAGCGGCAGGCGGACCGCCCGGCCGAGCCCGGCGTCACGGTGAGGCTCGCCGATGCCGCGGAACTCGGCGAGATGGTCCGCGCCGGCCGCTTCACGCTGCAGCTCCATCTCGGCACCGTCCTGCTGGCCGCCTTGCACGGCCTGATCGCGATCGAGCCGTTCCTGCGACCAAAGATGCAATCGTCTGGTTAGCCCCTGCGGAACCGGGGTTTTTTGCGCCAGATCAAGGACTGGCGGGCCCGACTGCGCATATTGCGCCTCGACAAAGCGTATAGAACCCTTCTAAATCTAAGGGGCGCGGCGGCAGTCCAAGGCGATAGCGATGAATTACGACATCTTTTTCCAGCAGGCCCTGGACAAGCTGCGGGACGAGCGCCGCTACCGCGTCTTTGCCGATCTCGAGCGGCTGGCCGGCCGCTTTCCGCACGCCGTCTGGCATTCGCCGCAGGGCCCGCGCGACGTCGTGATCTGGTGCTCCAACGACTATCTCGGCATGGGCCAGCACCCCAAGGTGATCGGCGCCATGGTCGAGGCCGCGTCGCGCATGGGCACCGGCGCCGGCGGCACCCGCAACATCGCGGGCACCCATCATCCGCTGGTCGAGCTCGAGCGCGAGCTGGCCGACCTGCACCGCAAGGACGCGGCGCTCTTGTTCACCTCCGGCTATGTCTCCAACCAGACCGGCATCGCCACCATCGCCAGGCTGCTGCCGGGCTGCCTCATTTTGTCGGACGCGCTCAACCACAATTCGATGATCGAGGGCGTGCGCCAGTCCGGCTGCGACAAGCAGGTGTGGCGGCACAACGACGTCGCGCATCTCGAGGAGCTGCTGCGCGCCGCGCCGGCCGACCGGCTGAAGCTGATCGCGTTCGAGAGCCTGTATTCGATGGACGGCGACATCGCGCCGATCCACAAGATCTGCGACCTCGCCGAGCGCTACAACGCGATGACCTATATCGACGAGGTCCACGCGGTCGGCATGTACGGCCCGCGCGGCGGCGGCGTCGCCGAGCGCGACAATGCGATGCAAAGGATCGACGTGATCGAGGGCACGCTGGCCAAGGCGTTCGGCTGCCTCGGCGGCTATATCGCCGGCTCGCATGCGCTGATCGACGCGGTGCGCTCCTACGCGCCGGGCTTCATCTTCACCACCGCGCTGCCGCCGGCGATCTGCGCCGCCGCCACCGCCGCGATCCGCCATCTCAAGGCCTCGCAGTGGGAACGCGACCGCCACCAGGACCGCGCGGCGCGCGTCAAGGCCGTGCTCAACAGCGCCGGCCTGCCGGTGATGCCGAGCACCACCCACATCGTGCCGGTGTTCGTCGGCGATCCGGAGAAGTGCAAGGCGGCGAGCGACAAGCTGCTCGCCGAGCACGGCATCTATATCCAGCCGATCAACTATCCGACCGTGCCGCGCGGCATGGAGCGGCTGCGCATCACGCCGTCGCCCTATCACGACGACGCGCTGATCGACCGGCTTGCCGAGGCGCTGGTGCAGGTGTGGGACGAGCTCGACCTGCCCAAGCGCCAGCAGCTCGCGCTGGCGGCGGAATAGCCGCGCCCCTCAATCCTCGAATGGCACCTTGCGCGGGGGCGGCGGCTCCGGCTCGGGCGGCAGCCGCGCCTGCCGCGCCGCCCAGCGCGACGCGAACGGGATCACCAGCGAGATGAACACGATGCGCATCAGATGATGCGCGCCGACATAGACCGGGTCGAGGTTGAGCGCGAGCGCCAGCACCATCATCGCATCGACCGCGCCGGGCGCGAACGCGATCGACACGTCGGCGACCCGCAGCCCGGTGCCGAGCGACAGGATCACCACGAACAGTCCCGCGATCAGCAGCGAGACCGCCAGCGAGCCGATGCCGGCGGCGAGGAATTTCACGAACAGCCGCACCGAGGTGCCGGCGAAGCGCGCGCCGGTGACGCAGCCGAGCGCCAGCATCGCCGCATTGGCCGCCCACCACGGCATCACCGCGTGGATCAGGCCGGTGCCGTGCAGCACGCCCGAGCACAGCATCGCGCCGAACATCAGGCCGCCGGGAAACCCGAACCGCTGGAACAGCGCGGCGGCGACGCTCGAGACCGCGATCAGCACGGCCAGCTCGCCGATCAGGTCGGGATCGAACGCACCGCCGATCGAGCGGGCGTTCGGTCCGACCAGGCCGAGCACCGCCAGCGTCAGCGGCAGGCTGATCGACACGACCATGACCCGGATCGTCTGCACCACCGCGACCGCGCGCATGTCGACGCCGAGCTCGCCCGCCATCACCATGACCTGGGACAGCGCGCCCGGCGCGCTCGCCAGCAGCGCCGCGGTGCCGTCCCAGCCGTGGACCCGGCGCAGATAGCTGCTGCTGGCGAGGCTGATGGCGGCGATGGCGACGACCATCACCGCGATGCTGAGCGGCCAGGCCGCCATGCCCCTCAAGGTTTCGGGCGTCACCACCGCGCCGAGCGAAATGCCGATGAAGATGAAGATCACGTTGCCGAGCGGCCGGGGAATGGTCATCGGCCGGCCGACGAGGGCCGCGACCGCGACCGCCACCATCGAGCCGATCAGATAGCCCGCCGGAAGCTGCAGCAGCCCGAGCGCGGCGCCGCCGAGCCCGCCGATCAGGAGGGTCTCGGCGATGCTGGCGAGCACGGCGCGGGAAACGGGGAACGGCAAGCGGCTGTCACCGAAAGGATCGGCGCGTTCCATGCAGCGAAGCCGAAGCGCCGTCAAACCCTTCCGGCGCGCGGGAGCCCGGCGGATTCCGCAATGCGGCAACGATTGCCGGTCCCGCGGGGCTGCTATGCGCGGAGGCCGGCGCTATGATCGCGCCAGAAGCGCCCTGCAAGGGCGCTCGTCGGGAAAACGATGCTGCAAGGCTGGGTCTTCATCGCGGTCGCGCTCGGCTATATCGGGCTCCTGTTCCTGATCGCGAGCTACGGCGACCGCCACCGCGCGGTGAGCGGCCCGCGCACCCGGCTGCTGATCTATCCGCTGTCGCTCGCGATCTACTGCACGTCGTGGACCTTCTTCGGCTCGGTCGGGCTCGCCTCGCGCACCGGCTTCGACTTCCTGACCATCTATATCGGGCCGATCCTGATGGTCGGGCTGTTCTCGCCGCTGCTCGCGCGCATGGTGCGGCTCGCCAAGGCGCAGAACATCACCTCGATCGCCGACTTCATCGCCGCCCGCTACGGCAAGAGCCAGACCGTCGCCGCCTGCGTGGCGCTGATCGCCATCATCGGCAGCATTCCCTATATCGCGCTGCAGCTCAAAGCGGTGTCGGGCTCGCTGCAGACCGTGACCATGCAGCTCAACGGCGGCGGCAGCCCGCCGATGCTCGGCGACATCTCCTTGTTCGTCGCCCTGGCCATGGCGACCTTCGCGGTGCTGTTCGGCACCCGCCACGTCGATGCGACCGAGCACCAGCACGGCCTGATGCTGGCGATCGCCACCGAATCGATCGTCAAGCTGATCGCCTTCCTTGCGGTCGGCGTGTTCGTGACGTTCTGGATGTTCGACGGCCCGGTGGCGCTGTTCACCGAGGCGATGCGGCTGCCGCGCACCGCCGCGATCCTGACGCGCGAGCCGCAGTTCGAGACGCTGGCGGCGATGACGCTGCTGTCGTTCTTCGCCATCCTGCTGCTGCCGCGCCAGTTCCACGTCGCGGTGGTGGAGAACAACAGCGAGCGCGAGGTCCGGCGCGCGGCCTGGCTGTTCCCGCTCTATCTGGTGCTGATCAACCTGTTCGTGATCCCGATCACGGTGGCGGGCCTGATCATGTTCCCGGCCGGCCAGGTCGACAGCGACATGTTCGTGCTGGCGCTGCCGCTCGCCGCCGATTCGCATTTCTTTGCGCTCGCCGCCTTCGTCGGCGGCCTGTCGGCGGCCACCGCCATGGTGATCGTGGAGACGGTGGCGCTGTCGATCATGCTGTCGAACGACATCGTCATGCCGCTGGTGCTCAAGGGCCGGCAGGCGCTCGCCGGACAGGACAATGTCGGCTCGCTGCTGTTGCGGGTGCGGCGGCTCGCGATCTTCTTCATCCTGCTGCTCGCCTATCTCTATTACCGCTCGGCCGGCGAGGCGCAGCTCGCGGCGATCGGCCTTTTGTCGTTCGCGGCGGTGGCGCAGCTCGCGCCGGCCTTCTTCGGCGGGCTGATCTGGCGGCGCGCCACTGCGCGCGGCGCCATCGCCGGCATGGTGGTCGGCTTCGCGGTCTGGGCCTATACGCTGCTGCTGCCGAGCATCGCCGATGCCGGCCTGATCGATCCGGCGATGCTGATCCACGGCCCCGGCGGCATCGTCGCGCTGCGCCCGCAGCACCTGTTCGGCCTCGACCTGCCGCCGCTGGTGCACGGCGTGGTCTGGAGCCTCGCCCTCAACGTGCTCGCCTTCGTCGGCTTCACGCTGCGCCGTCCACCGGCGCCGATCGAGCAGCTGCAGGCCAACCTGTTCGTGCCGAGCGATCTGGCGCCGATCGCGCCGAGCTTCCGGCTGTGGCGCTCGACGGTCACGGTCGAGGAACTGGCGGCGACGGTGGCGCGCTATTTCGGCGAGGAGCGCACCAGGGCGTCGTTCGAGAGCTTCGCCCATGCCCGGCGCATCAACCTCGATCCCAAGGCCGACGCCGACATCCAGTTGCTGCGCTATGCCGAGCACCTGCTCGCCTCCGCGATCGGCACGGCGTCGTCGCGGCTGGTGCTGTCGCTGCTGCTGCGCAAGCCCACGGTCTCGACCAAGGCGGCGCTGAAGCTGCTCGACGACGCCAATGCCGCGATCCAGTACAACCGCGAAATCCTGCAGACCGCGCTCGACCACGTGCGCCAGGGCATCGCGGTGTTCGACAAGGACCTGCGGCTGATCTGCTGGAACCGGCAGTTCGGCGAGGTGCTGGACCTGCCGCCCGATCTCACCCGCGCCGGCATCCGCCTCGACGAGATTCTCCGCCACAATGCCAGCGACGACGACGCCGCGCCGGAGGTCATCGAGCAGCGCGTGCGCACCCAGCTCGAGCGCTATATCGAAGGCAACGAGGCGTTCCTCGAACGCTTCGCCGGCCGCGGCCAGTTCATCGAGGTGCGCGCCAACCGCATGCCGGACGGCGGCATCGCCACCACCTTCACCGACATCACGCCGAGCGTCGAGGCCGCCGAGGCGCTGGAGCGCGCCAACGAGACGCTGGAGCGCCGCGTGCGCGAGCGCACCGAGGAACTGACCCGCCTCAACGCGGCGCTGGCGCGCGCCAAGCGCGAGGCCGAGGAAGCCAACATCTCCAAGACCCGCTTCCTCGCCGCGGCGAGCCACGACATCCTGCAGCCGCTCAACGCCGCGCGCCTCTACGTCACCAGCCTGGTCGAGCGGCTCGGGCCGGAGAGCCCGGACAGCCAGCTCATCGGCAATATCGACGCCTCGCTGGAGGCGGTCGAAGAAATCTTCAGCGCGCTGCTCGACATATCGCGGCTCGACACCGGCGTGCTGCGGCCGGAATTCGCGAGCTTCCGCATCGACCAGCTGCTGCGCCAGATCGAGGTGGAGTTCGCGCCGATCGCCAGCAGCAAGGGCCTCGACCTGGTGTTCGTGCGCTGCTCGCGGGTGGTGCGCTCCGACCGGAGGCTGCTGCGCCGGCTGTTGCAGAACCTGGTCTCCAACGCCATCAAGTACACGCCGAGCGGGCGCGTGCTGGTCGGCTGCCGGCTGCGCGGCGACGAGCTGCGCATCGACGTCTGCGACACCGGCGTCGGCATTCCGGCGTCCAAGCACAAGATCATCTTCGCCGAGTTCCATCGCCTCGACCAGGGCGCGCGGATCGCGCGCGGCCTCGGCCTCGGCCTGTCGATCGTCGAACGCATCGCGCGCGTGCTCAAGCACGAGATCGCCGTCGATTCCACGGTCGGCCGCGGCTCGCGGTTCTCGATCACGGTGCCGCTGTCGGATGCCGTGCCGGCGCATCTGCCGCTTAGCGTCGGCACCGAGCTCGAGACCACGCAACTCGCCGGCACCGTGGCGCTCTGCATCGACAACGAGCCGACGATCCTCGACGGCATGGAGACGCTGCTCGCCGGCTGGGGCTGCCGCGCGCTCAAGGCGGCGGACGCCGACAGCGCGCTGGCGGTGGTCGAGGAGGCCGGCGTGATCCCGCACGGCCTGCTGGTCGATTATCATCTCGACGAGGGCAACGGCATCGCCGCGATCGAGCGGCTGCGCAACCGCTTCGGCCTCGACGTGCCGGCGATCCTGATCACCGCCGACCGCAGCCCGCGGGTGCGCGACGAGGCGCGGCGTCAGGGCATCCAGGTGCTGAACAAGCCGGTGCGGCCGGCGGCGCTGCGCGCGCTCCTGGCGCAATGGCGCGTGCAGCGCATCGCGGCGGAATAGCCTTATCGGGAAAAATGCGGGGCATGCCCGCGCCGGCGGGACCTCACGCTTGGGAGTGCCCGCTTTCGCTCAGCCTTCCGCCGACAGGTTGTGCGGCCAGTGACCGGCCTCGATCTTGGCGGCGGCGATCACCGCCTGGGTGCGGCTGTCGACGCCGAGCTTCTGCAGGATCGCGGAGACATGCGCCTTCACCGTGGCTTCCGAGACGCCGAGCTGGAACGCGATCTGCTTGTTGAGCAGGCCCTCCGACAGCATCATCAGCACGCGCACCTGCTGCGGCGTCAATGTCGCCATCTTCGCCATCAGCTGGTTGATCTCGGCATCCGATTTGCTGTGCAGGTCGATATCCGGCGGCGTCCACACCCTGCCCTTGAGAATGCGCGCGATCACCTCGCGCATCTCCTCGACGCCGAGCGTCTTGGGTATGAATCCGGAGGCGCCGAGATCCATGCAGCGCCGGATCGCGACCGGATCGTCGTTCGCCGACACCACGATCACCGGCACGCCGGGATATTGCGCGCGCAGATACATCAGCCCGGAAAAACCTCGCGCGCCGGGCATGGTGAGATCGAGCAGCACGAGATCGATATCGCTGCGGCGCTCAAGCAGCGCCGACACGTCGTCGAAGGTGCCGGCCTCGGTGATCTCGACGCGTTCGAGCAGCCCCGCCACCGCCTCGCGCAGCGCGCCGCGGAACAGCGGATGGTCGTCGGCGATGGCGATGCGATAGTCGGCGCTCTGCACGATGAGAAATACTCGTCTGGCGGACGGACCGGCCGCGGCGTCGCGGCGGATTGTTAGAACCATTGTTAAAGCTGCGCCGGCCCTGTGCAAGTCTTTCACGCGCCGCGCCGGTGCATCGCGCGTTTTTCGCAGTGCACAACAATGGCTTTCGTTTCAGGCTGTTAGCCGGTGAATTTGGTCAAAAGTCTAATATAGAGCCGTTAACGCCCGATGTTAGCGTTTTGATCGATGGAAGACGACTGCCGCGTCTTCTCAATACGACAACGATAACTCAGGGGGACCTCCGATGAGTGTTGCGACGGCCCACCGCGCCGCCAAGGCCCGGCCGATGAGCAAGGAAGAGAAACGCGTGATCATCGCGTCTTCCGCCGGCACGGTGTTCGAATGGTATGACTTCTATCTCGCCGGCTCGCTGGCGGTGAACATCTCCGCGAACTTCTTCTCCGGCGTCAATCCGACCGCCGGATTTATTTTCACCCTGCTCGGCTTCGCCGCGGGCTTCGCGGTGCGTCCGTTCGGCGCGCTGTTCTTCGGCCGGCTCGGCGATCTGATCGGCCGCAAATACACCTTCCTCGTCACCATGACGGTGATGGGCCTCGCCACCTTCATCGTCGGCCTCCTGCCCGGCTATGCCACGATCGGCATCGCCGCGCCGATCGCCTTCATCGCCTGCCGATTGCTGCAGGGCCTCGCGCTCGGCGGCGAATATGGCGGCGCCGCGACCTATGTCGCCGAGCACGCGCCGCAGGGCCGCCGCGGCTATTACACCTCCTGGATCCAGACCACCGCGACGCTCGGCCTGTTCCTGTCGCTGCTGGTGATCCTCGGCCTGCGGCTGAGCATGTCGCCGGAAGCCTTCGCGGCCTGGGGCTGGCGCGTGCCGTTCCTGATCTCGATCATCCTCTTGATCGTGTCGGTCTGGATCCGGCTGTCGCTGCAGGAATCGCCGGCCTTCGCCAAGATCAAGGCGGAGGGCGCGCATTCCAAGGCGCCGCTGTCGGAAGCGTTCGGCCGCTGGTCGAACGCCAAGGTCGCGCTGCTCGCCCTGCTCGGCGGCACCGCCGGCCAGGCCGTGGTCTGGTACTGCGGACAGTTCTACGCGCTGTTCTTCCTGACCCAGACGCTGAAGATCGACGGCACCACCGCCAACATCCTGATCGCGACGTCGCTCTTGATCGGCACGCCGTTCTTCATCTTCTTCGGCTGGCTGTCGGACCGCGTCGGCCGCAAGCCGATCATCATGGCCGGCTGCCTGATCGCGGCGCTGACCTACTTCCCGCTGTTCGGCGCGCTCGCCAAGTACGGCAACCCCGACCTCGTCGCGGCGCAGGATCGCGCCCCGGTGACTGTCACCGCCGATCCGTCGAAGTGCTCGTTCCAGTTCAACCCGGTCGGCACCGCGAGCTTCACCACCTCCTGCGACGTGGTGAAGTCGTTCCTGGCGCGCAACGCGGTGAACTATCACAACGAGACCGCGCCGACCGGCACGCTGGCGAGCGTCAAGATCGGCGACAAGACGATCCAGGGCATCGATCTCACCGGCCTGCCGGCGGCCGAGGCCGCCGCCAAGAGCGCGGCGCTGACCAAGGAGCTGACCGACGCGATCCGCGCCGCCGGCTATCCGGCCGCGGCCGATCCGGCCAAGATCAACCACTTCATGATGGTGGTGATCCTGACCATCCTGGTCATCTTCGTGACCATGGTCTACGGCCCGATCGCGGCGATGCTGGTCGAACTGTTCCCGACCCGCATCCGCTACACCGGCATGTCGCTGCCCTATCACATCGGCAACGGCTGGTTCGGCGGCTTCCTGCCTCCGACCGCCTTCGCCATCGTGGCCGCGACCGGCGATATCTACTCCGGCCTGTGGTACCCGATCGTGATCGCGGCCATGACCTTCGTCATCGGCACGCTGCTCATCCCGGAGACCAAGGACCGCGACATCTTCACCTTCAAGGGCAACGACTGAAGACGCCCGGCTTCGATACGACAACGGAAAGCCCCGCCTTGCGCGGGGCTTTTCATTGAGAGCGACCGCTGGACCGCATCGCTGCCGCGGCGGCCGCCTCAGCCGGCGCTGCCGATGAACTGCAGCACGATCTCGCGCCGGTGCGGCGCGCTGCGATGCTCGGCGAGATAGATCGCCTGCCAGGTGCCGAGCTTCAGGGTGCCGGCGGCGACCGGGACGTGCAGCGACACGCCGTTGAGCATCGCCTTGACATGCGCCGGCATGTCGTCCGGCCCCTCGGTGTCATGCACCCAGCCGGCATCCTCGGGCGCGAGGCGGTCGAGCGCGGCGGCAAGATCCTTCTGCACGTCGGGATCGGCGTTCTCCTGGATCACCAGCGAGGCCGAGGTGTGGCGCAGGAACGCGAGCAGCACGCCGTCATGCGCCGCGATCTCCCGCAGGAATCCGGCGACGTCGCGGGTGATGTCGGTGAAGCCCGGGCCGTGCGTCTCGACGCCGAGCCGCGCGCTGGCGATCAGTTGCGGCGTGACGCGGCTGACCGGCGACAGCCGTGCGGTCACGACGCCATCTCCGTGTCAGATTTTCTCACGCGCGTCCTTCTGGACATCGTTGAGCATGTCGAGCATGTGCCGCCACACGCGTTTGACGAAATTCGCGGCGCGGTCGATGTCCTCGTTGGTCGGCAGCCGCAGCTCGACGTCGGGCACGCGATAGCCTTTCGGAGCCGGCGTCGCCGCGGGCGGCGGCGAAGGCGCGGCCTGCGGCGGCGGCGCCTGCGGGGGCGCGGGCGTCTCGCGCGCGGCGAGCTGCCGCTTCAGCGCGGCAATGTCCTCGCGCAGCCCGGCATTGTCCTTGCGCAATGCCGCGTTGTCATCGCGCAGCCGCGCGACGTCGTCCTGCAGGCGCGCGATCTCGGCATCGAGCGCGGCGCGCTCCTCCGGCGCCGCCTGGCAGGCCCAGCCCGCGGTGCGCGGCGCGCAATGGGACACCTCGCCGCTGACATGGTCGAGCCGGATGAAGGCGTCGCCTTCGCGGCGGAAGCTGAAGCGGGTCTCCGGCTTCGCGGCGCCGGGCTGCGCCGGAGCGGCCTCCTGCCGGGCGCGATCCGGCGCAGGCTCCTGCTGGGCGCGATCCGGCGCCCCGGTCTGCGGCACCTCGATGATCTTCGGCGCCTCGGCTTTGGGCGTCTCGATCCTCGGCACTTCCATCTTGGGCGTCTCGATCGCGGGCGTCTCGATCGCGGGCGTTTCGGGCGCGGCCGCGTCCGGCGGCGCCGGCTCCTGCGCCGCGGCTGCGCCGGCGAGCGCCGCGCTGACTGCCAGAACCACGATGGCACCCCGCATGACGAGCCCTCCCTCGGTCAGACGTCGTGGCGATAGGGCGGACGTCCGGAACTCAACGCCTCGCCGAGCAATTCGATCCGATCCTGGCCCCAGAACACCTCGCCGTTGAGCACGTAGCACGGCGAGCCGAAGGCATCGATCTTCAGCGCGTCCTCGACATTGCGCTGATAGGCCGCCTTCACCGCATCGGTCTTGCTGCGGGCCAGGAGCTCCGCGCCGGGCAGGCCGACCGCGTCGGCGAGCGCGACCAGCGTCGCCTCGTCGGCGAGATTGCGCTCGTCGGCCCACACGCCGGGAAAGGCATTGCGCAGGAACTGGTCGGGGTCGGCCCCGGACTGCGCGATCGCGATCACCAGGCAGTCGGCGGCCGCGGCATCGAACGGCCAGTGCTTCGGGTGCAGGTTGAGGCGCACGCCGCGCTTGTCGCGCCAGCGCTGCAGCTCGATCAGGCGGTAGCGCTGGCGCGCCGGCGCCCGCTTCGCCAGCGGCAGCCCGCCGGTCTGCGGGAACACCGCGCCGAGCGCCACCGGCTTGAAATTGACGCTGACGTCATGACGGCGGGTCAGCTCCATGAACGTCGCGTGGCCGATATAGGCCCACGGCGACACCACCGAAAAATAGTAATCGATCGAACGGGACATCTGCACCTCGCGCATCAGCGGCCGCACCGTAGCATCGGACCGGTCGCCGCAGAACGGCGCGGCGCGAAAACCTGTGCAATGCGGCATGGCGGCCCCGCGCCATCCCCAGCCGTCACGTTTTATGTCGCAATTTCAGCAGCTTATGTCGCAGCCCGCATTGTTGACTCGCCATATCGCCCTCAGTATGGTCCGCGCGGCTTCGGGGGCGGCAGCAGCGCGAGCGCTGGCGTGGCGAAGCCGGACGTCAGGCTCCGCGACAAGTCTTTAAGATACCAGGTCTTTCAGGCAAGTCTCAGGGCATGGCCGACGGCACGCAGAGCAACGGCAATCAAGACAAGCCGCCCGACGACGAGGCCCATCTCTCCGCGAGGCTTGCACGTCTCGGCGATCGGCTCGCGAAATCGAGCCCGGCTCCCGAACCGCGTGAGGCGCCTCGGCCGGGCACCGATCCTTCGGCGCTCGCGCGCGGCTTCCGGCTCTCGACCGAGTTGGTGGCAGGCGTGCTGGTCGGCGCCCTGATTGGCTGGGTGCTCGACCGCTGGCTCGGCATCTCGCCGTGGGGGATGATCGTGTTTCTCTTGCTCGGCTTTGCGGCCGGCGTTCTGAACGTGATGCGCGCGGCGGGCGTGGTGCCCGACAACAGGATCGACTGATGGCCGACCCCATCCACCAATTCCAGATCGTGAACCTGTTCCCGATCACCCAGATCGGCGGCCACGACATCGCCTTCACCAATTCCGCGGCCTTCATGGTGCTCGCCGCCGGCGGCATCGCCGCCTTCACGCTCGCCACCACGGCGCGCCGCGCGCTGGTGCCGGGCCGGCTGCAGTCGGTCACCGAACTGTCCTACGAGTTCGTCGCCGACATGGTGAGCAGCACCGCCGGCAAGGAGGGGATGAAGTTCTTCCCCTTCGTGTTCTCGCTGTTCATGTTCATCCTGGTCGCCAACCTGGTCGGCCTGATCCCCTATACCTTCACCGTCACCTCGCACATCGTCATCACCGCGGCGCTGGCGCTCACGGTGTTCCTGCTGGTGATCATCTACGGCTTCTGGAAGAACGGCCTGCATTTCTTCAAGCTGTTCGTGCCCAAGGGCATCCCGATCTACATCCTGCCGCTGATCGTCTTCATCGAGGTGATGTCGTTCCTGTCGCGGCCGATCTCGCACAGCGTGCGTCTGTTCGCCAACATGCTGGCGGGGCACATCACGCTGAAGGTGTTCGCCGGCTTCATCACCCTGCTCGGCTCGGCCGGCATCCTCGGCATCGCCGGCGCGACGCTGCCGCTCGCCCTGGTGGTGGCGCTGACCGCGCTCGAACTCCTGGTCGCGTTCCTGCAAGCCTACGTCTTCGCCATCCTCACCTGCATCTATCTCAACGATGCTATTCACCCGGGCCACTGACGCCCGCCCAACCTCGAAAAGGAGTTTCCCATGGATCCCATCGCAGCGAAGTACATCGGTGCCGGCATCGCCTGCATCGGCATGGGCGGCGCGGGCGTCGGCGTCGGCGCGATCTTCGGCCACTATCTGGCCGCTGCGCTGCGCAACCCCTCGGCCGCTCAGGGCCAGTTCGGCAACCTGATCTTCGGCTTCGCCGTGACCGAAGCGCTCGGCATCTTCTCGCTGCTGATCGCGCTGCTGCTGCTGTTCGCGCTCTAAGATCCAAGGCGGACGATCCGCGATGGCCACCACGGCACATACCGAGCAGCCTGCCGGGCACAAGGAGCCGTTTCCTCCTTTCAACGCGCAGACCTTCGCCTCGCAGCTCTTCTGGCTGGTCATCACCTTCGTCTTTCTCTACGTGGTGATGTCGAGGGTCGCGCTGCCGCGGATCGGCGCGATCATCGACAGCCGCCGCCAGCAGATCGACCGTGATCTCGCCGAGGCGCAGCGGCTCAAGGCGGAATCCGACGCCGCGATCGCGTCCTACGAAAAGGCGCTCGCCGACGCGCGCAGCCGCGGCCAGGCGATCGCCAACGAGATGCGCGAGAAGCAGGCGGCCGCCGCCGAGGCGCGCCGCAAGTCGCTGGAAGCCGAGCTCAATGCGCGGCTGGCCGACGCGGAGAAGAGCATCGCCGCCACCAAGGCGGCGGCGATGGCCAATGTCAGCACCATCGCCAAGGACACGGCCGCCGCGATCGTCGAGCGGCTGATCGGCAGCACGCCCTCGCCGCAGGCTGTCGAGACCGCCGTCGCCGAGGCGCTGAGGCGCTGAGCACAAGCAACCGGGAAACGCCGAGACCGCCATGTTCGACCTGCACGAGCCGGAGACCTGGGTCGCCATCGCCTTCGTCATCTTCGTCGGCGGCATGCTCTATCTCGGCGTCCATCGCACGCTGGCCTCGGCGCTCGACAAGCGCGCCGAGCGCATCAAGGCCGAGCTCGACGAGGCGCGCCGCCTCAAGGAGGAGGCGCTGGCGCTGGTCGAGAGCTATCGCCGCAAGAAGCAGGAGGCGGAGAAGGAAGCCGAAGACATCGTCGCCAGCGCCAAGTCGGAGGCCGAACGGCTCGAGGCCGAGGCCAAGACGCGGGTCGAGGACTTCGTCGCCCGCCGCACCAAGATGGCCGAGACCAAGATCGCCCAGGCCGAGGCGCAGGCGATGAGCGAGGTCCGCGCCGCCGCGGTCGATGCCGCCGTCGCAGCCGCCGAATCGATCCTGGCCGAAAGCGCCAAGGGCAAGGTCGCCGCCGACCTGCTGGCCAAGGGCATCCAGGACGTCCGCACCAAGCTGAACTGACCAGCTGAACCGACAAGCTGAACCGGCCTGCCGGAGGCGTGCCGGCCCGACAGTCCAAGCCCCCCCGTCCGGCCCCGACTGATTCCCTGCCCCCAATTTGCATGGCGGAACCCGGGGCGAATCAGTTATCCACAGTTCCGTTGACCTGTGAAGAAGAGGGGCGATGCCCCCCGTTCCCTATGCGTGCGGACCGGTGCTGCGTATCCTCGAAGGAGCGATTCGCAGGCGCTGAAGAACCAAACGAGGTTGGGGGAACCCGTGGTTATCTTCGACTGCAATGGCGTCCTCGTCGACAGCGAGCTGCTCGCCACCACGGTGGCGTCCGAGGAATTCGCCCGCGCCGGCTTCGCGCTGCCGCCGGATGTGATCGCCCGCTATTTCACCGGCCGCCGCGCCGCCGACATGTTCGCCGAGGTCGAGCTCGCGGCCGGACGCCGGCTGCCCGACAATTTCGGCGCCACCGTCACCGCCGCGACGCTCAAACGCTTCCGGGCCGAGCTGCGCGCAACGCAGCACGTCGCCCACGCGCTGACCTGGCTGCGGGGCCGCAAATGCGTCGCCTCCTCGGCCTCGCTCGACCGCATGCGCATGAGTCTGGAGACCGTCGGGCTCCTGAAATATTTCGACCCGTATCTGTTCTCGGCGGCCGATCTGCCGCGCGGCAAGCCGGCGCCCGACGTGTTCCTGCTGGTCGCCGAAAAGATGAATGTGCGGCCGGACCAATGCATCGTGGTCGAGGATTCCCCGGTCGGCGTCGCCGCCGCCGCGGCGGCCGGCATGACGCCGATCGGCTTCGTCGGCGGCAGCCATGCCGGGCCGCATCTCGGCGCGCATCTGATGGCCTCCGGCGCGCGCACCGTCATCAACGACATGCGTCTGCTCAAGGGCACCGTCACCGCGCTGCGCGGCTGGTAGCCTTCCGCCCCGCACCCGCCGCGACCGCCGCATGGCGGCGGCCGATGATCCGCTTTTCCTCGGTCTGACCGGCAGCCGCGGACACCGCCGGGCCGGCGCTCCGTCACGTCAGGCCGGCAGCCTGGCAGGCCGCAAAGACGCGCTGCGGCTTCAGGGGCAGAGCAAACAATGACCGCTCGTGTCCGCTCCCGCGCGGGTCGATGGTCCGCGCCAGCGCATTGGCGATGGTCGCCGCGGCGGGGATGGTGCCGCCCTCGCCGATGCCGCGCACGCCGAGCGGATTGGTGGTGGGGCGGGTCTCCATGTGGATGAGGCGGATGCGCGGAACATCCGGCGCCGTGGCGACCAGATAGTCGGCCAGCGAGCCCGTCAGCAACTGCCCGCTACCGTCGTAGACGATTTCGGAATAGATCGCGCCGCCGATGCCGTCGACGGCGGCCCCGATGACCTGCCCCTCGACGATCATCTCGTTCAGCGGCCGGCCGGCATCATGCGCGACGACATAGTCGAGCACCGTGAAGAAGCCGGTGCGCGGATCGAGCTTCACCTTCGCGGCATGCATCGACATGCCGTAGGTGATCGGCTGCTCGTTCTTGTAGACATAGCGCGCTTCGAGAACCGCCTCGCCGGAGAACAGCGGACCGCCCGCGCCCGCCGCCTGCGCGATCTCGGCAAGGCCGAGTCCGGTCGGCGTGCCGTCGGCCCGCACGATCTGGCCACGCGCGATCCGCAGCGACGCCGGATCGGCCTGCAGCAGCGTGCCGGCATGGGCCAGCACCTTGCCGCGCAGCTCCAGCGCCGCGCCATGCACCGCATTGGCGCCGAAGATGGCGCCACGGCTGGCGAAAGCGCCGCGTCCGAACGGCACGAGCTGGGTGTCGCCCATCTGCACGTTCACCGCCTCGAAATCGACGCCCAGCGTTTCGGCGCAAACCTGGGCATAGGTCGTCAACTGGCCCTGCCCTTGCGTCGTCATGCCGGAGAACACGCTGACGCTGCCGCCGATATCGATGCGGATATGCGCGGTCTCGAAATTGACGAAGCCGCCGGCCTCGATGCCGCAGGCGAGTCCCCAGCCGATCCGGCTGCCGTCGGCGGCGACCTCAACCTCCTCGACATAGCCGCTGTCGCGCAGCATCGCCTCCAGCATCGCGGGGAAGTCACCGCTTTCGAAGCGAAGCTTGCAGCCGAGCAGCACCGGCCCCGGCTCGTAGGGCAGGTCCGCCGGTCGGATCAGGTTGCGGCGGCGCAGCTCGACCGCAGCGAGGCCGATCTCCTTCGCCAGCACGTCGATCAGGCATTCGGTCGGAAAGCAGGATTCCGGCTGCCCCGCGCCGCGATAGGTCGCGATCGGCGTCTTGTTGGTGCCGATGCATCGCACCTCAATGTCGAAATTCGGAATCCGGTAGGCATTGGCGAGGTGCGCGCCGGCGATCTCCGAGGTCATCACGCCGCTGGTGAAGACGTAGCCGCCGACGTCGAGCGTCACCAGCGCCTTCAACGCGGTGAAGCGCCCCTCGCCGTCGCAGCCGAGCTCGAGGTCGACGTCGATGGCGCGCGAATGCGTGGTCGCCTGCAGGTTCTCGAACCGGTCCTCGATCCACTTCACCGGCCGCTGAAGCAGCCGGCTGGCATGGCTGAGAACGAGCTCCTCCTGATAGACGCGCGACTTGGCGCCGAAGCCGCCGCCGACATCCTCGGCCACGACGCGGACCTGATGCTCGGGAACCCCGAGGATCATCGCCAGGTTCTGGCGCACATTGTAATGGGCCTGCGTCGACATCCACACCGTGAGGCGGTCCCGCGTGGTGTCGAAATCGGCGACGATGCCGCGCGGCTCCAGCGCAAGCGGGGTCTGGCGCGCAAATCTGAACTGGCGGCGGACGCGATGCGCGGCATCCGCCAGGGCACGCGCCGCATCGCCGCCGCTGTAGTCGAACGTCGCCGCGATATTGCTGGTCCAGTCCGGATGAAGCTGCGGCGCGTCCGGCGCCAGCGCGTCCTCGATCGTGGCCAGCGCCGGCAATTCCCGATACTCGATCTGCACCAGGGCGGCGAGATCCTCGGCGGCATAGCGATCGGCCGCGACCACGAAGGCCACCGGCTCGCCGACGAACCGCACGCGGTCGACCGGCAGGATCGTCGGCGTGCCGCCGCGGATGCTCGGGTGCCAATAGCGGGTGATCAGCGGCTTGGCGTTGAAAGGCAGATCCCGCGCCGTCAGCACGCACAGCGCGCCGGCGGCGAGCGCGGCGGAGGCGTCGATCGAGACGATCTCGGCATGCGGCATCGGGCTGCGGATGAACGTTCCGTGCACCATGCGGTCGAAATGCATGTTGTCGACGTAGCGCGCCTTGCCGAGGAGCAGGCGCTTGTCTTCCCGCCGCAGCGGGGCTTCGACTGGCGCGCTCATGGCGCGAATACCTCGGCGAGCACGTCCTGCAGCAGCACGGCGGCGAGATGGCGGCGATAGTCGCCATCGGCCTGGAGGTCCGCGAGCGGCGCGGCGTCCGCGAGCTCGGCCCGAATCAGCTCCGGCCATCGGCCGCGCGGCGGCGGATCGCCGGCGAAATCCGCCATCAGCCGGCGGCACAGGCGCGGGACCGCCTCCAGCCCGCCGACCGCGACGGATAGCCCCGCGGCGGTGCGCTGGGCTGCCGCCGCGACAATGGCGAAGTCGCCGTGGCGGCGCGCCAATTCACGGAACGCAACGCGCGCGTCCGCCGGCGCCGCCGGAACCGCGACCTCGGTGATCATCTCGTCGGCCGCGAGATCGGTGGTCATCGCATCCGTGAAGAAGGCGCGCGCCGGCACCGTGCGCTCCCTCTCGCGGCTGCGGACGGTGATGACGGCATCGAGCGTCACCATCACCAGCGGCAGTTCCGCCGATGGATCGGCATGGGCAAGGCTGCCGCCGACCGTTCCGCGGCTGCGGGTCTGGAGATGGCCGACATGGGGCAGCGCCGCGGCGAGCAGCGGCGCGCAGCGGACTACGAGAGGATCGCCGAGCAGCGACTGCTGCCGGGTCATCGCGCCGATGCGCAACACGCCGGCCTCGCAGCGGATGCCGGCGAGCCCCGCAACCCGGTTGAGATCGATCAGCAGGGCCGGCGCGGCCAGCCGGAAATTCATCACCGGGACCAGGCTCTGGCCGCCCGCGATCAGCTTCGAATCCGGGCTCTCCGCGAGATATTGCAGCGCCTCGCTGACGGTCTGCGGCCGCACCATATCGAATGCCGGCGGTTTCATCGCGCCACAGCCATCACCGCATCGACGATGTTCTGATAGCCGGTGCAGCGGCAGATATTGCCGGAGATCGCGTCGCGGATGCCGTTCTCGTCCACCGGCAGCGCGCCCCTGCGGCGCAGCGCCTCGAGCGTCATCAGGAATCCGGGCGTGCAATAGCCACATTGCAAAGCGTGGCGTTCGTGAAACGCCCGCTGCAGTGGCCCAAGCTCGCCGCCCTGCGACAGGCTCTCGACCGTCTCCACCTCGCAGCCGTCCGCCTGCACCGCGAACATCAGGCAGGAGCGGACCGGATCGCCGTTCACCATCACGGTGCAGGCGCCGCAGACGCCCATCTCGCAGCCGACATTGGTGCCGGTCAGCCGCAACTCATGCCGGATGAAATCGGACAGCAGCAGACGCGGCGGGATGTCCGCATCCACGGCCTCGCCGTTCACGCGACACGCAAGCTTCACGCCGCACCTTTCAGCCCGGAGCCGAGATAGGCCATGTCGACGGTCGGCTGGCTGCCGACGAAGGTGACGATGAGCTCGGTCACGCCGATCTCGCCGAAGCGCCGCATCGCAGCGATGCAGTCATCGGCATTGCCGGCGATCGAATAGGCGTCGACGAAACGGTCGTCGAGCACGTCGGCCGCCTTCTCGCCGGCCTTGATGCGGGTGACCGCCGCGACGAATTCCTCCTGCGGGATGCCGCTGCCGCGCAGCATGGCCTCGCGGGTGGCGGGCCATTTCTCGCCCATCGTCCAATAGGCCGACAGCATCTCGCCGAGGGTCGCCTTCACGGTCTGGCGCGCCTCCGTCCGGTCCGGCCGCGCCACGCAGGGAACATACTGGATGACGGTGGTCGGCGTCGGCCGCTTGGCCTTCTGCGCGCCCTGCGCCAGCAGCTCGAGAGCCCGCACCGTATAGCCGGGCGGACACATGTTGGAGATCATCAGGCCGTCGGCGACCTGCCCGCACACCTGCAGCGCCTGATCGCCGGTGGCCGCCATGTAGACCGGCATGTCCGCGCGCAGGACCGGAAATTCGAGCTTGGTGTTGGTGACGGAGAAGACCTGGCCCTGATAGGTGACGCTCTCGCCCTTCAGCATGCCGCGCACGATGGTGATGGCATCGCGGACGGCGGCGAGCGGCTTGGCATAAGACAGGCCCATGCGGGTGACGCGGTCGCCGATGCCGGAGCCGATGCCGAGCACCGCGCGGCCGTTCGACAGCTCGTCGAGCGCGCCGATTTCCATCGCGATCAGGGTCGGATGCCGGTTGTAGGGATTGAACACGCCGATGCCGATCTTGATCCGCTTGGTTGCCAGCGCCGCGCCGGCGACCGCGGGCAGAACGCCGCGATTGAACGGATTCTCGGCGAACCACAGCGCGGCCAGCCCGTTCTTCTCCACGGCCTCGCCGATTTCGATGCACGCTCTCGGCGGCATTCCGCCGTGAACCCGAACGCCGATCGTCGGTAGTGAACCCACCTCAACCTCCCAGATAAGCGGCCTTGACGCGATCGTCGCTCATCAGCGCGGCCGACGCATTGTGGATGGCGACGCGGCCGCGCTCGATGACGTAGCCGCGGCTGCTGACCTCGAGCGCCATGAAGGCGTTCTGCTCGACCAGCAGGATAGACACGCCCTGCTGGTTGATGCGGATCAGCGTCTCGAACACCTGATCCACCATCCGGGGCGCCAGGCCGAGCGACGGTTCGTCGAGCAGCATCAGCTTCGGACGCGCGACCAGCGCGCGGCCGATCGCGAGCATCTGCTGCTGGCCGCCCGACAGCGACCAGCCGAACTGATGACGGCGCTCGGCGAGAATCGGAAACAGCTCGTAGACCATCTCCATCTCGCGATCGACCGACTGCCCCGGCCGCAGCCACGGCGTCGCGGCGATCCGCAGATTTTCATAGACGGTCAGGCCCGGAAAGACGCCGCGCCCTTCGGGCACCAGCGAGATGCCGAGGCGGGCGATGTCGGGCGTCGACAGGCCGACGAGGTCACGCTGCTCGAAGCGCAGCGAGCCGGACTTGGCGCGCAGCAGCCCCATGATGGCGCGCAGCGTGGTGGTCTTGCCGGCGCCGTTGGCGCCGATCAGGGTGACGAATTCGCCGGTCTCCACGGCCAGATCGATGCCGTGCAGCACCTCGACGCCGTCGCCATAGGCCGCGTGCAGGTCCTTGATCTCAAGCAGCGGCATGGTTGCCCAACCTCTTCGACAGGCGCTCGCCCAGATAGGCCTTGATCACCTCGGGGTCGTTGCGGATCGCCAGCGGATCGCCCTCGGCGATCTTGCGGCCGAAATTGAGAACGGTGATGCGGTCCGCGACCCGCATCACCAGGGGCATATTGTGCTCGACCAGGAGGATCGTGATGCCGTAGTCGCGCATGCGCAGGATGCAGTCGATCAGCCGCTCGACCTCGCTGGGATTCATGCCGGCGGCGGGCTCGTCGAGCATCACCAGCTTGGGCCGCATCACGAAGGCGCGGGCCACCTCGATCAGCCGCTGCTGCTCGTGCGGCAGCTTGCTGACCCGCACATCCCGCAACGCCGACAGGCCGACAAACCGCAGCCCCTCCTCGGCGCGGCGGCGCAGCTCCGCCTCTTCGGCACGCGCCTTCGGCGTGCCGAGCAGCACGCCGGTCCAGCCCGCCTCCCGCTCGGCGCGCGCGGCCACCAGGATGTTGTCGAGCACCGTCAGCGACTTGAACAGGCGAAGGTTCTGATAGGTGCGCGCCAGACCGGCCTTGGCGATCTGCCAGGGGCGGGTGTTTCCGATCGCGATGCCATCGAACATCACCGATCCCGCGCTCGGCCGGTAGATTCCGCTGACAAGATTGATGAAGGTCGACTTTCCGGAGCCGTTGGGACCGATCAGCGCGTGAATGGTGCCGCGCTCGACCGACAGGTCGAAAGAGTCGACCGCGACAAGCCCGCCGAATTTAATCGTCAAGCCTTGCGTCAGCAGCACCGGCTCTGCGGCACCCGCCTCGCCGGCCGGACGCTTCGCCGCGACGGGCTGCTCGGCGACCTGCGGCGGCGCGGCTTGCGGCGCGGCTTGCGGCTCGGCCGCCGCACCAGGCCCGCCGGAGGGCCGCATCCGTTGCAGCAATCCCAGCAGCCCCATCGGCAGAAAGATGATCAGCATGACGATGCCGGCGCCGTAGATCAGCTGGTAGTAGGCCTGCGACACGCGCAGGCTCTCGGGAAGAAAGGTCAGCAGAAAGGCGCCGAGCACCGGACCCCAGGTGGTGCCGATGCCGCCGATCAGCACCATGCTGAGGATCTGCGCGGTGACATCGAAGACGAAGGTATCCGGGCTGATGAACGTGATCAGATGCGCATAGAGCGAGCCGGCGAAGCCCGCGACCATGGCGCTGAGGCCGAAGGCGATGATCTTCAACCGCGAGACGTCGACCCCCGAGGTGCCCGCCGCCAGCTCGGCATCGCGGATCGCGGCCAGATAGCGGCCGAACTTCGACCGCTCGATCCGCATCGTCGCCAGCATCACCACGGCGAGGATCGCAAGCGCGAGATAGAAGAAGCTGCGATCGTTCGCGAAGGTGAAGAATCCCACCGACGGCGCCGGGATGCCGCCGATCCCGTCCATGCCGTGGGTGACCTCGCGCCAGTTGAAGAAGATGTGGCGCATGATCTCGCCGAAGCCGAGCGTCGCGAGGGCGAGATAATGCCCCTTGAGCCGGAGCGTCGGGATGCCGATCAGGAGCCCGGACAGGCCGGTGACGATCCCGGCGGCGATGAAGCCCGGCCAGAACAACAGACCGGAGCTGTCGGCCGAGATCAGCGCCGCGGTATAGGCGCCGATGCCGAAGAAGGCAGCATGACCGAGCGCGATCTGTCCGGCATAGCCCAGCACGATGTTCAGGCTGACCGACAGCAGCGAATAGATCAGCGCGACATTGACCAGGCGCAGCAGATAGTTCGAGTGAATGACGAACGGAACCGCAAGGATGGCGGCGGCGATGATCAGCAGGACGACGGGCTTCCGCATGGCTCAGGCCCGCTCCGCGATGCGTTCGCCGAAAATTCCCTGCGGGAAGGCAATGAGGAACAGGATGAGGATGCCGAAAGCGATCGCGTCCTTGTAGACGGACGAGACGAAGACGGCGACCAGGATTTCAAGCAGGCCGACGATGATGCCGCCGACCACCGCGCCCGGCACGCTGCCGAACCCGCCGATGATCACGGCGATGAAAGCCTTGAGGATGAGATTGAGGCCCATCTCGGTATCGACCAGGAAGATCGGCGCGAGCAGCACGCCGGCAATGCCGGCAAGCAGCGTCGACAGCATGAAGGTGATGGCGATCATCCGTCCGGCGCGAATGCCCATGAGCTGCGCGACCTCGGCATTCTGCGCTGTGGCCCGCAGACGGCGGCCGAGATCCGTGTAGAAGAACAGCGCGTATTGCGCGATCAGGACGACGATCGTGACGGCGATGATGAAAAGGTGCTCGGGGGCGAGCACCACGGTGCCGAAGCTGACGACGTCACGCTCGAAGAACGACGGCACCTTGAGCGGATAAGGCCCCCAGATCAGCAGCGCCAGATTGCGGGCGAAGATCGAGAAGCCGATGGTCGCGATGATGAAGGCGAGAAACGAGCGGTCGCGCAGCGGATAGAACATCAGCCGCTGGAATACGATGCCGGCAACCGCCATCGTTGCAATCGTGACCAGCGCCGCCACCAGATATGGTAGGCCGGCGCTGATCACGGCGTAGAACACGAAGGCGGCCAGCATCACCAGCTCGCCTTGCGCGAAGTTGAGCCCGCTCGTTGCGTTGTAGATGAGGATGAACCCAAGCCCGACAAGCGCGCAGATGCATCCCATCGCCAATCCGGAAGCGAGGATCTGAGTCAACTTTGGTCCTCCCCATACTCACGACGCCCAGCGTGTTATTCTTTGTATTTGCGGACGACCTTTATCTTGCCCTCCGGCAGGAACTCCATCACCACGGCATTGTGCCACAGATTGCCTTCCTCGTCGGCCTTGTAGGTGCCGATGATGCCCTCATAGGGATTGTCGCGGATGCTGTCGCGGATCTTGTCGCGATCGACGCCGACCTTCTTCATGGTCGCGATCAGCATGTTGGTGGCGTCGTAATAGTGGGTCGCATAGATGTCGGGCAGATATCCGGTCTTCTTCTTGTAGGCGTCGACGAAAGCCTTCACCTGCGGGCGCTCGTTGTAGGGCGGCATGATGTCCGGCCCCTCGCAATAATGCCCGACGATGTCGGCCGGCGTGACCAGCCCGCGCAGGAAGGCGATGCACAGCGTCCCGGAGCCGATATGCGGCACCTTGACGTTGAGCTGGTTGATCTGCTTGAGCACCAGCGCCTCGTCGATCGGATGCCCCTGAACCACGATCGCATCGGCGCCATCGCGGGTCATCTGCAGGATCTGCGCGGTCAAGTCCTTGTCGGTCGGCTGATAGGATGCGATCGAGACCGGCTTCAGGCCGTACAGCTTATTGAGAAACTCGATGGTGTTGTCGCGGCCGGAATAACCCCACTCGTTGGCCACGTGCATGATGCCGATCTTCTTCTTGCCGAGATTGTCGACCAGGAAGCGCGTCCACGTCTCCTTGTCCACGGCATCATGCGTCGAGTTGCGGAAATAGTATTTGGCGTTCTGCTGAGTGACCCGGCGCGTGCTCGGCCCGGCGATGAAGGGGATCTTGTTGCGCTCCAGGATCGGCATCATCGCCAGCACCTGGGTGCCCAGGGCCGGACCGAACACGGCGACCGGCTCGGATTCCAGCACCTTGTTCAGGGCGTTGATCGCCACTGTATTCGATGCCTGGCTGTCCTCGACGACCAGCTCCAGCTTGCGGCCATTGATGCCGCCGCTGGCATTGGCGGCATCCACGGCAAGATTCATCGCTTCGACGAACGGCGTGCCATAGGGCGCAAGCACACTCGTGATCGGAACGACAACACCGATCTTGATCGGCCCGTCGGCCGCCTGCAGCGGCGCAGCAGGCAGAGCGCCGGCCGACGCCAGGCCGGCCAGCATAGCAATACGCGTCGCAATCTTCGGTAGATACCAACGTGTCGCCATATCACTACTCCCCAGATTCGGACCTTGACCGTTTCGTTCGATTGATGGTCACGCAGTCTCCGCGTTCATGACGCCCCCGGCCGGCACGTTCTCGTGCTCATGCAAGTTACACGCCACCCGGACGCTCGTCGGTGCTTGCATCGGAGAAGTGCACGTGGACCACGCGCCACTCGCCTTTCTCCTTGTGGAACACCATCGTCGAGCGCGAGGTGAAATCTCTGTCGGCATGGCGCTCACCGGGACGCGGATCGGTGCCGACCCAGCGCAGCTTGGTCTTGCGGTGGCACCAGAGCACCGCGACGTCCGAGCCGACGACTCCGCCGACGTCATAGGGAATCCACTCGCCGGTCGTCATGTGCTGCTTGTAGTACTGCCACAGCCGCACCCAGTGGTCGCGGCCGTTATAGGTGTGGCCGTTCAGATTGAAGAACGTCGCCTCCGGCGTCGGGCTCCACAGCTTGTCGCGCAAGGTCTCCCAATCGAACTTGGCGTTGGCCTCAAGATACGCCTGCTGCTGTGCGAGCACGCTTTTCCGGTCGCTTTCGCTGCCGCCGATCAACTTCGCTTCCGACATCGGTTTTTACCTCCGTGAGAGACATGGGTGCGCTCAGGCTGAGAAAGTCGCGGACGTTGTCGGGGAAGTGGCCGAGCACCGCGCTCATGGCGACCTTGGCGGCCGCTGCGTCACGCCGCTTCATCGCGTCGACGACCTTGAGATGCATCTCGATATCGGCGCGCAGCACCGCGGGCTTGAGCCGCGGCAGGCCGAAATACCAGAAGCGCGATGCGTTGTTGTGCAGCATCGTCACCTGCTTCTGGATCAGCGAATTGCGGCAGGCTGCCGCCATGGTGCGGTGGAACAGGATGTCCATGCGCACCAGCCGGCGGAAATCGCGCTGGGAAATCGCTTCGGAATAGCCGTCGAACGCCGACTGCATCGCCTCGAGCTCGTCGAGGGTTGCCCGCTCGGCGCACAGCGCGGCGCAGTCGCCCTCGATCAGGACGCGGGCCTCGAACACGTCCTGCAGCTCGCGCAGGCCGAGGTCGGGAATGCGCGTGCCGATGCGCGGCTGGCGCTCCACCAGCCCTTCCAGCGACAGCCGGTACAGCGCATCGCGCACGCCGGCGAGACCGACGGAAAACTGCCGCGCCAGGCGCTTCTCGTCGACCGCCGAGCCCGGCTGCAGGTCGCCGAAGATCAGCGCGAACAAAATGAGATCGTAGGTGCTTTCGCGCCGGCTGCTCGGCCTGGTGCTCGTTTTGCGGTCTGCCATGGCTATTTTCAGTGCAAAATACGTGAAGCAGACATTTCAGTTTGCGTATGAAGCGTCCGATATGCAGAATGGTTCGTCAAGAGAAAAAAGACCGGGGAGCCTTTCGATGCCGGGGACGACGAACGACATCGCCGGATTGTCCATTCGCGAGATTGCACGTCGGTATCGACAACGCTCGCTGTCGCCGGTGGAAGTGCTCGACGCCTGCCTCGCCCGCATTCACAGGCTCAATCCGACGCTCAATGCCTTCGTCACGCTGGCGGAAGAGCCGGCGCGCGAGGCCGCGCGCGCCGCGGAGCGGCAATTGCGGGAGCGCGACAATTTGCCCGTGCTGTTCGGCATTCCGTTCTCGGTGAAGGACACGCTGCCGACCGCAGGCGTGCGCACCACATTCGGCTCGCGGCTGTTTGCCGATGTCGTGCCCGAGGAAGACGCGGCCGCCGTCGCGGCGGTGAAGCGCGCGGGCGGCATCCTCGTCGGCAAGACCAATTCACCGACGCTCGGCTGGATCGGCGTAACCCACAACAAGCTGTTCGGCCCGACGCCGAATCCGTGGAACCTGTCGCTCGCCGCGGGCGGCTCGAGCGGCGGCGCCGCGGTGGCGGCCGCCGCGCGTCTGACGCCGGTCAATATCGGGACCGACGGCGGCGGCTCGCTGCGGATTCCGGCCTCGTTCACCGGGACCGTGGGCTTCAAGCCATCCTATGGCCGGGTGCCGAACTATCCGACCGGCCCGAACTGGGGCCTGCAGCATATCGGACCGATCGCCAGCACCATCGCCGATGCCGCGCTCGCGTTGGATGCGCTGTCATCGCCGGACGACCGCGACCCCTATTCGCTGCCGCCCGCCGGCGAGCCGTTCGCCGAAGCGCTCGACCGGCCGACCGGCACGCTGCGCGTGCTGTTCGCTCCGGACCTCGGCTATGCGGAATCCGTCGATCCGGAAGTGATCGACATCTGCCGGCGCGCGGTGACAAGCCTCGAGGCGCTCGGCCATCGCGTCAGCGAGGACAATCCACGCTGGCCGTCGCCGATGGATCACTGGAAGACGCTGTTCGTGGCCGGCGTCGCCGCGCGGCTCGGGCCGTTCGCCGCCAGCAGGCCCGACGACATCGAAGACAAATTGCTGGAGTTCGTCGCGGAAGGCCAGCGCATGGCGCCGGACACCTATTACCGCGCCTGGCTCGCCAAGAACGACTGGTGGCAGCACGTCCGCGCCACCTTCGAGCAATATGATCTGGTGGCGACGCCCACCGTCGCCTGTGCGCCGTTCGCACTCGGCCGCGACAGCGCCGGCACGGTCGCCGGCAAGCCGGTGTCGTTCTACGGCTGGGCGCCGTTCAGCGCGCCGTTCAACATGACCGGACAGCCGGCGATCTCGGTGCCTGCGGGCTTCACCGCCGCCGGCCTGCCGGTCGGCCTGCAACTGGTCGGCCGGCGCTTCGCCGATGCGCTCGTGCTGGCGCTCGCCAAGGCTTACGAGGAGGCGCGTCCGTGGTCCGACCGCATCGCACCCGCCGCCGCGGCATGAGCCGCGATCTTCGATCATCCGACAGACAGAGGAGCCGTTGATGCTGGATCTGATCTTGCGAGGCGGGCGCGTCATCGATCCGCGAAACGGCATCGACGGCGTCATGGACGTCGGATTTGCCGACGGCAAGGTAGCGAAAGTCGCCGCCCGCATCGCCGACAGCGCGAAGCAGACCCGCGACGTCTCCGGCTCGATCGTCGCGCCCGGCCTGATCGATCTGCACACCCACGTCTACTGGGGCGGCACCTCGATCAGCGTCGATGCCACGGAGCTGGCGCGGCAAAGCGGGACGACGACGCTGGTCGATGCCGGCAGCGCCGGCCCCGCCAACTTCGCCGGCTTCCGCAAGCACGTCATCGAGCCGTCGCCGGTGCGCATCCTCGCTTATCTCAACATCTCGTTTCCCGGCATCTTCGCCTACAGCAAGACGGTGATGGTCGGCGAATGCAGCGACATCCGCCTGCTCGATCCCGCCGAATGCGTGCGCGTGATCGACCAGAACCGCGACCTGATCGTCGGCGTCAAGGCCCGCGTCGGCAAGATCGCCGGCGGCGCGAGCGGCGCGATGCCGCTCGATCTCGCGCTCGAGGCCGCCGCGGAAACCGACCTGCCGGTGATGGCGCATCTCGACAATCCGCCGCCGTCGCGGCGCGAAGTGCTGTCGCGGCTGCGGCCGGGCGACATCCTGACCCACTGCTTCAAGCCGTTTCCCAACGCGCCGATCCGCGCCGACGGCGAGATCTGGGACGAGGTCGTGGCCGCGCGCGAGCGCGGCGTCATCTTCGACATCGGCCACGGCATGATGTCGTTCGGCTTCAAGGTGGCGCGCGGCATGCTGGCAAAGGGCTTCGTCCCCGATGTCATCTCCAGCGACGTCCACATGTTCAACATCAACGGCCCGGTGTTCAACCTGCTGGCGACGATGTCGAAATTCCTGTGCCTCGGCGTCGATCTGCCCACCCTGGTGCATACCGTCACCGCCGCCCCTGCCGCCGCGCTGCGCCGCAACGACCTCGGCCATCTCAGCGTCGGCGGCATCGGCGACGCCACCGTGTTCGCGGTCGAGGACGGCGATTTCGAATACCGCGACTGCCTCGACGAGCCGCTGCGCGGCCGCCATCGTCTGGCGCTGCGCGGCATGGTCACCGGCGGACACTGGTGGACGGACTGATCTCCCCGATTTTTTCAAGTGAAAGCAGAGTTCGTGATGCGCGCCGGTTCTCATTCCAGTTCTTCCGTTCCCGACGGCACCAGGCAGGGAGGGGCCGTGACTCGCGCCGTCGAGGCGAGCCTCGCCCGCATCGCCGCGCGCGATCCCGAACTGCTGGCCTGGAAATATATCGACCCCGATCAGGTCCGCCGCGTCGCCTCGGAGCGCGACAGCCTGCCGGACGCCCGGCGCGGGCCGCTCCACGGCATGCTGATCGGCGTGAAGGACAATTTCGATACCAGCGACATGCCGACCGGCTACGGCTCGCCGATCTACGAGGGCAACCGGCCGAGCGCCGACGCCGCG